>Ga0315910_10000094_pt1 | contig 115091 bp, 97 predicted proteins | sample EdamamesoilMG_FD_204470 | JGI IMG/M metagenome (GOLD analysis project Ga0315910, IMG submission 204470) | Garden soil microbial communities collected in Santa Monica, California, United States - Edamame soil | ecosystem: Environmental > Terrestrial > Soil > Garden | place: USA: California...
TTGCGAAAGCTCCGGGAGCGAGCGAAGGCGGTCTACTCGAGCCTGGCACGATGGTCTCCGGATCCATCGAGCTGGGCGATCTCGACTCGTACACGTTCGAGGCGAGCGCCGGCGAAGGGGTCCAGCTCCGGCTGGCGGATGTGGGCGGCGGGGCCTTCGCTCCAGCGCTGGCGATCTATGGTCCGACGGGGGCGTTGATCGACGACCACTATGGGGCGGGCGTGGCGTACTCGTCGTTCCTGGCGCCGATGAGCGGCACGTACACGGTGCTGGCGTACGACTGGTCCTCGGGAGCGGTGTCGACGGGCGACTACGACCTGCATTTTGCGAAAGCTCCTGGAGCGAGCGAAGGCGGTCTACTCGAGCCTGGCACGATGGTCCCCGGATCCATCGAGCTGGGCGATCTCGACTCGTACACGTTCGAGGCGAGCGCCGGCGAAGGGGTCCAGCTCCGGCTGGCGGACGTGGGCGGCGGAGCCTTCGCTCCAGCGCTGGCGATCTATGGTCCGACGGGGGCGTTGATCGACGACCACTATGGGGCCGGCGTGGCGTACTCGTCGTTCCTGGCGCCGATGAGCGGCACGTACACGGTGCTGGCGTACGACTGGTCCTCGGGAGCGGTGTCGACGGGCGACTACGACCTGCATTTTGCGAAAGCTCCGGGAGCGCAGGAAGGGGGAGCGCTCGCGTCGGGCAGCTCCGTCAGCGGCACCATCGACCTCGGCGACCTTGATTCCTACACGTTCGAGGCGAGCGCGGGCGACACAATTCAAATCGGCGCGACCGACGTGGCGGCCGGTGCTTTCGTTCCGGCGATCGCACTCTACGCGCCCGACGGCGCCCTGGTCCGATTCACCTACGCGGCGACCGCCGCGACAGTAGTGGCGCTGGCACCCGTGTCCGGCATGTACACGGTACTCATCTACGATTGGTCCACCGGCGCCGCGTCGAGCGGGGACTATCTGCTCGATGTCCTGCTGAGCCCGTCGCCTTGAGGCGGTCGGCTACGGGCTCGTGCCTGTCGAGTCAGCCCCGTTTTCCGCCGTCTGGACTTCTTCGGCCTTCTTCGTCCCGCACGCCTTTTGGGCTGGATCGTAGGCGTAGTAGTAGTGGAGCTGGTCGCCGGCCTTGGCCGTGACGGTGTAGGCGTCGCCAAAGCAGAACGTCACGCTGCGCGTCGTCGTCACTCCATCGTTTTTGTAGCTGGAGGACATGATGCCAAAGGGGCTGATGGTCACTTCTTGGTCGGCAGGAATGCGAAAGTGCAGGTCGCGCTTCCCCTGTTCGAACTTGCCCTCGATGGCCTTGTTGCAGTCTTTGCCACCCTTCTTGCCATCGCACACGGCGACGCCCGGCTGGTAGCCAAACTCGACCCAGCGCGTGGACCGGTTCACCTCTCCGCCTAGGAACGTCACGACGACAGCGGCATGCGGCGCCGCAGCCTCGGGTTGCTTGAACGTCGAGCTGCAGCCGGCGAGCGAAAGCAGTGCCAGTGACGCAAGGGCAAGCCGCTTGCGCCCGCAAATGAGGGTACTCATCATGTTCCCACCTTTAGTGAAGGCCGGCGGGGAGCTCAAACCTCGGCGGCGTTCGGCTCGGGCGCGGACTTCGCCTCGTTGCCCCGATCGACGGCTCGCCCTTGCCCCTGCGCGCTCCAGAAGGTGCAGGGGCGCGACTTCCTCGGAGGTCGCGGCTGCACGCTGCCCGCCCAGAATGAAAAAACCGGCTGTGACTCCGTCACAACCGGCCGTTCTGCTTAGCTTTTTCGGAGCGGGAAAAGGGATTTGAACCCTCGACTTCGACCTTGGCAAGGTCGCACTCTACCACTGAGTTACTCCCGCAAACGGGTCCTAGGGGCTTCGCCGCGGTGAGCGGCTCCGGCGCTAGGGCCCGAACATCTACTTTCGGGTGTCGAAGCTGTCAAGGACAGCGGACGACTCTGGGTGCGGATTCGCAAGCAGACGTTTTCTGAAGGGTTCTCGGCGGGTCGTCCGCGGCTGCCCGGAGGAGTGCCGGGCCGCTCTCGGGGTCGCACGCGCATCCAGGGAGGCGGGCGCGGAGCCTCCTGTTTCGGTCTCGAGGCGAGGGCGCTCGGGGCTGCGCCGGGCGGACGCAGCCGTGTTTCGGGCGGGCTTCGTCGAGCGGTGCGGCGCGGGCGGGGGGAGCCGATGGTTTCGAGCGGGTGAACGCTGTGAGGAGACCCGGTGGAGAATCTGATGCGGCGTTTTTTCGCCAGGGTGGATTTGCTATGCAGAGCCCCGATTTCAGGAGAGCACATGCGCGGAGCCAAGATTGTTTGCACCATGGGCCCATCCACCCTTGCCGACGGCGTGATCGAACGCCTGGTCGAAGAAGGAATGGACTGCGCCCGCCTCAACTTCAGTCACGGCGAGCAGGCCGGTCACTTGGCCACCGCGCAGCGCATTCGTGCGGCTGCCGCCAAGAGCGGCCGGCAAGTGAGCATCCTCGCTGACTTGCAGGGCCCCAAGATCCGCGTCGGGAAGTTCCCCGGTGGACCGGTGGACCTGGTGGTGGGGCAAGAGTTCACGCTGTGCGGCGAGGAGTCGCCTTGCAACGCCGAGCGCGCGTGGGTGAGCTACGAGCTCTTGGCCAAGGATGCCAAGCCGGGCGACTTGATCCTGCTCGACGACGGCCTCCTGGCCATGCGCGTGAAAGAAGTGCGCGGCGCGGACGTCGTGTGCATCGTGGAGACGGGCGGCAAGCTGTCCGATCGCAAGGGCGTGAACTTGCCGGGCGTGAAGACGACGCTCCCCGCGCTCACACCCAAAGACATTGCGGACCTCAAGTTCGCGGTCGAGACGGTGAAGGTCGACTACCTGGCGCTCTCGTTCGTGCGCCGCGCGGAAGACGTGGAGCAGGCCAAGGCTTTGGCTCAGGGCACGCCGCTCATCGCCAAACTGGAAAAGCCCGAAGCGCTCGATAACCTCGAGAGCATCGTCGACGCAGCTGATGGCATCATGGTGGCGCGCGGTGATCTCGGCGTCGAGCTCGGCAGCGAGAAGGTGCCGATGGCCCAAAAGCGCATGATCCGCATGGCCAACCAGAAGCGGAAGATCGTCATTACGGCGACGCAGATGCTCGACTCGATGATTCGCAATCCGCGGCCGACGCGCGCCGAGGCGGCCGACGTGGCCAACGCCGTGCTCGACGGCACCGATGCTGTGATGCTGAGCGGCGAGACGGCCAGCGGCGCCTTCCCGGTCGAGTCCGTGCACATGATGAAGTCGCTCGTGCAGGAAGCGGAAGCGGCGGACGAGTTCCAGGTCGATCCGCGCCAGCTGGCTCGCGTGGGCGGCGGCTGGGAGTTCACGGGGGCCGCTGCCCGCGGCGCTGCGATTCTGACCACCGCGCTGCATTTGGCTGCGGTCGTCGTGGTCACGTCCGACGGCCAGAGCGCCTCGCTCCTGGCCAGCTACCGCCCGCGCTGTCCCATCATCGCCATCACCGACGACGAGCTCACGGCGCGACGCCTGGCGCTGCGCTGGGGCGTGCGCTCGCGCGTCGAGCCGCCCACGCCGAACGTGCTGAGCTCCATCGATCTGGCGCGGCGCGTGCTCGGCGAGATGTTCCCCGAGCTCACCGAGGGCGCTTTTGCTCTCGTCACGGGCTTCCCCAAGGGCAGCCGCACCAACACGGTCACGCTGCAGACGCTGCGCGCCTGATTGCGCGCGGAAGCGCGCTTCGGGTTTCTTCCGAGGCGCGCCTCCGGCTTTCAGGGGCGCGTTCGCGAGGCGCTGCGCTCACGGCGCGAAGCGAAACAGCCGCTCGAAGTTGCGCTCGAACGTAGCCTGCGCCTCCGCCTCCGGCAGCTGCCAGAGCTCGGCGGCATAGGCCAGCGTCGTGCGGACGTTCGCCGGCTCGTTGCGGCTGCCGGCCTCCGGCGCGAGGTACGGGCAGTCCGTCTCGAGCAGCAGCTGCTCGCGCTTCGCGCCCCGGAGCAGGCCGCTGAACGTCTCGTTCTTGCGCGCATTGGCTGGAATACTGAGGAAGTGCCCCGCCTCGGCGATCTGTCGGCCGAGCGTGAGACGGCTCGAATAGCAGTGCCAGTTCACCCGGGGTGCGCGCATCTCCAAGAGCACCTCGAGGGTCCGGCGCTCGGCCTTGCGCGTATGGATGATGATGGGCAAATCGAGCTCGATCGCCAGCGCTACCAAGCTGCGGAACACCGCTTCCTGACGGGCCCAGAGCGCTTCGGGCACCCAGTGGTGGTCGAGGCCGATCTCGCCGATGGCCACCGCGCGCTCGGCATGCTGCCGGATCCAGGCGAGCGTGTCTTCCGGCGTCTGCACGTCCACGTCGTCGCGCGGGTAGTCGACGCCGAGGGCCGTCATCTCGGCTAGCACGGCATCGACCGGGTAGAGGCCGAAGGCCGGGCGCACGAGCGGCTGCGTCTCGGACAGGGCGAGCACCTGCTGATTGTCGGAGACGTTGAGGCCGTTCGAGATGATGGTGGTCACGCCGGCTGCGGCAGCTCGGCGGATCACCTCGTCTCGATCGTCGTCGAAGCGACGACTCGTGAGGTGTGCGTGCACGTCGAAGAGGCCCACGGGTCGCACGGTAGGGCACGGGCACGTGAAAAGCACCCCAAGGTGCGCGCCCGTGCCGCGACGAGACGCTCAGCAGTCGGGCGTGCCGAGCGTGGTCAGGCAGTCGCGGCCCGGATCGATGAGCAGCTGGCCGAGGTCGACCAGCGTTTGTCGGCCCACGAGGAGCGGAAAGCGCATGCCTTCGCGATGCGTGAGCGAGAGCTCCGTCTCGGTGGTCACGTTGCCCAGGCGGAGCTCGGTCAGGATGACGTAGCGCAGCTCCTCGGTGCCCCCGGAGTTTCTGATGATGCGTTGATCCACGCAGGGCGCACGCACACGTCGAACGCCGCCGGCAGGAAAGTGATCGCTCGACGTTTGACGTCGCAAAAGTGGCGGCGTGAACTCGACCTCGCTGCCGGTGCCGACGAGAGTGACGTCCCGCGCATGCAGCGTGGAGAAGTCCGCGCCCGAGTCGATGCGGCCGTAACAGAGCTCGATGCCCAAAGTCGGCAAGCTGATGGGTTCGAACCAGCCGACGATGAGCGCTTCCATGGTGGGGACAGTTTACGCCACTGCCTGCCCAACCGCTGCCCGGGTACTACCTGTCGTCAGCGATTGATCCCACTTCGAATCACGCATCTCCTTGCCGGCCTCCTCATGCACCCTTTTCCGTTCCGACTTCTGCAATCCAATCTTATTGCTCGGCGCGCGTCGCACGCGGGCCGCATCGGCGTGGCGCTGCTCACGGCTTCGAGTGCGTGGCTTGTGTCGCCGCTGCTCGTCGGCTGTAGCGAGGCGCCTTCGGACGGAACCGGTGGCGCTGGGGCGAATACCGGTGGAGCCGCCGCGTCCGGCGGGAGTGATGGCTCCGGCGCGGCGCTCGGCAGCGGCGGCGCGCCGACGGGTGGCGCAGCTTCGACCGGCGGCGCGGCGCCGACGGGTGGACAGGGAAATGGCACGGGCGGTGTCTCGACCGGCGGTGCTCCCGCCACGGGCGGTGCGGGTGGCTCGGGCGGCTCCGGCAGCTCGAATGGCGGCGCGGACCTCGTCCCCGATCTGAGTGGAAAGACGGAGACGAGCTGCTCGGTCACCGTCACGAGTGCGGACCTGAGCCCCACGATCGGCACGGTGGGCATCGTGGAGTTCAGCTCGGATTTGGCTGGTCAAAACGACGCCTTCATCGAGTTCGGTGAGACCACGAGCTATGGCTTGTGGGCACCGGTGGATTTTGCCGGGAGCAATCGCACGCTCCTGCTCGGGATGCCCGCGAACACCGAGCATCACTACCGCGTGCTCGTCGTTTCCGACGGTGCCTACTGCTACGGCCCCGACCAAACCATCACCACGGGCGGCCTGGCAGCAGGCGGACCGAATCACATCACGCCGGAAGCAGGTGGCAGTTCGGCCCCCAAAACCCCAGGATTTTTCCTGACGTCCGACTTCAACGGCCAGTGGATCTACATCTTCAACCAAGATGGCCGCATCGTCTGGTTCTACGAGGCGCCCTTCGGGCAAATCTCCCGCGCCTTGATGTCGTTCGACGGCAAGAAGATGTACGCGCGCACCCTGAACGTCGGGCGCATGGAGCAAGCGGCGTTCCTCGAAATCAACATGGACGGCTCGGAGCCGCTCCAGATCAACCTGCCGACGAGCCATCACGACTTCACGGTCACGGACGACGGTCACGTCGTCTACATTCGCAAGACGCCGACATCGACGTGCGATTCGCTCTATCGCCATCCGATTGGAGCCAGCGACGACAGCGGGGACACGCTGCTCTTCGACGTCGAGCAAGCGTTTCCGACCGATGACGGACAAGGCGGTATCGGCGGCGAGTCGTGCCACACGAACTCCGTGCACTTCAACGTGCGGGACGGGAGCGTGACGGCATCGGACTTGAACCACAACGCGTACCTCAAGGTGTCGAGCGCGGGCGAGCTCGAGTGGGTGCTCGGCAGCGCCGATTCGACCTTCAGCGGCGACGGCACGGAGTGGGATCGCCAGCACGGGCATCACCTGTTCGCCGAAGACACGCTGCTCTTCTTCAACAACGGCCCGATGCAAAGCGCAGACTCGGTGATGCGCGAGGTCACCCTGAACGTCGGCCAGAGCACCGCGACGTATGCCGCGTTCAGCTACCAGTCGGAGTACGGCAGCAGCACGATGGGCGACGTTCAGCGCTTGCCGAACGGCAATACCTTCGTGACCTACAGCAACGACGGCATGGTGCAGGAGGTCGGTCCCGACGAGCAGCCGGTGCAGAGCTTCGACCTGTCCACGGGCACGGGCTACGGCCAGTTCCGGCCGTCGCTGTACGGATCTCCGCCCGAATGAGCCTTCGAGTCACCGTCCGCTAGGCCGGCCGGCGTGCGCCAGAACGCGCGCCGCGCGCTGGAGCGGGCGCTCGCGATGTGGCAATAGAGACGCTCCCATGCGTCGTTCTGTCGCCCGGTACAGCGCTTCGTCCCTGGTCGTCATCGCCGCACTCGTGTCGACTGCCGTCGGCGTGCCTTTGGCTGGCTGCGCGGGGACGTCGGGGGAGGGGAGTGGGGGCGCCGCCTCGGGCGGCCAAACGAACACCGGCGGCGCCGGACCGACGGGCGGTAGTGCTGGAGCTGGCGGGGGCGAGCCGCTCGGGGTGCTCGAGCCGAAGCAGCCGGATCTCGCCGGCAAGGTCGAAGCGTCGTGCCAGATCGAGATCACGAGCGCTCAGCTGAGTGAGGTGATTGGTACGGTCGGCATCGTCGAGTTTTCCGTCGATTTGCCGGGCGTGAACGAAGCCGTGATCGAGTTTGGGCTCACGACCGACTACGGACTCCTGGCGCCGGTCGCTCTCAGCGCCGAAAATCGCACCTTGCTGCTCGGGATGACCACGACCAGCGAGTACCACTACCGCGTGCTCGCCGTTTCGGACGAGGCCTATTGCATCGGCCCCGACCAGACCATCGTCACGGGCTCGCTGCCGGCAGGGGGACCGAGTCACCTCACGCCGGAGCTGGGCGGCAGCTCGGTCCCCAGGACGCCCGGCTTCTTCCTGACCACCCAGTTCAACGGGACTTGGGTTTACATTTTCGACCAGGATGGCCGCATCGTGTGGTTCTACGACCTGCCGTTCGGGCAGGCATCGCGCGCGCTCATGTCCTGGGACGGCAGTCGCATGTACGCCCACGAGCTCAACGTGGGGCGCAACGAAATGGGGCGCTTCTTCGAGGTCATGATGGATGGCTCGTCGCCACGCACCGTCAATCTCCCGACCAGCCATCACGACTTCACCGTCACGCCCACCGGGTCCGTGGCGTACATCCGCAAGACGCCCGACTCGACCTGCGATTCGCTCTACGAGCATCCGCTCGGCGCCAGCGACTCGAGCGCTGATCGCCTGATTTTCGACGTCGAAACGGCGTTCCCGAGCGGCGGCGGCGAGCCGATCTTGCAAGAGCAGAGCTGCCACACGAACTCGCTCGACTACAACGTGCGCGACGGCAGCTTCACCGCGTCGGACCTGGCCTTCAGCGCTTACTTCAAGGTGAGCGGGGACGGCGAGCTCGAGTGGGTGCTCGGCAGCCAGGATACGACGCTCTCGGGCGAGCTCGTCTGGAACAAGCAGCACGGCCACCATTTCCTCGCCGGCGACGTGCTGCTCTTCTTCAACAACAGCGGCGTGGGCGATTCTGGCTCGCTGGCGCGCGAGGTGGGCATCGACCTGGCCGCCAGCTCCGCGAGCTTCCTGCCCTTCAGCTATGCCTCGGGCGAAGTGACCGCCACGATGGGCGACGTGCAGCGCCTACCGGGCGGCAATACGGTGGTCTTCTACAGCAACGCGGGCATCGTGCACGAGGTGGACCCGGACGGTGCGCTCGTGCAGTCCTTCAAGCTCGCGACCGGATCCGGCTACGGCAGCCACCGGCCGGCGCTCTACGGCACACCGCCGGAGTGACCCGCGCGAGATCAGTGCGTGGCGCCGCCTTGACCACCCGCGCCGCCAGCGCCGAGCACGGCCTCGCAGAGGGCCAGGCACTCGTCCTGAATGTCGAGGCACACCTCGAGGTCGCCCTCGTGCGCTTGCTCGTGGCAATGCTCGGCTTCGGCGTCGATCTCGCCAGCCGCGTGGCACAAGGAAGCGATCTCGTCGCACTCGGGGGGCGCCTCGTGAGGCTCCGCCGACGTGCAGTCGACGAGCGCGAACGAGAGGAGCAGGGCAGAAGAGAGCGCAGCCGCGGGGGAGCGAAGGTTCATGGCGGACTCTCTAGTGTTCGAGCCGGTCGGGCGCCATGCGACCAATTGTCGCGGCGTCGGGTTCACCCGTAGTGCAGCGCGCTGATGCGCATGCCGCCGAACGTACCGGAGTAAGCCAGGCGCCCCGCATCCGTGCCTGCGGCGCCGGCAATGACCATCAACGGCAGGAGGTGCTCTTCCCGCGGGTGCGCTTCCCGTGCGCGGGGGGCCTCGGCCCAGCGCTGCAAGCGCTCGTTCCGGACGGCCTCCGGTGCCTGCCCGGCTTCGACGAGCCAGGCGTCGAAGGCTTCGGCCACGGCCGTGGCGGCAGGATGACCAAAGGCGCGCAGGTTGTGGAAGCTCATGCCGCTGCCGATGATGAGCACGCCTTCGTCGCGCAGGGGAGCGAGGGCGCGCCCGAGCGCGATGTGCTCGGCGGGGTCGAGGCCGCGTTTGAGCGACAGCTGCACCGTCGGGACGTCCGCCCGGGGAAACGCAACCTTGAGCGGGACGAAGGTCCCGTGATCGAACCCGCGCTTGGCATCTTCTGCGCTCTCGATGCCGGCGGCGCCGAGGAGTTCGCGCACTCGCGTGGCGAGCCCGCGGTCGCCCGGCGACGGCCACTCGATCTCGTAGGAAGCCGGCGGAAAGCCGTAGTAGTCGTAGAGCATCGGGGGCCGCTCGGCCGTCATGACCGTGGGCAGCGGCTCTTCCCAGTGCGCCGAGACGACGAGCAGCGCGCGGACTTGGCCGGGCAGGTCGAGCGGCAATCCCTCCAGGTACGAGCGCAGGGCTTCGGCTTCTCCGGGGGCGACGAAGCGGCCCAGGTCGACGAACGGCCAAGGGCCGCCGCCGTGCGGCAGGTAGATCACGGGCAGGCGCGGGCTCGGAGGCTTCATGATGCGTTCCTGGTTGATCGAGTCGACGGAGATCGGCGGGGTGCCGTGCGGGCTGCGAGCAGCGATGCCAGCAGCGGTCACCCCACCCACGCCGAGGAGAGCGGCCCAGCGCCGACCGAAGGGCCGGGCCAGCGCGGCGGACACGCTGGCACCCAGCGTGCCGAGCAGGTGTCGACGTGCAGGGGCCGGCGGGTCACGGGGCTCGCGGGACATCAGCTCAAGAGAGCAGGCTACGCAGCATCCAGGCGGTCTTCTCGTGCACCTGCATACGCTGGGTCAGGAGGTCGCACGTGGGCTGGTCGCTGGCCGATTCTGCGACCTTGAACACCTCGCGTGCGGTGCGGGCGGTGGTCTCGTGGCCTTCCACGAGCAGACGGATCATGTCCTCTGCCTTGGGAATGCCGTCTTCTTCCTTGATGGACGAGAGGGCAGAAAACGCCTTGTAAGTGCCGGGCGCGTACACGCCGAGCGCGCGAATGCGTTCTGCAACGAGGTCGACCGCCAGCGCCAGCTCGTTATACTGCGTCTCGAACATCAGATGCAGCGTCTGGAACATGGGCCCCGTCACGTTCCAGTGGAAGTTGTGGGTCTTCAGGTAGAGCGTGTATGAATCTGAGAGAACGCGCGAGAGGCCGGCGGCAATCTGCTCTCGGGTGTCGGCGGGAATACCGATATCGATCTTCATGGTGGACTCCTTCCCGGGCACTATAGCAGGGTGCTGAAAAAGTCTTTCGAGAGCGGTCTTTCAGCGCCCGCTCGATCTCGAACACCCGGGGGGCGACCGAAGCTTCCCGAGCGCAGAAAATGCGAGAGACACGGGAGGACCCGCTCCCGTGAGGCTACAAAGTCAGCCGGAGTCCGAGCTGAGCGGTCAAGAGCGGCGAGCCGAGCTCTTTCACCTCGTCCCCGATGCGCACCACGGGTCGTGGCAGGAGGAAGAGCGCCCGCAGTTCGCTGGTCAGTCCGAAATGCTGGCCGAGCCGGACGTGGCCTCCGAGCCCGCCGCCCGTGGTAACGACCCATGCCGAATCGGACTGGCCGACGTAGTCGCCGGAGGCGACGCCCTTGACCTCCAAGTAGCTGGCGCCGATCGAGGGGAACAAATACACGCTGTGGCCGCCCTTGCGCAGCGGCGCCCAAAACGGCTCCGCAAGGACGCTGACGGAAATGGAATCGAAGCGGCCCGCTGCGGCGTTGGTGCTGGCACCGATGAGCGGCCCCGTGGCCGTGAGCTGGGCGCCGAAGCCGCGGAGACCCCAGCCGGCGCTGAGCGAGGGCGCCCCGGCGGGCGCACCGTCGGGCAAGGACCAGCCGAGCACGGCGGCGAGCCCGACGTAGAAGAAAGGACGATGGTCGGGGTTTCGCCGCAGCTCGGTCACCGCTTGGGCTGCACGTTCCGGATGCGCGCCTTCGACCGAGTGAGTCTGGCGCGGCTGCTCCTCCTGCAAGCTCGAGCGCAGGAGCTCGACGGTGCGCACGGCGAGCACCGTGGGCGCGTCGTAGGCTTCGTCGAGGGCAAAGGTGCGCTTGATGGTCTTTCCGGTGACGCGGTCGCTGATCCAGACCTCGACCTTGCCCAGGCGATCGCCGCTCGGCGCGGGCGCGGGCGGCGTGTCCGCGGTCACTTCGTCGCCGGGGGAGGGCATGCTGGAGCCAATCAGGATCACACTGGCGACCGCGCCTTCGCGGTCCGCCGCCTGCTCGAGCTCACTGATCGAAGGCACGCCGCTGGACTCCACCATGCGGATGGAGAAGCCGTGGACCGAGAGCTCGCCGCGCACGCGCTGCAGCGCCTCGCGCAGCTCGGGGGGGGATCCGGCCGGTGCGATGAGCACCACGAGTTCACCCTCCGCCGCACTCGCGACTGAGGTCCAGAGCACGAGTCCGAGCAGCAGAAGGAACGGGATCAAGGTCGAAGTAGGATCTGTCGCGCGGTGCTTGCACCGACGCCGGCTGGATGCAGACGAAGATAGTCCTTCGCTGCTGCCTTGGCAGCTTCCGTCTGTCCGAGCGCCAAAAGAGCGCGCATCCGTCCAGCACGTGCCTCGGCAGCGAGGCCGCCAGCGGGCGCCTCCGCCAAGTAGCGGCCGTACCAATCGAGTGCGGCAGCCGACTGGCCCTGGGCCTCGTTCATCGAACCCAGCAAGAAGCCTGCGCGCGGCGCCTCCGCCGGACTCGAGCGCAGCTGCGAGAGCGCTCGCTCGGCCAGAACGAAGCGGCCGGTGTAGCGGGCTGCGTCCGCAAGCGCCCGCAAGTCAGCGATGGAGCACGTGCGAAGGCAAGTGGCCTCGCCGCGTGCACCCGCCTCCTCCAGCACTTCCTCGAAGCGACCGTGAGCGACGAGTGCGCTCCACGATAGGCCGTCGACATCCGCCGGACGCGAGCGCGGGCCGTCGCCCGCGCCGACTGCGCTCGCGTGCGCCGCAGCAGGGGCGCCCGCGCCTTGGACGGGAGCGAGCGCCTCGCTGGCGGCTTCCGCATCACCGACCGTGCTCGGTGCGGCATCTGCGTCGGCGCCTCGGGTGTCGCCCGTGGCCGTGACGAACCACTGCCCGTCTGCCCCGCCCGAATCGAAACGCTGACCGGGCTTGAGCTCCACGACTTCGGCGATGCCTTTGCCGAGCACTTGGACGCTGCCCTCGTGCAGGACGACCGCAAGCCGTTGTCGGTCTGGATCCCAGCTCGTGGAAAAACGCGTGCCCACGACCCGCACCTCGTAGGGGCCGGCGAACATACTCCAACGGGCCTTGCCCGTGTGCTCGATGTCCGACTCGACCTGGCCTTCTTCGACGATGACCATGGCGCCGTGCGCGTCCGTCTCCCGCACGCGCAGCATCGAACCGGCACCCAGCGACAAGTGCGAGCCATCCGAGAAGCGCACCTCTTGGGGACGATCCGCCGGAGCGATGACGCGACCCGAACGCCGCGCTTGCTCCGCTGTCTCGCCTTCGGTGCGGAACGCGAGGGCTGGGCTCGTCCGCTGCGCCTGGCGCTCGGACGCCAGGATGCCCGCTCCGAGACCGAGGCCAGCAACGACGACTGCCGCGAGTGCCCAGCCGCTCCACGTCGAGCGACTGAAGATGCCACCGCTCGATGCGCCGCGTCCAAACAACGAGGCCGACTTTGCATCGAGATCGCCCGGCCTACTGGCGCGCAGCGCGCGCGCCAAGTGTCCTTCACCCGCCTGGAGCCAGGCTGGCCCACCGGCGTTCGATCTTCCTCCGAGCGCACCGGCTCCCAGCACACCTGGCCCGAGCACGCCTGGCCCGCTGGCACCAGATCGCCCCGCGGAGTCAGCCTCTCGCATGGCGTCCTCGACCTCGTCACGCAGGAGCTGGCTCAACGCCTCCACGCTGCGACGCGCGTCCTCAGCGGTCATGATCGGCCTCCCTTGGAGCTGCCCGGAATGATGCTGCCCGGAGTGGTATCGCGCGGTGCGGTACTCGGGCTCGAGTGGCGGGCCCTTGACTTCTCGGGCGGCACGGAGCGGGGAGCCGGCTCGACCCCCGACAGCTCGGGAGCGCCATCGAGATTGGACCAGACGTCGGTCTCGAGGCTCTCGTCCGAGAGGTGATCGTCGAGCGAATCGTCGCCCGAGTCCGGCGATGGAATGGAGCTCGACCTGAGCCCCGCGTACTCGTCCGACGCGGAGGTCGCGTCCCCTACGCTCCAGCTCGGGACACCAGAATCCGCTGCGCCTGAGTCCGGTCCGGCCGAATCGGCTGCGCCCGAATCGGCCAGGCCCGAATCGGCCACTCCGGGTTCCGCCAGGCCCGAGCCAGGTCCGCGCAGGTAATCCATGAGGGCCGGGTCCCGGCGCGACTGGAAGAGGACGCGGTCGTGCGCTTTGGCGACGTCCCGCTTGGCGGTGGCCAGCGACACCCCTCGGATCTCGGCCACCTCGACCGTGGGCAGGCCCTCGACGAAGCGCAAAATGAAGCTCTCCCTCAGGCGGTCGGGGAGGTGGTCGAGGATGTCACGCAACCGGCGGAGCGCGTCTCGACTGTGTACGGCGGGAGGAAAGGAGGCGCCCCGGCGGTCCTCCGCCAGGAGACCGAGCCAACGGCGGCGCCGGCTACGATCGCGGATGGCTTGTCGCGCCTGGCGGACGGCGGCTGCCATCAGGTAGCTGCGCAGGCGATCCGGCTGGGTGATGCGGGCAGCGCCGTGGGTGAACGCCAGGAAGACTTCTTGCAGGAGGTCGTCGACGCTCTCGTCTCGCCCGAGCTGCGCGAACAGCGTGCGCCGGACGGCGGGGCCGTGACGGCGCCACACCGCTACGAGCGCGTCTTCGTTGCCGAGGATGACGTCACGGACCAAGTCGGCGTCGCTGCGACGATCGTGCGGGAACTCCCGAACGATGGCGCGGATGCTTTGCTTTCCGGGAGTCACGTGAAACTAGTTGCCGCTAGGGTGGATTGCGGCTCATGAAAGCGCTGTCTGCCGCAAGATTGCCGGGGGGTGGAACTTTGCCGCCATCGTGGCGGAGACAGGCGAAAAAGCGCGTCCGTGAACGCGCTGGGCTCCTGCGAGCCGGCGTCGGAATGATAGTGTGCCGTGATGTCGGCGCCAGCAAGTCCACCGTCCCGCGAGCCTGCGGGGAACGCCCGTGCGCGCGGCGCAGGTGTCGGTCCGGCAGGTGTCGGTCCGGCAGGTGTCGGTCCAGGTGGCCCGGCGCTCGAGGGACGGGGCGCCCACACGGTGGGTCGATGTCTCACGCGCCGACGAGCGAGGTCTTGGCCGCTCGGGGCGGCTCTGGCGCTCGCGGGTGGGGCAGCGCTCGCAGGCCTCTGGGGCTGCGGCGAAACGGAGCTGCTCGCGAGCGCCCTCCTGCCGGAGGACAACCCGCCGGTCATCGGCGAGGGCGGGCTCGGCAATGTCCCGACGGACCCGCCTCCGTACGCAGCTGCGCCCACGTTGTTCACCTTCGGTGGCAAGTTGCGCGACCACTGTGGCGAAGAAATTGCGCTGCGCGGCGTGGCGGAGCTGATCGCTTGGACGCCGGGGCAAGACGGCAGTCCCGAGTACTTCGAGATCGCCAAGACGGGTGCCAACGCCGTCCGGGTGATGTGGCGCGACGATGCGCTGCCCGGCGCGCTCGACGTGGCTCTGAGCGGCGCGCGGGCGCAAGGGTTGATTCCCGTCGTCGAGCTGCAAGAGGGAAACTTCCGCAACCTGCCAGAAGAAGACGCGCTGGCGCTCACGATGGCCTACTGGACGGACCCGGAAGTGCTCGCGGTACTCCTCGCTCACCAGAGCACCCTCGTGCTCGAGCTTTCCAGCTGGGCCAGCCAAAGCGCCCTGGCTGCCGAGTGGGTCGAGCTCTATGCGGCTGCGATTGCCGACTTACGTGCCGCAGGTTTGCTCTGCCCCATCGCGATCGTGCACCCGAGCTGGTCGCAGGATCTCGTGCGCTACCCCGAAGCGATGGCGGCGCTCCTCGAACGAGATTCCGTCGGCAATGTGCTGGCTGCCTTCGACCTCTGGCGCGGCACCGTCGCCGATGCCGGCGACAAGTGGACCGCGCTCGGCGCGGTGGGAGTTGCGGCCTACGTGTCGGAGTTCTCATCGCATCAGCTGTTGAACTGCCCCGCGGCGCAGATCGACGGTCCCGCACTGCTCGCTCTGGCCGAGAGCGCGGGCGGCGGCTGGTTCGCCTGGTCCTGGGGTTCGCTGCCGAGCAGCGTATGCCCGGGTTACCTCACGCTCACGACGGACGGGACGTTCGCGACGCTGACGCCCTGGGGAGCCACCATCGCCCTGGAAGATCCGGCGAGCCTCGCGCGCACGGCCGTCGCGCTCGAGACCACCTCCACGAGCGCCTGCCCGCTCTGAGCAGTGGGTCAGGGGCAGCCGCCGGCCAGGCGAGGCCCTCGAACTGGGCCGAAACGCGCGTCCGCGGGGTCGGGGGTCCGGTTTCGACGCCTCGATGATACGAAACAATTCCGAAATCCCCATGCAGCTGGCGGCCTTCAATCTCCCTCAGGGGCCGAGAAAATCCCCAGCCCCGACTTAGAAAGCGAGCTCGACGAGCGATGGACCTTTCCAGCTACGATCCAGACGAGCAGCATTTTTTCGACGAAGTCTTTTCGACCTCGGGCCGCGTGCGCGCCGGCTTCGAGCCGCTCTTGCACGGCTTGCAGCTCCTTGGTTCCGATGGCGTCTTGCGGCGTCAGGAGTCGGCCGAGCAGGCGCTCCTGCGCGCGGGCATCACCTTCACCCTGCGTAAAGAAGACGACGACATGGATGCCGAGCGGATCTTCCCGTTCGACATCATTCCGCGCGTCATCGGCTCGGGCGAATGGGGCCGCATCGAGCGCGGCATCGTGCAGCGCCTGACTGCGCTGAATCTATTTTTGAGCGACGTCTACGGCGATCAGAAGATCGTCAAGGACAAGGTCTTACCCGAGTACCTCATTCGCACTTGCGTCGACTTTCGCAAGCAGTGTCTCGGCCTCCAGCCGCCGCGCGGCATCTGGTGCCACATCAGCGGCACGGATCTCGTGCGCGATCATCGCGGCGAGTTCATGGTGCTCGAAGACAACGTGCGTTGCCCATCCGGGGTGAGCTACGTGCTCGAGAATCGCCAGATCCTCAAGCGCACGTTCCCCCGCATGTTCGAGCAAATGTCGATTCGGCCGGTCGACGACTATCCGGTGCGTTTGCTCGAAATGCTGCGCTACCTCGCGTCCGATCGAGTGGCGGATCCGCACGTCGTCGTGCTCACGCCCGGTCGCTACAACAGCGCGTACTTCGAGCACACCTTCCTGGCGCAGCAGATGGGGGTGGAGCTCGTGGAATCGGTGGATTTGGTGTGCAAGGACGACTTCGTCTACATGAAGACGACGGCCGGCCTGGCGCGCGTCGATGTCATCTACCGCCGCGTCAGTGACGATTTCATGGATCCGGAGGCCTTCAACCCCGAGTCGATGCTCGGCGTACGCGGCCTCATGAAGGCCTACGTGAAGGGCAACGTCGCCCTGGCCAACGCGCCCGGAACTGGCGTAGCCGACGACAAGGCCATCTACGCCTTCGTCGAGAAGTTCATCCGCTATTACCTGGACGAAGACGCCATCCTGAAGAACGTGCCGACGTACTTGTGCTCCGACGAGTCGGATCGCTCCTACGTTCTGGACCACCTGCACGAGCTCGTCGTGAAAGCGACGGATGGCGCTGGCGGCTACGGCATGCTCATCGGTCCGCACGCGAGCCAGAGCGAGCGCGCCGACTTCGCCCAGCGCGTGCAGAAGAACCCGCGCGGGTACATCGCCCAGCCCACGCTCGCCTTGTCCCGCGCCCCCACCATCATCGACACCAGCTGTGAACCACGGCACGTCGACCTGCGTCCGTTCGCACTCCACGGCGAGCACATCTACGTGCAGCCGGGCGGCCTCACCCGAGTTGCACTCAAGAAGGGCTCTTTGGTCGTGAACTCATCGCAGGGCGGCGGTAGCAAGGATACCTGGGTACTTGCGGAGTAACGCCCACTTTTCGGAAGTAATAATGACATGCTGAGCAGGGTTGCGGACGCCATCTACTGGGCGAGCCGATACGTGGAGCGCGCCGAGAACGTCGCGCGGTTCGTCAACGTCAATCTCGATCTGATGCTGGACAGTCCGGCGGCGCATCGTCCCTCGTGGCAGCCTCTCGTTTTGACGACGGGCGATCACGAGTACTTCGAGAAGCGCTACGGAGAGTACACGCCGCGCAACGTGACGCGCTTTTTGGCCTTCGATCGAGACTATCCGAATAGCCTTCTATCGTCGGTCTCGCTCGCGCGCGAAAATGCGCGCACGGTGCGGGAGGTCATCTCGCGCGAGATGTGGGAAGAGCTGAACTCGCTCTATCTGATGGTGGTGGCGGCGAGCCGCGAAGAAGTCCCGCCCGAAGAGATGGCGTCGTTCTACGAGCGCGTGAAGCTCGCGGGCATTCACTATGCCGGGGTGACCGATGAAACCCTGTCGCACCGGGAATCGTGGCACTTCTGTCGCCTCGGTCGGATGATCGAGCGCGCCGACAAGACATCCCGCATCTTGGACGTGAAGTACTTCGTGTTGTTGCCCGATCTCGCGGATGTCGGCGGCACGGTGGACCAAGTCGGCTGGACCGCGCTCCTGAACTCGGCGTCGGGTTTGCAGATGTATCGCCAGCAGTTTCAGGTAATCGAACCCACCAACGTCGCCAGCTTTCTCCTGCTCGATGCGCACTTTCCGCGCTCGATTCGGCACTGTTTGCACAAGGCTCAGGAAAGCCTGCACGAGATCACCGGCACGCCGCGAGGCGGCTACACCGTCGAAGCAGAGCGCCTCATGGGCGTCTTGACCAGTCGGCTCGATTTCGCGCGCGCCTCGCAGATCATGAACATGGGCCTGCACGAGTATCTGGATTGGCTGCAGCAGACGCTGAACCACATCGGTGAGGCGATTTCTGCGCGTTTCTTCGAGATTAGTGACTCCCCACCCGTCCCAGAGAAGAGAAACGAGAAGGCACAATGGCAGTCCGCGTCGCGCTGACCCACAAAACGAGCTACCGCTACGAACGCCCCGCATCGCTCGGCCCGCAGGTCATTCGGCTCCGTCCAGCGCCTCACAATCGCACCCCGATTCATAACTACTCGCTGCGCATTTTGCCGGGGGCACACTTCCTCAATTGGCAGCAAGATCCGCACGGAAACTACCTCGCGCGGGTGGTCGTGCCCGAGAAGGCCACCCATTTCGAAGTGCTGGTGGACCTGGTCGCAGACCTCACTTCGTACAATCCGTTCGACTTCTTCCTCGAGCCGAGCGCCGAGAAGTTTCCCTTCGAGTACTCGGCTGCCGATGCGGCCAACCTCGAGAGCTACTTGAAGCCCGACGAGCGGACGCCGCTCGTCGGCGAGTTCTTGAAGACGGTCGATCTCGAGCCGCGACGCACGGTCGACTTCTTGGTGGACCTGAACCAGAAGCTCTACGAGAAGGTGGAGTACGTCATTCGCATGGAGCCGGGCGTGCAGGCGCCCGAGTACACGCTGGAGTCGGCGCGCGGTTCTTGTCGCGATTCGGCGTGGCTCCTGGTGCAGATCTGCAGGCATCTCGGCCTCGCGGCGCGGTTCGTGTCCGGGTATCTGATTCAGCTCGAGCCCGACGAGCGACCCATCGAAGGTCCGAAAGGTCCGGAAAAGGACTTCACCGACCTCCACGCTTGGACGGAAGTGTACGTGCCCGGCGCTGGCTGGATTGGCCTCGATCCCACGAGCGGCCTCTTGACGGCAGAAGGTCACATCCCCCTGGCTTGCTCACCCAGCCCGGGCAGTGCGGCGCCGGTGGAGGGCGGAGTCGAGAAGGTCGAGACCGAGTTCGACTTCGAAATGAAGGTGACGCGCGTCATCGACGTGCCGCGTGTGACGCGGCCGTACACCGAAGAGCAATGGGCGGCGATCGTCGAACGAGGCGCTCGAGTCGACGAAGTGCTGGTCGAGCAGGACCTCAGGTTGACTCAAGGCGGCGAGCCGACGTTCGTGGGCGTGGAGCATCCCGACGCGCCCGAGTGGAACACCGAAGCGCTCGGTCAGGAGAAGCTCGGCATTGCCGACTCGCTCTCGCGCCGCTTGCACGCGCTGTGGGCACCGGGTGGCCTGTTTCATCACGGTCAGGGCAAGTGGTATCCGGGCGAGCAGCTGCCGCGCTGGGCGATTGGCGTCGTTTGGCGGGCAGACGGCCAGCCCGTCTGGCAAGACCCGTCGCACTTCGCGCTGTCCGGTGAGCCGCCCGGAAACGTGACCGAAGACGCCGAGCGTTTCATCGCCACTCTCGCCGACGTCTTGCGTGTGGGGCGCCACGGGCTGATGCCCGCGTACGAGGACGCCTGGTACTACATGTGGCGTGAGCGCCGCTTGCCGACGAACGTCGACCCGCTCGCGAACAACATCGACGACAAGGCCGAGCGTGATCGCCTCGCCAAGGTGTTTCGCCAAGGTTTGAAGACGAAAGTCGGCTTCGTCCTGCCGCTCGGCTACGACGGTGCGTCGTTCTTCTCGGGACGCTGGTTCATCCGTGAGGAACATTGCTTCCTCATCCCGGGCGATTCGCCGATGGGCTTTCGCTTGCCGCTCGACTCGCTGCCGTGGTTTCGGCCTGTGGATTACCAGGGCGAGGTGCCGCTGGACCCGACGGTCGGTCGGCCCGCCCTGCCCCCATGGGCGCAGTTCGAGGAACGTCTCGGCGGGCCGTATGCACCGGCTCAGCGGGCGCGCATCCGTGCGCAACGTCAGTTCGGAGGCCGCTCGTCTGATGCCGAAGCCGAGCGCGAACGTGACCGAGAAACCGAACGCCCACCGCGCGTGCGCCCGGAGACGCCTCCGGTCACTTCGAACTACGGCATCTTGCGGACGGCCCTCTGCACCGAGGTGCGCGACGGCATCCTCAAGGTGTTCATGCCGCCGATCTTCTCGACCGAGGGCTATCTGGAGCTCTGCGTCGCCATCGAGCGGACTTGCGAAATTACGGGACTCAAGGTGCAGCTCGAGGGCTACCCGCCGCCTTCGGATCCGCGTCTCCGTGTCTTCAAGATCACTCCCGATCCCGGCGTGATCGAAGTGAACGTTCCTCCCGTCTCCAGCTGGGATGAGCTCGTGCGGCAGAATGCCGAGCTCTACGAGGCCGCCAAGTACGAGAAGCTGACAGCCGAGAAGTTCGAGCTCGACGGCCGCCACATCGGCTCGGGTGGTGGCAATCACCTGGTGCTCGGCGCCCAGACGCCGCTCGAGAGCCCGTTCTTGCGCCGGCCGGACCTGCTGCGCAGTCTCATCACCTTCTGGCACAACCACCCATCGCTGTCGTACCTATTCTCTGGGCAGTTCATTGGCCCGACGTCGCAGGCGCCGCGCGTGGACGAGGCGCGACACGACGCCGTGTACGAGCTCGAACTCGCCTTCAAGGAGCTCTCGCGACATCGAGAGACGCCCCCCTGGCTCGTCGATCGGGTGCTGCGAAACATCCTGGTCGATGCCACCGGCAACACGCATCGCACCGAGTTCTGCATCGACAAGCTCTATTCGCCCGATTCGTCGAGCGGACGCCTCGGCCTTCTGGAGATGCGCGCGTTCGAGATGCCGCCACACTATCGCATGGCGACGGCGCAGCACTTGCTTCTGCGCAGCGCGCTCGCAGCCTTCGCGCGGCGTCCGTACGAGGAGGACCTGGTCAAATGGGGCACGACCTTGTCGGACCGCTTCCTCCTGCCGCACTTCGTGCATGCCGATTTCAAGGATGCGCTGGCCTTCTTGCACGATCGCGGCTTCCCACTCGATGCCGCGTGGTTCGAGCCTCACTATCAGTTCCGCTTCCCCTATTACGGCTCGCTCGTCAAAGACGACGTCGTGCTCGAGGTACGCGGCGCCCTCGAGCCGTGGCACGTGCTCGGTGAGGAGAGCGGCGCTGGTGGCCAAACGCGCTATGTCGACTCGTCACTCGAGCGCGTGCAGGTGAAGATCAAGGGCGCCACACCCGGTCGGCATCAGGTGACGTGCAATGGCGTAGCCTTGCCGCTTCACCCAACCGACGTACAAGGTGAGTTCGTCGCGGGCATTCGCTATCGGGCCTGGCAGCCGCCCTCCTGTCTGCATCCGACCATCGGTACGGATGGCCCACTCCACATCGACCTCTACGATCGTTGGAACCAGCGAGCGATCGCCGGATGCACCTACCATGTCGTGCACCCGGGAGGTCGGGCCAACGAAGTCCGGCCCGTCAACGCGGTGGCGGCCGAGAGCCGTCGCATTGCGCGCTTCGAGGCGCAGGGTCACAAGCCCAGGAGCTACGTGCCGCTCGCCAGCGGGATCAATCACGACTTTCCCATGACCCTCGACCTTCGCCTCGTCAAGGTCGTGGCCTGACGCGACATCGCAAGTAGGCTGGCCCCGTGGTTTCCAAAGCGCCGAGCGTCGGACCTTTGACTTCGTCCGCCGTCGCGCGACATTGGCCGGACTCGGTCCGGTCCATGCCTCGAGTCAGTGAATTCTTCCTGCCGGACGGGTCGGTCCGGCCCCACCAACAGCTCTTGAACGACTTCCTGCGGGCGCACTCGGACAAGCAGCACGAGGCGCTCCGGCAGGCAGTGACCTCGCGTCTGCGTGAGCAGGAGGTCAGCTACAACGTCTTTGGCTCTCCGGACTACTCGCATCGGCCGTGGCGCTTGGACGAAGTCCCGCACCTTTTGCCGGGTGACGAGTTCGACCGTCTGGCACGGGGACTGTCGCGGCGCGGTCAGCTGCTCGAGGCGAGTCTCAAAGACATCTACGGCCCGCAGCGGCTGCTGCGTGAGCGCGTCATCCCTCCCGATGTCGTGCTGGGCAACCCGCACTTCTTTCGCCCGCTTCACGGTGTCATTCCCCTTGGGCCAACGCGCCTCGTGCTGTTCGCGTCCGACGTCGTCAAAACGAAAGATGGAACGTACTTCGTGCACTCGGACCGCACTGCCGCGCCGACGGGGTCCGGGTATGCGCTCGAGAATCGCCTCGTCATGGGGCAGATCCTGTCCGAGCCGTTCCGTAAGCATCGAACCCGCAAGATCAACCGATTCTTCGAGGTCATGCGGCAGGCGCTGCGCGAGTTTGCGCCGGCGGCGACCGGCGTCCCGCGCATCGTGCTCTTGACCCCGGGCGTCGAGGACGAGAGCTCGTTCGAGCACGCATATTTGGCCCGCTACCAGGGCTACGAGCTGGTCGAAGGGCGCGACCTGACCGTTCGCGGCGACGAAGTCTTTTTGAAGACGCTCGAAGGCCTGAAGAAGGTGGACGTGATCTTGCGCCGTGTCGCCGACGACTGGTGCGATCCGCTCGAGCTCCGGGAGGACTCGCTGCTCGGTGTCTCGGGCCTGGTGGGCGCGGCTCGTGCGCAGACCGTCGGCATTGCGAACGCCCTCGGCAGCGGCATCATCGAAAGCCCCGCCTTCCGTGCCTACTTGCCGGCCATGTCGCAGGCTCTCTTCGGCGAGCCGCTCCTGCTCGAGTCGATCCCGACACGCCACCTCGGTGATCCGCGCCAGCGCGAGGAAGTGCTCGATAGCTTCTCCGAGTGGATCTTCCGTCCGGCCTTCGCCGATCGTCGGGGCGAGGCGACCGTCGCTGGGGCCTTGGCTCCCGCCGCGCAGGAAGCGCTGCTAGCAGCCGTCCGCGCCGAGCCCCACGCCTACGCCGCGGAGAAGTGGCCGGAGGCCTCCACGGTGCCGGTCTCGTCCCGCCTGGATCAAGAAGGCGCCCTCAGCCTCCGTCTGTTCGCCTGTCGCGTCGGTACCGAGTACTTCGTCATGCCGGGCGGCCTCGGCCGCGTCGATGATACGCCGGACGGCATGTTCTTGGCCCCGCGCGAGACGACGAGCAAAGACGTGTGGATTGTGGGCGACGTGCACTCGGAGGTGCCGTCACCGCCGCGCATGCCCGACGAGCAGCTCACGATTCGCCGCGGTGGCGTCGGCCTGCCGAGTCGCCTCTTCGACGACATCTTTTGGCTCAGTCGCTACGCCGAGCGTTGCTATGGCACCGCGCGATTGGTGCGCACGGGGCTCGAACCCATGACGAGCGAAGATCGCGATCTGCCGCCGGAGCTCATGGATGCCTTGGTGCGGACGCTCGTCAGCATGAAGATCCTGACGCCGACGGCCGAAGGCGGCACGCCCCAGTTCGAGCGCGCGCTCCTGGCGGCCATCTATGACAAGGATCGCGAGAATAGCATCGCCTATTCCCTCGCGCGCATGCACGACCTGACGACGCGCGCGCGGAGCCGCCTCTCACGCGACGCCTGGCGCGTTTTGCGCCGCATCACAGAGCTCTTCCAGCGCATGGGAGACCAGGAAGCCAGCGTAGACCAGGCCGTCGATCAGCTGGACGAGCTCTTGCTGTCGCTCTCGGCCTTCCACGGGATCATTTCGTCCAACATGGTGCGAGGACACGCATGGGTGTTCCTCGAACTCGGGCGGCGCATCGAGCACAGCGTGTTCGTTCTGACCTTGCTCGATCAGCTGTTCCAGAAGCCCGGCTCACGGCTACTCATGGAGACGCTGCTCACCATCTGCGACAGCTTGCTCACCTACCGCTCGCGCTACTTGAGTGCCTTGCAAGCCGCTCCAGCAGTGGATCTGGTGCTCACCGACGACAGCAATCCGCAATCGGTGCTCTTCCAGCTGCGCAGACTGCTCGAGTGCGTGCGTTCGTTGCCACGCGAAGAGAAGTTCCCCCTCAGTCGTGCGGAGCAGCGCTTGATCGTCTTACAGGCGCGCTTGGAAACTGCCGACGTCTATCGGGCCTGTCGCGATCGAGCAGGTGATTTGCGCGACTTGGCGGAGGAGGGCATCAACCTCCTCTGGCAGGTCTCCGACGACCTGACGCAGACGTACTTCACGCATGCGTCTCGCCATCACGCCATGTCGGCTGCGCAACGAGTCGACCAGGGGGGAGAGACCGTGTGAAGTACACAGTCCTTCATCGCACCACCTACGAGTACGAGAGTCCGGTCTTGCATGGCCGTCACGTGATTCGCCAGCGTCCTCGCCCGCTTCCCTTTCAAACGGTGGCTTCGAGCGTGCTGCGCGTCGATCCGCGCCCGGTGTGGACGCGTCAGGCCACGGACTACTTTGGCAACTTGGTCGACTACATCGAGGTGATCGAGCCGCACGATCGCCTCGAGGTCGACACGGTATCCGTGGTCAGCGTGGGGCGCCGGCCGGTGGACGAGGGTTTGCCGCTGTTTCGCCAGAGCTGGGAGGCAGCGCGTGACCGGGTTCAAGCCGACCATCAGCTCTTCGATGCCCGGGAAATGTGCCTCGATTCACCGCTCGTCCGCCGGCAGGATGCGCTTGCCGCGTTTGCTCGGGAAGCCTTCGGTCCGGGCCGCGCTCTGCTCGAGGCGGTGATCGACTTCAACGAGCTGATGCACGCGGAGTTTACCTACGATCCGCATGTGACCGACGTGGCCACGCCCATCGACGTGGTGCTCAAGGAGCGCCGCGGCGTCTGTCAGGACTTCGCCCACGTCGCTGTGGGCGCGTTGCGCTCCCTGGGGCTCGCCGCGCGCTACATCTCGGGCTACCTCGAGACGCAGCCGCCGCCGGGCAAGCCCCGGCTGGTCGGAGCAGATGCCTCCCACGCCTGGGCGAGCGTGCTCGTGCCGGACTATGGCTGGGTGTCCTTCGACCCGACCAACGGCATCCTGCCCGGCGAACGCCACGTCGTGGCAGCTTGGGGCCGCGACTTCAGCGATGTATCGCCGCTGCGCGGCGTCGTCCTCGGTGGTGGCCGTCACACCCTGGCTGTGGGCGTCGACGTTGCCCCAGAAAAGCCGGTGGTGCCAAGCGCCGCTTCGCCGCTCTTGGCCCGGGACTGGGAATCGACCTAGCCGTCCGCGCAGCCGCAGGGCCGTCGCGCAGCCTCAGGGCGTCGCCCAACCCCGGGTCAGCGCAGCCTCAGGCCGCTTTGCGCTTCTTGTGGTCCTGCTCCTCGAGGAAGCGGATCATGCGCTCGCGCATGCCGTAATACTCGGGGTGACCGAGCACGTCGGCGCGCACCCGGGGCCGCGCAAAGGGACTCTCCAAGAGGTCGCCCACGCGGGCGCGCGGGCCGTTGGTCATCATCACGATGCGATTGGCGAGGAAGAGCGCCTCGTCGACGTCGTGAGTGACCATCAGCGCCGTCATGTCGTTCTGCTCGAGCAAGCGAGCGAGGACCTCTTGCAGCTCCATGCGCGTCAGCGAGTCGAGCATGCCGAACGGCTCGTCCAAAAGGAGCATCTTCGGCCGGAGCGCGAAGGCTCGTGCTAGCCCCACCCGCTGCTGCATGCCGAGGGACAGTGCCGCCGGGGTCTTGTGCAGTGAATCCCCGAGCCCGACGAGCTCGAGGTAGTACTGGACGGTATCGCGCTTTTCGCTGCGACTGGCGCCCGGGAAGACGCGATCCACGCCCAGAAGGACGTTGTCGAATGCCGTCATCCACGGCAAGAGGCAGGGCGACTGAAACACCACGCCCCGATCGGGGCCGGGACCCATGATCTCGCGGCCGTCGATGACGACGCCTCCTTGGCTGATGTCGTTCAGCCCGGCCACCATGGTGAGCACCGTCGACTTGCCGCAGCCGGAGTGGCCGAGGAGCGCGATGAACTCGCCCTTGGCGACGTTGAGGTTGAAGTCTTCGACGATGACGGCGGGACCTTTCGGGGTTTCGTACGTCTTGCCGAGGTTGAAAAGCTCTACGTAGCCGCGCATGGGGATGACCTTTCTTACTCGGCGCGCAGGTCGGCCGGCGTGAGGTTGGGGAGGTGGACGGTGGTCTGCCGGAGGCCGGCACCGGAGCTCTCGCGTGACTCGTCGCGCACGCGATTGAGGTAGGAGACGATCTCGTTGCGCAGGGCCTTGAACGCGGCGTCGTGATTGAGCTCCGTGCGCACACGGGGGCGCGGCAGATCGACCACGAACTCCTTGCCGAGCGTGGCTCCCGGCCCCGGCTTCAAGGGGATGATGCGGTCGGCCAAGAGGAGGCCTTCGTCCACGTCATTGGTGACGAGCAGCACGGTCTTCTTTTCTTCCGACCAGATCTTGGCAATCTCGTCCTGGAGCACGGCGCGCGTGAGGGCGTCGAGCGCACCGAGTGGCTCGTCGAGCAAGAGAACGTCCGGGCTCAGGGCGAGCGTCCGCGCGAGCGAGACACGTTGCCGCATCCCGCCCGAGAGCTCCTTGGGCTTCTTGGCGAGTGCGGGCGTCAGGCTCACCATGTCGATGTAGTGGCGTACGCGCTGATCGCGCTCGGAGCTGGAGGCGCGCGTCATCACTTGGTCGACGGCCAGGCGCACGTTTTCGTACACACTCAGCCACGGCAAGAGCGAGTAGTTCTGGAACACGACTCCGCGGTCGGGCGCTGGAGGCGGGTTCTTTTGCCCCTTGAAGGTGACCTCACCGCGGTCGGGCTCGAGTAGTCCGCAAAGCAAGTTGACCAGCGTGCTCTTGCCGCTTCCGCTGAACCCGACGATGGCGACGAACTCGCCTTCTTCGATGCTGAGGTCGACAGCGCGCAGGACCTCTGTGGAAAGTCCACTGGCTTTGCCACCGCCTTGGAAGCTCTTGGATACGTTTTTCAGCTCTAGGATGGGCATGCGTGCTCCCTTCCCATCAGGCGGCGCCATAGCTGACGCTGCGTTGCAGGATGATCATGATGCGGTCCAGCGCCATGCCGATGATGCCGATGGTGAAGACCGCCACCATGATCTGCGCGAGAGTTTGGCTGGAGCCGTTCTGGAACATGTCCCAGACGAATTTTCCGAGACCCGGATTCTGGGCCAGCATTTCGGCAGCGATCAGCACCATCCAGCCCACGCCGAGTGAGATGCGGAGACCCGCGAAGATCATCGGTAGGGAGGAGGGGATGATGATCTTGCGGACGCGAGTCCAGGCGTCCAGCTTGAGCACCTTGGCCACGTTCAGGTGGTCTTTCTCGATCGAGGCTACGCCGAGCGCGGTGTTGACTAGCGTCGGCCAGAGTGAACAGAGCGCGACGGTCAGGGCTGAACTCAAGAAGGACTTTTCGAACCAGGCCTGGTCGGGTGGGGTCAGATAGAGGGCCCCGACCACGATCATGACGATGGGCAGCCAAGCGAGCGGCGAGACCGGCTTGAAAATCTGAATCAGCGGATTGAGCGCGGCTTGGATGATGGGACTCGAGCCGCACAAGACCCCGATCGGAATCGCCAAGAGTGAGGCCACCACGAAGCCGGCGAAGACCGTTTTCAGCGACGTGAGGATCTGCTGCACGTACGAGGGTTGAGCCGAGTATTTGGCGGTCCGGGCAGCGGCGGCCAGGCTCTTCATCTTGTCTGCGCCGGCTTGGTTGCCCTTTTGTGCCAGCATCGCGGCTGCCGCAGTGTACTCAGCCACCTTCTGCTCCTGCTCGGCGTAGAAGGCGCGTTCGGCCGCCATGCCTTCCAAGTGGCCCTTCCAGAGCACGCCAGCCTGTACCCAAACGTCCGCCGGAGACGGCAAGTTGCCGTACTTCGTCATGATGTTCTGCGAGGCGACGTTCCAGGAGCCGAGGAACATCAGGATGGCCACGAGAGGCGCGCCGAAGTTCATCGCGATGCGTCGGAGTTGCTCTCCTGCATCGTCACCGCGGAACAAGCGAACGAAGGGTGCGAACGATTCGAGGCCGGTGGCATCGAGTAGTTGGAGGAGCTTGACGGACATGGCGTTAGTCCTTGTTCCCGATGGTGTGGGCTTTGAGGTACTCGACTGGCTTTCGACCGTCGTATTCGACTCCATCGATGGTGTCCTTGTGCGGCGCGCGGTAGCCGTCGGTTTCCCAGGGCACTTCTTCCTTGGCGAGCTTGCCCTCCTCTAGAAGAGCCTTCGCTGCTTTCAGGAACGTTTCTGGCTGATAAACCTGCTTGGCGGTCTCGTGATACCAACCGTCGGCCTTCGGTTCGGTGATCTGCCCCCAACGACGCATCTGCGTCAGGTACCAAACGGCGTCACTGTAGAATGGGTAGTTGGCCTGGTAGCGGAAGAACACGTTGAAGTCGGGCATCTCGCGCTTGTCCGTTTTCTGGAACAGGAAGGTGCCGGTCATGCTGTTGGCGATGACTTCATAATCGGCGCCCACGTACTCCTTCTTGGCCAGGATCTGCGCAGCTTCCTTGCGGTGCTCGAGACTCTCGTCGAGCCATTTGGCCGCGCGAATGAGAGCCTTCACGAGCGCGACGTGCGTCTTCTCGTTCTTCTTGGCCCAGTCGGCCGTGACGCCGAACACCTTCTCCTGCTTGTTCTTGAAGATCTCGGAGTTGGTGACGACCGGGACGCCAATGCCGCGGAGAACGGCCTGCTGATTCCACGGCTCGCCGACGCAGTAGCCATTGATGGTGCCGGCTTCCAGTGTGGCGGGCATCTGCGGGGGTGGCGTCACGCTCACGAGGATGTCCGCATCTTTGGTGCCGGTCGTGTCCTCGGCCGTGTAGAAGCCTGGATGAATGCCTGCTGCAGCGAGCCAGTAGCGCAGCTCGTAGTTGTGCGTGGACACCGGGAACACCATGCCCATCTTGAGAGGCTGGCCCTTCTTCTTGGCTGCTTCGGCGATGGGTTTGAGGGCGTCGGCCTTGATGGGGTGCGGCGGCGTGTCCGAGGCCAGCGCTTTGTCGTTCTGCTGCATCTGCTTCCAGACGTCGTTCGACATGGTGATGGCATTGCCATTCAGATCCATCGTGAACGCCGTCACGACGTGAGCCTTCGTTCCGAAGCCGATGGTCGCCCCGATGGGCTGACCGGCGAGCATGTGCGCTCCGTCGAGCTCACCCGAGATCACGCGATCAAGCAGGATCTTCCAGTTTGCCTGAGCTTCGACCGTGACCTTGAGGCCTTCCTCGTCGAAAAAGCCCTTTTCTTTCGCAATGACGATCGGCGCGCAGTCGGTGAGCTTGATGAAGCCGAGCTTCAGCTCGGTCTTCTCGAGATCGCTGCCCTTCGTGAGCTCGGCGAGCTTTTCCTCGGTCATCGGAGCTGCGGCTTGCTTCTCCGCGGCAGGCGCCTCCTTCTTGCACCCGGTGGCGGTGAGGCCGAAGCCCGTGACGAGGCCCATGAGGATCCAGCGGCGACTAAAACTGAGCATGACTTTCCTTGGAGCAAGGGGGTTGAGTTGCTCTGCATCATGTCGTCCGTCTGTTTCACGCCCTGCGGGGCGAGCGTGAACTCGCCGTATCGCTCGACGGTTTTTTTGTTCATGCCGAAGAAACCAAGTCCCGGATTGTTTCCGGTGTCGCCTGGTGAACACTCCTCGGAAATGAGTGAGACACGTAGGACCGGCGGAAACCTTTCCGCGCTACGTGTCGGTTGGGGGTCGGCGGGAGCTCTTCTCCCAGCAAACCAGGGGAGGCGGGAGGGGCGACCTCCTCGAGGAGGCCGCCCTTTCAGGCGCTCGGTGCGCCCCGTGCTGCGCGCTTCGCCGCGAGGAACGCCCGGATCCGCGCGGGCTCGATGCCTAGTTTCGGCAGCGTGCTCTGAGCACCCCTGTTACGGCGTGCGGCTCACGAAATGGGGCTCGCCAGCGAGCGAGGCCCAGTACTCCACGAAGCCAACGGTGCCGGCCATGAAGTCCGGGCGCCGAGCCTCGCCGAGGCAAGCTTCGTCGGTTCCAAAGGAGAAGGTCTTCAGCTGGCCGCTGACGCAGAGCTGGACCTCCTCGAGGCCCGCGAGGGCCGTCGCCAATTCTTCCTGCGTGGCAAAGGCGATCTCAGGGTCTGTGTAGGGGATGAAGCTCGCGGAGTTCACGGCCTCTCCGCCTTCCTGGCTGCGGTAGCGCCCGGCTTCGTCGAAGTGCTCGAAGCCGAAGCCGATTGGATCGAACGCGGCGTGGCACTGCGCGCAGGAGGGACCGCCACTCACGTGGAGCTCCTCGTAGCGCTGACGCGTGGTCTTGGCTTCGCCCATCGCGGTGGGCAGCTCGGGGACCGTGGCGGGCACCTCGGGGGGCTCGCGGCAGAGCAGCTTCTCGAGCACCAAGAGGCCGCGCTGCGTCGGAGAGGAGTTGGCCGACGAGGCTTCCGTCGAGAGGACCGACCCCTGAGCCAAGAGGCCAAGGCCGCTCTGGCGCTGGACCGGTTGATAGTCGGCGCTCGGCGCCGACATCCCATAGTGATCCGCCAGTGCCACCGAAGGGTAGGTGACATTGGAGGTGAGCAGCTCGCTGAGGCCGCCTCCGCCATCGAGGATCACTCCGGCGATGAAGGCGCGGGTTTCCTCGAGCATGTCATCGCGCAGCTGGTCGAAGCCGCCTACGTTGGCCTTGGTCAGCGTCGTCACGCGCCCGTACTGCATCGCGGCCTCGAAGAAGCGCTGCATCTCGGCGCGTCCTTCGGTCGATTCAGCGAGGCTAGTGGCCACGGCGACGAGTGCCTCGGGTGTGCCGAGCTCGCCGCGATCCGCCTGCTCGAGCAGGGCGTCGGAAGGCGTCGTTCCCGCGTAGGTGAAAGCCAGCGCCGTCGCGATCTCGTACTGGCTGAGCCGTCGCGCGGTGCCGTCGCTCGTTCCCACCTCACTCCGGTAGAGCGTGGCCGGTGAATGAATGAGCGCCTTGGTGAGCCAAGAGACGGCCTCCGGGAAGGACGTGGCTGCCAGCGCTTCATCGAAGAACGCCCCGTACTCCGTCATCTCGGTATCGGAGAGCGGCCTGCGGAACAGGCGCTTGCCGTATTTGCTCAAGAATTCGTCCCCACAGGCCGAGTCCGCTGCGCCGGTCGAACAAGGCAGGATGGACGCGAGTGCTGGCCCGCTCACGGCGGCGCCGACGGCGGCCGCCGTCGAGTCCACGTCGCGTGCCGTCTGCTTGCTCACGACCAAGCGAGCGACCTCGTTGTCGAAGCCGAAGTGCGAGATCGGATCCGAGCTCATGGCCGACGCCCATGCGCCGGCGGCCTCGGGGAAGACATCACCGAGAGCGGCCTCGAGCTCGCGCGCCGTGAGGCGACGCAGCACGGCCGTGCCTGCCTTCGAGCTCGGGCACGCCGCGCTCGGATCGCAGTCACCGCTGGGGCAGGGGATGTCGCCGCCACTGCCGCCGCCATTGCCACCGCTGCCGCCATCATTGGAGCCGCCGGTTCCATCGGTATTGCCATCCGTGTCGTTCGGATCGCCTGCGGTGCAGGCCGCGGCTGCAGCCGCCACGCACAGCAAGAGAGGAAATAGGAAGCGGGCGCTCATGCCAGGGCCTCCGCGACGACGCTGCTCGATCCCCCGAAAGAGGAGGCACTGCTGCCCATGGCCTTGGCGAGCGTGAGCAGGAGGTCCGCCGCTGGGCGGTCCTTGGCGCCGTCCGGCTTTCCGCCGTCGTAGTAGTTCAGCCTTTGCCCGGTCACGAGCCGACCTGCGGCGCCGCCGACCGTGATGAGCGGCATGTAGCTCAGCATGCCTGGGTATTGATTCTGCCCGATCTCGTCCGTGGCACTGATGTGCCATGCGCCTTCACCGATCTCGCTGCAGAGCAAGATGATGGTGTTGTCGAGGACCGTGCTGCCTGGAGCCGCCGGGTCGTCGATGTCGAGTCGTGTGATGACGTGTTCGACCAGCTGCTCCACGAACCAGCGCTGCGCGTTGGCGAAGGGCGTCCGCGCTTCGTAATTGATGTCGAAGCCGCTCGCCGAGCCCTGAATCTCCGGACCTCGATGAGAGAGGGTCGAGTGATGGGACCCAGTCGAACCCATGAAACCGAAGTCGATTTCACAGTTCGCGTACAGCGACTGAATGGCCGTGACGGGCTTGATGTTGCAAACCATCGCCTCGGCGGCCACTTGCAGCTGCGCGGCCAGGATATCGGGGAAGTTCTCTTCGGCCAGGAACCACTCGTCGGCCTGACCAGCGGCTTTGGCGCGCAAGGCTTCGACCGCCGGCAGGGTGGGCGCGGCGTCGCAGCTCGAGGTCGTCCCGCCGCCGATCGAGTCCTTGAGCGCCCGAATCGACTCGAGGTGGGTGGCGAGCTTCGTGCTTTCGGCGGTGAGGTTCGCGACGTCACCTTGCAGGCCCTCGAGTTGCCCTTCCGTGAGCGTCAGCAGCTTGGTCTGTAGGTCGTCCTCGACCGACGTATCCGGGACCGACGGACCGGAACCCAAGCCGCCAAACACCGTGTCGTAGGCGGCGAGGGGGTTCTTCTGCGGGGCGACCGCCTGCCCGTCCCAAAGGAGCTTGGCGTCGAAATCCTGACCCCAGACGCGATGGGGCACGGCACCGAGCGCCAGCGTGCCCACGCCCATCTCACCACCGATGAAGTGCTCGATCGTCGTGCGCGCGGTGGTGTCGTCCGTGTCCCCCACGTTCGTTCCAGACAGAAACTTCACGATCCCCTGGTGGGTGTTCGCACCCGGGTACATGAAGCCCTCATAGACGTTGACGAGCGACTTGTAGGGCTCGAGCGGACCGAGAATGGACACACCTGAGTTCTCGAGCGTGAAGTTCGTGCCTTCACCCACCGGGTTGAAATGCTCCGGTGGCATCCCGTGGGGGATGTAGAACAGCATGAAGCGCTGCGGCGCCCCCGTCGGGGCCGCGGTGGCGGTCCTCACCAATTGATAAGCGAGCGGCGCGCCGAGCCCGAGCCCGAGCGCCTTCAGGAATAGACGTCGTTCGAGCCGCTTGCGTGCGCGAGCAGCAATAAGGAAATCGGTCATGGATCACACCTGTGTGCCACGGACCGCCCACGTTGGCAGCGCGCGCCGCAGAAAATCTGAGCGCTTTCACAGTAGTGCCTCCACCTGGACCGCAAACGTGCGCTAGTGGCACAACGTCACCTACAGTCCGCGAAGGGCTGGCACAGTGCTTGGGTTCCGTTACACTGGGGCTGAATTACCCGGTCGCCTCCGCCCATGAAGAGACCCCTGCTGCGCGTTGCTTTGTTTCTGTCCCTTGCCGGGGCGCTCTCCGGATGCCCCGATGGCGGCACGCTCGACAACGCCGACTGTCATGCTGACCTCTGCGGCACCGCATCGGGGGGCGGCGGTCCCGTGGAGCTCTGCGATCCGCTTCCCATCTTCCAGGCCGACTGCGCTCTGAGCATTTGTCACGGCGGGTCCTCCCCGGTCGGCGGGCTGAACCTCGTCTCGCCGGCAGACCCACTCCTTCTCGGCCAGGGACTGCTCGACCGCCCGGCGGCCTACCCGACCAACGACCCGAACTGCCCCCGGGATGCGCCGGAGCTCCTCATCAACAGCCAGGATCCATCCGCCAGCCTCATCCTCAACAAGGTGCAAGGTCTGGAGCACTTCCAGTGCGGTGGGGTCATGGAGGGCGTCGACGCGACCGAGCTCGCCTGCCTCCAGAGCTGGGTGAACGCCGTCGTCGCGGCCGGTCCTGCGCCGGCAGGTCAGTGATGGCAGTGTCGGCCAGTTGGCCGCAGCAGCTGCGAGCCACGTCGAGCCCGGTTTGGTTCAAGTTGACGATCCGCTGCAATCGTCCGCCTTCAGTGCAGAATTCCCGCAGGAATTGCAGGGGGAGAGTTCTCACGCCTTGCTCTGGTCCGCGAGTCGATTACCCTGTGACTGGATTCACATGAGCCCCCTACGAGTGAGCCTTTCCCCCGCCCCGACCGTTTACTTTGCTGCCCTGACCGCCTTGGCGCTGTTCCTGGGTGCTTGTTCGAGCGACACCATGACCCCCGGGGGGAGTGGCGGCGGCACCGGCAGTGGCGGTGGCACCGGCAGCGGCGGAGGGGCCGCAACGTATTGTCAGGACGCGCCCGCCATTTTCATGACCAAGTGCGCCGACTCCATCTGCCATGCCAGCGACGACGCCCTGCCGCCGGGCGGCGGCGTGGAGCTCGTGACTCCGCCGGCTGGACAGACGCTCGGGCAGAGCCTCCTCAACAAGCCGGCAACCTATCCGGGCTACCATCCCACCGGCTCCGGCTGCCCCTTGAGCCCGGCCGAGCTCATCATCAACCAGGCGGCCCCTGCCGAGAGCCTGCTCTTGAAGAAGGTGACCGGCACTTATACGTGCGGTGACGAGATGCCCCCTTCTCCCATCGAGCTCACGGCTGAAGAGCTCACCTGCCTCACGGAATGGGTCCACGGCGTTGCTCAGACCGGCGGGATCTGACACCCCCATGAAGCTCTCGCACTTGGGCGGCGTGGGACGCCGCAGAGGCCGCTCGGCCGTGCTACTCCTGGCGGCGCTCGTCCAGACTCCGCTGGCCGGAGCCCAAGAGGACGACGACGCTCCCGAGAGTGAAGGCTCGAGCGTCGACCTCGACGAGAGCGACGCAGCGGACGAGGCGGCGGCCACCGAGGACGCCTCCAGTGCCGATTCGGCCAGTGCCGATTCGGGCAGTGCCGATTCGGGCAGCACGGCGTCAGCGGACGAGGCGGCTCCGAGCGGCAACCCGGAATGGCACTCACCGCTCCGGGTGCTCATCGGCAGCCGTCTCATCAATCGCAGCTTCCGCTACACCGACGCGCTGTCGGATCTTTACCCCGGCTTGGGCGCCAAGCAGCCGGTGGACTACCCGCGCTTCACCCTGCCGATGCCGCGCGCCGAGCTGCGCTGGTATCCGGGCGCTCATTTCACCAGCGGCTGGCTGTCTCAGCTCGGCATCGTCGGCGGCTACGAGATCGCCGTCGGCGCGCGGCTCAGCTACGACAGCAACGGCGATGGCATCGCCGAAGCGCCCGTGAGCGAGCACCATGATCTCTGGTTCGTGGGTGCGCGCGGCCGCATCCCCATCGGCAACATCGCTCTGGGCCTCCAGGTCGACTACGCCACGCACAGCGTGACGCTCTCGGGAGACGAAGACACCGAGAACCTCCCCACTTTCCCGGACGTCGCCTACCGCCAGGTCGAGCTCGGCGCCGACGTCGAATGGCGGATCGATCAGCTCGTGGTCGGCCTGCACGGCAGCTACAACGTGCTCTTGGGGTTGGGCCAAATTGGCCTGGACATGAATCCTTCCGCGGAGCCCACCCCATGGTTCCCGGGCAGCACGGGCTCTGCGGTCGACTTCGGCGCGTACGCCGGCTGGCGACTTTCGCGCGTGTTCGACATCCTCGTCGGCTTGGATCTGCGCGCCTACGGTCTCGACTTCGGTGAGATCCCGCCGGGAGCGGTGGACCCTGCCAACCGCATGATCGCGGGCGGAGCGACCGATCGCTACATGTCGGCCTGGCTCGCGCTCGCCATCAAGCTGCCGGCGAAGGGTACCGCTCCGGCCGCTTCGGGGGATACTCCGGCCGCCGAAGCCGATGCGGAAGACGACTTCGGCTTCGACTGACGGCCGAAGCCGGGCGCGAGGGCGCCCTTCTGGGGGGCTTTTGCCGGGCCGCGGTTCTGGCTATCAGGAGGCATGCTTTCGACCCGGCTCCTCCTCCTGCTGGTCCACATCACGGCTGCTGCGTTCTTGTTCGGCGCGAGCGCGGGCGTCGCTCGTCCGGTGCGGCGCAGCCTGGAGCTCGGGCCCAAGGCCATCCTGTCGGCGGCCGAGGACTTGGTTCGCCGCGGCAAGATGATCGGCGCCAGCAGCATGATGACGCTGATGACGGGCGTCGTGCTGCTAGCCACGCGGCTCGAGGGGTTTGGCAAATCGCCGAAGAATTTCCACGCAGCATTGGGGCTCATGCTGGGGGCCGTGGTCCTCAGCCTCTTTTTGATTCGCCCCACGTCGGTGGCGATCCTCGGCGAAGCGCGCAAGGAAGCGCCGAGCGCAGACACGCTGACGGCACTGCTCAAGCGGCTCAGCATGGGCCAAGGCATCATGCATTTGCTCTGGGTCGTCATGCTGGTCTTGATGTTGATTCGTTTCTGAGTTGTCAGATGCTGAAGCGATCTCGGCGCGGAGCGCCCCCCTACGGAATCCTTTGCCTGTGTTCCTTCTTGCTCGGCGGTTGCGACGGTCGAGCGGAGGAGCAGGCTCGCGTGGCAGCGCGTGCGAAGGCCGCGGAGGCGGCGCGCGTGCAGGCTGAACGGAAGGCCGAGGCGGGTCGAGCGGAAGCGCAGGCAGAGGCTCTGGCAGCGGCCCAGGCGAGCGAGCAGAAGGCAGCGCTCGCGAAGCAGTCCGAGGGGGCGCTCGGTGCGTGCTGCGATGCGATCGCGCGGCGCGGGTTCGAGGAGCGCAGTATGAGCGACATGGCGGCCAAGCGGGTGTGCGGTGAGCTCGTCGCCAAGGGCGACTCGCTCGAAGCCGCTCGGCCCTTGATCACGGGCGCGCTCGAAGGTCGCCCTCTGCCGGGCGCTTGCGCCGAGCCCAAATAGCAGCTGCTGAGCGCGCAGAGCTGTCTGCTGAGCGTGCCGCAGCTGTCTGCTGAGCGTGCAGGACCGCCCCTTTTTGGGGTGGGCTCAGATGCGTGCGGCGTTGGTGCCGGACTCGCCGAAGCCGACTTCGGCCGTCCGCAAGTCGACCTTCTCGTCGCCGGTGTCGAAGGGCGCTCGTCCGAGCTGCGTCGTGCCGAGGCTCGGCACGAGGGCCGCGAGCACGTACTGCTTGAACCAATACCAAGGCAGGCTGCGCTGGTTCAAACTCGGATTGATCTTGTCGGCGATTTCCTGGTGCGCCGCCTTGTTCAAGCTCCAATGGCGGCCCGCGTTCTCGTGATGAACGGTGTGATAGCCGTTGTTGAACAAGAGGAAGTTGAGCACCGGGCCGATGAAGTTGCGCGAGTGGTCGTACTTCGACCAGGGATCGGTGTGGGCGTGCTGGTCGTAGTTGAACGTGTGCACGGTCCAGAGCGACACGATGGCTGGGAAGAGCAGCGTGAAAGCGTACACGAAGAGGCCCGTGCTCACGCCGTGGAGGTAGATGGCCAGCGCGGCCAGGACCGCGTGGGTCCCGTAGACTACGAGATACTGCGCCATGTACCCGCGGTAGCGACTGGGGCTCTTGGTGCGGGCATTCTTGAGGAACTCCGCCGTGGGCACTGACTGGTAGTAAGCCGAGACGAAGAAATACGTCGCGGCGATCAGGTAGTTGTGGCGATTGCTGATACGCCAGGTGATCGTCGCATCCCCAGGCTTGTTGACGTACTTGTGATGGTTCAGGTTGTGGGTGGGGATCCAGCCGAACGTCGGGTAGCCGTAGAAGATGGAGATCCAGTTCGCGAAGAACTCGTTCAAGGACTTGTTCTTGAACGTGGGCGAATGCTGGTGGTTGTGCGCGATGACCGCCGCCGAGATCGCGAAGTAGAAGCTCAACCAACAGAGGTAGGGAACCCACTCGGGGTGGATGTACTGCAGCGCAATCAGGGTCGGCGCGAAGACGAGCAACCAGAGCAGCGTGCGAATGTCAGCGGAGTAGCGAAGCATGGCAGTCGGCCGCCTCGAGAAAGGCGGTGACAGCCTATAACACGCGCCAGCGCGCCCGCGACCCCTGGGGAACCGCGAAATGAATGCAGCTCAGCTGCTACCGCCCGCAAATTCGGCTGCGAGGCGCGGTCGGCGCTTCGCGGAGCGGCGGACGGGCCTTCGCACTTTTGCTGGATCCCGCCTCGGTGCTGGCATTAATGTCCCAGTGAATCCCTGGTATTGTTGCTGCTACAGGAACAATGGAACAGCGACGCAGGGCGCGAGAAGCTGAGACAGGGGAGGGTGCTGCGCGGCAACGGAGCCGTCTCGGCGACCTGAACGACCTCGACGTTTTTTGTCGTGTGGTCGAACGGGCCGGGTTTTCCCATGCCGCCGCCGAGCTCGGCGTGCCCGCTTCGAGCGTCAGCCGGCGCATCGCCCGGCTCGAGGAGAGCCTGGGGGTGCGCCTCTTGCAGCGCACGACGCGCACCCTCCACCTGACCGAGGCCGGGCAGGCGTACTACGACGAAGTGAGTCGCGCCCTGGACGACATTGCCTCAGCCGAGATGTCGCTGCAGGTGACTCAGGGTTTGCCGCGAGGAAGGGTGCGCGTCACGACCGTGAGCGAACCGTTCGTCGAGGAGCTCTTGTATGATTTTCTGGAGCGATTCCCCGACATCAGCCTGGAAATCGACAAGTCGCATCGGCTGGTCGATCTCGTTGCGGAAGGCTTCGACGTGGCCATCCGGGCAGGCTCGCTGTCGGATTCTTCGCTCGTGGCCCACCGCTTGCTCACCTCGGGACCGATCATCGTCGCCTCGACTGCCTACCTGGAGCGGCGGGGCACGCCGACCTCCATCGCCGACCTCCGCCAGCACGACTGCGTCGTGTTCGGGCCGCGGCTCGATGGAGCAACGTGGACCTTGCGCACCTCGCGCGGCGAAGCGAAGGTGAACGTGTCGGGTCGCGTGGCGGTCAACGGTTTTTTGGCAGCCGTGGAGGCCTGCAGTCGAGGGCTCGGCCTTGGTCTGTTTCCTCGGCACTTCATCGAGTCGCGCCTGGCTACCGGCGAGCTCGTGGAGGTGATGCCCGAAGCCGCGCCGTCGCCCACCGGGCTCTGGGTGGTCTATCCGAGCCGGACGCTGGTGGCGCCGGCCGTGCGCGCGCTCATCGATCACATCAAGCTCGAGCTTCCGCGCCACCTGGGGCTGCTGCCGGGCTCGCTCGAGCAACGGGACTGACCGCTCGGGTGGGCATTTTCGTGCGCGGGTTCGGCAAGTACGCTCCCGGGTCCCCGAGTCCATGTTGCCGACCATGAGCGATCCCCTTGCCCCGCCTCGACAGTTGGTCTCGCGAGCTCAGCCTCGGCTCGGAGTGCTCGGTGCTGCTCGCATCGTGCCGAAGGCTCTGCTCGTGCCCAATCTGCTCGAGCCCGGGAAAGTCGTCGACGTCTGCGCGGTTGCCGCGCGTGACCTCGGGCGGGCGCGGACCTTCGCGTCCGAGCACGGGATTCCGGATGCTCATGGCTCCTACGAGGAGCTCCTCGCGCGCGCCGACATCGACGCCGTGTACGTGGCCTTGCCCGCTGCCCTGCACGCGGAATGGACGTTGGCGGCGCTGGCCGCGGGAAAGCACGTCCTCTGTGAAAAGCCATTCGGTCTGAGTGCCCAAGAAGCCGAGACCGCGGTCGCGCGCGCCGCGGCGCAGGGGCTGCTCCTCATGGAAGCTCACCACTGGCGCTATCACCCGCTCGCGCAGGCGTTCTGTGACGCCTTGGTCGAAGTCGGTCCGGTCAAGGAGGCTCGAGCCGTTTTCGATGCTCCGATCCGTGGTGCGAACATTCGCTTCGATCCTCGCCTGGGTGCGGGCGTGCTGCTCGATTTCGGTTGTTACACGGTGCAATGGCTGGCGCTCGCCACGGGCGACGACGCTCCGGAGATCCTGGCGGCGAGCGCAGACCAAGGCGACCCGGGTGTCGACCTGACGTTCCGGGCCACTCTGCGCTCCAAGGCTGGTGCGCGGCTCAGTCTTTCGTGCGACATGCAACCGAGTGCCACGTTCGTGGCTTTCGTGGACGTGGTCGGCGAACGCGGACGAGTCCGCTTCGAGAATCCGCTCAATGGCGATGACGCTCGCCTGATCATCGAGACTTCGGGGCGACCAACGGCGCGCATCGAGGCGTCTGGCCCCTCGACGTATCGCCGTCAGCTCGAGACGTTCGCCGCGGCGCTGGCACAGGGGAGCGAGCCTCTGACGTCCGGCCCCTCGATCATCGCGACGCAGCGCATGCTCGATCGTCTGTATCGCGCTGCTGGACTGCCAGGGCGGGACGAGCTCGGGCGCGCCGTCTCGCCCTGAGCGTGGGTCTCGAGGGGGCGCGGGCGCCGCGGCGCCCGCGCTCGGTCACAGACTGAGCCCGACGGCGCGTCGAGCGCTCAGGCAATGGGCGCTCCTGCGCGTGAAGTTCCGACACGTGGTGGGGCGGTCGTCGTAGATGGAGCACACGAACGGATCTGCGCTGGGTACGTAGAGCGGAAGCGTGCGTGCGGGACGACCGCGCGCGGGTAGACGCTCCCCGCCGCCGAGCGCAGCGCAGCGCTGGTCGCGGCGCGCCATGTCGTAGCCGCCCTGACGCGCGACCAGGAGCTCCGCGTGTGAGCGAGCACGGTCGCGCGGGCCGACCTCCACGGTGTCGTAGGCCTCGCGACAGCACGCGCCGCAGCTGAGGCAATCGACGTCCGTTTCATGGTGAGCGCAGGCCATTTGCGATGGCGCGACCTTGCGGCCGGACGCCACGCAGGTCAGCCCTTGCCCGTCGCTGCCGCGCGGCTTGGCCCATGAGCACGTAGCGCAGGTGCGCTCTTCGGTGGGGGCGAACGCTGGCAAGAGTCCGGTCGCGTGAGGGGCGGGTGGCTGCTCCGCTGCGGCAAGCAGGTGATCCTCGGGGAGGTGCGGCGTGAGCACACCCGCCAAGTCGCGCGTGGCGCGGAGGGCGCGCTCGAGGTGGGGGCCCCAAGGCCGCTGCGTCCTTCGGGCATGCGCCGCGCGCGCGAGGGCGATCTCCTCGAGGTCGCCCGGCGCCGAGGCAGCGAACGGATCTGCCGGCAGCGCATCGTAGAACGATCGGTAATCGGTCGTCGGTGCCAATGCCTGTCGCAAGCCGTAGGGAATGAGCAAAGCCGCCTGGAGCCGCAAGCAGGCATGCTCGAGCACCACGTCGCGCTCGGTTTCGTTGCAGAGGCCCCAATCAGGCAGCTCGAAGCTGTCTCGACCCTGCACGAGCGAGTGGCAGAGCTCGTGGAGCACCATCTGTGCCACACAATCATCCGCATCCAGCTCCGGCTGCGTGGCGAGTGCCAGGCGCCCGCGGCCGTCGGTTGTGGCATAGGCGCCAGCGCTCCGCTCGAGCTCGAGCCCGACCTGCCTGAGGGCGGTCGTCCAGACCGCGTCCAGCGGGTCTTCGTAGCGGCGGAGCGGCGTGCGCGGCACGCGGTGGTCTAGCCTGCAGCTCTGGGGCTGCAAACGCCTTTTCGGCGATTCCGTCGTTCGCCGCCCCCCGAGTCCGCGTCCGAGCTAGAGCCCGAGTCCTGGGAGCGACCGGCAGGTGCGGTCAGGGTCGCGTTCTCGTGGGGAGGGTGCTTTCTCGGTACCCTGCTAGGCTCCTTTGCATCATGGCCCACTTCGCGCGTGCATTCGCTCTCCTCTCGCTGTTTGCGGCGGCGGCCGCCGCCTGCGCGCAAGGCGGCGCCAAGCGGGAACCCCTGGTACCGGACGAGACTCAGCGGCGGTCCGAGGAGCGCTACGGCCAACAGTCGCAGATGATGAACTCCCTCAACCAAACGTCGGCGGAGCAGGCCGCCACGCGCCACGAGAACGCCACACGTCCGGTGGAGCGCGAGGACGACGAGCCCGCCCGCGAGAGCCGCGAGTGAGGGGAGTTCTCGGGCCCGGCGCGACCTTCTTCGCGCCGATGGAAGGGGTCACTCACCCGACGTTGCGGCAGCTCATGTCCGAGCGGGGTGGCATCGACGTCGTTTGCACGGAGTTCGTGCGCGTCACCGATGGCCCACTGTCGCTGCGCACGCTCAAGCGTCATGTCGTGCGCCCACCGCGCGGTCTCTTGAGTGTCCAAGTCATGGGCAACCACATCGAGCACATGGCCGACGCGGCCGCCATGGTCAGCGATTTGGGGGCGGACATCGTCGACATCAACCTCGGCTGTCCGGCGCCGCGGGCCGTGCGCAAAGGGGTTGGCTCCGCCATGCTCAAGGATCCAGCGCTGCTGGCGAGAGTGCTCGCGGCCATGCGTGCGCGCACCAGCCTGCCGCTCAGTGCCAAGATCCGCGCAGGTTTCGACAGTGCCGACCACGTGCTCACCATCGCTCGCGCCGTCCAGGAGAGCGGGGCAGATTTCATCACCGTGCACCCTCGGCGTCGCGTCGACTTCTATGCCGGGGTCGCCGATTGGCGCATCATCGCGCTCTTGGCGCGAGAGCTGGCCATCCCCGTCATCGGTAATGGCGACATCTGGTACGCCGCCGATGCGCTACGCATCGAGCGAGAAACGGGCTGCTCGGGCGTGATGCTCGGGCGGCCGGCGCTGCGCAATCCGTGGGTCTTCCAGCAAATCGCCGCCCTGCGCCGCGGCCAGGTTCCACCGCGTCCATCCGGGCGCGACCTCGCCGTGCACCTCCGCGACTTGGCGGAGCGGCTTGCCGCGTGGCTCGGGCCCCTCGGTGTCCTCGGTATGTTGAAAGAGCAGCTGCGCTACCTCGGTCGCGCTGTGCCCGACGATGGGCATTTCCTCCGCGAGGCGTGCCGGCAGACGAGCGTCGAGGCCGCGCTCGGTTACGTGGACGGGATGCTCAGCGACCGCCCGGCAGCGGACCTCGACTTGGCTGCCGAGGGCGGCCGCCTCGAAAAGTCGGGCTCGATGGCGGTGGGCCGTTCGTCAGCCGAATCCCCTGCGCAGGACCTCCGTGCCCCGGACGCTCCTTGCGGACTGGAATTCGGCGCGAGTCCTACGTGAGCAGGGCACCGAGCAAGGCACCCGCGAGCGGCAGACCTCGGGCCGGAAGACTTTCGTGACGCCCTGCTATAGTCGGCGCCGCTTGGTCCCTGCTCGTCGCCAGACTCCTGCAATCACGCTCGGGATCGTTTGCTTTCCCTTGGTTTTTGGGGCGACGCCCCGCGCGCTCGCCCAAGCCAACTACGATGGCGTGAATCTGGGCGGCCGCACGGCCATGATGGGCGGCGCGGGCGTGGCGCGCGGCTCCGATGGGGCGACGGCGTTCATCAATCCCGCCGGTTTGGCGCGCATCCCGGGCGAGAGCTTCTCGTTTTCCACCTTTGCGCTCGAGCTCTCCGGACGAACGGTCAACGGCCAGTTGGATCCGGGCGGCACGCTCGGCCTCCCGACCGCCGACTCGACGTCGCTGTCGGTCGGCCTGCTGCCCCAGACGTTCTGCTTGTTCCTCGACGGTCCGCCGCGAGACCATACGAGCGTGCGCAGCCGTCACAAGTACGGCATGTGCGCGCAGGATACGGAGGGCGACAGCTTCCTCTTTACCAGCAATCCGCGCAATCCGACGGACACCGCTGGCGTGTCGCAGACCACGCGCCTGCGCTGGGCCAAGAGCACGGCGGCGCTCACCTGGGCCTATCAGCTCCTGCCGCAAACGGCGATTGGCGTGACTGCGCGCGCCGACGCATCGCGGCTCGAGGATCATTCGAGCACGACGAGCTTCTCCAACATGGGTCAGTCCGGGGTGATGCAGACGTTGGACCAGACGCGCACCAGCGTGAGCTGGGACATCGGGGTCACGGTCGGCGTGACGCACCAGGTCTCACGTGTGGTGACGCTCGGCGCGTCGCTCAGCTCCCCGAGTCAGCACATCTACGGTTTCCATGACGGCACCGAGGCCTTCAGTACGACCGACGGCAACGTCGCCACCCTCGTTCAGGACGTGGGTGGCTTCCGCTACAGCCCGCCGGCGAACCTGCGCTTGGGCTTGGGCTTTGCGTGGCCGTCCTTCAATTTCGAGCTGAACGGCAGCTACTACGGCGCCAGTGATCAGCTCGCCGTCGCCAATTTCGACCGCTTCGAAACCGGCGTCGTGGATGGTGTCGTGGTGGGCGGGGGGCCGACGGTGAAGCGCGAGATCGTCGAACGAGCGCAGCCGGTCGTGAACTTCCTCTTCGGCGCCGAAGCATTTCTCTCTCCGGATTTTTCGATCATGGTGGGTGCGCAGACGGACTTCTCTGGTCTGCCGGCACGACAGCCCGGTGATCCAGCCGACGTGCTGTTCCGTCAGGCCCGCGACGTGTTCCACGCCTCGTTGGGGGTCGCCAGCTACAGCCCGAGCGGCAGCTTGATCCTGGGCGTGCGGGGCTTCTACGCCACCGGCACGGTGCTCAGTGCGGGCGCGCCCGGCCCGACGCCGACGTTCGTGGTGTTTCCGCAGAGCGAGTGGTCGGTGAGTCTGGTGGTGTCGGGCCAAATCAGCTTCGAAGCCGTGCGCGACGTAGCCATTCGCGCGGCCACCCCGCTCCTCACCAAAGACGCCGCGGAGGCCGTGCAATGAGTGGCCGATGGCGCAGGTGGTGGGCGACCGGGCTCGCGATCGTGGCCGTGGGCCTCATGCCCGCGGCGACCGGCGCCGAGACTCCGCCCCAGCGCGAAGCGTCGCGCGGGGCGTCGCCAGCGGACGAACCGCCGCTGGCGCCATCGCCCGGAGCGTCAGCCGCGCCAGCGGCCCCGCCCGATGCGGCCGAAACGACCGAGGGCTCCCCACCTGCCTTGGCACCGTCCCGCGTCGAAGCGTGTGTCTCGGGGGCCACGCCGACGGATGGGGTCCGCCTGCCCCATCACTGGGATCCGCGCTCGGGCTACGGCCTCTGCCAATCGATCTGCGACCAGGATCAGGCGTGTGTGGACGCGCGCTGCGTCGTGCGCTGTGTGCCGGGCTGCCGCGAGGGCACGTACTGCACGGCGGACGGAGAATGCTCGCCCATTCCCAAAGGGCATTCGCAGCAGCCTACCGAGGCGGAGCTCCAGGGACGCCTCGGGTCGAGCTCGGCCGAAGCGACCCACGCCGCCATCATCGACGTCGGTGGAGTTTTGTTCATGGGAGCCCGGCCGACCTACGAGTGGGGTAGGACGCACTCACTTCACGTACGACTCACACTGATGAACACGGGCATGATGCCGTATTTCCTCGAGCCGCAGTCAGCGGGTGAGCGCTTCGAGTGGGGCTTCGGCACGTCGTTCGGCTACCGTCGGTACGAGGCGGCTTGGGGCAACCTTCGTGGCTTCTACTGGGGTGCTGGCCTCGACTACGCCGTCACCGAAGTGCGCGACCCCTTCGAGCAGATGGTCGCCACCGTGACCCACTACGGCTCCGGCTACGCCGAGTTCGGCTACCGCTGGGTCTTTGGAGATTTTCTGTTCGGTTTCGGCCCAGCACTCGCGGTGAAGGTTCCGTTTTTGGTGGATCAGCGACCACTCGCGTCCGGAGGCTGTCTCGAGGGGGCTGGCTGCCCCCGCGACACCACCGCGCGCGTCGAAGGCACGATGGTCGTCGAGGTCGGCTGGCTCGAATGAGCCGAAAAATCCTGGGCGAGCATCACGCTGCCGCGGTACCTCGCACGCTCGCGGCGGGCTGAAAATGCCCTCGTGCGCCGCAAAATTTCTTGCTAGGTCCCCCTCCCAGGGTCGCCCATTCAGCTAGACCCGAGATCGCAATCCCGCTGGGAACCGCACTCCCCTTTGGAACCGCACTCCCGCTTGGAACAGTTCCGAGCGGGTCCCGAGTTCATCGGGCTACGAAAGAGACGAACAAGACCATGTCGAAGATCAAAGTGAAGCCAGGCATCGTGTACGGGAGCGCCCTCCGGGAGCTCTTTGCCCAGTGCAAAGAGAACGCTGCTGCCCTGCCCGCCGTGAACGTGATCGGGTCGCACACGGCCAACGCCGCGCTTCAGGCCGCCAAAGTGGCTGGCTCGCCCATCATCATCCAGCTCTCCAACGGCGGCGCCCACTTCTACGGTGGCAAGTTCTTGAACAACGCAGGCGAGAAAGCGGCCATCGCGGGCGGCATCGCGGGTGCTCACCACGTGCGCGCCATGGCCGAGGCCTACGGCGTGCCGGTCATCCTCCACACGGATCACGCAGCCAAGAAGCTCCTGCCGTGGATCGACGGCCTGCTCGACGCTGGTGAGCAGTACTTCGAGCGCAATGGTCAGCCGCTCTTCAGCTCGCACATGCTCGACCTCTCGGAGGAGCCCCTCCACGAGAACCTCGAGATCTGCGCCAAGTACCTCACGCGCATGGCCAAGATCCAGATGGCACTCGAGATCGAGCTCGGCGTGACGGGCGGCGAGGAAGACGGCGTCGACAACTCCGGCGTCGACAACTCCAAGCTCTACACGCAGCCGGCCGACGTGCTGGCGTCGTATGACGCGCTGAACTCCATCGGTCATTTCACCTGCGCGGCTTCGTTCGGCAACACGCACGGCGTCTACAAGCCCGGCAACGTGAAGCTCACGCCCGTCATCCTCAAGAACAGCCAGGTCGAGATCCAGAAGCAGCGCAGCACCGGTAAGAATCCGGTCGACTTCGTCTTCCACGGCGGCAGCGGCTCCACGCGCGAAGAGATCCGCGAGGCAGTGTCCTACGGCGTGGTGAAGATGAACATCGACACGGACACGCAGTGGGCGTTCACGCAGCCGATCAAGAAGTACATGGACGAGAAGAGCCCCTACCTGCAGTCGCAGCTGGGGAATCCCGAGGGCGACGACAAGCCCAACAAGAAGTACATCGACCCGCGCGGCTGGGTGCACCTTGGCGAAAAGGGCATGGCCGAGCGCTTGGTGGTGGCTTTCGAAGACCTCGGCGCCACCGGCAAGTTCGAGATCGCCTGATCTCTCGTTCCGGGACGATATGAGCGGGAGCGGTGCCCAGCCCTCCGCCGAGTGGAATCGGCGGATTGAACGCCTGGGCCTGCTCCGCTTCGGTCCATTCGGCGCCGAGCGGCCGGGGATCGCCATCCCTCCGGCGGACGGCCAGGACGAGCTCGGCCCGCTCCGTCCTGGCTCCGTCGTGCTCGATGTCTCGAGCCTGGTTCAGGACTACGACGAAGCGTTCTTTGGCGGGGGCGGCGTGGCCGCATTACGGCTGCGTGTCGCCCAGGACGCCGCGACCCTCCCGGTCGTCGATGTCGCCCACGCGCGCCTCGGCGCGCCGATCGCGCGGCCCAGCAAGCTGCTCGCCATCGGCCTCAATTACCGCGCGCACGCGCTGGAAATGGGCAGCAAGATCCCGAGTGATCCGATGCTGTTCATGAAGGCGACCACGGCCATCTCCGGTGTAGCCGACGCTCTGGTACTCCCGCCCGCGTCGACTCAAGTCGACTACGAGATCGAGCTCTGCCTGGTGATCGGCAAACGGACCCCGCGCGGCGGCGTGCCTCGCGAGGCTGCCCTCGACTACGTGGCTGGCTACACCATCTGCAACGACTACTCCGAGCGCGACTGGCAGAAGAACCGCCACGGCCAGTTCGTCAAAGGCAAGAGCGCCGACGGGTTCGCCCCGCTCGGTCCCGTGCTCGTGCCCGCCGACGCTTTGGATCCGTCGAACCTACGCCTCTGGCTGCGCCTGAACGGGGACGCGCGGCAAGACGGCCGCACGAGCGACCTCATCTTCGACGTGGCGAGCCTCGTCTCGTCGATCAGCGGCTACATGACGCTCCTCCCCGGCGACGCCATCACCACCGGCACGCCCTCCGGCGTCTGTATGGGACGCACCCCGCAGCGCTACCTCGAGCCCGGCGACCTCGTCGAATACGGCATCGAAGGCATCGGCGCTGGGCGACAAGTCGTCCGCGCGGACTGACGAACGAAGGCGAGCACGTCGCGCTGGTCGTGCGCGTCGGGCATGACCGCACAGCCGACCGTTCCAGGTCGCGGATGGATGTGCTGTCCGAGGTCTAGACGGTCGCTGTCCAGGGTTTGGAATTTTCGGGTGGAGCCCAGCGACCAGCGTGCGACCGCGAGGGGCCCTTGGATGGAGTTTTGTGGGTCAAGGACGCGGCCGCGCGCGGTCGACGTGCGCTTCGTGACTCCGGCACGGCCCTTGCTGATGCCCTACGTGATGGGCGGCGTTTCGCCTCCCGGATGGATGGACTGGGAACACCCCTGCGGTGTGACGAGATGGTGCGCGACCCACGTGGCCGACGCAGCAGCGGAGACGTGCAAGCGATGGTCGGATCGAACGAGAAGCCGAACAACACGCCCGGGCCGGCGGCCCCGGTCGAGGACGCGAAATCTGCCGAGAGCACCGATCCGGCGGAGCGACAGACCCTGCCCCCCCCGCACCTCGCTCGGAGAGCACCTGATCCACCGAGGAAGGATCGAGACGAGTCATGATCCCCGGGCGCGCACTATCCACCGAGAGGCAAGCGCTGAAGGTTCTGGTCATCGACGACTCCGACCTGGCCCGCGAGCACCTGCGCGGCATCCTCTCGGGGGCGGGCATGGAGGTCTTCGAGTTGCCGTCGGCCATCGGCGCGACCCGCGAGGTCATGCGCAACGGCATCGACGCCGCCGTCATCGACATCAGCTTGCCCGGTCTTTCGGGTGATCGACTGGTCGGCCTTCTGCGCAGTAATCGCAAACTAGCCCATCTGGTGATCGTCGTCGTCTCGGCCAGGACGACGGATGAGCTCGCTGGCCTGAATGTGGGGGCCGATGCGGTGATTCCCAAAGAAAACGCTGCACGCGAGCTGACGGGCACCCTGCGAGCGCTGCACAGCCAGGTGGCCTCGTCTCGGGCGGCTGCCGAGCGAGGTAGCGATGCGTGAGCTCGGCCTCGATTTGCTGGTGGCGAGCGTAGGGTCGCTCGAATTCTCGCTCCGCTCGGACCTGGTGCGCGAGGTGCTGGGGGCCAGACCGTGGTTTGCGATCCCCGGCGCGCGCCCGGAAGTGCCCGGTGTTCTCATTTGGGGGGGACGGGCCATTGCCGTCGTCGACCTCGGGCGCCTGCACGGCGGTCCCTCTGCCCCGTCGGAGCGACGCTCGCGCCTGTTGATCGTGGCGAGCGCGGGCTGTCATCTCGCGCTCCCCGTGGATCGGGTGAGTGAGGTCTTCCGCACGCACGACGACAACATCCGCCCCCGTGAGATCAGCGACTTCGAGCTGGCGCGGCAGGAGGTGCAGAACGGAGACCAGGTGCTGCCGCTCCTGGACGCCGAGCTCCTTCTGCGCCGGCTCGACGCGGAGCAAGTGGCATGAGCGACCACGCCACCTTCCTGGCCCTGCGCACCGCTACCTTCGATCTCGGGCTGGAGGCAGCCTTCGTGAAGGCGGTCGTCCCCCGGCGCGGTTGGACCGGCTCAGAGCCATTCGACCTCGACCAGCTGGTGGCGCAGGCAGCGCACGCCCCGGACACGCAAGTGCTGGTCATCGACGACAGGCAGGGACCGCGTGCCGTACAGACGACCTTCCCGCTGGTCCTTCGCACCGTCGCCCGGAACGAGCTCTACGGCCTGCCACCCGTCCTGCGCCGAGGCGGACCCTCGGCATCTTTCTCGCGCATCGCCCAAGAGGCTCATGCGCCCGTGCTGCTCGTGCTCGATCACGGAGCACTCTTCAAAAAAGCAGAACCCACGTCGCTCGGAGGAGAGGACTCATGAACGCCGCCAGCCCCACCATCAAGAATTTTCGCATCATGGCGATCCTGGAGTTGCTGTTCACGGCAACTTCGATCCCGCAGACGCCGTCGCTGCTCGGCCTCGAATCCGGTCCGGCCACGGCCATGCTCATCGTGCTGTCCTTGGCACGAATCGGCGTCTACTGGCTGGTGCTGTCGTGGCACTTGCGGCCCACCGAGGCGACGATGGGCCTCGCTGCCGAAGGCGAGGCTTTCGAGGCCGCGCAGCTACGAGAAGCCGACGCTCGGCTGCAGAGTCTGCCTCTGCGCATGGGCTTTCTGACGGCGGCCGCTTACGGCGTCTCGAATCCGCTCTTGCTCATGGCGTACCGCGCCTTCGTGGGCCAGCCCAACCTGCCCGGCTCCGAGTGGGAGCTGGTGGTGACCATGACCTTGACCGCCTTGTTCGGGGCCGTCGGCGTCGTCGTGCCGTTGCTCAGCTGGACGCTGTCGGGCGTGATGGGCGAAACCCACGTCCTCGCAGTGGAACGAGGCGTCAAGCTGAAGCGTCCGAGCCGATCGATTGCGGGCCGCTTGATTCTCATCAGCGTCTGTATGTCGGGCGCACCGATCGCCCAGTCGGTGGGCAACGCCATCGCCGCAGAGGCGCGCAGCAGTCTGAGTCTGTCGGCCGTGGAGGCCACGGCTGCCGCTGCTGAGCTCAGGCACGTGGCCGGCTCGGGCGGCTTGGATGGCGCGCTCGCTGCCCTCGGCCCGCACGTGGACCGCCACCGGACCAGCGTATTCGTGCTCGACGGAGCCGACCTCGTCGTCCGCGGCGCTCACCCGCCGGACTGGGCTACGCCGGCTGCTCTCACCGCCGCCGTCGACCACGCGGTCAGCCGGCGCGGGGGGAGTGCTCACGCCACGCGGCTCCCGGACGGCCGCATCGTCGGCGCGATGGTGACGCCTCGTCCGCGTGGGGCGGGCTTCGTGGCCAGCATGGCCGCTGACCTCGGCAGTCTGATCCTTTTGGCCATCGTCTGCTCATGGGTGCTGTCGCGCTCCGTCACCGTACCGCTTGCGAGAACTGCGGAGCTGGCCCGACGAGCTGCTCGTGATGGGGACCTGTCGAAGATGGGAACGCTTCCCATTTCCGAGCGCGATGAAGTTGGCACCGTGATGCACAATCTGAACGAGCTCATCGGTAACATGCGCTCGATTGCCGACGCCGCGAGCGCGGTGGGCGCGGGTACGCTGACGGTTCACCTGAGCGGATCCGGCGAGCTGCCCGAGGCATTTCGACGCATGCTCGCCCAGCTGCAGGGTGTGGTGCAGGAGATGCACGGCACCTCCACGGAGCTGGCGGCGGCTGCGACCGAAATCCTGGCGGCGAGCCAGGAGCAGGAGGCCGCGTCCACGTCGCACTCGACCGGGATGCGGGAGATCTCGCAGACCATGGAGTCGTTGTCGGATTCTGCAGCGCACGTCGCGACTGCAGTGCAAGGCGTACTCGCAAACGCCGAGCGCACGCTGCAAACGACCGATCGCATGGATCAGCGCATCGAGGAGTTGACGGGCCATGCGAGTCGCATCGGCGACATCCTGGAGGTCATCCGTGATATCGCCGATCGCACGGACCTCTTGGCGCTGAATGGCTCGCTCGAGGCTTCCCGCGCCGGAGAGGCCGGTGTCGGATTCTCGCTCGTGGCCTCCGAAATGCGGCGCTTGGCTGAGCGTGTCACGGCTTCCGTCGGCGACATCAAGTCGCTCGTTTCGGACATCCGCGAGTCAGGAGCCTCCACCGTCGTCGCCACCGAAGAGAGCAAAAAGCTGGCCGACGCCACGACGCAGGCTGCGCGCAGCATCGCCATGGTGACGATGCAGCAGCAGAGCAGTACCGAGCAGGTCACGCAGCACGTGCGCTCGGTGGCCGAGGTCGTGCAGCAGGCGGCCGCAGCCACGACGCAAACCCGAGCGTCGGCGGACGGCCTCAAGCGTCACGCGGAGCGTCTGACGACGGTCGTCGGCCGCTTTCAACTGGAGCACTGACGGAGAGCGGGGGGGGCGTATCGTGAGCGACCTACTCGAGAGAACCCGGGCCGCCGCGCTGGAGCGCGTCCGAGCGGTGCGTCGAAGCCTGGCGGACGTGGCGAGTCCCGACGCGCCTGGGTTCGAGGTCGCGCTGCGGGAACTTCATGCCATCAAGGGCGAGACGGCCATGGCGGGGCTTCGCTCGCTCAGTCGTCTCGTCCACGGCTTCGAAAGCCTCCTCCTCTCGCGCCGCCGCCAGGAGCCCCTCTTCTTGGAGGACGCGCTCGAGGCTCTGCGCGTGCTGGCGGAGCTCTTGGCGTCGACCTCGGCCGCCGAGCTCGTCGGCTCGAGCGACCTCGAGGATTTGGAAGTCGAGGTGCTGGCCGCAGGCCGGGTGTCTTTCGAGGCGGACGCGTCAGGTCCGGCGCCCCCGAGTGGACCAGCGCGTGAGGAGGTCGCGCCCCCCGTGCGTTCGCAAGGCGCACCGCCGGAAAGAGCAGTCGTGCGAAGTGCCCCGGAGCGAGGTCACGCGCGGGTGGCCACGCGTGACCTCGATGAGCTCGCTGACCTCGTGTCGGAGGTCGCCGCCGAGCTCGACCTGATTCGTGGACAGCTGGCGCCGAGCGGCGCCGTCGCCGCCCCGGCGGGCCCGCAGGCGCGGCAGCTCGGCGAAGGCCTGGCAGCTCTGCGCGCTCGGGTCGGCATGGCGGAGGAACGCGCCTGGCAGCTGCGGCTGGCACCGGTCGCGCCGCTGTTCGATGAGCTCGCCGATCACCTCGAGGGGCTCGCCGGGCAGCTCGGCAAGAGTGCGCGCGTGGAGGTCGACGCCCACGCCGTGGCGCTCGAGCGCCGTGTGCTCGAGGCCGTTCGCGAGGCGCTCCTGCACCTCGGACGGAACGCGATCGATCACGGGATCGAGCGTCCGGAGCAGCGGGGAGGCAAGGCGCGGGTCGGCCGCATTCGCTTGGGTGCCAGTAGCGAAGGTGGAGAAGTCGTGATTTCGGTCGAGGACGACGGCGGCGGCTTGGACCCCGAAGCCATCCTGCGGCGTGCCGTGGAGCTCGGCCTCGTCCCGAGCGCCCGCGCCAGCTCATTGCGGAAGGACGAGATCGTCGACCTGATCTTTTCGAGTGGGTTCAGCCAACGGACGACCGTCACCGAGCTGTCGGGACGGGGCGTAGGCCTGGCAGCCGTCCGGCGCGTCGTCGAGGATTTGGGAGGAACCGTCCGTGCTCTGCCGCGTGCTTCCGGGGGCACGCGCTTCGAGCTCGTATTGCCGGCGGCAGTGGTGCGACAGCGGGTACTCGTCGTGGAGGCGCTCGGTCTCTCCTGGGCAATCCCGTCGCGCTACGTGCGGACCATCGTGCGCGATGTCGCCACCATCGCTCACGCCAAGCAGAAGCGCATGCTGCGCACTCCGGAAGGGATTGCTCCGGTGCGCGCGCTCGGCGCGTGGATCGGCGGCCGGAGCGAGAACGACTCGGCCGCGGTCGTCGTCGACGTGGGCGGTAGGCGGGTGGCCCTCCTCGTGACCCGCGTGGTCATGGAGGTGGATCTCCTGCGCGCGCCAGCCGATCCGGTCGCGATGTCGACCTCGCGCATCGCCGCCAGCGGCACCCTTCCGGGCGGCGGAACGGCGTTCTTCCTGCGCTGGGCGCAGGTGGTGCGCGAGATCCTGCACCTGAGAGAGGAGAGCGTGCCCGAGGTCGAGCGCTCCCAGAACACGCGCGCGCGTATCTTGGTCGTCGATGATTCGGCGGTGATTCGAGACATCGTCGGTAACGTGCTCACGGGCGCGGGACTGGAGGTGACGACCGCAGACGACGGGCGCGCGGCGCTCGACCTCGTGCTGGAGCGCTCCTTCGACCTGGTGGTGAGCGACGTGGAGATGCCACGGATGAATGGTCTCGAGCTCTTGGAGCACATTCGCCGCCGGTCCGAGCACCTTCCCGTCGTCATGTTGACCACTCGCAGCACCTCGGAACATCGCCGCGAAGCCGCACTGCTCGGGGCGAACGCTTACATCGCCAAGTCGGAGTTCGAGGGGGACGCCCTTTTGGATGTGGTGCGCCGCTTCGTGGACGCGCCGGCATCATGACCCCGAAGGCGCCTGCCACGCGGATCGCGCTCTTGGACGATTCGGCGATCTGCAGACAGCAGCTGCGAGCCATTCTCGAGCATGAGGGGGATCTCCTGGTCCTGGAGCTCGACACCGGGGTCGGACTCCTGGCTCGGCTCGAGCAGATCCAGCCCCAGGTCCTGGTCACCGACTTGGTCATGCCGGGCATCGATGGCCTCGCTGTGGTGCGCGAAGTCATGCGTGCGCGGCCTCTGCCGATCCTCGTCGTCAGTGCGGGTGGCTTCAGCAATGCGTCGGCGTTCGAGGCCACCCGGCTTGGCGCACTCGAGGTCGCGAAGAAGCCGGAGCTCGGTGAGCGTGCGGCCGAGCATGCGCTCCGCGAGGCCGTACGTCGGCTCGCGACCGTGCCCGTGATCCGTCACCCCGGGAGTCCGCCCACGCCTGCGCGAGCGACGGGCTGGGGTGCTCGTCCGGCGGGCGTCGGCCCGCGAGTTCTCGGCATCGGATCGTCGGCGGGAGGACCGCCCGCCGTTGCCGCGCTCTTGGCTGCTCTGCCCGTCGGTCGCGCGCCCGCCATTCTGGTGGCCCAGCACATGCCTCGTGATCACGCTGCCGACTTTGCTGCCTTCTTGGCGCGGCGATGTGCTCTCGAGGTCGAGGTCTGTCGCGGAACGTCGACCCTCGCGCCTGGCAAGGTCATCGTACCGGGAGACGGGATGAACCTGGTGCTCCTGGCGTCGGGCCGTGCGGGCTTGGTGGAGCCGACGGGGTCTCTCACGCCGAGCGTCGACGTGCTCTTCAGAAGCCTCGCCGACGTCGCGGGTCAGGGTGCGGCAGGTGCCATCTTGAGCGGGATCGGGCGCGACGGCGCCGACGGGCTAGCCGCACTGTTTCGCGCCGGCGCGCTGACGATGGCGCAGGACGAGGCCTCCTGCGCCGTCTTCGGGATGCCGAAAGCCGCGGCGCCGAGCGCACGTTTCGTGCTTTCCCCGCCGGATATGGCCGCCCTGGTGTCGAGCACGGTGAGAGTGCGTCCGAGCGCGGCATCATGAAGGACCCGCGGTCCCACCTTCGACACCTCGCCGTGCTCGCGCACGAACGCCTCGGCCTCGACCTGGAACGGGGCGCAGTGGAGAGCGCCCTTTTGCGCTACGTCGACCGCTTCACCAGTGTCGAGCAAGCGCTGGACGCTGCCGAGCGCGAAGCCACCTTTCACGAGCTGGTCGATGCCGTCACCGTGCAGCATTCGTGGCTCTTTCGCGACCGCCAGCAGCTCGAGGGCGCTTGCTCAGCGCTCGCCGCTGATCCGACCAGCACCCCGAAGCACGTCTGGGTCCCCGCCTGCGCCACCGGTGAGGACGTCTACACCTTGCTCGCGCTCGCCCGTGGGCGCGTCCCCGATATCGCCATTTTGGGCACGGACGTGCACGCAGGCGCCATCGAGCAAGCTCGGCTCGCGCGCTTCCCGCCAGCTTCGACGCGCTACGTGCCGCCCGAGTACGGCTGGCTCCTCGTGGGCGCGGGCGACGTGCGCAGCGTCACCACCGACGTGCGCAAGAGCGCTACGTTTCGCACCCACAACCTGCTGGACCCGGCGCCCCGTTCGTCGGCTGCGTCGGGCCTCTGGGACCTGATCGTTTGCAGGAACGTCCTCATCTACTTCTCGCCGGCTCATACGGAGCGCGCACTCTTGCGCCTGCGCGATGCCCTGGTGCCGGGTGGCACGCTGGTGCTCGGTGCCAGCGACATCATGACCACGCTCCCGCCAGGGCTCGAAGGCGTCGAGCGGGAAGGACGCCTGGTGTTCGTCCGCACGTCCGCTCCCGCACCGCGGACTCCGGCCCCCTCCGCCGAGGTCGTCCCGGAAGCCGTGGCCGCATTTCGGCGCGCGCGTTCGATCACTCGGGGTCAGGCTGGTCAAACGCCTCCTCGCCGCCTGGCGCCCGAGGCGGTGGAAGCGGCGAGGCCGGAGCCAGCGCTCGCACCGGTGGCGCCCGACCCGTCTCCGCTCGGCGACGAGGCTCAGGCAGCCCAGCGCTTCGAAGCCGGACTCGCGGCGTTCTGGTCTGGCGAGCTGCTCGAAGCACTGAGGGCCTTGCGTGCAGTGGTCTATCTGGTCTCCAGCCACTGGCCAGCCTGGTATTACCTCGGCCAGTGCTATGACGGACTCGGTCGGCTGTCCGAGGCGCGCCGAGCGTACGAGCAGGCCATCGCGTATCTGGATGCGGGCATCGCGGCACCGCCGATCCAGGGACAGGACGTGCGCTTCCTGCGGGGCGACATTCGCGCGACGATCAAGAATCGCCTGCGCTCCGAGGGCCGGATCTGACCGAGCGGCGGGCTGAGCCACGCCCGTGTGCCTCTCCGCGCTGGAGGCGAGCCAGAGCGGGACCGGGGACGTCCGCCGGCCCAGCTGATAGGCTCCGCCGCGGTGAAAATCCTGCACGCGGCCGATCTGCACCTCGATAGCCCGCTCGGCGGGCTCGAGTTCTACGAGGGCGCGCCCGTCGACGAGGTGCGCAGCGCAACGCGGCGCGCCTTGATCGCTCTCGTCGATTTTTGTCTGGCGGAGCATGTCGCACTCTTGCTCATCGCCGGCGATCTCTACGACGGCGATTGGCGTGACTACTCGACCGGTCTTTTCTTTCTGCAGCAGATGGCGCGCTTGGCCGAGTCTCGCACCCAGGTCGTCTGGGTGCGCGGCAACCACGACGCCCAAAGCCAGATCACGCGGCATTTGAGCGCTCCAGCGCACGTGCGTGAGCTCGCAGTGACGGGCGCCGAGAGCGTCGTGTTCGAGGAACTCGGTGTCGTCGTGCACGGCCGCGGCTATGCGGTCCGGGACACCAAGGACAACCTCGTGAGTGAGTATCCGGCCCGCGTGGCCGGGCTACTCAACATCGGGCTTTTGCACACGGCAGTCGATGGCCGGGAGCCGCATGCACGCTATGCGCCTTGCACGCTCGACCAATTGCGCGCTTGCTCGTACGACTACTTTGCGCTCGGCCACGTTCACGCGCGCGAAGTACTCAGCACGGACCCTTGGGTGGTGTTTCCTGGCAACCTGCAGGGGCGCCACGTGCGCGAAACCGGTCCCAAGGGAGCCACCTTGATCGAGGCAGAGACCGGCCGCATCCGGCGCGTCCAGCACGTGAACTTCGACGTGGTGCGCTGGCAGATGACAGAAGTGGACGTGTCCGGCTGCGAAGGCTTCGAGGCTGTGATCGAGCGCACGGTGGCGGCGCTCGATGTCGCCAAGACGGCTGCCGAAGAACGGGTGCTGGCGACGCGCGTGGAAATCGTAGGTGAGACGAGTGCCCACGTGAGCTTGCTCAAGCAAAGTGAGCGTTTGAAGGCGCAGGTGCGGTTGGAATCGCTGGTGGTCGGCGGGGTGTATGTCGAGGATGTCCGGGTGCGCACCCGCCTCCCTGCGCGCGTGAGCGCTCGAAATGTGCCGGACGACGCATTCCTTCAGCTCACCGAGAGCCTCGCGCGTCGCACGGCGCGCGCCACGACGGACGAGGAGCGCGAGGATTTCACGGAGCGGCTCAAGCAGGGGCTCGACGCGGTCCCCATCGAGCTCTTGCGTGAGCAAGTGCTGGATTTGCCAGAGATTTTGGCGGATGCGCAGCGCCTTTTGGTGGCGCGCCTCCTCGATCAGGACGAAGCAGGCTCGTGAGGATTCAGAAGCTTTCGCTCGCGCGCTTCGGTCCCTTCACCGACCAGGAGCTGGACTTCTCGGTGGAAGGGCCGGGAGGCCTCCACATCGTGTACGGTCCCAACGAAGCGGGAAAGAGCACGTCACTGCGGGCCGTGACCGGGCTGCTATTCGGCCTTCCCCAGCGTTCCGAAGATGCGCACTTGCATGCCGCAAGCGAGCTCAGGCTCGGCGCCGTTCTCGAGCGACGCAGCGGTGACGAGCGGATCCGCTTGGACATCGTGCGACACCGACGACGCAAGCAGCCGCTGACCGACGGCGAGGGCAGGCCGCTCGACGAAGCCGCGCTCGAGCCATTCCTACTCGGCGCGACGCGAGCTTCCTTCCAGCATCGGTTTGCGCTCGATCAGCGTCAGCTCGAGCTCGGAGCCAAGGCACTCTTGTCGGGTGCCGAGGAAGGCCTGTTCGCCGCGGGGACCGCTGGCGCAGGTGCCGCGCAGATCTTGCTCGCGCTCGACGAGGAGCAGGCCGCACTCTTTCGTCCTCGTGGGCAGAAGTACCTGCTCAATCAGCTGCTCGAACAGCTGCGCGAGGCCGAGAAGCACTTGCGCCTCTCCGAGCGCCCGGCCGAGAAGTGGCAGGAGCAGAAGCGCGCACTCGAGCTGAAGGTCGCGGAGGTCACGCGCCTCGAGGCGCGCCGTTCGCAGATCCGCATGGAGCTCAGCCGCAAGAATCGTCTGGCCTCCATGCTGACCGACGTGGCGCGTTTGATCGAGGCGGAGGAGGAGCTGGAGGCCCTAGGTCAGGTCCCGCTCCTGCCGAGCGAGTCGGTCGAGGAACGCACGCGCGCTGTCGCCGACGAACGCGATGCCGTTCAAGAGGCGCACGTTCATGCCGCGGAGCTCGGCCTGCTCGAGGCGCGCCTGCGGGCGCTGGGCGAAGCAATCAGCCTGGAACAGCTGGAGGAGGACCGTCTCGCCGTCCTGCGCAACCAGCTCGGCTCGGAGCTCAAGGCGCTGGCCGATTTGCCCAAACGCAGCGCCAAGCTCGAGCAGCTGGGTCAGCTCGTGCGCGAGCAGCTGCGGAGCTTGGGGCGTCCTCACCAGAGCGCCGACGAGCTTCTCGTCCACCTTGCCGACGAAGGTCGCCTGCGCCTCTTGGCCACCGAGCACGGCCAGCTCGAGTCGGACGTGCTCCAGCTCGGGCGCAACGTACAAAGGCTCGAGCAGGAGCTGTCCGAGCTCGGCCGCCGGCGAGCAGCACTCGAGGACGAAGCCCGAGCGGATGCCGGTCGAACTTGGCTCGACCGCGACGAGCTCGCGCGTGCGCGTGAACGCTTGCCAGCTCTCCGCAAGAGAACGGACCTCGAGCGCCAAGCGGTGGCAGCCCGTCTGGAGGCGAACCGGGAAGCAGCGGAGCTCGGCCTGCCTCTGGCCCTGGACGCCGACCTTTTGCCACCGCCGCCGCCCGCGGAGCTCTTGGACGAGCTTCGGTCAGAGCGGCAGGAGCTCGACCGCCGCCGCCAGATGCTCGAGGGAGAGCGGACGCAGCTCGTTTCTCAGAAGGGCGAGGCCGAGGCACGGCGACGTGCGCTGGAGGAAGCACTCGATCTGCCGAGCGAGGAGGGGTTGCGCGCGCTCCGGTCGCATCGGGACGAGCTCCTGGGCGACGGGCCTTGGCCGGCCGGCGACGCCGCACGCTTCTCCCAACTCGAGCGTGCCATGCGCGAGGCAGATCAGGTGGCCGACCGGCTTCGCCGTGAGGCGGTACGAGTCTCCGAGCTGGTGGCGCTCGGAATGGACGCTGCCGCCGCCGAAGCACGCCTCGGCATCGTTTCGGAGCGCCTCATCGAGCTCGAGCGGCCATTCTCCGCCTGGAGTGAGCGTCTGGGACGCGCCTTCGGTGCGCTCGACGTTCCGCCAGCCGACACGACCGGCGCTCGTCAGACGTACGCACGCTGGCAGCATGCTGTCAGCGCTGCGCGGCACGCCGAGGCTCTGGAGCAGCAGGCACTGGACCTCGGCCGCGAGGAAGCGGAACTGCGGCGGCTGCTCGCGGTCCATGGCGGCGGGGAGCCGGACGGAGAAGCTCCCATCGCGGTGATCCTGGCACGGGCCGAGGCGGCGCTCGAAGCTCGTCGCTTACGGCGGTTTGCGGAGAGCGAGCTCGAGAAAGAAGTGCGGACCTGCGAGAGCCGCCTCTCGGACGAACGGGCTGCGCTCGGGGTCGCCGAAGCGCGACTGGCCGCGTGGTCGAGCGAGTGGGGGAGGGCTACCCAGTATTTGGGTTATGCGAACCTACCCAAGCCGGCCGAAGTGCAGACCTATCTGTCGCGCTTGGGTGAGCTTTCGGCGGTGCTGCGTGAAGAACGAGAAATGCAGCGGCGGGTGGACGGGATGCGGCGAGATACCGCCGTTTTCACCGAGCTCTTGCTCCAGCTCTGCCGGCAACACGCACCGGACCTCTTGGCCCGGTCGCCGATCGAGGGGGCCGAGGAGCTCTTGGCGCGCGCGCGGCAAGCCAGGGAAGCGCGCGTCCAGCGGGTCCGCACGAGTGACGAACTCGGGCGGCGGCGACAGCTGCTGGGCGAGTCGGAACGACGACGGGACGGCGCGCGCTTGCGTCTAGAGGGGCTGCTTCGCCTGTCGGGCGCAGCGACGCTGGAGCAGCATTTGGAGCTCGAGGCGCGGTCGGCGCGACGTCGCGAGCTGCTCGAGAGCGTACGCAATTTGGAGGATGGCCTGCGGGGGCGTTCGGGCGGGCAGCTGCGCGCTTTGGTGGACGAGGTGCGGGGGCTCGATCACGACGTCTTGCAGAGCGAGATCGAAGATCTCGAGGATGCGCTGCGCGAACTGGAAAGCCAGCATCAGGTGGCCGCGCGTGAGGCCCTGTCCCTTCAGCAGGGGCTCGAGCACTATGGCACCGAGGATGCAGCCGACGCTCGGCAGCGCGCCATGCACCGCAAAGCCAGCGCCGCGCACGCATTGCGCGAGCTGCTCGTGCTGCGCGCCGCCCGTCTGCTGCTCGAAGCCGAAATGGTCGACTACGCGCGCGAGAATCGGAGCGCACTCCTCGGCCGGGCGGAAGGGCTGTTCTCGCGGCTGACGCTCGGAAAATACAGCGGCCTCTCGATCGGACTCGGTGAGCGCGAGCTCATGGCACTGCGGGGCAAAGAGCAAGTGCGGGTCGCCGAGCTGTCGAGTGGCACGCGTGCCCAGCTGTATCTGGCGCTGCGCCTGGCCAGCTTGGACGGGAGCCTCGGTGTGCCCGATCCGTTGCCCTTGGTGCTGGACGATTTGTTCGTCGAGTTCGACGAAGATCGGGCGGTGGCTGCGTTCGAAATTCTGGGTGAAATCGCGCAGAAGACGCAGATTCTCTATTTCACCCATCTGGCCCGCGACGTCGAGGCGGCGCACGACGCGATCCGGGGCGGTCGCGTCTTCACCCATCGTCTGTCGGCGGGTTGAGCGACCGGCGACTATTTGCCAGGGTACGGCCAGGCGCGATGAAATCGACGATCCTTCGGCACACCCTGGTCTCTTGCCTCTTGCTCACGGCTTGCAAGGAGTCGCCTGCCCCAGAAAAGGTGACGCCCCCGCCCACACCGAGCCCTAGCGCGAGCGGCGCTGCAGTACCGAGCGCACCCCCGGCGCCTGCGACGACTCGCCCGGCTGTGCCCCAGAACGTGCTTTTGCTGACCGTCGACGCTCTGCGCTCCGACATGCCGTGGGCCGGCTACGACAAGCCCATCGCGCCGCATCTCACGGCGCTCGCAGCAGAATCCGTCGTCTACGAGAATCACCGCTCGGTCTCGAGCTACACGGCGCAAACGGTGGCGACGTGGCTGTCGGGTCGGTACGCCTCGACGCTGTACCGCACGGGTATGTTCTTCACGAACTACTTCGACACGAACACCTGGATCACCGAAGCGATGCAGAAGAAGGGCATCGCCACCGCCGCCGTGCACGCGCACCTCTACTTCGATCGGGCGCCGGGATTGCGACAGGGCTTCGACGAATGGAAGATGGTCCCCGGACTGAGCTGGAATGCGCAGACCGACGAGAGCGTGACCGGCGAGAAGAGCGCGGCAGCCATCATCGAGCTGCTCTCGGATCCGGCGCGAACCGGCAAGCAGTTCTTCTTGTGGAGCCACCTGATGGATCCGCACGACCAGTACGTGAAGCACGAGGGCTCGCCCGATTTCGGCAAGGACAATCGGGGGCGTTACGACTCCGAGGTGTGGTTCACCGACCAGCAGGTTGGAAAGATCCTGGATTTTGCCAAGAAGCAGCCGTGGTGGGACCGCACCGTGGTCATCATCTCGGCCGATCACGGCGAGGCCTTCGGTGAGCACGGGATGTACAAGCACGCTTTCGAGCTCTGGGAGGTACTGACCCGCGTGCCCCTGTTGGTCCGCGCGCCGGGAGCCAAGCCCCAGCGGATTGCGGCGGCGCGCACCCACCTCGACATCGCACCCACCATCCTCGATGTGATGCAGGTCCCGCCCTTGGCCGGCTTCCAGGGCAAGAGCCTGGCGCCGGAAATTTACGGAGAAAAGCCCGCCGAGTCGCGAGTGCCGATCGTGCTCGAGCTGGCTGAGGACAGCAACAATCCGGCACGGCGCGCCATCGTCGTGGGCAGTCGCAAGCTCATCGTCTTCGACTCCGGCAAAAAGGCGCTCTTCGATCTCGATCAGGATCCCGGCGAGCTCGTCGACCTGGCGGAAAAGGAGCCCGCGCGGGTGGCGGAACTGTCGGCACAGCTCGACGCCTATTTTGCGAAGCTTCCGGTGGTGATGCCGTTCGGCGGCAACAAGCTGCGCAGTGGCAGGATTGCTGGGGGCCCGAAAGGTCCGATGAAGTCGGTGCCGATCGGGGCGCCATGAACGCGACGCTCGAGCTCGATCTCGAGCCGAGTGACGCTCAGGATGGCGACGCCGTGCGGCGCGCCTTGGCCAAGCGACTCGGGGTCGCACCGGGCGCTCTGCCAGCGGCTCGCTTGCTCAAGCGTTCGATCGACGCTCGTCGTGGCCGCGTGCGCGTTCACTTGACGTGGGCGATCGGTGAGCCGGAACCCCTCGCCAGCGAGCTCGGTCTGCCTCACCCCCGCGAGGTCACCGGCCGGGCCGAAGTGGTCGTCGTGGGGGATGGTCCGGCAGGGCTATTCGCGGCGTATGGCCTGGCGCGGGCAGGCATTGCTTGCGTGGTCGTCGACCGTGGCAAACAGGTGCAGCCGCGTCGCCGCGATCTGAAGATCTTGAATGCCCGCGGCGGCGTCGATGCCGACTCGAACTACTGCTTCGGTGAGGGCGGCGCCGGCACCTACAGTGATGGCAAGCTCTACACGCGGAGCCACAAGCGCGGTCCCGTGCGCGACGTGCTCGAGATCCTCGCGCTGCATGGCGCGCCTGCCGACATCCTCGTCGACGCTCGGCCCCACATCGGCTCGAACCTGCTGCCGCGCGTGGTCTCGGCCATGCGTGAGCGTCTGGAGGGCGTCGGGGTGTCGTTTCGCTTCGGCCAGCGCGTCACCGACATCCTGACGCAGGGAGCGAGCGGCGAGCGGCGGGTGTGCGCCGTACGCGTCGAGCACGTCGACAGCGGCGAGACCGAGGAGCTCCCCGCGCGCTTCGTCGTCCTGGCCACGGGTCACTCGGCGCGGGACGTCTTCGTGCTCGCCGAGCGGCTCGGCGTCGGGCTCGAAGCCAAGGACTTTGCCCTGGGCGTGCGCATCGAGCATCCGCAGGCGCTGATCGACCGCATCCAGTTCGGTCAGCACGCTGGACATCCCGCGCTCGGGCCGGCGTCGTACAAGCTGGTCGAGCAGGTGGAGGGGCGAGGCGTCTTCAGCTTTTGCATGTGCCCGGGCGGCTGGATCGTGCCCGCATCGACGGATGCGGAGCACTTGGTGGTCAACGGCATGAGCCTGTCGAAGCGCAACTCGCCGTACGCGAACTCGGGTCTGGTGGTGGCCGTGTCCCGGGCCGATTTTTCGGCGCTCGGATTGGATGGTCCCCTCGGGGGCGTGGAGATCCAGCGGCGGGCCGAGCGTGCGGCGGAGCGCCTCGGTGGCGGGCAGAATCGCGCTCCGGCTACGCGCGTGTCCGATTTCTTGGCGGGTCGCGGTTCGACCTCGGTGCCGGAGTCCAGCTACCTGCCGGGCCTCGTGCCGAGTGACGTCGCGCTCGCGCTGGACGCGACCGGCCTCGGGCTTGCCGAGAGGCTGCGGGCGGCCCTGAGGGTCTTCGCGCGCCGACTGCGGGGCTTCGACACCGAGAGCGGTGTGCTCGTCGGCGTCGAGTCGCGTACGAGCTCGCCGGTGCGCCTGGTTCGACGGCCGGACGATCTCGAGGCCGTGGGCCTGGGCGGCCTGTACCCGACGGGCGAGGGCGCAGGCTATGCGGGCGGCATCGTCAGCGCAGCGGTGGACGGCCTGAACGTCGCACGCCAGATTACCGAACGGCTCGGCACGAGCGTGGAGGTCGACCGTGGCAGTGCGTGAAATCTTGAAGATGGGCGATCCGCGGCTGCTCCGCATCGCCGCTCCGGTGTCGGCACACGAAATCGGGACACCGGCGCTCGCGGCCCTGATCCAAGACATGTTCGATACCATGGCCGCCGCGGGTGGCGTCGGTCTCGCGGCGCCGCAGGTTGGTGCGGACACACAAGTGGTGATCTTCGGTTTCGAAGAGAGCGAGCGCTACCCGGACGCTGAGCCAGTGCCGCGGACGATCCTGATCAATCCAGTCATCGACTTCTTGACGGAGGAGGAGGACGAAGCCTGGGAAGGATGCCTGTCCGTTCCGGGCTTGCGTGGCGTCGTGCCGCGTCCGACGGCCGTGCGCTACCGCGGGCTCGACGAGCAGGGCCAGACCATCGATCGCACCGTCTCCGGATTTCACGCGCGCGTCGTCCAGCACGAGTGCGACCATTTGATAGGTCGCCTCTATCCGACACGCATGCGCGACCTGACGCGCTTCGGCTTCACCGAAGTACTCTTTCCTGGCGCGCCGGCCGTCGATTGACTCAGGGGGCGAGGCGGAACACGCGCTCGCTCTCCTCGAAGCCGTGCCCAACGTCCTGGAATGACCACGTGTCGCTCGCGGGCAAAGCATCCTTGACCGCCTGGGTGACCAAAATCTCGTTCGCGCGGGCCGTGTCTTCACCGAGCTTGCTCGCCAAATTGACCTCCCGGCCCCACACGTCACTATCTCCGATGCGCAGCACCCGGCCGTAGCCAAGGCCGATGCAGAGCAAGATCTGCTCTTCGGGCTTGCGATCGACGTTGTACCGTTTGCAGGCTGCCTGCATCTCGAGCGCGCAGGCGAGCGCGCGTTCGGGCCGACGGAAGAGCAAGAGGAAGCTGTCGCCCTCCGACTTGATGAGGAGCCCGTCGAAGTCGTCGACGATGGGCAGGAGCAGCTTGTGATGCTCGTGGATGACTTGCAAGAAATGGAGGATGCCGAACTCGTTCACGCGGCGGGAAAAGCCGGAGAGATCGGTGAACATGATGGACCACTCTTCGCCGAATAGGTCCCAAATGCGGCGATCGATGGCGGCGACATCGGCCCCCGGCCGGCTCCGCTCTTCGATCAGGTTCCAGAGGCGAGCTTCGCTTCCCTTGAGATTTTCCAGTCGACTAGCCATGCCCCGAGGCAGCTTACACCCACTCGGCCTCTCGGAGTGCCCCTTCTCCGCGCTGCGCCCGGAACGCGGCGGCCCGGGCATGCGAGCAGCGGGGCGGAGTGGTAGAAGCCGCGCCCACGTGGTTCGGCCCAGCTTCAACGCTCGCGACGTCGGTCAGCGCGTCTCGACCCCCAACGTCCTCGCCGCGCGGTCAGGCCTGCGGGCCCTCGCGTTCCTCGGCTTCGGCGCCGCCAGCGTGCTCGTCGGGTTCATGGCCTGCAACGTGCAGGAGCAAGGCGCGGACACGGGCGGTCTGGGTGGCTCGCTTGGGCAAGGGGGCGCCAGCCCTTGTCCGCGTGGACTCGCTGTCGTGCTCAGCGACTACGCGTCGACCCAGGTGGCGCTGGTCGATCCGAGCGGCCAAACGGAGAGCGAGTCGCTCATTTCGACAGCCTCCAGCCGGACCGACGGCTTGGCGTTCGCCCTCTCCGGAGACGTCGTCTTGCCCAGCACCCGTCCTGAGAGTGGCCTGGTCGTGTTGCTCGATCGGTTCGGCACCAACGTGATGACGTTCATCGACCCCTACAGCGGCCGGGTGCTCCATCAGCTGCCGGTGGGGACGGGCTTCGAGTCCAATCCCCACGATTACCTGGAATTTCAGGGACGCGGCTACGTCGCGCGCTTCGGTCACAATACCGATCCTGGGCGAGAGCCGTTCGACGGCGGCGGCGACCTCCTGGTACTCGATCTCGATCCGCCGCAGATCGCTGGTCGCTTGGAGATCCCGAGCTCGAGCGGTCTGCCTTCTCGTCCGACAGCACTTTCGCCCGTCGGCGAGGAGATCATCGTCACCATCGCGCGCATCGCGCTCGACTTCAGAACGACGGGGGCGGCCGCGCTGGTGGTGGTGGCGCCGACAGAGGAGCGTGTGATCGAAACGCTGGACCTCGAGCCCTACAAGAACTGCAGCCGCGCCACACTTTCACCGAACCGGCAGGTGCTCGCGGTCGTGTGCAGCGGAGCACTCGACCAAGATGGCGAAGTGGCCGACCTCGGCGGAAGCGGCATCTTGCTGCTGTCGGCCACCGAGCGCCCCCTCGAGCTCGTCGACGAGCTGCCTGCCGACGAGCTCGGCGAAGGCGCGCTTCAGCCCGACGTGGCGTTCTTTTCGGACGACATCCTGCTCGTGAAGACGCAGACCGAGCTCGACTCCGCCGAGGACAATCGCTTGCTGGCGGTCGATCTGGTCACCCGCTCCGCGACGACGTTGCTCGAGGCGCGACCAGGTGACTCGGGGCAGGGGCAAGGCATCGTCTACGGTGGCCTCATCTGCCCGGACGACTGCGCCGGCGTCTGCCTCTTGGCGGACGCCGATCGACGCGTCCTGCAGCGCATCGGTGTGGACGCGGACGGCAGGCCCGAGCTCTTGACCCCCTCGGCCGTCGAGGAGCGCATCGGCCTTCCCCCGATTGCCCTTTCGCCCTTCTGAGTCGCCCCGGGCAACCGACTGCCCTCGGCCTCGTCAGCGTGACCCGCTCGGGACTCTTCAGGAGCGCTCGCGTGTACGCCGCCCGCGCGGCGCTGGCCACGCCGCCAGCCGTTTCTTCCCGGACGGCCGAGGCGCCTTCCGCCTTTGGGGCCCACTGAGTCACCATGGCCACAACGCTGAATGTCGCAAGCACGGACCATCGTCGGCAGCACCGAATGGTGCGGGTTCCCCACACTCGGCATGCCGCACATCTTGGCGCGCGTGGATAGCGGAGCAAAGACGTCCGCTCTGCACGCCTTCAACATCCAGCGCTTCTCTCGCAATGAGCAAGCGTGGGTGAGCTTCGAGGTCCACCCGGTGCGCAAGAATCGGCGCATCGTCGTGCGCTGCGAAGCCCCGATCTCCGACCGGCGCGTGATCAAGAGCTCCACCGGTGAGACCGAGAAGCGCTACGTCATTCGCGTGCCCATGCGCATGGGCGAGCACGTTTGGGACGTCGAGGTCACGCTGTCGAATCGTGACTCGATGGGCCACCGCATGCTGCTCGGGCGCGAGGCGATGGCCGGCCGTTTGCTCGTCGATCCCGACTCGAACTGTCGGCTCGGAGCGATCAGCGACGAGCAGATCGAGGCAGCTTACGAGGTGCCGTCGGAGCGGCGCGCGACGGGCCTCAGGATCGCGGTGCTCGCCTCCAATCCGGATTTGTATTCGAACGAGCGCTTGCTCGAGGCCGGCCACGAGCGCGGCCACGAAATGCTCTTTTTGAACATCAAGCACTGCTACATGAAGCTCGATGCCAGCGCGCCGCAGGTGCACCATCGCGGCGGCATGGTGGTCGGCCAGCTGGACGCCGTCATCCCGCGCATTCGGCCTTCCGTGACCTTCTACGGCTGCGCCCTGACCCGACACTTCGAGGCGATGGGCGTCTACTGCTTGAACTCGGCCAGTGCGATCTCGCAATCGCGCGACAAGCTCTTTGCGCTCCAGCTCCTACTCAGCAAGGGCATCGACATTCCGACCAGCGGTTTTGCCCATTCTCCGGTCGAGACGACGGACCTCATCGAGATGGTGGGCGGGGCGCCGCTGGTGGTGAAGCTACTCGAAGGTACGCAGGGCAGGGGAGTCGTGCTCGCCGAGACGCGCAAGGCAGCGGAGAGCGTGATCAACGCCTTCAAGAGCCTGAACGCGAACCTCTTGGTGCAGGAGTTCATCAAGGAGGCCGGCGGCAAGGACATCCGTTGCTTCGTGGTCGATGGCAAGGTGGTGGCATCGATGCAGCGCCAAGCCGCCGAGGGTGAGTTTCGCGCCAACCTGCATCAGGGCGGCACGGCTTCGGTGGTGCGCATCACGCCGTCGGAACGCGCGATGGCCCTGCGGGCGACCAAAACGCTTGGCTTGAAGGTCGCGGGCGTCGACATCATCCGTTCCAAGAAGGGGCCGCTCCTCTTGGAGGTGAACTCGTCACCTGGCCTAGAAGGCATCGAACTTGCGACGGGTAAGGACGTCGCTGGCTCGATGATCTCTGCGATCGAGAAGGCGCTCGAGTGGCAGCGGCCGCTCGCCGCCACCACGCCGAGCGGCGAACGTTTCGAGACCGAGCTCGGCAGCGTGTTCGATTTTTGAGCGCACGCGGCTGCGAGCGCCGTCAGGCGCTGCCCGCGCTTCGCGGCGCACGTAGGATCACCACGGTGATCTCCGATTGCGTGCCGATGCGTACGGGTGGCCCCCAGTAGCCAGTGCCCGCGTTGACGTACACTTGGGTGCGACCGAAACGGGCCAACCCGGCCACGACGGGTTGGATCAAGTGAATGACCCAATTCCACGGCCAAAATTGGCCGCCATGCGTGTGGCCGGACAGCTGCAAGCCGACGTCGTGCCGTCGGGCATCGCGCAGCGCTGCGGGCTGGTGTGCCAAGAGCAAGAGCTCGCGGGATGCATCACGGCCGGCTAGGGCGGCCTCGAAGTCGGGCGCATCACTGAAGCGGCCGCCATGGTGATCGGTGACGCCCGCCAAATCCACACGTTCCCCCCCGCGCTCGAGGGTGACGCGGCGATTGCGCAAGGTGACGATACCAAGCCGCTCGACCTCTTCGATCCACTCGTCTGCCCCCGAGTAGTATTCGTGATTGCCGGTGACGAAGTACGAGCCGTGGCGCGCCTCGAGCCCAGCGAGCGGAGCCGTGTGCTCGCGCAGCTGCTCGACGGACCCGTCGACGAGGTCCCCCGTGATCGCCACCAGGTCGGCCTGTTCCTCGTTGACCGCCGCCACCATCGACTCCACGAATCCGCGGCCAATCGTGGGGCCGACGTGAATGTCGGACACCTGGACGATCTTGAAGCCATCGAACGCGGGCGGCAGCTTGTCCAGCGTGACCTCGAGGCGTTTCTTCGTGAACCCGTAGGCCACGACGGCGACCCCGACACCGGTGAGCCCTGCGCCGCCGAGCGCCACACCCCCCGCGAGCATGCGTGAGAGCGCCTTGCGGCGCGACACGACCGTTTCGGCAGACGGCGTCGGACGGCCCCGCCTCCGCAGCCGCTCGATGCCGCGCGCCGTCAGGCGGCCGCCGTCGGTGAGCACGAGCAGGGTGAACCAGCTGGACAGCAAACCCATCCAGCCGAAGGCCACGAAGGCCGGCACCGTCATCCAGTCGCGCGGGGCGGACCGCATCGTGGCCAAGGTCACGGGAACGAGCAGGAGGAGCCCGACCAGAAGGGCTGCGGCCCAAGTGCGCTGCGCCTTGCGGAGCCCCGGGTCGGCCACGAGGCGGCGGTAGACGTAGAAGTGACCCAGCCCGAGCAGGCTGGTCATCATGGTCATCCAGATCAACACGTCCCTCCAGCTCATCCCTTGCAGGCCTATTCCAGGTGAGCCCCCCGTTTCACGCCGATCAGCGCCAGCGGAAGGTTTCGGCTTTGAAACGGTGGCCTCCAGGAGCCACACTGTCCAGGCGGGGGCGACCTTGGGTGCGCGGATTTTTTCGCCATTCGATGCCCTCGACGCCCGCTGGCCGACCGGATAGAACCCCCGGGCCGATCCCCGGATTCCCTGCAGAGAGACCCGTGAGCACCCATCTACCTGAAGCCACCGATCGCGACCCGCTCGAGACCCGTGAATGGATCGACTCCCTGGAGTCGGTCGTCGCCTACGAGGGTCACGAGCGCGCCCGTTACCTCTTGCGTCGGGTCCTCGAGTCGGCCCGTCTTCATCGGGTCGAGCCGAGGGGGCCCCTCTACACGGATTACGTCAACACCATCGCCCCCGAGGAAGAGGCACCCTTCCCGGGTGACATGGCGATGGAAAAGCGGATTCGCCGCATCAACCGCTGGAACGCCATGGCCATGGTGCAGCGGGCCAACACGCGCTTCGACGGCCTGGGCGGGCACCTCTCGAGCTACGCCTCGAGCGCCAGCCTCTACGAGGTGGGCTTCAACCATTTCTTCCGCGGTCCGGAGGGGGACGATGGCGTGGGTGACCTGGTGTTTTACCAGGGGCACGCATCGCCCGGCATGTACGCGCGCGCCTTCCTCGAAGGCCGGCTCAGCGAGAATCAGCTCGATCACTTCCGTCGCGAAGGGCAGCGCGGTCAGGGCCTGAGTTCCTATCCTCACCCGCGGCTGATGCCCGACTTCTGGCAGTTCCCCACCGTCAGCATGGGCCTCGGCCCGATTGGGGCGATCTACCAGGCGCGCTTTGCTCGCTACCTCGAGAATCGCGGCCTCAGAAACACGCGCAAGAGCCACGTCTGGGCCTTCTTGGGCGATGGCGAGTGTGACGAGCCGGAAAGCCTCGGCCAGCTGAGCATCGCGGCACGCGAGAAGCTCGACAACCTCACCTTCGTGGTCAACTGCAACTTGCAGCGTCTGGACGGTCCCGTGCGCGGCAACGGCAAGATCGTGCAGGAGCTGGAAGGCATTTTCCGCGGCGCCGGCTGGGACGTCATCAAGCTCATTTGGGGCCCCGAATGGGATGCGCTCTTGGCGCGCGACACCGATGGCGCCCTCCGTCGACTGCTCAACACGACCGTCGACGGCACGTTCCAGCGCTTCACGAACGCCACGGGCGACGTGTGGCGCAAAGAGTTCTTCGGCACCGATCCCCGAGTGCTGGACCTGGTCAGCCACCTGACGGACGAGCAGATCGTCGCGATGCGCCGCGGCGGTCACAGCTACGAAAAGGTGTACGCCGCGTTCCATCGCGCCATGCAGAACGAAGGGCAGGGCCGCCCGACCGCCATCCTGGTGCACACGATCAAGGGCTGGACGCTCGGGAGCGGGTTCGAAGGTGTCAACGCCACCCATCAGAAGAAGAAGATGGACGGCAGCGAGCTCAAGGAGTTCCGCGACCTCTTGGAGCTGCCCATCCCCGACGACTCGCTCAAGGACAAGATTCCGCCGTTCTATCATCCGGGCAAGGACAGCCCGGAATACCTGTATTGCATGGAGCGTCGTCGGGTGCTCGGTGGATGCTTGCCGCAGCGCAAGACGAAGACCACGCCGGCCATCGGCTTGCCCGACCAGAAGTTTTACGACGAGTTCGAGCAGGGCATGGCCAAGGGCGAAGCGTCCACGACCATGGTCTTCTCACGCTTGGTCGCCAAGCTCATCCGCGACAAGAAGGTGGGCAAGCGCGTCGTGCCCATCATTCCCGACGAGGCACGTACCTTCGGAATGGATGCGCTCTTTGCCCAAGTCGGCATCTACGCCGCCGAAGGGCAGCTCTACGAGCCGATCGATAAGGGCAAGCTCCTCTATTACAAGGAGGCCAAGGACGGTCAGGTGCTCGAGGAGGGCATCACCGAGGCGGGCGCCATGGCTTCGTTCATGGCCGCAGCCACGAGCTACTCGGTGTTCTCCGAGCCGATGATCCCCTTCTACATCTTCTATTCGATGTTCGGGTTCCAGCGCGTCGGCGATCAAGCGTGGGCCGCCGGCGACATGATGGCGCGCGGCTTCTTGCTCGGCGGAACCGCTGGCCGCACGACCCTCAACGGCGAAGGCCTGCAGCACGAGGACGGGCACAGCCTCCTCAACGCGATGGCCTTCTCGAGCGTGAAGGCTTACGACCCGGCCTTCGCGTTCGAGGTAGCCACCATCGTCAAAGATGGCATGCGTCGGATGTACGACGAGAACGAGGACGTCTACTACTATCTCACCCTCTACAACGAGGACTTCCAGATGCCGCCGATGCCCGGGACGGGTCCCTGGGCCGAGAAGTCGGGGCAGCCTGCCTCCGACGAGCTTGCGCAGGCCACGCGCGAAGGAATCGTGCGTGGGATCTACCTCTTCCAGCCTGCGGCGGAGAAGAAGGCGCTGCACGTTCAGCTGCTGGGATCGGGCCCGATCATGAATCGCGTGCTCGAGGCTCGCGATCTCTTGGCCGAGCGCTTCGGTGTGTCGGCCGACATCTGGAGCGTGACGAGCTACCAGCAGCTGCGTTTCGATGCTCTGGAGGCCGAGCGCTACAATCGCTTGCATCCCGAGGCCGAGCAGCGGGTGCCGTACCTGACGCAGGCGCTCAGCGGTGCCGCTGGCCCGTTCGTGGCTGCCTCCGACTACGTCAAGGCCTTGCCGGACCTCGTCCGTCAATGGATCCCGGGTCGCCTGGTGGCGCTCGGCACCGAAGGCTACGGCATGAGCGACACCCGGGAAGCGCTGCGGCGTCACTTCGAGATCGACCGCGAAACCATCGCGATTGCGGCGCTCGATGCGCTCTATCGCGAGGGCAAGCTCGACGCGAAGAAGGTCAGCGCCGCGATCGCCGAGTTGGGCGTAGATCCGGACAAGCTCGATCCTCTGCACATCTGACGACGGTCGTGGCGGGCCCGCGAAGGCGGCTCCGCGAAGGCGGACCCACGACCAGCTGAGCGCGGGCCGACGCGCCGCCGGTTGCGTCGGCGCGCGTCACCCTCGGACGAAGACGCGGCGCGCGGACCTGGCGCTCGCGTGAGTTGGCACTCGGCTCGCATGGTGGCGCGCGATGCGAGCGGTAACGGGGCGGGTGAGGGGGCGGCTCACGCGGGCCGGTCCGCTCCTCGGCGGACTCTTGGTGTGGGGTTGTGGCGACGGCGCAGCGCCCCCCGCGTCCAACCCAGCGCTGGGTCCCATGCGGTCGTCCGGCGCTGGCGGCGCGACCGCGGAGGGTGCGGGCCAGTGTGGGGACCTGGTGTGCGGCTTTGGGGAAGACTGCCAGGCGTGTGCAGCAGACTGCGGCGCTTGTGAGGCACCCCCTACCTTGTGGTTCACGCAGCCGATCCCGGAGGCCACCGTCGCGCTCGAGGACGCCACGCTGGGCGCGCTCGAACGCGCGCTCGTCGCCGATCTGGACCGCGCCCAGCGCTCCATCGAGGTTGCCGTCTACGACCTCGGGCGCGCGCGCATCGGCACGACGCTCGCGAGCGCCGCGCGGCGCGGTGTACGGGTGCGTGTGGTGACGGAATGCGAGAATCGCACGCAAGCGCGTTCTCTCTTGTGGGCCGAGCTGGCCGCAGCGGGCGTCGAGGTACGAGACGACCGGTCGTCTTTCGCGGGTCTCGGCGATGGCTGCCCCGAGGAAGGGGGCGAGATGCACCACAAGTTCATCGTCGTGGATGGCGAGCTCGTGTGGGTCGGATCGATGAATCTGACGTCGACCGACCTGAATTACAACCACAACCACGCGTTCCGCATCGAAGACGGCGCCGTGGCTCGAGAGTTCGAGCAGGAGTGGGAAGACTTGTGGGCAGGCTATTTCGGCCGCGCGAAGGCGCCGCGTGCGCCACGCGCGTTCGAGGTCGGGGATGCGCGCTTCGAAATCGGCTTTTCACCTCGGCATGCCGAAGCCGGCGTCGAGACCTCAGTCACTCGGCAGCTCGTGCTGCGTTCTCTCGAGGCGGCCACGAGCTCGATCGACCTCGCCCTGTTCGCACTGACGGATGCCGCGGTGGGTTCAGTGCTCGGGCAGCGGGCGGACCTGGTCCGCGGCGTCGTCGATGCCACGCTGGCGGCGCACGCGAGCTCCCGCGTTCCGGCATTGTGCTCGCAGGGAGCGCCGCTCTTCGTGGACAACTTTCCCGGTAAAGTGCACCACAAGCTGGCAGTCATCGATGGCGCTGGCCCGAGCCCGATTGTGCTGGGCGGGTCGTGCAACTGGTCAGCCGGCGGTTTCGAAGAGAACGACGAAACGCTGCTCGTCGTGCGAGATGCGGCACTTGGATCTTTGGCGGCGCGACACCTGGATGAGCTCATCGACCATGACGCGCATCGCGCGGCACCGTGCTGCTTTCACGCGGCGGAAGCCTACGACGTCGCCTCGGCGCGCTGCGACGATCGGCCGTGCGTTTGCGACAATGGGCTCGACGACGACTTCGACGGCAGTACGGACGAGGCCGACAGCGGCTGCGCGGCGGCCTTCTCGTGCGCGCCATGAGCGTGGCGTGCGTTTCTTCCTTGCTTCTGCGCGCTCAGGGGAGCTGGGCGATGCCGACGAAGAACGGGGAATAGTCGACGTCCAACGGCTCGAGGGGCGTCAGGCGGCCGTCAGCGCCGATGGTGAAGACGACCAGGGTCTTGGTGGTGCCGTGGTTGGCCACGATGAGGAACTCCTCTTCGGGGTCGATCGCGAAGTTGCGCGGCGTCGTGCCCAGGCTCGAGGTGTGCTCGATGAGCGTGGCCGGATTGGTGCCGAGATCGTAGGCCACCACCGTGTTGCTGGCGCCGCGGTTCGTGGCATAGAGGAAGCGTCCGCTCGGCGTCACACGGACGTCGGCGCCCGTGTCGGTGGCTGGGGCCCCTGCGCCTGCCGGCAGGCGTGGCACGTCCCAGAGCTCGCTCAGGCTGCCGTTGGCGTCGACGTCATAGGCGGTGATCAGATCGACTTCTTCGCTGACGACGTAGGCGCGGTCCTCGTGCAGGAAGAGGTGCCGCGGCGACGCCAGCGCCGTAGTGGCAGGCGTCTTCGGCTGGAGTGTCCCGCCCGCGAAGTCGAAGAGCGAGATGGTGTCCGCGCCCTTGTTGGGCACGAAGACGTGACCGGCCTGGTCGAGCACGACCGAGTGCGCCTGGCTGCCCGTAGGTGTGGCGCCCAGGCTCGTCCCGGCCTTGCCATCCTGACCGACCGGGTACACGTCGACCGAGCCCTCGCTGTAGTTGGCGCCGAGCACGTAGGCGCCGTCGCTCGTCGCAAAGAGATACACCGGGTGTGTGCTCGAAGCGGTCGCACCTAGGCTCGTGAGCTCGCCCGTGCTCGCATCGATGGAGAAGCTGACGAGCCCGCCGTCCAGCTCGTCGGCGGCGAAGAGCCGCAGTCGGGCCGTGTCGATCGCCAGATAGGAGAGGAGGCCCCCGGTCTCGTATTCGCTCACGAAATCCAGAGAGAGATCTGCGCGATCCAGCTCGTAGACCGTGATCCGGCCGGGCTCCACTCCGGCCCAGTCACCACTGCCGACGTACACGAACGTTCGCTGCTCTGCCACGCTTCCTCCACTACCACCGCTGGCCGACCCACCGCCTGCGCCTCCGCTGCTACTCGCAGCTCCGCCGCTGGGACTTCCTCCTCCCCCTGCCGAGTTCTCTCCGCCGGACGAGTTCTCTCCGCCCGCAGCGTTCTCCCCGCCCGACGAACTCGTGCCGCCGCTGTTCATCGCGCCGCCCGTGCCCGGCGTGAGAGCCGCCGAGCCGCAGCCAAGGGCGCCCGTGAGTGCCAGTGCTAGAGCGCAGCTCACGACCGCGTGATGCGCCGACCGGCCAGGCGAGGTGCGGTCTAGGATGCCGAGACGCGAAGCAAGGGGAGGCATGGCGCTCTTATAGCATCGACAGAGGTGACACCCGGCCCCGTTTGCGTCAGGGTCAGCGGCGCTTGTCGCCCCAATTTCCCAGCCTGCGTCGCGCGCTCCTCCGCTGGTACGATCGACAGCGCCGCGATTTGCCTTGGCGCGCCCAGCCGGGAGAGCTCGCCGATCCGTACCGCGTCTGGGTGAGCGAGGTGATGCTGCAGCAGACGCGGGTCGAGGTCGTGCGAGACTATTTCCAGGCCTGGGTCCAAGCGCTTCCGACGCTCGGCAGCCTGGCGGAGGCCGACGAGGATCAGGTGCTGGGGCTCTGGCAAGGGCTTGGCTACTACTCGCGGGCGCGCCGACTGCGCGAGGGCGCTCGCTTCGTCGTTCGAGAGTTCGACGGCGTGCTGCCCGGGGATCCGGAGCTCTTGCGGCAGGTGCCCGGCGTGGGCCCCTATTCGGCGGGAGCCATCTCCAGCATCGCATTCGGCCGTGAGACGCCGCTCGTCGATGGCAACGTGGTGCGTGTGCTGACGCGCGCCTTCGGCTTGCGAGGCGACCCGGGCCGCGCCCCGCTCAAACAGGCACTCTGGGCTCGCGCGGCGGAGCTCGTGAAAGGGGAGCGACCCGGAGACTTCAACCAAGCGCTGATGGAGCTCGGTGCGACGGTGTGCACGCCCCGGCGTGCTCACTGTGCGGAATGCCCTTGGTCGAAGCAGTGCGCGGCCTTGGACACGGGCCAAGTCGAGCTCCTGCCCGAGCTGCCGAAGAAGCCGGAGAAAGCCGCGGTGCGCCTCGTGAGCCTGCTCTGTCGCCGGGGCGGCGCGCTCCTGGTCGAAAAGCTGCCCGTCGACGCGCGCTGGTGGGCGGGCCTCTGGACGCTGCCGACGCGCCCGGTGCTAGAGGATGCTGACCCGCTGACGGTTGCCGGGGAGCTCCTCCGGGAGCTTGGCCTCCGGTCGGACCGACTCGAGCTCCAAGAGCCGCTCCGACACACGATCACCCGCTTCCGCGTGCTGGTTCATCCGGTCTCGGTGGTCGATCCGGGTGGGCGGGGCAAGCTCGGGAGCGCCCGCCGTTTTGCCTCGAGCATGGAGCTTTCCACTCTGGCGCTCCCAGCTCCGCACCGGAAGCTCCTCGGTCGTGCGACGCCGGCCAAAACTTCCTTTGCCGGCGATCCACCGATAGAGTGACGACGGATGCCTGGTCCTCGCCACTACCCCTTGGAGGCCGTCCGAACGGATGGCTGGTTCGAACGCATCGGCCAGACCATCGGCAGCTTCCAGGCGCTCTGTGACATCATTGGTGAACGGTTCTTTGCGTTTGCCATGATCACGGGCGCGCGCATCACCGCGCTCACCGTCGATCGTCGCATTCCCGACAACACACTCGTGGATTTCACGGTCGGCAACGAAGCCGGCGGAGCGGTGCAGAGCGTCCCGCTCGGGGAGTTCCGACGGCGCCTCGTGTCCGCCCTCGTGCAAGAGGAACCAGGTGCGCCGCTACCGGCCAGTGCCACCGACGTCGAAGGACTGCAGCGTCACATTGGTGTGCGCTACCTCTTGCTGGCGCCGCTCTTCGGCTACGAGCTCACGTCGCTGCGCGTGGACGACGACGGATCGCACCTCGACATCGTGCACGACGGCAGCGAGGAAACCTACCACCTCTCGGCGTTTCGCGCGCGCCTCCGCACGCACGTGCGGCAGGAGCACGATCGCGTCTCGCGTGGCCAGGGACAGGGCGCCATCGACTTGGCGCGCGTGGCCGATGCAGAGGCGGCAACCAAAGCTCAGAACTATCGGCGGGTCATCGAGCTCCTCGGTGCGTGGCCGACACCGCTCTCGATCTTCCTGCGGACCCCGGAGGGACAGATGCTGGGCGCCGAAGCGCGCTCGACCGTGACCCGCGGCCTCTCACTCCTCGGCAGCGCCTACGTGGAGCTCGGAGAGTTCGAGCGTGCCGAGGAGATCCTGCGCTTGGCGGTGCAGTATGCGGCGGAGGGTCAGGACTCCGCCGATGTGTACTTGCGCCTCGGAGTCGCGCTGCTGGCCGACTCACGTCCGGGTGAGGCCATCGGCCTCCTGCGGCGAGCGGTGGCGCTCGGCGGCGAGGCGACCTTGGTTTGGCCGGCGCTCGGGCGCGCCTTCCTCGCCCGCGAGCGCTACATGGCAGCGCTCGCCTCCACCGTGGCGGCGGCGGAAGCGGGGGTCCCGGTCGAGTCGCTCTGGTCGATCCGGCGTGAAGCGGCCGAACGACTGGGTCCGAGCTACCGGGCCTGGGCGCATTTCGTGGGCGAAGGCGAAGAAACCGAGATCACCGGTCCGCCGCCCAGCGTTCCGAGCTAGCTCGGTGGCCTTCAGGCCCGTGGCGGCATCCCGGTCCTCGGGCCTCGCGACCCTGGTGGGGGCTGTCTCCGGCACGGAGGTCGCGCGGGCTGAGCTGCGCGGATTGACAGCAGTATTTCCACGCTGCTACATCGGCGGCGCCCGAAACGGCTGCTGCGAAGGACGACCGCGGCTCAGATCCGTTGCGGGCGGGCCCGTGCTACGGGTCCTTCGTCCGGTCGCCGGTGTCCGGTGGCTCAGGTCCTCCTCCCGCCATGTTCCAAACCTACCTGCCGCTGCTCTTCTTGTTCATCCTGGCGCTGGCCATCGCTGGTTTGATGTTCTTCCTCGGGCATTTCCTGGGCCGGAAGCAGCTGAGCGAGGAGCAGGCGATGCCGTATGAGTGCGGCAACGACACGACGGGTGCCAAGGGCATCCAGCTCGACGTGAAGTTCTATCTCACGGCCATCTTGTTCGTCGTCTTCGACATCGAAGTCGTCTTCATCTACCCCTGGGCAGCCCTCTTCAAAGAGCTCGGCTGGACCGGGTTTGCCACCATGTCGGCGTTCATCGCGGCGCTGGCGATTGGCCTCGTTTACTGCTGGAAGAAGGGAGCCCTCGAATGGGAGAGCTGAATTTACCGACCGGTACGCGCACGGAAACGCTGGAAGCCGGCGAAGGGGCAGCGTTTGCGACGACCCGCCTGAAGGACATGCTGTCCTGGGCGCAGAAGTACTCGCTCTTCATGTACCCCTTCGTCACCGCGTGCTGCGGGATGGAGTTCATGAGCCTGTCGGGCCCGCGCTTCGACTTCTCGCGCTTCGGCGCGGAGGCGCCCCGTTTCTCGCCTCGTCAGAGCGATCTGCTTTGGGTGGTGGGCACGATCACCCAGCGTCAGGCGCCGATTCTCCGCCGAATCTACGAGCAGATGATGGAGCCCAAGTACGTCTTGGCCTTCGGTACCTGCGCCTCGTGCGGCGGCTTCTACGACAACTACGCGTGCGTCGCGGGCATCGACAAGATCATTCCCTGTGATGTCTACGTGCCCGGGTGTCCTCCGCGCCCCGAAGGCGTGCTGGACGGGCTGATGCTGCTCCAGGACAAGATCCAGCGCGGCGATCGCACGCCGGGCTTCGTCAAGCCGCGTCGCGACCCCGCCTCCGACCAGACGCTCGGCATGGTCACGCTGCGTCGCAACAAGGACGCCGCCCCCTGAGGCATTGGGCGCTGCCTCAGCGCTCGCTCTAGCGGAAACCCCCCATGGCACAGCACCTCGTAGGCCTCGTGCGGCAAGCGTTCCCCGCGGCCGTTCTTTCCTCCCACGCGCAGCACGGCGACGATACGCTCGTCGTGGCCCCTTCGGCTTGGCACGACGTGCATGCCTTCTTGAAGAGCGATGCGCGCACCAAGATGGACATGCTCGTCGACCTGACGGCCGTCGACTATCCCGACCGCGAGCCCCGCTTCGAAGTCGTGACCCACCTCCTGTCACTCGAGCTCGGGCATCGGCTGCGTCTCAAAGTAGCAGTCGGCGACAGCGAGGGTGAGGTGGTGGAGATTGCCACGCTCACCGATCTCTGGGCTTCCGCCAACTGGCTCGAGCGCGAGTGCTTCGACATGCTCGGGGTGAAGTTCGTGGGTCACCCCGACCTGCGCCGCATCCTGCTCTACCCCGAGTTCGTGGGGCACCCGCTGCGCAAAGACTACCCGGCCAACAAGATTCAGCCGCTCATCCCCTTCCGCGAGGTCGACAACATCGAGAAGGTGGCTCCGTTCGGCCTGGACGAGGGCATGTCCTTCGGACGGCAAAGCCACGACAGTTGGGGCAAGTCCGGCGAGTCCGGCCCCGGCGAAGCCAACTGACGCCCGCTCCCTCGATCCCCGACCCTTCGATCCCCGATCCCCCCGCACGCCGCAGCCCCCCCGCCGCACTGAGAGCAGTTCATGGAACCACTGGACTTGGAACTGGAAGCCACCGAAATCGAGCTCCCCGTCGAGCCGATGCTGGTCAACGTCGGGCCGTCGCACCCTGCCATGCACGGTACGGTTCGCTGTGTGATGGAACTCTCGGGAGAGTCCATCGAGCACGTCGATGTGCAGGTGGGCTTCTTGCACCGCGGCTTCGAGAAGATGTGCGAGCGCGGCACGTGGTCGCAGGTGTTCCCGTACGTCGACCGCTGCAACTACGTCTCGCCGATGCTGAACAACGTGGGCTTTGCGATGGCCTGCGAGAAGATGCTCGGCATCGAAGTGCCGGTGCGCTGCCAGTACTACCGGATGATTCTGGGTGAGCTGGCTCGCATGTCCGACCACCTCACCTGCGCAGGCGCCATGGCCATGGAGCTCGGCGCGTTCACGCCCTTCCTCTGGATGGTCAAAGCCCGCGACTTGATCTGGGACATCATGGAGGAGGAAACGGGGGCTCGCCTCACGCACTCCTTCGGTCGTGTGGGCGGCATGGCCAAACCGCCGACCGACGGCTTCAAAGAGCACGTCCGCGCCGTGGTGCCTCAGGTGCTGTCGATCCTGTCCGAGTGCGAGCGGCTGCTCCTCGGCAACCGCATCTTCCTCGATCGCCTCGAGGGCGTGGGGCTGATTTCCGCAGAGGACGCGATTTCGCTGGGCTGGACGGGCCCCTGCCTGCGCGCGGCTGGTGTGCCCTACGACGTGCGTAAGGCTCATCCGTACCTGAAGTACGGCGAGGTCGAGTTCGACGTTCCCGTCGGCACCAACTCGGACTGCTTGGATCGCTTTCTCATTCGTTTCGACGAAATGAAGCAATCCGCTCGCATCATCGAGCAGTCGGTCGAGCGGTTGGCCGATCAGGGGCCAATCAACGTCGACGATCCGCGTGTCATCCTGCCGGAGAAGCACGAGGTGTACTCGACCATCGAGGCCACCATTCAGCACTTCAAGATCGTGATGGAGGGCCTCAAGCTGCCGGCCGGCGAAGTGTACTCGTACACTGAAGGCGGCAACGGCGAGCTCGGCTTCTATCTGGTGAGCGACGGCAGCGGGACGCCCTACCGCGTGCGCATCCGTCCCCCCTGCTTCCTGGTGACCGCCGGCCTCGAGCGAATCATCACCGGGCAGATGATTGCCGACGTCGTGCCGTGCTTCGGCTCGCTGAACATGATCGGCGGAGAATGCGACCGCTGAGCGCCCCGCTCGGCCCGTTTTGTGCCAGCTCGTCCGGGCGGGCCTAGTTCCCCTAGCTCGATCGCCTTTGCCAGTTCGTTTCGACCCCCCATTGCCAACATGCCGACCTTCCTGCTCGACGACCGTGAAATCGAGTTCAACCCTGGCGACACCGTCATTGCGGCGGCCGAGCGGTCTGGGGTGGATATTCCTCACTACTGCTGGCATCCCGGCCTGAGCACGGCCGCGAATTGCCGCATGTGTCTGGTGGAAGTGATGCCGCCGGAGGGTCGGCCCGCGCTCTTGCTCGACGTCCTCAAGTACGACGACGAAAAGGGCGACTACGTGCTGGCGCGCAAGCCCAAGCTGCAGCCTGCTTGTCAGCTCGCTGCGGCTCCCGGCCTTCGCATCAAGAGCCAGACCTCGGAGCACGCGGTCGAGGCCCGTGCAGCCGTTCAAGAGTTCCTGCTCCTGAACCACCCCGTCGATTGCCCCATTTGCGACCAAGCTGGCGAATGCCGCCTGCAGGACTACTGGCTCGAGCACTCGGGCAAGAAGAAGCGGATGAAGGACGAGATCCTGCATCGCCCCAAGGCGGTCGATTTCGGTCCCACCATCGTTTACGACGCCGAGCGCTGCATCGTGTGCACGCGCTGCGTCCGCTTCTGTGACGAGGTCGTGGGCGATCACGTGCTCGACAAGCGCGAGCGCGGAAATCTGGGCGAGATCGTGCTCGCCCCCGGCCGCCAGCTCGATCATGCCTACACGCTGATGACCGAGCATGTGTGCCCCGTCGGTGCACTCACCTCCAAGGACTTCCGCTTCAAGGCGCGCGTGTGGTTCCTGCGCTCCGAGCGCAGCGTGTGCCAGGGCTGCGCCACGGGCTGCAACTCGTACACGGACTACGATCCCCGCAATGAGACGGTCTACCGCTATCGCCCGCGCGAAAACCAGGCGGTCAACAAGTACTGGATGTGTGACGACGGCATGCTCGACTACCGCCGCATCCACGAGCACCGCATCTTGAACGCCAAGCTCTCCGGCAAGAAGAGCGGCGTGGACGACGCGCTCGGCGAGGCTGCGAGCAAGCTTGCTCCCGTCGCCAAGGAGAAGCTCGCGATTCTGCTGTCCTTCACCCACTCGAGTGAAGACAACCTGGCGCTCCTGGAGCTCGCTCGCGCACTCGGCATCAGCCAGACGTACGCGACTGGCCGCCCGAACGGCACCGGCGACAACATCTTGCGCAGCGTCGACAAGAACTCCAATCGAGCAGGCGTTCTGCAGCTTGCAGAGGCCACGCTCGGGGCTGCGCCGCTCGACTTCCAGAGCCTCGGGCGCGCGATCGAGAGCGGCACGGTCGGCGCCGTCCTGGCGCTTGGTTCGGAGGTCGACGATGCGCCGGCCCTCGACCTGCTCAGGCGCGTACCGGTCATCGCGTTCTCGACCTTCGAAGGCGAGCTCGCGCAGCGCGCCACCGTGCTTCTCCCGGCTTCGAGCTGGGCAGAAGCCGACGGCACGTTCGTGAACGCCGCGGGACTTTCGCAGGTCAGCAAGAAGGCGATCGAGCCCCAAGGCGATTCGGCACCAGCCTGGCGGTTGGTGCTCGGTTTGGCGAGCAAGCTGGGAGTCACCCTCCCATTTGCCAAGGCCAAGGATTTGGAGAAGGTGCTGAGCGCACGCGCGCCGCGGTCGAGCGCAGGCTCCGTCCCGGCCGGTCAGGCGACAGCGGAGGCACAGGCGTGATGGAGTTTCTTTCGAGCTCGACCTTCCTGCTCCCATTCTATGGGTTTCTGAAGGCCTTCTTCGTGGCCATGTTCGGCCTGAACCTCGGCGTGATCCTCACCTGGGTCGAGCGGCGCATGCGCGGCATGATCCAGGACAGCATCGGACCGAACCGCGCAGCGATTCCTCTGCCGGGTCCTGTCGCCGGAGGCTTGGCCTTCGGCCCGGCGCTCTTGGGCGCCGCGGCAGTGGTGGGGCTTTGGTACTCCCTCGGCCAGGATTCTGGTGAGGGAGAAGCCGGCGGTCACGCCGGCTGGGGCATGATCTTCACGCAAGCGGCGGTGTTCTTGATCTGGGCGTTCACGGCCATCATGGCGCGCGTCGTCCGCGAGCGTGGCGCAGAGGGCGCCTTCGAAGAACAGTTCGCCGACCTGGGCGAGCCGCGCAGCATCGTGCTGACCGGCATCCTGACCCACCTGGCGCTCTTGGCGCTCGGCGTTGCCAGCGTGGGCACGCCCTACGAGCAGAGCTTCACCGACCTCAGCTTCTCCGGTGGCATGGCCCTGCTCGTGATTGCGATGCTGGGCAGCGCTGGCTACGTCGCGCTGCGGCTCTTCCCCGAGAAAGAGGTGCGGCTCACCTTGCTCGGCCTGCTCCACCCGGCGGCAGACGGCCTCAAGACCGCATTCAAGAATGATTTCGAGCCTCAAAAAGGCGACAAACTCCTCTACCAGCTCGCGCCCTGGATTTCGTTCTTCCCCGTGCTGGTGCTGATCGCCGTGGTGCCGTTCGGGCCCGCGCTCTGCTTCGGCAAGGCCAGTGACGGCTCGATCGACTTCTCGGTCTTCCAGGGCATCGAGGCAGTCGGCAATGTGTGCCGTGATGCACGCTTCTCGCTGCAGGTCGCCGACCTCGACGTCGGCATTCTCTACTACTTCGCCATGGCGGGCACGGCCATCGTCGGCGCCGCGTTGGCTGGTTGGGCCAGCGACAACAAGTTCTCGCTCTTGGGCGGAATGCGCGCTGCCAGCCAGATGGTCTCCTACGAGGTGACGCTGGGTCTCACGGTCATTGGCGCGCTGATGATCTTCGGTACGGTCCGCATCGACGAGATGATCCGTTGGCAGACGGAGAACGCCTGGGGCATCTTCGTGCAGCCGCTGGGCTTCTTCCTCTTCTTGGCGGCCGCCATTGCCGAGACCAAGCGGGTTCCCTTCGACATTCCGGAGGGCGAGAGCGAGATCGTCGCGGGATACTTCACCGAGTACGCCGGCATGAAGTTCTCGATGTTCTTCTTCGGCGAGTTCGTGGCCGTGATTTCGTCGAGCACGCTGATGGCCGCCCTCTTCTTTGGCGGCTGGCACCTGCCGTTCGAGACGGCGACCGGCATTGCCGTCACGCTGGGTGAGACGACCTACTTCACCGCCGAGATCGAGCCGAGCGCCCTCGCTGTCCTCGGCTTTTTGACGATGATCGTCAAGGTCGTGGCTCTCTGCGTGTTCCAGATCATCATTCGCTGGACGCTGCCCCGTTTCCGCTACGACCAGCTGATGCGATTGGGCTGGCGCAAGCTGCTGCCGGCCTCGCTGGTCAACGTCATGCTGACTGCAACCTTCATTCTTGCGATCCAATCGGCCAGCGCGCAGGTTCAGGGTTGGCTGACGTGGGCCGGGCAGCTCTCGATGCTGCTCCTCGGGCTCGGCTTCCTGGCGAGCGTGGTCGCACTCTTGGTGTTCTTGATGACGCCCCGCCAGAAGCGAAAGCTCGTGGCGTCGTCGGCCGCCCGCTACGCGGAAGCGATGGGCGGCGTCCGCAGTCTGAAGATGGAGGCATGAACGTGAGCCAGACGAGCGAAGACGAAGTTGTGCTGGGCCCGCGTCGCGTCGTGGGTCGTCCCGTGGTGCGTCCGGCGCGGACCGCATCCGTGCAGGGCTACATTCCGGAGATGCTGAAGGGGCTTGGCCAAACCATTGGCTACGCTCTGCGCAACACCAAGGAGATGGCGCTCGGCACCCGCAACGATCCGGTGCTCGAGTCCATCGACGACGGCATCAATACCATCTCGTACCCTGAGCAGCGGCGCCCTTATCCGGAGCGCTTTCGCGGGGTTCACCGTCTCACGCAGCGGCCGGATGGTTCACCTCGGTGCGTGGCGTGTCTCTGCTGCTCGACCGCGTGTCCGGCGCAGTGCATCCACATCGAGGCGGGCGACTATCGCGACGACGCCCAGCGCGCCGGCTACGAGAAGTACCCGAAGCGCTTCGTGATCGACGAGCTGCGCTGCATCTTCTGCGGTTTCTGCGTCGAGGCTTGCCCTTGCGATGCAATCCGCATGGACACGGGCATTCACCCGGCTCCCTACGACTCGCGGGACCAGTTCATCTACGAGCGCGATCTTCTGCTCGCGATTCCGGGCCGCGAAGGCGAGCACGAAACCGAGAACCCGCGCGTCGAGCCCGGAGAGCCCGGCTTCCCGGGTATCGCACGGCTGCAGCACTGACGTGGCTAGCTTCGAGCCGGTCATCGGCCTAGAGGTGCACGCGCAGCTGCTGACGCAGTCGAAGCTGTTTTGCGCCTGCCGGGTAGCGGTAGGCCAAGAGGCGAACACCGCGGTGTGCCCGGTCTGTTTGGGGCTACCCGGTGCACTGCCGGTCCTGAACGAAGCTGCGTTGCGCTTGGCCACGCGAGCCGCCTTGGCGCTCGGCCTCGAGATTCAGCGGGAGAGCGTGTTCGCACGCAAGAACTACTTCTATCCGGACCTGCCGAAGGGCTACCAGATTAGCCAGTTCGAGGAACCGTACTCTCTGCGCGGTCACCTCGATTTCGAGGTGGACGGCGCGATCAAACGAGCCGGCATCACGCGCATCCACATGGAGGAAGATGCCGGCAAGAATCTGCACGGCCGCGGCAGTGATTCCGCTGTCGACTTGAACCGCGCCGGCACGCCGTTGATCGAGATCGTGGGCGAGCCCGACTTGCGTTCGAGCGCCGAAGCCGCGGCGTATCTTCGCGCCTTGCGCGAGATCCTGATGTTCGCTGGGGTGAACGATGGCAACCTGGAAGAAGGCAGCTTTCGCTGCGATGCCAACGTCTCCATTCGCCCCGTCGGCGAGACGAAGCTCGGCACGCGCGTGGAGCTGAAGAACATCAACAGCTTTCGCTTCGTGCAGAAGGCCATCGATGTCGAGATTGCCCGCCAGAAAGCGCTGCTCGAAGCGGGTGGTACGGTCGCTCAGGAAACTCGCGGCTACGACGCCGAACAGAATCGGACTTACTCCTTGCGATCCAAGGAAGAGGCCCACGACTATCGCTATTTCCCCGATCCAGACCTGCCGCTGGTGCGGATTTCCGACGCGCTCTTGGCCGAGGAGCAGGCCCACGTGCCCGAGCTCCCTGACGCCGTACGTCGGCGCTGGCTGGCCGAGGGCCTGGCGGAGTCGGCCATCGCCACACTCACCGCTCACCCAGAGTACGTGAGATTCGTCGAGCGGGTGCGCGGCCTGGGAGCCGCGGAGAAGACTCCGCTGCCCCTCGTCAAGATCGCCAACTTCGTGCAAACCGAGGTGCTCCGCGGAGCGACGCTCGATGGCTTACAGGCGTCGTTCTCGGTGACGCCCGAGCAGGTATTCTGCATTCTCGACCTCATGCAGGCCGGGCGCATCAGCGGTAAGCAGGGCAAGGAACTGCTGTCTTTGGTCGAGGGAACCGGCGCAGACCCCGAGGCTGTCGTGCGCGAGCGCGGGATGGAGGTCGTCAGTGACAGCTCGGCGCTCGAGGCCAGCCTGGCCCGTCTGATCGCCGCCAATCCCAAGCAGGCCGATGGCCTTCGGGCTGGCAAGCAGCAGCTGGCGGGCTTCTTCGTGGGCCAGATCATGAAGGAAACGGGCGGAGCAGCCGATCCCAAGTTGGTGGCAGAGCTCTTGGCCAAGCTCATCGCAGGCTAGCCGCTCGCATGCGGCATTTCGGCCTCCTCCTGCTAGACCCCCGTCCGTGACGACTCGACCCCGCCGCCTCGAAGTGGTCCATCAGGACCGGAAGCCACCGTGGCTGAAGGTGCGCGCGCCCGGCGGCGCTCGCTACACCGAGCTCAAGCAAACGCTCCGCAAGCTCGACCTCTACACCGTGTGCGAGGAGGCGCGTTGTCCGAACGTGGGCGAGTGCTGGGGCGCGGGCACGGCGACGGTGATGCTCCTCGGTCACACCTGCACGCGCGGCTGTCGCTTTTGTGCTGTCACCACCGGGCATCCCGGCGGCTTCGTCGACCCCAGGGAGCCGGCCCACGTCGCCAAGGCGGTGACGCAAGTGGGGCTGAAGTACGTGGTGCTCACGATGGTCGACCGCGACGATCTGCTCGACGGCGGCGCGGCTCACGTGGCTGAAACCGTGCGCCACCTGCACGAACTCGATCCAGACCTGCTCGTCGAAGCACTCGTGGGTGATTTCGGCGGACGCAAACTGGACATCGCGCGCTTGCTCGAGTCGAAGCCCGACGTCTTCGCGCACAACATCGAGGTGCCTCGGCGTCTCACCCCGCTGATCCGCGACCAACGCTGCGACTACGACCGCTCGCTCTTCGTGCTCGAGACCGCCAAGGAGCTCGGCGAGGGTCGACTGGTGAAGAGCTCCATCATGGTGGGCATGGGCGAAACTGACGACGAGGTGGTCGAAACGATGCGCGACTTGCGGCAAGCAAAGGTCGACATCGTGACGATCGGTCAGTACCTGCGGCCCACGCCCAAGCACGCACCGGTTGCGCGCTTCGTCACACCCGAAACGTTTGCCGAGTTCGAGCGCATGGGTCGCGAGATCGGGTTCGAGTTCGTGGCGGCAGGTCCGCTCGTACGTTCGAGCTATCACGCGGCCGAAGGATTCGTGGCTGCGCGCGGTCGACCCGTGCGCGACCGCATGCCCCAGGCGATCACCGAGGCAGAGACGTTGGCGCACGCCGACGCTGCGAGCTTGATTCCGGCGTCGCGTCTGGCTCGACGAAGCTAGCTCCGATCGGCGCGCAAAATCGCCGAGTCAGGTGCGAAACGGCGTTCTCGCTTTGCTCCGAGGTGGAGCAACTAGCGGCCAGAATGCTGGTTTCGACGCTCGAGCGGCGAGGGTTCCAAAAGAGCCAACCCCGAGTACGCTCGCAAGCGCCGGGTCTGCCTATGCGAATGCTCGACGCACAAACGAAGGGGGAGGGGTATCCGATCGTTCGCGTGCTTCGGGACGATGGGTCGCTCGATCCCGCCCTCGATCCGCGGCTCACGAGTGACGAGGTCATCGAGATCTATCGCTACCTCGTGATGACGCGTCAGCTCGACAAGCGGCTGACGGCCCTTCAGCGCCAAGGGCGCATTGGGTTCCATGTTGGGTCCTTGGGTGAAGAGGCGGCCATCATCGGCGCCACGTATGCCATCCGCGAAACCGACTGGATCTTCCCCTGCTATCGCGAGTTCGGCTCTGCCTTGATGCGCGGGCTCTCGCTGCAGAAGTTCGTCGACAACATGTTCGGAAACGCCAACGACACAGTGAAGGGGCGGCAGATGCCGGACCACTACACCTGTCGTGAGAAGTGTTGGGCGTCGATCAGCTCGCCGGTCGGGACGCAAATCACGCACGCCATGGGCTTCGCCTGGGCAGCCAAGATCGACAAGCAAGACCTGGCCACGCTGGTGTTCTTTGGCGACGGTGCCACCAGCACTCCGGAGTTCCACAGCGCCGTCAACATGGCCGGCGTCTTCAAGGTGCCGACGATCTTCTTCTGTCGGAACAATGGCTGGGCGATCAGCACGCCCACCGAGCGCCAGACGGCCTCGGCGACCTTCGCGCAGAAGGCGGAGGCCTACGGCGTGCCCGGAGTTCGCGTGGACGGCAACGACCTCTTTGCGGTGATCGCCGTCGTCCGCCAAGCGCTCGAGCGAGCCAAATGCGGTCAGGGGCCGACCTTGGTCGAGGCGCTGACCTATCGCATGGGCGGCCACTCGACGAGCGACGATCCGGACCGCTATCGCGAAAGTGATCAGCTGGCGCCCTGGGCTGCCATGGATCCCATCGAGCGCGTGCGCCGCTACTTGGAGAGCCGCGGTCGCTGGAACCAGCAAAACGAGGACCGTTTGGTCGAAGAGATCGATGCTCGCTTCAAGCGCGCGGTGGCCACGGCCGAGACCACGGAGCCGCCATCGCTCGAAAGCATGTTCGACGACGTCTACGAAACGTTGCCCTGGCATTTGGCTGAACAGCGCGACGAACTCGTGCGTGGACCTCGAGCTCCCAAAGCTCACTGAGTAGCCCACTATTCGGAAGAGCTGGCCCTTTCGCCAGCGTCCCGTTTTCGAAAGAGTACGCCCCCGGATTGAGCGATGCCTCAGATGAACATGGTTCAGGCGATCAACGATGCCCTGCGCATCGCCATGCGCCGCGATCGCAAAGTGGTCGTATTGGGTGAAGACGTCGGCAAGGTGGGCGGAGTGTTCCGCGTGACCTCTGGCCTGTGCGAGGAGTTCGGTTCGGAGCGCGTGATCGACACGCCGCTCACCGAGAACGGGATCATCGGCGCGGCCGTGGGGATGGCTCTCTACGGGATGGTGCCGGTGCCGGAGATCCAGTTCGCGGATTTCGTCTGGCCCGCTTACGAGCAAATCGTCAACGAGCTCTCCAAGTACCGGTACCGCTCGGGCGGCGAATACTCGACGGGTATGGTGATCCGGATGCCCGTTGGCGGCGGCATCAAGGGTGGCCATTACCACTCGCAGCATCCCGAGGCGCATTTCGTTTGCATTCCCGGCCTCAAGGTCGTGGTCCCGTCGAACGCGCACGACGCCAAGGGTTTGCTCTTGGCATCGATCGAAGACCCCGATCCCGTCATCTTCTTCGAACCGAAGCGCGTGTACCGTGCAGCCAAGGGCGAGGTGCCGGCGGGGGAGTACACGGTTCCGCTCTCCAAGGCGGCCGTCGCACGACCGGGCCGGGACGTCACGGTGCTCACTTACGGCGCGATGCTCTACGAGGCACTCGACGCCGCCATGCGAGCCGAGAAGCACGGCGTCGGGGCCGAGGTGATCGATTTACGCACGCTCTGGCCCGTGGACATCGAGACCATCACCGAGAGCGTGAAGAAGACCGGGCGGGTCGTGGTGGTGCACGAGGCGCCTCGGACGGGCGGGTTCGCCTCCGAGCTCATCACGTTGGTCTGCGAGAAGGCGTTCTACCACCTGCAAGCCCCGCCGACGCGGGTGACGGGGTTCGACACGCCGTTCCCGTACACGCTCGAGACCGAATACATGCCCCTTTCGCATAGAATCTTGCCCGCTCTGCTGGCTGCCGCCGAGAGCGGTTGATTCTGGCGACGATTTTGGCGAAACCTCCCTCCGGCCCTGGCCCCAATCGGATGGCCGGGGCAGCGCGCGACCGGAGAAACGTTACCACCCATGTCCAAGTTCGAGTTCAAGCTGCCTGACATCGGCGAGGGAGTCACCGAAGGCGAAATCGTGAGTTGGCTCGTCGCCGTGGGCGACACCGTCGCTGAAGACCAAGAGATGGTCGAAGTGATGACCGACAAGGCCACCGTCACGATCGGCGCGCCCAAGGCTGGCAAGATTGCGGAGCTGCGCGGCGCCGTCGGCGATGTCATCCCCGTCGGCGGAGTCCTCGTCGTGCTCGACCTCGCCTCGGGCGGGGCCGCTGCGACAGAGAGTGCTGGCCGACCGGCCCCGGCTGCAGCCGAGACCGTCGCCAGCGCAGTGGGCGACCTGAAGGAGACGTTGCCTGGCACGTCGCCGGCGGCGCCAGCACCGGCCAAGGTCGAAGGAGCACCCGCCCTCGCTGCACCCGCCACGCGCAAGCTCGCGCGCGAGCTCGGTGTGGACCTGGGCAACGTTCCCGGCACTGGTTCGGCGGGCCGTATCACACGTGAAGACGTGCAGCGCGCTGCCGAAGGTGGCGCTCCGAGCAGCGCTGCACCTCAGCGTGCCGCCGCTCCCGCTCCGGCTGCACCGGCACCCGCTCCGTTGCCGATCTCGGCTCCTGCCGCCGTGGCCGAGGACAAGCGCATTCCCATTCGCGGTCTGCGCAAGCGCATCTTCGAGAACATGGCGCGCTCGAAGCGTACGGCCGCGCACTTCGCCTACGCGGACGAAGTCGAGTGTACGCGTCTCATCGAGCTCCGAAATCGGACCAAGGGCTACGCCGAGGAAGCGGGCGTCAAGCTCACGTTCCTGCCCTTCATCGTCAAGGCGGTCGTCGCAGCGCTGCGCAAGCACCCGACGCTCAACACCTGGGTCGATGACGTGAATGCGGAGATGATCCAGAAGGCCACCATCGATATTGGTGTTGCAACGGCCACGGATGCTGGCCTCATCGTCCCGGTGGTGCGCAATGCCGATCGCCTCAGCATTCTCGACATCGCTCGCGAGATCTCGCGCCTGGCGACCGATGCCCGCAACGGCAAGGTCAAGCCGGAGGACGTGGGCGGCTCGACGTTCACCGTGACATCGCTCGGAAAGCTCGGCGGCCTGTTCTCGACCCCGGTCGTGAACTACCCCGAGGTGGCCATCATGGGCGTCCACGAGATGAAGAAGCGCCCGATCGTGGTGGGCGACGAGATCAAGATCGGCCACGTGATGGTGCTGGCCCTCTCGTTCGACCATCGCATCATCGATGGGCACGTCGGCGCGGCGTTCGCTCAGGAAGTCAAAAGCCTGCTCGAAGACCCGGATCGCCTCCTGGTCGAGATGGTGTGAGGGTGGTCCGGCGGAGGTGGCGCTCGCCGCTCCGCCGGAGTAGGGGAACCTCAAGTGGGTGCTTGTCCTACTTTGGCTGCTGTCAGCCTACGTAGGAGTTACCAGTAGGTGGATGGGTCAGCGACCTCCGGCCGGGGACTCGCCGGCCTTTCGACCTCGTTGTACGCTTCCGCAAGGAGTCTGCTTTCGCACCGTGCGTGGAGCGTTGGGTTTAATTTTCTGATGGGTTCGGTGTTCTTTCGAATTCGAGCAACGTGGAGCCGGTTGTTCCTCGTGACCTCGGTGATCTGCGTCCAACTGATGAGCCAGTCTGCGCTTGGAGCGCCGCTCGCTGCCGACGTCAAGAAGGCGGCCGAAGCGTTCGATCGCGGCCGCGAGGCGTTCCGTGCCGAAAACTACGTGGAAGCTGCCGAGCACTTCGAGGCGGCCGACGCGTACGCGGCGAGCGCGGCCTCCTTGCGACTTGCCATCGCTGCACGGAAGGAAGCGGGGCAGCTCGATCGCGCGCTCAGTCTCGCGGCTTTGGCTCTGGCTACCTATCCCGATGACCAGACCGTGGTGACCGAGGCGCGTGCGGTGATCGATGAGCATCAGGCCGAATTCGGCTTGATTGAAGTCGGCTGTGACGAGCCGTGCGAGCTTTTGCTCGACGGCAAGTTGGTTCACGGACCACCATCGCTCGCACACACCGTGTACGTCTCACCCGGGAGCTATCAGGTTCAAGCCAGCTGGTCCGAGGATCGAACCGATGAAGAGACAGTGACGGCGGTCGCTGCGGATCGGGTGGCAGTGCAGCTGACGGCACCGGAGCTCGAGCCCGTCGAGATGCCACCGCCTCCGCCGCCTGCTGAAACGCAGCCAGAGGAGGCCGCTGAAGACGAGGAACGTCATGGCTGGTCACCCGCCGTGTTCTGGACGGGGCTGGGCGCCACGCTCGTCGGTGTGGGTGTGACGACCGGCCTCGGCATCAACGCCATCAACAATCCAGGCCCGGATGCCGTACGCGATGGTTGCGCGGCGGGCGAGTACGATTGCGAGCTCTATCAGCAAGGACTCGCCAATCAGACCGCGGCAAACGTTGCGGGCGGAATCACGGCCGCTGTGGGTGTATTCACGATCGTCGCGGCGATCGCGACGGATTGGGGCGGGAAGCGCAAGAAGAAGCAAGAACCAGATCCATCGGCGGGCTGGTCCGTCCGATCAGGTGCTTTCACGTTGCGCCCCACCCTCGACATCGGTTCGGGTGCAACACTGGGGGCAGCAGGAACGTTTTAGTTCCTGAGGACACGAGCATTGGCCGCCAAGCTGCTGGACATCATGACGGGGGGTCGACAGTACGTCGACCGCTACGAGCTCGTCGGGGAGATCGCCTCCGGCGGCATGGCCACGGTTTATTTGGCGCGTCTGACGGGCGTGGGTGGTTTCCAGCGTCTGTACGCGATCAAGCGTCTCCACCCTCACTTGCAGGGCGAGAAGGAGTTCGTGGAGATGTTCTTGGATGAGGCGCGACTCGCGGCCGGCATTCATCATCCGCACGTCGTTCCCATCCTCGAGGTCGGTGCCAGCGAGAGCGGCTACTACTTGGTCATGGAGTACGTGGAGGGTGAGACCCTCGCGAAGCTCCTCGCGCGCGCCGCCTCCAGCAAAGAGAGAATCCCACTCCCGATCGGGATTCGCGCCGGGCTGGACATGCTGTCGGGCCTGCATGCCGCGCACGAACTCCGGGACGAGACGGGCGCCGTGGCGGGCGTGGTGCATCGCGACGTCTCGCCGCAGAACGTGCTGGTGGGTGCCGATGGCATCACCCGCATCACGGACTTCGGGGTCGCGCGGGCAGCATCGCGCCTGACGGCGACTCGCGTTGGCCAGCTCAAAGGCAAGATTGCCTACATGGCACCCGAGCAGGCGCGCGGAGAGGCGGACCTCGACCGCCGCGCCGACATCTTCGCCGCCGGGATCGTCATCTGGGAGGCCTTGGCGCACAAGCGTCTTTTCAAGGCGGAGAGCGAAGCGGGGACGCTGGCGCGCGTCATCAACGACCCAATCCCGAGCTTGGTCAAGACGGCGCCGCACGTGCCGGCTGCGATTGATGCGGTCGTCATGAAGGCCCTCGACCGCCGCCTCGAGCAGCGGTTCCAGACGTGCGCGGAGTTTGCAGACGCGCTCGAGCGCGCCGCCATTCAAACGGGCCAGCTCGCCAGCAGCCGCGACATGCAAGCCTACGTGCGCCAAGTGATCGGTGCCGAGATGCAGGCGCAGCAAACGGCGCTTCGTGCGTGGACCGCGCGTGCCGACGCGGAGCCCCAGACCAGGCCGCTCCTCACTCCGACCAAGCGCACGTTCTCAGCCGTTGCGACTGAAGCGACGCCGAGCGCGACGGGACTCACCGAGCACTCGCGTGCGGGGGGGCGCCGTGTGTGGGCGCTGGCAGCGCTCGTGGTGCTCGGAGCGGTCGGCTTCTTCGGCTTCCGTTGGCTCACCGAGGCCGATTCGACCCAGACGGATCTCGTGACGGCCGGCCCAGCTGCTCCCGCCGCGCCGACTGACGACCCTGCATCGGCGACCGCCGCTCCCGCTCCGCCGTCGGTGGAAACTACGAAGAACGAGCCGAGCGGGAGCTCACTGGAAGATTTGGCGGAGGTCGACAAGAGCAAGGCCGCGCCCGCCGAGACGGAAGCCAATGCCGCGCGACGCCCGAGCGGCGCTACGCAGAGCAGCCCCCGGCCCCGCAGCGATTCGGGAACGAGTAAGTCCTCCGGCAAGGACCGGCTCGACATCTTGGGCACGAATCCATACCGCTGAGGCACGCGAAGCCGCGCGGCGCGCCAGTCGCTCCCGTAGGCGTTTCGTGCTGGTTCTGGGGCGGTCGGGCACTGAGTTGCGGCTTTTGACACCCGACCGTCACGTTGCTAGAAAACGCGCCCTTTCGGTGGTCCCCGGACGACCGTTCTCAAGGCATCCAGGAGACAGCGTGGCCGTCAAGAGAGTCTGTCTATTCTCGGGAAACTCGAACCCCGAACTCGCCGGTGCAATCTCCAAGGTCTTGGATACGCCACTTGGTGACTCCCGCGTTGCACGTTTCAGCGATGGCGAGACGTTCTGCGAGATCAAGGAGAACGTTCGCGGGCTCGATACCTACATCGTGCAGCCCACCGCGTCGCCCGTGAACGACAGCCTGATGGAGCTGCTCATCATGTGCGACGCCCTCCGGCGGGCATCGGCGGCATCCATCACGGCGGTGATTCCGTACTACGGCTACGCACGGCAAGACCGTAAGGTGGCCCCCCGTACGCCCATCACGTCGAAGCTGGTGGCGGACCTGCTCGTGGCCTCGGGCGTGAATCGCGTCGTTTGCGTCGACCTGCATGCGGGTCAAATTCAGGGATTCTTCAACATCCCGTTCGATCACTTGTACGCGCTGCCCGTGTTTCTCAAGGACTATCTCGAGAAGCACTACGGGCCAGAAGCGGTGTTCGTTTCACCGGACGCTGGCGGCGTGGAGCGCACGCGCGCCTATTCGAAGCGCCTTGGCGCTTCGCTCGCCATCATCGACAAGCGACGTGAGCGAGCCAACGTTTCCGAGGTGATGCACATCATCGGCGATGTGAAGAACCGTGACTGCATCATCATCGACGACATGATCGACACCGCAGGCACGCTGTGTAACGCCGCCCGGGCGGTGATGGCCGCAGGCGCGCGCAGCGTCGTTGCATGCGCGACGCACGGGGTGCTCAGTGGCCCTGCCGTCGAGCGCATCGTGGAGTCGCCCCTGCAGCAGGTCGTCGTGACCAACTCGATTGCACCTTCAGAGGAAGCAGCGGCCTGCAGCAAGATCCAGTTCCTGTCGATCGCGCCCCTCCTGGCTGAGGCGATCCGGCGCATCCACAACAGCGACTCGGTGAGCTCGCTCTTCGTCTGAGGTCGCCTTGCGGCCCCACGAAGGGGCGTCTGGGGCAGGGGAGCGCGCCGTCCGGGCGCGTCGAGGACGCCGAGGCGCTCGCAGCGAGGGAGGGCGTCTTCGAGGCTCGTCGGCCCGTGCGCCAGGCGGGAGACTCAAGCTGTTGCCGGCTGAAATGACCTACACGGACCGATCGAGCCGAACGGACCCTGAACAATCGGTCATTTCGGGGTCGCCTTTCCGGAAATTGGTGATAAAAGCCGCGTCCCGGTCCGCTGCGGGCCGGCCCCGACAGGATTTTCATCATGCAGGCCATCAAGATCTCCGCCACTTCGCGCTCCACCACCGGCAAGAACGCCAATCGTCGCCTGCGTGCCGAGGGGAAGATCCCGGCCGTGGCCTACGGTCAGGGCCGTCCGGCGCGTGATCTCGCCGTTTCGCCGGAGGCGGTCGTTCAGGCGCTCACGAGCGAACGTGGTCGCAACGTCGTGGTTTCCCTCGAGGTCGAGGGTCAGGCCGTGCAGGCGATGATCGCCGAGTACCAGTACCACCCCGTTTCGCGCAGCCTGCTGCACGCGGACTTCATCGAGGTCAACGACGAGACCGTCGTCGACGTGAACGTGCCGCTCAACCTCACGGGTAAGCCCAAGGGCGTCGTGATGGGCGGCAAGCTGCGTCAGGTGTTCCGTGAAGTGCCCCTGCGCTGCAAGCCTTCGCTCATTCCGGTCGAGATCGTTCACGACGTGACCGAGCTCGACCTCGACCAGCACGTCGCGGCCAAGGACCTGCACTTGCCTGCCGGCGTCGTCGTGGCTCTGCGCGAGAAGCAGACCGTCGCGCTCGTCGCTGCCGACAAGCACAAGAAGGGCGAGGAGGATGAGGCCGCCGCTGGCGCCGCTCCTGCCGCCGGCGCCGCACCGGCAGCCGCGCCTGCTGCCAAGCCGGCCGCCAAGAAGTGATCTTCGTCGGCCTCGGCAATCCTGGCGAGCGCTACGACAACACTCGGCACAACGCCGGATTTTGGGTGATCGATCGCCTCGCCAGCGCGTGGGGCGCTCCGCCTTTTCGCTCCAAGTTTCAGGGCCACTTGACGCAGGTCGATCGGCCGCGCGCCGGCGGCGCCGTGCGCATCGGCCTCTTGAAGCCGACCACCTTCATGAACCTCTCGGGGCAGAGCGTCCAAGGGGCGGCCGCCTTTTTCAAGGAAGCGCCGCGCGACATCGTGGTGGTGCACGACGAGCTCGACCTGCCGCTCGGGCGCATTGCGCTCAAGGCGGGCGGCGGCAGCGCCGGCCACAATGGCCTGAAGTCGATCACTCAGTGCCTGGGGACGGCCGACTATTGCCGACTTCGCCTGGGAATCGGTCGTCCGAGCCCCGACTTTAGGGGTGACATCGCCGATTTCGTGCTAGAAGGCGTCCCCCCGTCGGAGAAACCAGCCTACGAAAGCATGCTGGCCAAGGCGACGGAGGCGCTCGAGCTCCTGGTCGAACAGGGTCTCGATGCGGCGATGAATCGGACCAATCGACGCGACTGAAGCCTGCATCTGGGCCCAGGTCGATCGGTGTTCCGCCCAACAGCTCGGACGAGTCCGGGCCTCCTTGCTCCCGAACATCGGGGGCCGAGAGTCCACAGGGAGCAACGAAGAGATGACAACAGCAGCAGTGGCGGCCCAGCCGCCCCGCCTCTACGAGGCGATCTACATCCTGCGTCCCGACGTCAGTCGCGATGCGGCCGAGAAGGTCTCGGCGCGAGTTCAGGAAGTGGTGCAAAAGGGCAACGGTCAGCTGACCCGCGTCGAGCACTGGGGCCGTCGCCTCTTGGCCTACGAGGTCGAGCACAACAAGCGCGGCGTCTACGTGTACGTGAACTACCTCGGCGACGGGGCGCTCGTCGCGGAGCTCGAGCGCAACTTCCGCATGCTCGACGAGGTCATGCGCTTTCAGACGGTGCGGGTGCCTGGCGAGCTGGATACGGCTGCGCTCGAGGGTCAGGCCGCCGTGGTCGACAGCTACGAGCCGCCGGCCGCCGACGAGGAAGAAGAGCTCACGCTCGAGCAGGAACTCGGGCTGGTTCAGGGACCGCGCACCTTGCAGGCGCGCGTCATGGATGACGACGACGATCTGGATGACGACGAGGACGACGACGTATGAACACCGGAGCTGATTCTGTACGGGGTGATGCGCTCAAGGGTGAGCGCGATGCGTTCCGCCGCCCACGGCGTCGGGGATGTCCGTTCTGCAACGATGGCGCTGTCGTCATCGACTACAAGGACCCGGGCATGCTGCGCTACTTCATCAGCGATCGCGGCAAGATCGTGCCGCGTCGCGTGTCGGGCGTTTGCGCCAAACACCAACGCGAGCTCACGCTCGCCATCAAGCGCGCTCGCGTGATCGCGCTCTTGCCCTTCACCACCAACTACTGAGGACGAGGTCATGGCAACTCAAATCAGCGTGGTGCTCCAGAAGGACGTCGACAATCTCGGCGTCGGTGGAGACGTCGTGCGTGTGCGTCCCGGCTACGCACGCAACTATCTCATCCCGCGTGGGCTCGCATTGCCCGCGACCGCCGGCAATCTGTCGCGCGTCGAGGCCCTGAAGAAGGCAGCCCTGGCTCGCGCGACCGAGGTGCTCGAGAGTGCTCGCGCGCTCAAGGGCAAGGTCGAGAAGGTCAGCGTCAAGATCGAGCGCGCCGTCGGCGACGACAACAAGATGTACGGGTCGGTGACGACCAAGGACATCGAGGAAGCGTATGGGGCGCTGGGTATCGAGATCGATCGCAAGAAGGTCTCGCTCGGCGAGCCAATCAAGGCGCTCGGCCTGTCCGAGGTGAAGATTCGGCTCCACCGCGAGGTGGAGGCGACTCTCCGCGTCGAGGTCGTCAAGGCCGGTTGAGAAGGGAGGGGCTGGGTGCTCCCCGGCCCTTCCGCGTTGACCGCTGCTCGCAAAAGCTGGCAGAGTCGACCTCGAAAATGCTGCGCCCCGGCTGGTCATCCACCGGGGCGTCACGCTTTTTCGGTCACGAGCGTTCGTGGGCGCATTCTCGCAGTTGGGTGCGCCGAGGAGAGAGGTCAGAGCGCATCCAGCAGACTCCCAGAACATCGGGCGAAGTGACTGCCGTACGCCCATTCGGGCCGGGCAGACGTAGAGCCCCTGGGGGGGTGAGATGCGCTCTTGGGCCGCGGCAGAGTCCACTCGAGGAGATGGAGCGTGGAGACCGGTCGACGAGAATTTCAGAAGCAGGATCCCGCCGCTGAACTTCGCCCATCGGCGGGCCGGGTGCCGCCCGCCGCTCCGGACGCGGAGGCAGCGGTGCTGAGTTCGTGCTTGCTCTCGAGCGAGGCACTCGACGCGGCCCAGGAGATCCTGTCGAGCGAGCACTTCTACGATCCCCGGCATCGGCTGGTGTTCGAGGCCATCATCGGCCTGCTCCAGGGCAGTCGTGCGGTGGATACGGTGGCCGTGGCAGGCGTCTTGCGCGACAAGGGCCGGCTCGAGCAGGCGGGCGGCGCCGCCTATTTGGCCGAGCTCGTCGATGCGACGCCGGCCATTGCGCACGTCGAAGACCACGCGCGCACCGTGCGCGAAAAGTGGCGTCTTCGCAGCCTCATTGCCACGTGTCAGCGCGTCGCGGCCGAGGGCTACGGAGATTGCGGCGACGTGCAGGCCTTCGTCGACGGCGCAGAGCAAGCGGTGTTCGAGCTGGCGCGCGTGAAGAGCGAGTCGGCCATCGTGCCCGTGAAGGAAGCCATCAAGGTCGCCTTCGATGTGCTCACGAAGGCACGCCAGCGCGGCGGCGGTGTCACGGGCTTCTCCACTGGCTTCGTCGAGCTCGACAAGCGCACGTCGGGCCTGCACAAGGGCGACCTCTACATCGTTGCGGGGCGCCCCGGCATGGGGAAGACGGCGTTCGTCCTCAACCTGGCCACGAACTTGGCGGCTGCCACGCAAGCAGATGCCGCTGGCGACCCAGGCTCTCGCGGCGCGGGTGTCGCGTTCTTCTCGCTCGAAATGCCGCGCGAGCAGCTGGCTGCTCGTATGTTGGCAGCCGAGGCGCGTGTGAACGTGTCGAGCCTGCGTAGTGGGCAAATCCAGGCAGAAGACTGGAACCGTTTGACCGAGGCAGCCGGCCGCTTGGGGCGTTTGCCCATTTGGCTCGACGACACGCCAGCCGTCTCGCTGCTCGACTTGCGCGCGAAGATTCGTCGTTTGCAGGCGGAGCTCGAGCGCGACGGCCGGGACCTCGGGCTCGTTGCCATCGACTATTTGCAGCTCATGTCGGGCCGCAAAGGCGTGACCAGTCGCGAGCAAGAAATCTCGGAAATCTCACGCGGTCTGAAGCAGCTCGCGAAAGAGATGCAGATCCCGGTGCTCGCCCTGTCGCAGCTCAACCGTGGCGTCGAGAATCGCGGGAACAAGGATCGCAAGCCGCAGCTCTCTGATTTGCGCGAGTCTGGCGCCATCGAGCAGGACGCCGACGCCATCATGTTCGTGTACCGAGACGAGTACTACAATCCAGACAGCCCGGACGTTGGCAAAGCGGAGATCATCATCTCCAAGCAGCGAAACGGTCCCACTGGTTCGGTGGCGCTCCGCTACACCAAGGAGTGCACGCGCTTCGACAATCTCGAGCGTGAGGCCTACGACTTCGACGAGGAGTTCGACGGCTTTCAGGACGGCGCGGCCGGCTAATCGGCAGAGCGCCGTGCGGCACCATCGTGCTCGCTCGGCAGTGCTCGCTCGGCCGTGCTCGCTCGGCAGTGCTCGTTCGGCCGTGCTCGCTCGGCAGTGCTCGCTCGGCAGTGCTCGCTCGGCAGTGCTCGCTCGGCAGTGCTCGCTCGGCAGTGCTCGCTCGGCAGTGCTCGCTCGGCAGTGCTCGCTCGGCAGTGCTCGCTCGGCAGTGCTCAGGGGCTCGTTTCAGCGCCCTGCGTCGCGCTGGCCATCAGCGGCCCGGATCGCTCAGCATCTGCTCGAGCCGGAGAAGCACCTCGCGGACGCCCGTGCGGTGCAGGCAGCTCATCTGCAGGAGCTCGATCCCAAGCTCACGAAAGCGCTCGGTCGTAGCCTCGGCTGCTTCGCTCACCTCGTCCGCGTCGAGCTTACTGAGCACGACGAGCTCGGGACGCTGCGCGAGCTCGGGGTCGAACGCGGCGAGCTCGCTGCGGATGGTCTGGTAGTCGCTCAGAGGATCGCGGCCTTCACCCGGGTCGATGGTCACGAGGTGCAGGAGCACACGCGTGCGCTCGACGTGGCGCAAGAATCGGGCGCCCAGGCCCGCCCCTTCGCTGGCCCCCGGGATGAGGCCCGGAATGTCGGCCACCACGAAGGCGTCGGCTCGGCCATGGATGTTGAAATCCTCGAGCCTCACCATGCCGAGCTGCGGCACCAGGGTCGTGAACGGGTAGTCCGCAATCTTGGGTCGAGCGTGGCTCACGGTGGCCACGAACGTGCTCTTGCCCACGTTGGGGAAGCCGAGCAGGCCGACATCGGCCATGACCTGGAGCTCCAGGTCGACATTGCGTGCCTCGCCCGGCTCACCCGGCTCGAACTTACGCGGCGCACGATCCGTCGGCGTGGCGAAATGCTTGTTGCCGCGCCCGCCCTGGCCACCGCGTGCCACCACGAGCTCCTGACCATGAGCCACCACCTCACCGAGTGCTTCGCCGGTGTCGTGGTCGCGCACGATGGTGCCCACGGGGATGCGCACCCGCTCGTCCTCACCGCCGCGCCCGTACTTGTCCTTGCCTTTGCCGTTCTCACCCTTTTCGGCCTGGATCTTGCGGACGTGCGTCAGGTCGAGGAGGGACGTCTTGCCCTCGTCACCCACGAAAATGACGCTGCCGCCCTGGCCACCGTCGCCGCCGGCGGGGCCGCCGAATGGCACGAGCGATTCGCGGCGAAAGGCAGCACAACCGTTGCCGCCGGCACCGGCCTCGACCCTGAGGGTGCATTCGTCCACGAAGCGCACGGCACGCCCATATCGGAAAAGCCTGCTCGGTGCCAGCTCGCGCCGACTCCTGCAGGCCGAGCGCTGGGGCTCGGTGCGCGGCCGCCCTTGCATCGGACTCGGACCGCCTGCTTTTTCGGCATCCGGCTGGGCCCGGTCGCTGACTCATGCGAAAGAGCAGGCATGCAGAAGAGGCCAGTCGTGTTCGATTTGGACGGCACCCTCGTGGATTCGCGGCAGGACATCGTCGTTTCGGCCAACTTCGTCCGGTCCCGCGCGGGGCTCGAGCCCCTACCGACCGACGTGGTCTCGGGATTCGTGGGCGATGGCGCTCGCTATCTGATCGCCCAGGTCCTGGGCTTCGAGCGGGATGATCCGCGGGTCGACGAGCACCTGACGGTCTTCCTCGACTACTACGAGGCGCATGCCGTCGACCACACGGTTCTCATGCCCGGTGCAGCGGAGGTCATGGCCGTGCTCGGCGAGGGACGAGCGTTGGCTCTCTGCACCAACAAGTCGCGACGCACGACGCTGGCGGTGCTGGCAGGGTTGGGCATCAGCGAGCGCTTTCAGGTGGTGGTGGCGGGAGGGGACACCGCCCGGAACAAGCCGAGCGCAGAGCCGCTCCTCCTGGCGGCCGAGCAGCTGGGCGTGCCACCGAAGCAGCTGATCATGGTGGGCGACGGACCGCAGGACATCGAATCGGCGCGAGCGGCGGGGGCGTTCGGCGTGGGTATCCGCGGCGGCATCCTGCCGCTGGAGCGCCTCTTGGCCGCAGCGCCGGACGTGATCCTGGACGACCTTCTCGAGCTGCCGGCGCTGGTCACGCGACTGGACGAGAGCCACTGACCGTCTGGCGCGTTCGCGTTCGCGCGCGCCGTGAACGCTCAGCCCAAGAGTTTGTGATAGGCGTGGGAGAGGGACGAGAAGCGCCGCAAGAGCTCGCGCCGTTCGGCTTCCGTTGCGCTCGGTCGACGATCCGGATGGCTCTCCTGCGCCAGGCGCCGAAAGGCCGTCTGCACGTCGGCGCGTGTGGCGCTGGGAGGCAGACCGAGAACTTTGAGCGCCTCGTCGCGTTCACCGCGCTCGCGGGGAGGAGCGACAGCGGCATCGCGTCGCTTGCGGGGACGACCGCGCAGGAACTCACCTTGATCGAGGGGGAGGGGGGCCGTGGGATCGTCGGCCGCCGGGCGAGGGGGACGGAACGACAGACGCGCGTCCGTCAGGCGGTACAATGCTTCCAGCCGAGCTTGGAGCTGTTCGTGGAGCGCCGTGCGCAGCCGGTCGGCACTGACGATGCCGGCGTCGACGAGGTACTCGCCGATGCGGTGATGATGCTCGGGCGAGTAGCGACGGCGGGCCGAGACGTCGACCTCCAGCAGGTCGCCCAATCGAGCCCCGCCGGGGCCGGGTTCGATGCGCGTGATCACGCCCTCGGTGAACCCGATGCTGTGCACGCGGCCGGCGCTGGGGCCGGAGAGTTCTATGAGCTCGAGGCTGCCGGTGGCGCGGGCGCGGAAGAGGGCTCCGAGTACGTCTCCGAGCGTCGTGTCTCTCAGCCGACCGGGCAGATTCATGGCTTCTCGCGTCACGAGTAAGGGCAAGCGGCTCCCGCGGCCAAGAAATTGGCAGCTCAAAGCTCCGGCGCTCGTCCGCGCCCGTAGGCCCAGGACCGGCTGCACGGACTCTTTCCGTGCCCTCTTTTCGCACTGTTCTCGCCCGCCTGGCGCGCGGGAAGGAGGCCCCACTCAGGCGCTGGCGCGGGCGTAAAAATCGACGAGCCGGACCGGCTCGCTCGAAACCGCGGCCAGCAGGGTCGAGCGCTCGCCGTGGGCGTCACCGCCGATCTGCAAGGCGGTCGCCGGCTCGGCTTCGATGCGGATCGAGTCGACCAGGAAGTCGCGCGTGGAGGCCGCGTTCCGGTAGCTGCCGCCCCAGATGTCGGGCAAGTGCTTGACGAACTCCATGGGGCCCATCGTCGACAGGCGCAGCTGCATCAGATCTGGTCGCAAGTAGGTATAGGGGAACAGCCGGAAGCCGAAGCCGACGTAGGGGATGGTGGACAGGGCGGCGATGCGAGTCGGACCTTCGAACAGCGTCGCACCAGCCTTCAGGCCCAGACGCTTGAGCTGGCCACTCGGGTCGACCTCGAAGGCGTCGCCGGACTCGACCGTGACGCGCACGTTCGGCATCTTCCGCGACAGGTAGCCGGGGAGCGAGCGCGTCGTCGCCGCCACGGCATAGCCGAGCGGACCTGCAGCCATCCGGCGGAGCGGCGTCTTTTCCAGCACGCGCTTGGTCTCGTTGTAGTCGCGGAGCACCTCGGCATCGGCGCCGAGCCCGGCGAAGGGGGACAAGTACCCTTCGACAGATACCAGGCGGATCTCTCGGCTGGCCGCCTGGTCGGCGCGCAGGTGCTCGATATCCGCGCGCACGCCAGCGATCCCCGGGCTGGCCCCGACGACCCAAGCGAGCGCGTTCCCCGTGCCGAGCTTGAGCAGGCCAAACCGCGGCGTCGGTGCTCCACGCGCGCGTGCGGCGCGTACGACTTCCGTGACCATGACGGTGAACGTCCCGTCGCCACCGCCCGTCAGCACGGTGCCGTAGCCGCCTTCCACCAGGGCGCGCGCAATGTCCTTGGCTTCGTCGATGTGACGGGACACGAACAAGTCGCCGCCCGCCAAGATCTGGTCGAGGGTCGAAATGACGTCTTCGGTCACGCTGCGGGCGTTGCCGTTCACGACGACCGCGACGCGAGAACGCTCGTCGGTCATGGTGCGGAGCTGGGCGCCGGCGCTGGCCAGGACTGGGGAGCGGCGCGGTAGACGGCGCGCCCCACGAAGAACGGCCCCATCTGATTGATGAACTCCGAAGTTTGGCGGGTGCCGCGCATGCGCTGCACGACGTGCGACAGCGGATAGAGTTCCTTGCCACAGAGGCCGATCACGAACTCGCTGTCGTTCTGATCGAGGCCATGGCAGGCGAGGCGGACATCGTGCGCCAGATCGGAGGCGCCGTACTCCTTTCCGATGTCGCCGTGCTCACGCATGATGGCGCCGCGCTCGCGGGGTTCGAGCTTCTCGAACGCGCCGGATCGCCGCAGCGGGTACCAGATGGCCCACGGCCAGGCTGGATTGAGCACGGTCTCGACCGGACGCCGGAGCAGCCAATAGGCGAGATCCTGTTCGTAGCCCGTCGAATACGTGCGGCCGAGCATCGTCATCTGGTGTCGTATCTCGAGCGGCGCTCCCGAAGCTCGCAGCGTGGGACGTACGATGTCGACGAAGACGCTGGGATCGGCGCCAAAGGTGAGCACTCCGAAGGCGGACGGATCACACACGTCTTCGTAGATGACGACGCCGGCTGCCTTCTGCGCCAAGGCTTCTCCGAGCGCGATGCCGACATTTCCGGCGTCCGGGGCGGCGCGCACGACCAAGAGCTGCATGAAGAGCCGCGCGTCGAGCGCCTGGGGCGTTCCGTCCCGCGGCGCGCCACGTTCACGGAGGTCCAAAGGTTGGGCGGTCACCGGCGCTGTCATGCGGGTTTTCATACAACGAAAACGGCCGACTTCGTACCGCCCGGGCCGCGTGACTCAGGGCGGCCGTCTGGTAAGCTCCGCCGGCTTTGACCCAGGAGAATCCAGCCTTCCTTGCACATCCGCTGCCGGCAGGCATGCGCGATCTCTTGCCCGCGGAAGCGGAGAGCCAAGGGCGCCTGCTTTCCCGGTTGCTCGGCACGTTCGATCTGTTCGGCTTCCAGCGCGTCAGCTTGCCCGTCTTCGAGTACGCCGACGTGCTCGAGCGTGGTCTCGGCGCGATCGAGCCCCAGAACCTGCTCCGCTTCGTCGAGCCGGAATCTGGGGAGGTCGTGGCACTGCGCCCCGACGTCACGCCGCAGGTGGCGCGGCTCGTCAGCACGCGCCTCGCGCATCACCCGATGCCGATGCGGCTCTGCTATCGCGGCTCGGTCGTGCGACGTCAGCGGGAACGTGCGCGCCACGATCAGCAGATCTTGCAGGCCGGAATCGAGCTCGTTGGTGCGGCTGGCCCCGCTGCGGACCTGGAAGTGATCGAGGTCACCACGACGGCACTGCGGCAAGCGGGCCTTTCGTCGTTTACGGTGGACCTCGGCCACGGCGCCATCGCGCAGTCGCTGCTCACGAGCGTCAGTAGCACCGTGCGCGCGGACCTGCTGGAGGCGTTGTCACTGAAGGACGCGGCCGACCTCGGACGGCGCGCCATCCGTCATGGCGTGCCTGCGGCGACCCGTGAGGCCCTCCTGGCTCTTCTGCGCTTGCACGGCGGACTCGAGGTGTTCGCGGCCGCTCGGGAAAGCCTGCACGACACTCCCGCCTGGCCGCACGTCGTCGAGCTCGAGGCCCTGGCCCGCGCGGTGGACCAAGCGGAGCTCGCGCCCGCCCTCGTGGTCGACATCGGTGAAACGCGCACGGTGCGTTACTACACGGGACCGATGTTTCAGGTCCTGGCCGAGGGTCCGGGTCAGGCGGTCGCGTCGGGCGGACGCTACGACGCGCTCTACGAGCGTTTCGGTCAAGCGCGCTCGGCTGCGGGCGCCGCGGTGCACGTCGACCACCTGCGCTGGGCTCTCGGCAGCCACCAAAACGGCCACCGCCATCGGGTGCTCGTCGTGGGTGGTCGAGGGGACGGGCAGATCGAGCGCCGCCTCCTCGCCGAGCTGCGCCAGGGGGGCGTTCCAGCAGCGCTCGGGCCGCTCGCAGCCGATGGCCAGCTTCCCCTCGACTACGCGCGCGCCTGGGGCTACTCCCTCCTGGCTCGGCCACTCGGCGGGGGACAAGAGGCCCTCGTCGATTTGTTTTCGGATCGTGGCGACGCGATCTCCAGCGAGCTCACCGTCACCGCCACCCTAGAAGCGGCTCGATTGCCGCGCGGGTAAGGTGGGGACGAAAAACGAACGGTTGGTCCCGGCGAGGCCGGATTCAAGGAAGCACGAATGTCTGCAGTGGTGATTGTGGGCGCCCAATGGGGCGACGAAGGCAAAGGCAAGATCGTCGACATCTACACGGAGTTCGCCGAGGTGGTCGTCCGCTACGCTGGCGGGCCGAATGCCGGCCATACGCTGGTGGTAGGGTCCGAGAAGCTCGTGGTCCGTCTGCTGCCGAGCGGCATCCTGCGCAAGGCAACGTTCTGCGTGCTCGGTCAAGGCATGGTGGTCGATCCGACGGTGCTGGTCGGCGAAATCGACGAGGTGAAGCGGCGTGGCCATGGCGACATCGAGAAGCGACTGCTCCTCAGCGATCGGGCGCACCTGATTCTGCCCTACCACATCGACATCGACACGCTGAGGGAGACCAGCGCTCCCAAAGACAAGGCGATCGGGACGACCAAAAAGGGCATTGGTCCTGCCTACGAAGACAAAGTGCGCCGCACGGGCGTGCGTGCGGGCGAGCTCCGCAACCTGAGTCGTTTGGTGGGCCGGGTCGAGATGGCGCTCCAGGCTTGGGCACCGACCATCGCGGCGCTGGGAGGCACTCTGCCCAAGGCCGCCGATATCGTCAGCGCGCTCGAGCCCTTGGCGGCGCGTCTGGTGCCGCTCCTGGGCAACGCCTCGCAGGTCACCGACGACGCGATCCGTCAAAAGAAGCGCGTGATGCTGGAGGGCGCTCAGGGCACCCTGCTCGACGTCGACCACGGAACGTATCCCTTCGTGACGTCGAGTAGCGCCGTGGCGGGCGGTGCAGCGATTGGCGCCGGCATTGGTCCCAATCGCATCGACACGGTCCTCGGCATCACCAAGGCATACGCCACGCGCGTCGGGAGCGGTCCTTTTCCCACCGAGCTCGACGACGAGCTCGGCCAGCACTTGCGCAATGTGGGGGACGAGTACGGCTCGGTCACCAGGCGTCCGCGCCGCTGTGGCTGGCTGGATTTGCCAGGCCTCAAGTACGCCGCCCGCGTCAACGGTATCGACGGCTTGGCGCTCACCAAGCTCGACGTGCTCACGGGCATGCCCAAGATCAAAGTCTGTGTCGCCTACGATACGCCGAGCGGAAGGGTCGACGACCTGCCGATCGACCTTTTGGAAGACGGCGAGAAGGTGACACCCGTCTACGAGGAACTCGACGGCTGGACCGAGTCCCTCGACAGCTGTCGCGTGCTCGATCAGCTGCCGCCGACCGCGCGGCAGTACGTGCGTTACATCGAGGAGAGGTCCGGCGTGCCGCTCTACCTCGTGAGCGTCGGGCCCAGTCGCGACGCGACCATCGTGCTCCACAACCCCTTCGTAGGTCGGGCCGCCGCGCCCTGACGGAAGGCTCGGCAGATGGGCGTTCGGCAGAAGGGGCTCGCGCTCGCACTGCTGGCTGCATGCTTGCACCCGAGCGCCAGCGTCGGCGCCGAGCCGACGGTCGCGTATCAGCTGCTCTGCGGCGAGACGCTGACCATCTGGCGCAAGACGCGTGACGCGGGCACCCGAGAATGCTGCGCCCGGGTGGCCCGGGCCCGGGCGTCGCTCTGGACGGGCACGGCCAAGGCGCGTGAGCAGAGCGCGCAGGCCGTCCGCCTGTGCCCGAGTGGGCTCGAAGCGCTGACGACGCTCGCTGCGGCTTCTCATGCCGCCGGCCAGTTCGAAGAGGCGCATGGCCATTTCCAGCGCGCAGCCGCGGGCACGTCTGCGGACGACTGGTCGCATCTGCCCCCCAGCGTGCTTTTGCTGGCGGCACGTGCTGCCGCCTTGGCAAACGAGCGCCCCCGCGCACTCGAGCACTATCGCGCCGTCATCCTCGATCTCGAGCGCATCCCGAGCGCCCATGAACGCGCGCGCCTCTTGCTCGAGGCCGCCCTGGTCGCGGCCCGTTCGACTCCGCCGCGCACGGCCGAGGCTCACGCGTACTTTCGCCAATCAGCCGATCACCCGTCGCCCCGGCTCGAGGCGGTGCGCGCTTTGATCGCGCCCGTGCTCGGCCTAGCGGGCGAGCCCGACGCGCAGCCGACCGAGCAAGCAGAGCTCGACGATGCACGAGACGTCGTGCGCTGGATGCAAGGAAGTGCCGGCCCCGCCCGCGGCGCACCGGGCGAGCTCCTGCCCGTGCTCAGTCGAGATCTCTTGGCGGAGCTGCTTCCGCCGGAGCCGTCGGTGGTCGAGGAAGAGCCGTGAATCTGGCGCGGCGCGCTGCTCGCTCGCCCCTCGGGCTCCGCGCAGCGCTGGCCGTACTGCTGGTTCTGGCCGTGCCCGGTCGCGCAGCGGGCGCGGACTTCTGGCAGCGCCTGCGTGGCCACCGGATCCCGGCGGAACGGGAGACCCAGCAGGCCCTCTTTCGAGCCGAAGCAGGCACGTCCGACGCCGTCGACGAGCTCGTGGTGCGGGTGGCGATGGTGGATGGGGCCCGCGGCAAGCGCTACGGAGAGGCGCTGACCACCACGATCGCCGCGCGCACCCGGCGGCTCCTGGGACTGCCGCGGGCGAAGGGGGACGAAGCCGAGCTTCGGGCCATCGTCGAACGGGACGAGGCGGCGGAGATCACGGCGCTGGCTGCCCTCGAGCTTGGACGGCTCCTGCGCTTGCAAGGCGACGTGGCGGGGGCCGCCCTCGAGTACGAACGAGCGGTGGGCCGCGCGTGGCAGACTCGTACGCGCGTCGAAGCCCATTTGATGCGAGGCTGGCTCGCGGTCGCGGCAGGCGACTGGCCTTCTGCGGCGGCCGATTTTCGGAGCACCCTCGCCTTCGAGCTCAGCCGTTCGGAGCTCGGCCTGGCGCTCGCGAGTCTGGCCTACGTGGATCTGGCGACCGGCGATGCGCGCGAAGCTCGGCGGCACTGGGACCGCTCTCGAGAGGTGCTGGCCGGCGGTGAGGCCATCAGCCCCGTGGCGCCGCGGGACCGTCCAGAGCTCCTGCCGGCGGACCGAGCCGCGCTCGATGAGCTCGAGCGGCGACTGGTTGCGGCTCCGCCGGAAGAGACGCAGCGGCTACAGCCTCGAGGATCCGCCGCCCCGGGTCAGCGGCCCACGGTGATGAAGATCACTTCGACGCGAGCGTTGTGGCCGCCGGCGCCAGGGACGCGCGGGTCGACCACGGGTTGCTTGGGGCCCACGGCTTCGACGGCTTTGGCCGGAGCGCCATACTCGGCCAAGGCCTTCGCAATCGCCTGAGCGGCAGCTTCTGCCGACTTGGCGTCGGCGGCGGTCGCACTGTGTCCCACGACCAGGAGTGGGTAGGCGGGGTGCTGCTTGGACGTTCTGGCCAGGAGCTCGACGATGGCTCGCGCACCTTCGGTGAGCTCACCTTCGCGCTCGGTGGGTGCTCGCAGGTTGACCACCACGCCGCGATCGTCGCGGAAGGCAAACACGGCGCCCGTGGCTGCCAAATCGGTGAGCAGGCGATCGCTGCCGGCCGCGTCGGGGGCAGCCTGCGCGCGCGGGCGACGCGTGAGCGTGAGTTCCGTCAGGCAGGCCGTGCGTGCTTGGGCGGCCCGCGGGTAGACGTCTGCCTGCGCGGAGCCCACGCCGAGGTCGCGCTCGAGCGCTGCCAAGTCAGCTTGGGCGCGGGTGAGGCCGTCGCCCTGTCGGCCCAGGAGGACCGCAGAGACGCAGAGCAGGTGCGCCTCGGAGGCGAGCTGAATGGCTGCTTGGCGGCGCACGCGTGCGCGCTCGGGAGTGAGCGTCTCGACGTCGACCACCGGCTCCTTGTCGAGGGCCACGCGGGCGCGCAGCTCGAAGGCATCGGCTTCTCGTGCCGCGCGCACTTGCGCGGCTTCGAGCTCGGTCAGGCGCACCTTCTCGGCGCCGAGCGCCTGCTCCGATTGCTCGATGCGAGCGTCGGCTCGCGCGGCACGCGTGAGTGCGAACGCTTCCTCGTAGGCGGCGATGGACTCTTCTGCGAGGACGCCCGCCTCGGCCGACTCGCCCTCGCGTTCGAGGACGTGAGCTTGCTCGAGCAGCTGGGCTGCGACGCCCGACGCCTGCGGCGCGAGCTCCCGCGCCTGCACGGCCGCCTGCGAGGCGGCCACACCATCGGCGTCGGCCAGGCTCTTTGGCGGGACGTGCCGACTGCACCCTGCGAGGGTGAGTGCGAGCAAGAGTCCGAGGGAGGAGTACTTCATCGCGCACCTCCGGCGGCCGGGGCCTGGGGGCTCTCGGGAGCCGGCAGGGGCAGTCCACTCGGCTCGAGACCGAGCGCCTGCAAGCGCGCCAGTGCGCGGGCGCGGCGGGCCTCGGTCTGCTCGACGAGCGTGACGAGTCGGTCTGTTTGTTCGCGTACCTGGATGCGCTCGGCCTCGAGCTGGCTGGCGCGCGCCTCGAGCCGCGCTGCCGTACGCAGGGCCTCGATCACCGCAAGCCAACGCTTCGACAGCGCCGTGAGCCGGCGAGCGAGTTCGACGCTCCCGGCGCGCTCGGCCTCCTCCCGGCGGCGCTCGGCATCTGCAGCGGCCTTACGCTCGCGATCGAAGCTGGGCTCTGCGCTAGCGGCCGGTTGCTCCTGATGCGTGGCAGCGGGCGGCGGCGTGACCGGTGCGGCAGGCGAAGGTGGGCTGGGCGCCGCCTCGCTCCCGGCCGCAGGAGCGGGAGCCGGCGCCGTGTCGTCGGCGAATGCCGGCGATGGCCACCCGCCGATGGCGAGAGCACCGAGACCGAGCGCACACAGGCGGCGCGCCCTCTGACCCAGAAGAGGTGAACCCTCGGCGAGAGGGGAGAGTCGCGGGCTTCGCGGCATGGCGGCCCCAAGTAGCCACCAGCCATCGCCCGTGGTCAAGCCCGCCGGGGCCCGTCCCCCGTCGATTTGAGTCCGTCCTGCTGCTTTGCCAGAATCCCGCGCATGAAGGTCGCAGTCGTTCAGGGCGGGCCGTCCGCGGAAGCCGAAGTGAGCCGCGCCTCGGCCACGGCCGTGGCGCGCGCCTTGACCGTGTCGGGCCACGATGCCGTGCTCCTCGAGCTCGAACCCGAGCTCGCGGGACGTCTGCTCGGAGGGGCCTTCGACGTCGTCTTTCCCGCCGTGCACGGGCGGCTGGGCGAAGACGGCGCGCTCCAGGGCCTGCTCGAGGTGTTCGACCTCGGCTACGTGGGCAGCGCGATCCGAGCGAGCGCCATCTGTGCCGACAAGGTCTCGACCAAGACGGTGCTCGGCGCGCACGGCCTGCCGCTGGCGGAGCAGACGCTCTTGCACGTGGAGGACGCGCTGGACGCCGCAGGGCTGAAGGCGCGGCTCGGCGAGGAGATCGTCGTCAAGCCCCCGGCGGGCGGCTCAGCCATCGGGGTGAGCCGCTTGCTCGCGGGTTTCGGTGACGAGGACTTGCGGCGCGCCGTGCTTCTGGCTCGCGAGCAGGGGCCGGTCGTGCTCGTCGAACGCTACGTGCGCGGCCTCGAGCTGACGTGTGGCGTGCTCGAAGGGGACGATGGCCCGGTGGCGCTGCCGCCGACGCTGATTTCTGCGCAAGCCAGTGAGTGGTACGATTTCGAGTCCAAATACTCCGAGGGCGGAAGCCGCCACGTGTGCCCGGCCCCGCTCGAACGCGATCAGTTCGTCCGTGTGCAAGAGCTGGCGGTGCGCGCGCACGAAGCGGTCGGTGCGCGGGACCTCTCGCGCACCGACATGATCCTCGGCGACGATGGCCGGCCGGTCGTGCTCGAGGTCAACACGCTGCCCGGCATGACCAGCGTCAGTCTCTTTCCGGAAGCGGCGCAGGCAGCGGGCATTGGCTTCCCCGAGCTCGTGGATCGGCTGGTGCGCCGCGCGCAGGCGCGCCACCTCGGGCGCCCGAGTGCGCTCGTCGGTCGCCCGCTGCCAGGGCTCTGACGGGCGCTGGGGTGCAGCGGCCCCACCTCCTTTCACCTCCCTCCGCCGCGCGGACACGGTGGTTTGCCTCGGTGCTTTTCTCTGCACCCTGTTAGAGCTGTTTTTCCAGGCCTTCCAGGCGACCGAGCACGAAGCGCTCGCTCGGCCCGAGCGACCCGAGCTTGGCCGAGAGCAGCGTGATGTACTCGCGCCAGAGCGGACGCGACAAGCCGGGCACTTTGGGGCAGAGCGAGTAGAGCTCGTTGACCACGTCGAGGTCCATCGGCACGGCGGCGCGCAGGTGCAGCCGCACGAGGTAATCGATCCACTTGGCCTTGCGCGTGAGGGTGGCGATCTTGAGCGCATAGTGCGCCGCCTGGCTCAGGGCGACCGGGTCGCTGACGCCGTCGCCGCGTTCCAAGAGCTGCTCGAGCTGGCGCCCTAGGATGCGCTCGGCGTCTTCGCCGTGACCGAGGGCGAGCGCTTTGTCGGCCACGGCGCCCAGCATGCCGAACGGCGAGAGAGACGTGGGCTCGAGCCCGGTCGAGGTCTCGTCGAAATTGGCCAGCGTTTCGGCGCGGGCCGAGCGCTTCTGGACGATGCTCATCTCTTGCGAGCCGACCTGGATCAGGTCGCCGTGTTTGGCCGTTTGCCGCGCTCCCAGGCGCTCGCGGTTCAGGAACACGCCGTTGCGGCTGCCGAGGTCTTCGACCGTGATGGTGTCGCCTTGAATCGTCAGCGCCGCGTGGTGCCGGGACGCGAGCGGGTCGTCCAAGCAAAGCTGCGCGTCTTCGCTGCGTCCGATGATGAAGCGGCCTTGAGGCAGAGGATAGTCGCGCTGACCAAAACGCAAGAAAAACGGCACGGCGTCAGCCTCCGGCGGCGAGCAAGCGGAAGACCTCGAGGGCTTCCTTGTCTGCGGTATCGGTGAGGGACTCCGCTGCGGCGCTCCTCACGAGATCGGCTACGGCGGACGTGAGATCCTGACGGCTGGCGGGCGGCAAGCTGGAGAGGCGCTGACCCACTTCCGAGCGCGGCACGATGCCCCGCTTGGCGAAGAGCCCGAGTGCCCAGCGCACCCACTCGAGGGAGCCCGAGTCGGCGGCCATGCGCACGGCCGTGTCGGCCAGCTGATCGAGGCGCCGCCGATCCATACTGAGGCCCGGACGCTCGACCATTTCACGCGCTTGCGCGAGCAGGCGCTCCAGGTCTTGCGTGCGGTTGAGTGCCTCGGCCCGGCGCATGGTTTCAATCAAAAGCTCGAGACTCCACGCCTGCTCGGTGGTCGTCGTCGTTTCTTCCGCCACGTCCGTATGGCCACAATTCGGGCAGGCAGGGTCGTCGGTCGAGAAGGGAACCCCACAGCTGGTGCAATGCACCATGAAGCCGGTGGAGCGATTGCGCCGTGGGGCGACGATCGCGTCTTCGACCCGGCGCAGGACCATTTCCTGTGTTCCTACGCGCAGTCGGGCGCCGTCGCCGATGGGCACCACACCGCTGATCAGCCGTCCATTCACCCGCACCCCATTTCGTGAACCCAGATCCTCCACCGTGATCTGGTCGTCCGAGACGGTGATTCTAGCGTGACTCCGGGAGATCAGCGGATCGTCGATGGTGAGGTGGCAGCCTGCGCTGCGGCCGATGACGAAGGGGCCCTTCGGTAGGTCGATTTCGTGGAGGAGGAAGCGGAGTCGAGTGCGCGCCAACGTGGTTTCGATCCCTACGGCAGATGGGCGGAGAAAGGTCCGCTATCACATAGGAATTTAGCCAATCGAATTCCATCGGTCAAAGTCGAGTCGGTGCTTCGGAACGAACGACCAAGGCCGAGAAGCACCCACTCGCGCGCCGATCCAACTACAAGCGCGCCCCTTCCCGGGACGCTGGCGCGAGCGTGCGCGTCGGTTGCGTCAGGAGCGATCGCCCGGCGCCGCGCCCGTGAGGTCCGCTGGTGCGGCCAGGACGAGCGCGAGCCGGTAGAGGAGCCGTGGGTGCGCGAGCCCGCCGAAGATCTGCAAGCGCGACGTTTCGGAGGGGGCGTCTGAAACACGCGAAATGATGCGACCAATCGCCCACCAACGCCGCGGCGCTGGCCATTCCGCCTCGCCGTCGCGGTCTGCGCGCCCCCCTCCGGTGACGTCGCCGAGCGACAGCAGCTGCGCGTCGGTACCCCACAAGCTGATGTCGGGTCGACCCACGCGGCCGTCGTGGACGACGAGCTGCCCGTAGTCGAAGCGCAAGGTCAGCTCCCGCAGTCGGGCACCGACTGCCTGCGCGTCTCGCCGCACGACGACGATGGTTCCCCACATGCGGTCGAGCGCGCGCTGTCCCAGGCTACCCGGCGGGTGGGCAACGATGCGCCGCTTGATCTCGAGCGCGAGCGGGTCGTGCTCCGCCAAACGACCGAGGTCTACGCGTGCCCCGTTTGCGCCGTCCGTCTCCGCCGGGCCCCCCGCCATGAGCTTGGCTCCTTACGGCTGGTAGCTGTCGAGGAAGGCCGCCAGCGCCTGCACCGACTCGATCGAGACGGCGTTGTAGAGCGAAGCGCGCATGCCGCCGACGACGCGGTGGCCCTTGAGACCAATCAAGCCAGCTGCCGTCGCACGCTTGACGCACTCCGTGGACATCTCCTCGGTCGGCAAGTTCCACACGACGTTCATGACCGAGCGCGAGGCCTTCTCGACGCTGAGCTGGTAGAGGTCGGGCCGCTTCTCGAGCGTCGCATAGAGGAGCTCGGCCTTCTTGCGGTTCTGCTCGGCCGCCCACGGCACACCGCCCATCTGTTCCAGCCACTGGAGCGTGTTTCGGAGCATGTAGATGCCGAAGGTCGGCACGGTGTTGGCGAGCGAGCGCTCGTCGCGCTGCGTGCGGTACTGCCAGATGAACGGAACGTCGGTGCGGCCGCCGTCGATGAGCTCGCGCCGGGCGATGACCAACGTCACGCCGCTCGGCCCGAGGTTCTTCTGGGCGCCAGCGTAGATGAGCGCAAACTTGGAGACGTCGTACTCGACGCCCATGATGTCGCTCGACATGTCGACCATCAGTGGCACGGGTCCTGTGTCGGGGAAGCTGCGTGATTCCGTGCCCATGATCGTGTTGTTGCTCGTCATGTGCACGTAGGCGGCGTTCGGATCGAACTCGCACTCGCGCGGCTCTGGCACGCGGAAGAACTTGCCGCCGGCGGCCTCGGTGGTGGCGGCCATGCGGGCCTTGCCGGTGTGCGCCGCCTCCTTGTACGCCTTCTTGCCGAAGGCCCCGGCCACGATGTAGTCGGCGCTCTGCTCGGCTGTGCGGAAATTCAGCGGGATCTGCGCGAACTGTTGGGTGGCGCCGCCCTGCAAAAAGAGGATGTCGTAGTCCGCCGGGACGTTCATCAGCCGGCGCACGAGCGCGAGCGCCTCTTCGTGCACCGCGTCGTACACCTTTCCGCGGTGGCTCATCTCCATGATGCTCATGCCGGTGCCGGCGAAGTCGAGCATCTCGTCGCGAGCGCGCTCGAGAGCGGGGAGGGGGATGGCGGCGGGACCGGGGCTGAAGTTGTGCACGCGGGTCATGGCTGAGGCTTTCGGGGTCGGGCCGAAATGTGGGCGCAGCTGGCCCCCATGGCAAGATCGCAAGCGCACCGGGGTGCGTGCTTCTCCGCGCGGGGCAGGCGGGCGAGAGCGGTGCGAAGAACCCCCTCTTGGTGAGGGGTTTTCGCACCTCCGCCAGCCATCGATCCGCGCGGGCACGGTTGTTTTCGTTGGCAGGGTGCTTTTCAGCACCCTGCTGCGTGCTTCTCCGCGCGGGGCGGGCGGGCGAGAGCGGTGCGAAGAACCCCCTCTTGGTGAGGGGTTTTCGCACCTCCGCCAGCCATCGATCCGCGCGGGCACGGTTGTTTTCGTTGGCAGG
>Ga0315910_10000095_pt1 | contig 114753 bp, 90 predicted proteins | sample EdamamesoilMG_FD_204470 | JGI IMG/M metagenome (GOLD analysis project Ga0315910, IMG submission 204470) | Garden soil microbial communities collected in Santa Monica, California, United States - Edamame soil | ecosystem: Environmental > Terrestrial > Soil > Garden | place: USA: California...
AACGGGTAGCCGAGCTACGCGCGCATCCGAAAAACGCACCCCGGCGAATCCAAGCCCCCACAGAAGCGGGTCCGGGCGCTACCACATCCTGGCGCGGACATGCGGGGCACTCACCCGGACGGACACACACGTCCCGCCGCAACGCTGCTCCGGCTGGGGCTCGAGTTCGACACCTCGGTTGAAACGATGCGTCTGCTGGCAACCGGATTGTGCGATCGCGGCAACGAAGAGACCCAAGCGCAAGGCGTTTCGAAGGAGAAAGCGGTGGGTCGTCGCGTCGATGTCGATCAAGACGTCGAGTCTCTAAACCGAGCGGCGACCGGCGGCAACCTGAAAATGTTCTAGGAACTTTCGGGAGGTCCGAAAACGCGACCGCGTGGGCAAACTGGCTGGTGTTCGCTTGGTCCTCCATGGCCCGAATCCGCAGGTTTGGTCACGGACTGCGACCAAAGGTTCGCCGCTGCGCGTGGTTCGCACGCGGCCAGTGGGCCGGTCGCCAGACCGAGCCAAAGCGCGCGGACGTCGTAGCTCCGGCGGGTGAGGCTGCTGCGTCGCGCCGCAGGGCATGGCGGCCGCGATCGGGTGACCTGTTGGCCGTCCCCGTCGCATGGCATGCTCTCTTGGATGGTCGATGACACGTGCAGCCGTCCTGTCACTCCGAAGATCCTGGGTGTCACTCCGACGCTCGAGTTCACCCCGCAAGACCTCTCCACGCTCCGGAGGCTCGCGCTGTCGATGCGACTGTTTGCCTGGCTCGCCTACTTCTGCGGAGCCGCGATCCTCATTGTCGCGACCTACTTTGCGTTCTTTGTCTTACCCTACATCTTTTCCACGAGTTGGCGGGCGGATCGGGTGCCGGTGCTGGCCTACCTCGTGGTGGTCTGCCCCTGCGTGCCTCCCTGCGTGCTGCTTGGGCACTGGGTGAGCAGGGCTGCCACCGCGTTCCGGGGGGCGCCGGCCGGGTGGTCGACGCTTGCCACCGCCTTTCGTGACATCCGCAAGTATCTCATTTTGATGAGCGCATTGTGGCTTTTGTATCCACTTTTTTGCATCATCAATTTCTTCGACTCCATAAGTTAGGTTCTATCTGTTTCATCAATCTCGTCGAGTTCATCGAGTGAATTTGTATGAGCACGTCTTCCAAAGAAGTTCGGGATTCGTTTCGCGCGGACGCTCGGCTAGAGAGCATCGCGACGTGGAGCACCGTGCTGGCGTCCGCGATGTTCGCCACGAGTATCCTGACCATGGCGTCCATCTTCCCCGTGCAAAGCGCGCCAGTGCAAGGCGTGCCAGGGCAGAGCGCGTCAGCGGTCTCATACCGAGTCGTCGGGGCGGCATTCGAGCTCGCGATGGCCGTATCCGTTTTCCGCCTGAGTCGAGCCGTGCGGGCAATCCTGCGCGCGGAGGAGATTGGGTCTACGCACCTGAAAAGTTGCTTCCACAAGTTGCTTTTTCACTTCATGTTCCAGGTCGTACCCTTGTACTTGGTCATCCTGGTGACTCTGTGCGACTTCACGCGCAAGGTCATTCTGCACCATTGAAGGCCATCGGGTGCATTGGCGCGAGTCGGGCGGGTCACGGCCGGAGTGCTTCGAGCGCATCCATTCGATACCGAGTGCGCATTTCCGAGATCCGGGGGTCCTTGCGTGGATCTACGCCAGGAGACCGCAGCTCGTGCTCGAGTTCGAGCAGCTTGACGAGCTGTGGTGCCTCTGCGCCGGTTCGCTCGAAGATGGCGATCGCGCGTGCCGTGCTCGCTGCACATGCCGCGAGATCGCCCTCCTCGCGTTCGGCCAGCGCCAAACAGTAGAGCGCGTCGCAGACGAAACGGTGCTCATCTCCGTATTCGGCAACGCAATGCTCCAGTGCCCTGCGGGCTCCCTCCACATCGAAGGGGACGAGCGCGTCGTCCACCGCCGCGAAGAATGCTCGTGCGGCCTCGGTTGCGCCAAGGGTCTCGAGCATCTCGGCGAGGAGGTTCCAGTGCTCCGGATCGGCTCGCCCGAGCATCCGTAGACTCTGACAGGCTTCGTACGCGAACCCGGCGTTGAATCGATAGGGTGCCACGCATTCGGGATACGCGGCTGCCAGGGGTTCCACGGCGAGCCAGGCCTCCGTCAGCGCTCCACGGGTCGTCAGGACTTCGGCCCACTGCTCACGCAACCAAAACCACCGTTGCGAACGAACCGCACGGAACGGGTCGCCGGAGGCCGCCGCCTCGAGCGTGCCGATCACCCGTGCGAGCAGAAGGTCGGCAGCCATGAATGCCCGGGTTTCCTTCCAAACCTGGGCGTAGATCGATGCCAAGGAGATCCGGCTCTGCTCGTCGAACGCTTCCCAACAACGATTGAATCGGTCCGTCCATCCGGACAACCGCTCTCGCTCGTCGAGCGTCGCGAGCCATCGCCCGGCGTCGTGCCGATGCTTGGGGTCCAGTTCCCCGATGCGCGCGAGCAGACCATCGGCCGCCTTCGCAATCTCGGCGGTCTCGCAGACGTTCGTCGATGCGGTGAGCCACAGGAGCATGAGGTGATCCGTGGCGGTCGACCGGGGATTCGCGCGCAAATTTGCCCGAAGCTCATCGATCACCTTGCGAGGAGACGACCTTTGGACGCGCTGGCGTATCGCCTCGAAGGGGGACGCCCGAGCCGACGCCCGGCGGTCGCGATACGCGACGAACCAACGAAGACCAAAAACACCGAACCCGGCGGCGAACCCCAGCCGCAGATTGCCCGTCTTCGCGACCACCACGAGCGCGATGAGGAGTTCGGTTTGGCCCGGTCGTACCATCGGGAAAGCATACACAATGCGCGCGCACCCCGGGTCGAACGACGTATCCAGGTCGCGCCAGGTCTACGAGGAGGACTTGGTCAGCCGGCGCCCAGGTGCACGCAAACCCCAGACAGTCCCTGCGATGCACGCGCGCTCGGTGTCGGCCATGCGAACAGGAGCTCTACGGTTGCGGACGTGGACGACGACTGGAGCTGCAAGACGCAACACCCACGTCATCGGCCGGAGACACCATGGGTATGACGACGTGTCGCAGCATGCTGCATGGTTGCAACTCGCGATGCTTTGCTGGTTTTCGGGAAGTTGGGATGGCGGCAGCTGGAATCGATGGCAAATGGCGGGCATGCACGTTGCCATTCGGCGGTCCATGGTTGTTCTTTCTCTATTCTCGCTCCCGGCATGTGGAGACGAAGCCCAGGGCGGCGGTGAGGTGTTGCTGCGGGACCTGAATGAATCGGAACTGGAAGCTCTTTGTAACGATCAGGTGGACGTCCTCCGTGACGATGAAGAGGCTTCCCGCGCGTTGGTGTGCGCCTTCCTAGCGCCAGTGATCGCGACGTACGACGAAGCCTCGGGGTACTACGATGAGGACTTCGACTCGCTCTGCGAAGCGGCGTTCGATGAGTGCTTGCATGGCGAAGGGGAAGTAGAGATCACCCTCGAATATCAGGGCTGTGGCTGGAACCCCTCGAGGACCTGCACGGCGACCGTCGACGAGTACTTGGTGTGCGCCGACGCGATTCTCGAGGGCTACGCGGCCTGGCTCGAGGACGCCGCTTGCGTGGAGGACATCTCTGCTGGACCGCAAGACGTTCCCGAGGCGTGCGCCGTGATTGAGCAAAAGTGTCCGGAGGCCCTTCGGTAGCGAGGGACTCGTAGCCCAACGGGTGGACCCTACGAGGAATGGGTCCACCTGGTTTGGGGCAGGGGCCGTCCCGGCTACGGACCGGGGGTCGTGTCGCGGACGACGAGCGAGACCAACATCTGGATCTCGAGCGTGGGGGCATCGAGATCGAAGGCGCACTCTGGATTCTCGCGTCCGCACGAGATCTCGACCTCTTGCGTGAGGAGTGCAGAGACGTCTGCATCGAGGCGAATCGCGCGGATGCTGGCGCCGAAGGTGTAGTTGCAGGTCACGCTTGCCGCGGAGCGCTCGTTCCATGAACAGCGCAGGCCCTCGGGATCGGAGAAGGCGTAACCCGCGGACAGGGGCGGTATCGTGACCGTGAGCGTGACGGCGGTGGGCATGTCGCACTGGCTGAAGTCCTGCACGCACTCCGGGGCGCACACCACGGCCCCTCCACCGGGGAAGTGGAACGCCTCGCAGGACTCCACGTTGCCGTCGCATTCCTCGTGCGGGGGATCGACGATGCCGTCGCCACATCCGCGGATCGAGAGACAGTCGACCGCACAGAAGCCGTACTGACCGTTGCTCGTGCCGTCGTCACACTTCTCGTGATCCGATTGGAGCACGCCGTCGCCACAGTAGAGGTCGGGCCCCTGACATCCCGCTCCGCAGGCACCGTACGTGCCGTTCGCGTCGCCGTCGTCGCAGACCTCGAAGCCAGGGTCGAGCGTGGCGTCGCCGCAATGCCGCCCGGGGCCTGAACACGCGGGGTTGCAGTGTCCGTAGGTGCCATTCCCAGCACCGTCGTCGCAGGTCTCGGGGCCATTGAGCGCACCGTCTCCGCAGCGAGGCCCGGCGCTCTGACAGTCGAGGGCACAACGATCGTACTGGCCGTTCACGTCTCCGTCGTCGCAAACTTCGCCGGGCTCGGACTCGCCGTTGCCGCAGATGGCAGGTTCACCGCCGCATCCGGGGACGCAGCTGCCTGTCTCGCCGTCGTTCGTCCCGTCGTCGCAAGTCTCTGGGCCGTTCACCTCCGCGTCACCACAATGGGCGCCGATGCCCGTGCACTCCGTGTTGCACCGCCCATAGCTGCCGTTGGCGTCTCCGTTGTCGCAGACTTCGGTGCCATCGAGCACGCCGTTGCCGCACAGTTCTACCGCAGTGGTGCAGTCCGCCGGGCATTGGCCGGCGCCGCCGTTCGCGGGGCCATCGTCGCAAGCCTCGGGGGGCTCGACGATCCCGTTCCCGCATACCGTGGCGAGGCAGAGGGCGTCGTCATTGGTGCAGTCCGCCTTGCAACCAAGGAGACCGCCCGCAAAGCCGATGGAGGCACAGGGCCTCGGGGTCGAGATCGCGGGGTCGCAGGCTTCGCTCGGTTCGAGCAATCCGTTGCCGCACGTCCCGGAGCAGTTCGAGACGTCGAAACGGCAGGCCTCCGTGCAACCGAGCTCGCCCCCGGGATGGCCGAGCTCGGCGCAACTCGAACCGAGGGCGACTCCGATCTCGCATTGCTCCCCGGCTTGGATCACTCCGTCGCCGCAGAACGCCGCTTCGATGTACGGATCTCCCGTGTCCGTAGGGGATCCTGCCGAAGTGCCCGTGCCGCTCGTCGTGCCCGAGCCGCTCGTCGTGCCCGTACCGCTCGTTCCGGTATCGTCGGCTTCTGCACCGTCCTCCGAGTCGATCGTGTACGTATCGCTGAAGCAACCTGCGCCAGCGACTGCGGCGAGAAGGAGGCGACGGTGGAGGTCCCACTCGCGGAAGCGGTGGACCGAGACCAGGATCGAGATGCTGCGCTGGACCATCGCGTGCAACCGATTGTCCAAAATGGAGGTGGGACACGTCAAGGTGAAGCGGAACCTTCGCCGCGTTCGTGAGGGACAGGACGTGTCGACCTCCGGTCGATCGCCCGACTCCGGAAGGTTCCGCCCGTGGCGCGTCCACCGACGATTCTCGCAGCCGTGTTAGAGTCATCGGACATGCGTACGGCGGATAGCGTCTTCGGGTTGTGCGTCGCGTTCTCGATCTTCGGCTGCGGGGAAGATGGAGGCGGCGACGAGACCTCGGGTGATGCCTCCACTTCCTCGAGCACCATGTCTACGTCGACCGGGTCGGACACGACGGAGAGCGCGTCGACCGGCACCTCCGGAACCAGCGGGGGCTCGACCGCGTCCGGCTCCGTCGGCGGGAGCACGACCGTCGAGGCCGAGTCGTCATCTTCCGCACAAGAGGGGGAGAGCACCGTAGCGGCCACAGGCACCGGCGACGAGACAGGCAGCGAAGCGGCGACGGGGGAGGCGAGCGGTAGCAGCACCCACGCAGGTTCCGAGGATTCGTCGGGGTCGGACACCGGCGGATCGGAGGGTGGCTCATGCGACTTCGGTTGCTCGCGCGAGAACGGCAGCACGTTCTGCCAAGACGAAGATGTCTCGTGGGTCTGCGAACCCAGCTTCGATCTCGAGGTGCTCACCCATGCCGGATGCACGGATGCCGCGACCGGGGCTATTCGCTACTGCTGTCCGCCCGAGTTTCTCGCCACGTGCCCGTAGAGGTTCCCATGCTTGCAAAGATGCGCCTCGAAACCGAACGTCTGATCCTCCGCCCGATCGATCCCGACCGCGACTTCGAGGGTTGGGCCGAAGCCATGGCCGATGAGGCGACCGTCCGCTTCATCGGCGGGCAGGTCATGAACCATGCACAGGCGTGGCGAAGCATGGCGATGGTGCTCGGCCACTGGCAGATCCGTGGCTACGGATTCTTCTCGGTCGAAGAGAAGAGCTCGGGACGATGGGTGGGTCGCGTGGGACCTTGGTACCCGCTGCAATGGCCGGGCACCGAAGTCGGCTGGACCATCGCCCGCCCGTATTGGGGCAGAGGCTATGCGACCGAAGCTGCCCGCGCGGCGATGCGTTTTGCCTTCGACGAGCTCGGGTGGACGCGGATCGTTCACACGATTCAGGAAGGCAACGTCGCCAGTGAAGCGGTCGCTCGGAAGTTGGGCTCGGTGCACGTCGCGACGCAGCAGGGGTTGCCGGGGGTCACGGAAGCAACGGTGTTGATCTACGCGCAGGATGCCAAGCGAGCGGACTGACGCGCGCAGACGAGGACAGTTCGGCTAGGTCCAAACCCGTGCGCGAAAAAGTGCCAGGCCTCCCCAAAAGCGAGCGCGACTGCGGTCTGCCGACCTCCATCGCTCGCGCGCGGGGCCGTGGTTGTTCGTCTACGTACACAATGAGCAAGAGCCGTACGCGGCTGCCAATGCTACTTCTTTGTCGTGATCGTCGCAGGGTGGCCGGGAGTCTGGCATCACGGCTCCAGGCGGGTCGTAACGCTTCGCTGGCTCGCCGTTGCCACGGCATGTGCGCTCGGAGGTTGCTACACGGGGGTCGACGTCCCGGCCGCGAGTGAGACCCTCGGGGCCGAGGACAGCAGCGGTTCTTCGGAGAGCGGAGCCGGGAAAGAAGAGTCTTCGGGCGGCTCGGATCCTTCGATGGCGGAGTCGCTCGACGGCAGCTCGGTGGCCTCGATCTCGCCAGATGCGACGACCGTCGAGGCCTCGTCCGACGCGAGCGAGGCGACGTCGTCCACCGCGAGCCCAGGCGAGGGGACCACGAGCACCTCCGAGGACGATGGCCCGGATGCGGCGGAAGGATCGGAGGCGCCCGCGAGCGAAAGCGGCTCTTCCACGCTCGCGACGATGGGCGCCCAGGGCATCGAGATCACCGCGATCGAGGTCAACCAAGGGGTGGCCGTGTCGGTGTATGCGGACGGTGCAGCCATCCCGGAATCCAATCGTTCGACGGAGCTCGTGCGGGGCCGTCCAAGCCTCGTGCGCGCCCACTGGGCGTTGGACGCGGGGTGGTCGGCTCGGGAGATCCGTGCCGACCTCGAGCTCCATCGCGGCGGTACCACGGAGACGCTTTCGGATGTCCGCTCCATCGAAGGCCCGGTGGAGCCTCGCACGCTCGAGGGGACGTTCATCTGGATGCTTCCCGCCGAGGTGGTGACGCCGGACCTCGAGGTGTCCGTTTCGCTGTGGGAGGCCGACCCTGCGGCAACGGGTGCACCCGGAGCGGCCCCGAGGGCGCCCGCACAGGGCACGTTGCCGCTTTCGATCGCCCCCGATACGATGCATCTCAACCTCGTGATGGTGCCGCTCGTCACGCCCGAGGGGGAGCCCGCGGTTACGGACAGCCTCAAAGAAGCGACGCAGAACGCGTTCTTCGCTGCGTACCCCGTGGAAGCGGTGAACATCGAGTGGCGTGAGCCCATCGTGGTCGATGGTCGCCTCACCCGCGACAACGAGGCGTTCGAGCTCCTCTATCAAGCGCGGATCGCCGACGGGGCCTCGCCGGACACCTACTATCACATGCTCCTCGATCCCGAGACGTGCTGCGTCCGCACCCAGCAGAACTTCGCTTGGGCGGGCATCGGGGCCGTTCCGTATCAGCCGAGCGCGTGGGGTGCCGATGATGCCCACCTCGCGATGAGCATGGTCGCCGACTACTACGGTGACTCGGGCGTCAGCACGATGCTCCATGAAGTCGGCCACAACGTGGGCCGCCCGCACGCACCCTGTGGAAACGTGGCGGGTGCCGATCCTCAGTTCCCGCGCGAGGGCGACTACGCCGAAGCCGGGATCGGGGTCCAAGGCTTCGACATCGTCCGGCAGCGGCTTTTCAATCCGTTTCCCGCGCAGGGGCAGGGCGGCGAGCAGCCCTACAAGGACATGATGTCGTATTGCTGGCCGGTGTGGTGGAGCGACTACAACTGGCAGAACAACCTCGCGTGGCTGCGCGAGGTGAACTCATGGGCAAACATGCGGCAGGTGGCGGACGAGCCGTACTCGGCACTGCGGGTCTACGTCTCGGATCGGGGGGATGCCTCGTGGTCGCGCACGGTCACGCGCATGCCCCCCGCGGAGCCCTCCGGTGACACCTGGGCGCGCATCTTTGCCCGCGATGGCCGCGATCTGACCGTCGGCGTCGTGGCGACGGAGATCGCCGACGGTGCGGCGCACGTCGTCACGATCCCGTTCGATCCGAGCACGATGCCAAGCCGTGTCGAGCTCACGTTTGCAGGGCGCGTGCACACGTACGCCGAGTTCACGCCGTAGCGCCGCGGAGGTCGAGGGGGCAGGCCGGCCCCCTACCGAAGACCGGTGGGGGCTCCGTCGGGCCGCGGGCTGGTGGCTAGACGACCGTCCCGTCGGGCAGGCAGGCGCCCTTGGGCACGATGACGATGCCGTCGCGGCTGACCCAGCCCTTGCCCTCCGCGTCCGGGCGCTCCGCCAGCTTGCGGATGTGCACGTTGCGACCAATGCGGACGTTCTTGTCCAGGATTGCGCCTTCGATGATCGAACCCTCGCCGACGCCCATGTCGGGGCGGCCGAGCTTCTGATTCTCGCGCAGCTGGGCATGGGTCTCGTAGTCGTCTGCGCCCATGATGATCGAGCGCTTGATGGTCACCTGCGGAGCGACGATGGACCGCAGACCCACGACCGCGTGATCGATCGTGGCGCCGCGGATCCTGCAGCCATCCGCGAGCAGGACATCCTTCATGGTCGAGTCGTAGACGCTCGACGGCGGAAGGAAGCGCGCGCGCGTGAAGATGGGACGGGCAGGGTCGAACAGGTCGAGCGGACCGCCCGGACGCGCGAGATCGAGGTTGACCTCGAAGTAGCGGTCGACGGTCCCGATGTCGGCCCAGTACCCATCGTAGATGTAGCCCATGACGTTGCGGTCGCGCAGCGCCGCGGGCACGATGTGGTTTCCGAAATCATCTCCCGGCTCCTGCAGGAGCTCGCGCAGCAGCGAGGTGGAGATCACGTAGATCCCCATGGATCCGAGGAACGGCCGCTCGTTGCTCGGGAGGCTCTCGAGACCGTCGAGTTTGTCCGCCGGCGGTTTCTCGGTGAAGTTGACAATCCGACCGTCGTCGGCGCGCTTGAGGATGCCAAACCCTGGTGCATCCGCGCGGGAGACGGGTTGCACGGCGAGCGTGAGGTCTGCGCCCGTCTCGATGTGGTACGAGACGAACGCGCGGTAGTCCATGTTGTAGAGGTGATCGCCGGCGAGGATGAGCACGTACTTCGTGCGGGCGTTCTCGATTTCCACCCACTTGTGCCGCACGGCGTCGGCGGTGCCTTGGTACCAAGCTTGGTGGTTGATCGACTGGTCCGCGGCGAGGATCTCCACCCAGCCGCCGCTGAAGCTGTCACGCCGATATGCGCGAGAGATGTGGCGGTGCAGCGAAGTCGATTGGAACTGGGTGAGGATCGCGATCTTCTGGATGCCGGAGTGGATGCAGTTGCTGATCGGGATGTCGATCAAGCGGTACTTCCCGGCAAAGGGCACGGCAGGTTTGGAGCGCCGCTCGGTCAGCGGATAGAGGCGCGTGCCTTTGCCTCCGCCGAGGATCAGCCCCAGAACATCGCTGGTGTCGAACGTGATCATGACTCTCGGCGGAGTGTCCCACGGATCCACGGCCACCGCAGCCTCTGGGCGCTGTTGCGAATCGGCACGGTGGGACGCGTTCGTCGGGCAAAAACTGCGGTCTGCGGGGTCGCGCTCAGTCGCCTTGTCCGGCGACCCCCGCGTCGGAGGGCGAGGTGGGACGCGTTTCCCGGACGAGGTCTTCGTAGGTCGTCTGGCCCACCACGTTTTCCCGGGCGCGATCGATGGCGGCCAAGACCGCGCCGAGACGATCGTCACGAATACGGCGCGCGTGTTCCAGCTCGAACATCATGAGCACGTCCAGCACGCGGATCTGATGCAGCGGCCGACCGGGGATGAACACCTCGGGGGGGTCCTCCGTCTCGAGCACCAGGGCCTCGGCGCGGAGGCGATCGACGATCTCCCCCACGAGGTCGAGGCCGAGGCCGAAGCGCTCGGCGATCTCGTCGATCGTGAGCCCCACGCGTTGGCGGCTGTAGCGATCGCAGATCGCCAGCATGATGCGGGCCGCCGTGCGCGACGAGGGGCGCTGGATCATCTCCATGTCGAGCACGTAGCGATTCATGTAGCCGAGCAAGGCGATCGCTTGCCGGTGCTGCACGGCGAACGCGAGCTGTGCCCCCATGAGGACGACCGACCAGGAAAGAAACGACCACGCGATGAGGATGGGGAACACCGCGAGCGACCCGTAGAGCCCCTCGTAGGTCGAGAGCGCAAAGCGTGTCGCGTAGAGGCCGAACCCGAACTTTCCGAGCTCGAGCAGCATTGCGGCGGAGACCCCTCCAGCCAGGGCCGCTCTCCACCGCACCTCCGTGAAGGGGAGGAAGCGATTGAGCAGCACGAGGCCAAAGGAGGTCGTGAGCAGTGGAAACCCGTGGGCGCGCGAGAGGCCGGGGATCAGCTGCTGCGCCAGGCTGAACAAGATCACGAAGGGCCCGAGCGTCGCGAGCGTATAGAACATCGTGAACTTCACCAACACGCTGCGCCTCCGTCCCACGCGCCAGATGCGGTTGAAGATCGTCTCCAGCGTTTGGAACAAGACGAACGCGATCACGAGCGCCGCCATGAAGCCCCAGGCACCGAGGTTGGAGATCGTGACGTTCGAGGCGAGCCGGAAGGCTCCCTGCGCGAGATCCGACGCCCGCGAGGTCGGCACCAGCGATCGGAACATGTCGTAGAGGAGGTCGGCCCCCGCCGTCTCATCCATCAGGCCCACGACCAACAGGGCAACGCCGATCATCGGGACCAGCGAGAGGAGCGTGTGCATCGTGAGGACCGCGGCCATGCCTCCGCACCGGTCTTCGACGAAGAACCGCCGCATGACGAACACCGCGAGCAGGTAGGTGCGGCGGAGCGGCGAAGGATCGTATTCCGGGGTGATGGGGACGAGGTAGCGCCGGACTTCGTTCCGGGTCGCGTGCCAACGCTGCCACGCGCGCGGACCCGAGGATTCGAGGGGACTCGGCTCGCTCGGCGGCGCGGGGTTGGTCACGGGTCCCCGTCCGCCGAGCGACGTTTCGCCGACTTGGCGGTCTTGAGCGGCTCGGCGAGCGCCTCGAGGTCTTCGCGCAGACCTCCGAGCGCTTTCTCCACGCCGCTGAGGCGCTTCTCCGTGAGACCTTCGATTTCGGGCAGGAGCTCCGCGAGCTTGCGCGTGGCGGACAAGGCCTTTTGCAGCACGGCGAGCTCGTCGGCGCCGGCGGGTTTGGGGCGCAAGATCGGATCGAAGCGCCGGCGCAGCTCCGCCACCGACTGCCCTTCGTCGAACACGGCGTGCCGGAGCTCCTTGATCACCTCGCGAGGGGGGGCCGCCGCCGCAGCGCGGTCCCGCTTCTCGGACGGGGCTTTGTTCGCGGCCTCCACGGCCTTGCCGAAGTAGTCGACCGCCTGATAGCTCGGGACCTCGCGCTCTACACCGTCCCATTGCAGGACCTGCGGCGCGAGGCGCTTGAGCGTGGAGAACGAGATCGTCAGCTTGTCGACCGTCTGGCGGCGAAGGTGCAGCTCCGTGGTGCAATACGCGTGGAAGTCTTCGTAGCCCCAGGCCTCGTACGTCTTCTCGCGCCGCAGCTCCACCAGACGCTCGGCGAGCTCGAGCCACGAACGCTTGAAGCGCTGCGTGCACCGCAACGCCTCGAGCCGCCGCGGCTCTGCGCCACTCTCTTCGAGGCGGGCCAACAGGGCGTCGATCTTTTCGGTGGCTTGCACCACGGCCGCCCCATATAGCACCCGCGCGGCGACGAGTGGTAGCGTTCCTCGGCCGTGGGCTCCTCGACCCCTCCTGCACCCGCATGGCGCTTGCCGACCGGCGTGCACGACGAAGTCGCCGGGAGGACCGTCCTCGCGGGTGGCCGTCCCCACGAAGATCCGCCCCTGATGGTCGGCGCGATCGTGGGCGTGTCGCCCCGCTATCGGATCGAGCGGCTCTTGGGCGAGGGCGGAATGGGCCGGGTCTATCGCGCCCGCCGTGAGCACGGTGGCCCCGAAGAATCCGTCGCGCTCAAGCTCCTGCGCAAGGATCTGACCGCCGAGCACTATGCCCCGGAGGCGTTGGCCCGTTTCCGCCAGGAGGCCGAGGCCGCTTCACGCATCGCGCATCCGGGGATCGTGAAGGTCTACGACCACCAGCGATTGCAGGATGGCCGCGCGCTCATCGCGATGGAGTTGCTCGAAGGCGAGAGCCTCGAGGCCTGGATGCTCCGCGGGGCGCCGTTGGGCGCGGGGTTGCTCGTGCTCGCGGACGTCGCTGCAGCGCTCCACGTCGCGCACGCGGGGGGCGTGATCCATCGCGACATCAAGCCTGCGAACGTGTTCCTGCACGGCCCGCCAGAGGTGCGTAGGCCCAAGCTCCTCGACTTTGGGATCGCGAAGGTCGAGCGATCCGAGCACACGAAGATCGAGACCGTGGTGGGGACGGTCCTCGGGACGCCGCTCTACATCGCGCCCGAGCGTGCCCTCGCACGGCCGCTGGATCCTCGCGCCGATCTCTACAGCCTCGGCATCATTCTCTACGAGATGTTGACCGGTCGCGTGCCGTTCGTCTCCGACCGGGCCATGGAAGTGCTCGGCATGCACATCAAGGCGCCGCCCCTGGATCCTCGGCTCGCCGCCCCCGGCCGGGCGATCCCCGAGGGCCTGGCCCAATGGACCTTGAAGCTCCTCGCCAAAGACCCCCAGGAGCGGCCCCAGACGGGCAACGAGGTCGCCGCGGTCCTGCGACGGTGGGCGGCCGATCCCGCGGTCGCCTCGGCGAGGATCGGGCTCGTGGATGCCGGGGTCGTCGACGCCGAGACGATGGGACTGGCCGCGATCGCAGAGCGTCCGACCTCGGTCCCGGGCCTGCAGGCGCGTGTGATCCCAAGCCCGTCGCGGGCTGCTCCAACGCGAGGGCGACGACGCGTGGGCTGGCTCGTCCTTGTGGCGCTCGGCGTCGTGTCCATTGCGGCTTGGTCCGTCCTGCGGGGCCTCCCGGCTCCCGCAGACCCGGAAGCCCCGCGTGCGGACGCTCCGGAACCGACTGGAACGGCGGTCCGCAGCGTCTCGGGGTCCGAGGCTCCCGCCTCGGCTCCTCGTCGTCCGGTGGAACAGCCCACGGCTGTGGCTCCGAGCGACGCTGCGAAGGCCCCCGAAGCGCCCGCACCATCGCCTGCGGCCGACCGTCCGGTCTCCGAGGCGCCTGGCCCTCGCGTCGCACCGCCGCCCGCCGTGGACACAGGTCGGGCCGTTGATGATAAAACACGCACGCGCGCGCCTGCCCGCCGTCCTCGTGCACGTCCGGCCGCTGCTCCAAAGCCCAACCCGACCCCGGCACTCCCTGCGTTCAAAGACGATGTCTATTCAGACTAAGCTCCTGCCGCCGATCCTGAGTGTTGCGTTGGCCTGGCCGACCGCTGTGCTCGCTGCTCCACCTCCTGCGGAGAAGAGCGAACCCGCAGCGAAGGCGGAGGAGAAGCCCGCGGAGGAGGGCGAGCCCGCGGAGAAGGCCGAGCCCTCGGAGAAGAGCGAGCCGGCAGCGAAGGCGGAGGAGAAGCCCGCGGAGAAGGGCGAGCCCGCAGCGAAGCCCGCGGAGAAGGGCGAGCCCGAGAAAGCGGCCGCGGAGAAGAGCGGCGCCGAAGCCAAGCCGGAGGAGAAAGCCGCGGAGAAGGGCGAGCCGGATCCGAACGCGGGCGAGAAGGGCGGCGCAACTGCGGCCACGACGGCCGCCGAGCCGAGCGACGATCCGGCCGACCTGGAGGCCGCCCTCGAGCGCGCGTCCGCGGCCCGCAAGGCCAAGCCCACGGCCGCGAACTGGAAAAAGGAGGGGGCCGCCCTCGAGCGTGCCGGACGCTTGTCCGAGGCCGCGGCTGCCTACCGCAGCGCCCTCGAGGCGCTCCCCGACGACGCCAAGCCTGCACAGCGCGAGGCGCTCGAGGCCGACCTCGCCCGCGTTCAGGCACGTGCACGTGGAACGGTGGCTGGCGAACCCGATTCGACCCACCGCGCGAAACTCGACGCGCGCTGGCAGACGGGCAAGGCACCCGCGGCCGCCGCGGTGAAGCCTCCGCCCCCGCCCCCCGCAGGCCCCCAGGATCGGATCATCAACAAGTGGTACCTCTGGGTCACCGTGGGCGCGATCCTGGCGAGCGCCGTGGCCGTGACGATCATCTCCGTCAACGCCTCGCGAGAGACCCGCGACGATTCGCTCAGTGTCGCGGGGGATGGCCCGATTCCGGGGTTTCGGTTCTGAGGCCCCGGCAGGGGGGCTTGGAGGGCGCATTGGCGTGTGGCGTGGCGTTGGGTAGCGCCTGCTCGGGCGCCGAGGCTCCGCCGGAGGCGAGCATCGTGGCGTCGGGCCGAGCGCTCGGCCCGAGCGAGGTCTCCGGGGCGCTCGTGTTCGGGGGCGGTGTCACGCTCTCGCGCATCGAGATCGGGCCGCCGTCGGTCGCTCCCGGGGAGGACGTGAAGGTGGCCTTCGAGCTGCAGGGTCCTCCCCTCGATCTGGTGATCGCCCTCCGTCCGCCCCGAGCGGCGAGCTTCCAGGTCGCGCTCGGCGGGGTCGATGCGCCGAGCCCCGAGCGACCCGAGGATCCGCGGATCCGCAGCATCACGCACCATGCCGCCACGGGGAGGGTCGAAGCAACGTTGCGTCTGCCCCAACCATGGCACCCTGCGACCGTGGTGGTGACGGTCCAACATGCGCCGCGCGGCCGCGCTGCCCCCACGCGCGTGACCTCTGGGCCGCGGACGCACGACGACCTCGGCATCCTCGGCATCCTCGACGTGCAGCCCACACCCACGCGCGCCCTGGTCCGCAGCGTCGCTCCGTCGCCATCTTGGCAACCCGATGGCGTGCTCGACGAGGCGTTTTGGTCCACACTGCCCGCCACCGCGATGGTCGACACGATGACCGGCGAACCCGTCGCGAACCCCACGGAGGTCCGCCTGGGATGGACGCCCGAGGCGCTCCTGCTCGGCGCATGGATCCCCGATGGCGACCTGCGCTCGACCTTTCTCGATCGCGACGACCCGCTGTGGGAGCAAGAGTGCTTCGAGGTGTTCGTGTTCGGCTCGGCGCAGCGACGCGACTACCTGGAGCTCCAGATCACCGCGCGTGGCGTCACCTTCGACGCGCGATTCGAACGCTACCGCGACGGTGACGTGAGCTTTTCGAGCACGTGGCGGACAGCGGTCCATCGGCGCGGCACCGTGGACGACGCGCGCGACCGCGACGAGGGCTGGTCGCTCGAAGCCGCGATCCCCTGGGCGGAGATCTGCGCCCACACGGACGCGCCTTGCCCCCCCAAAGCGGGCACCGAGCTCCGGTTCAACACGTTCCAGTTCGAGCGACCGCGCCGCGGCCCCGTCACCGCGTTCGCGCTCTCTCCACCGCGCGTCCCGGACTTCCACGCCCCCGAGAACGCGGCCGTCCTGGAGCTGTTGCCATGACCCGTCGTCTCACGGTCGCGTGTTGCTTGGCGGTCCTCTCCGCCTGCGGGGGCTCCTCCACCAGCCGCGGCACCACGCCTCCGGGCGAGCGCGGCAATCCGCTCGCGGGCATGCACGTCGAGGAACGCCGCGTGAAGCCCTCCACGCCTCCTGCCGACGCGTACTCAGAGCCCCTCAACCATGAGCTCGGGGCACCCGAGCGCGTGCTCGTGGACGCGATGACGACGCTCGAGCTCGTGCACTCCCCGTCGCTCAGCCGCGTCGCCGAGGAGATCGCCCGCGAAGCTCCGCACCGCGCCAACGTCCCGCCCGCCCTCGTCGAGGGCCTGATGGCATGGTCCGGGCTGGTCGATCCTCCCCCGCGTCTGGTCATCGTGGAGCTGCCCAATGACTCCGCGGGTTGCCACGCAGCGCTCACGGGAGCATGCGCGGGCGCCGTGGAGTCGCTCATCGAGCAGGTCCAGCGCGCGCGCCCCGAGGGCCCCGACATCCTTTATGGCGTTGGCGTGGCCAAGCTGTCGGCCAACGAAACCCGCATGGTCGTCGCCCTGCTCGAGCGCGCCGTCGAGCTCGAGGGGTTCCCGAGCACCGTCGACACGGGCGGCAGCATCACGCTGCACGGCCGCCTGCTGGGGACCCGCGAGCGCCCGCGGATCGAGGTGATCGCCCCCTCGGGGCGGTGGTTCAAAGTGCCCGTCGCGGAAGCACGAGAAACCGGCTTCGAAGCCACGGTGGCTTGTGCCGAAGAGCGCGGCGTCCACCAAGTGGAGCTGCTCGCCGACGGAGTCCACGGGGTCGAGGTCGTCGCGAACTTTCCGCTCTACTGCGGCGTCCGGCAGCCTGCCGATCTGCGCGTCGAGCTCGAGACGATGGACCCCTCGGTCACCGCCGAGCAGGTCGCGCGCGCCAATTTCCACTACCTCAACGAAGAGCGGCAGCGGCGGGGGCTCTCGCCCCTCGAGTGGGATCCGCCCGTCGCTCGCCTCGCGCACGACCACAGCGCCGACATGTTGGAGCACGACTTCTTCGGCCACCGCTCGCCCACCACCGGCGAGGTCTCGGACAGGTTCTCTTCCGCGGGGATCGATGGAGCCGTGATCCGCGAGAACGTCGCTCGTGGGTATGGTCCCAAGGGGATCCACGACAGCCTCATGGGCTCGCCCGGTCACCGCATCAACATGCTCGCCGACGACGTCACGAAGGTCGGGATCGGCGTCGTGATCGGCGAACCGCAGACCGACGTCGAAGGGGCACCGCGTCCGATCTTGTGCACGCAGAACTTCTTCCGGCCGCCGGGCGGCGGTGCGCCGCAAAGCGACGCCGAGCTCGCGCCGCAGCTGCGTGCCCTCATCGATGCGCGCCGCCAGGAAGAAGGCCTCCCGCCGATCCGCTGGGTGGAGCGGCTGCACCAAGGCGCGCAGACCTTGGCCCGCGCCCGCGCCAAAGGGAGAGATCCCAAGCCCGGCTGGGACCAGTCCCTCTACGGCGCGGAGTACAGCGCGATCGAAAGCCACCAAGCCCAAAGCTCGGACTATCGGGCTCTCGCCGGACTCGATCTCGGGCGGCCGCAAACCGGGATCGAGGCGGGTCTGGCGGTCGAGCGCATGCAGGGCGAGGACGGCCCAGGGTTCCTCTTGGTGGTGCTCGTCGGGAAACGGTGAGTTCCGCCGGGCGTGGTCCCGTGGCGCCCGGCATTGGTATGCTCCCGCGGAATGTCTGCGCACCCGCATCCTGCCGCGAAAGAGCGCCGCAGCACCTTGGTTCTCGGCGTCTCGGGCGGCTCGGGCCTCTACCGCATGGATGCCCTCGAGCGTCCGGAAGTCCACACCCTGGAGACTCCGTTCGGGCAGCCCAGCGGGCCCTACACCGTCGGGTATCTCCCCCGGCCCGACGCCCCCGCCCTCAAGGCCGTGTTCCTGCCGCGGCACGGGGTCGGGCACACCTTGCTGCCCTCGGAGATCAACTACCGCGCCAACATCCACGGCTTCAAGCAACTCGGCGTCACGCACCTGCTCTCGATCTCCGCCGTCGGTTCCCTGCGCGAATCCATCGCGCCCGGCCACGTCGTGTTTCCCGATCAGTTCATCGATCGCACGCAGGGCCGCGCCAGCACCTTCTTTGGTGACGGTGCCGTTGGCCACGTCCAGTTTGGCCGTCCCGTCAGCGCCGCCTTTGCCGAGCGCACCGCCGCTTCCGCGCGCCGTGCCGGAGCCCCCGTCGTCCACGAGGGGGGAACCTGCATGGTCATGGAGGGCCCCATGTTCTCCACCAAGGCCGAGTCCGAGCTCTATCGTGCCTGGGGCGCCCACGTGATCGGCATGACCGCCTTGCCCGAGGCCAAACTCGCCCGTGAGGCCGAGCTCGCCTACGCCCTCATGGCCCTCTCCACCGACTACGATTGCTGGCACGAGAGCGAGGCCGAGGTCAGCGTGGAGGCCGTCATCGCCATCCTCCACGCCAACATCGAGCTCGCCAAGCGCACCGTCGTGCTCCTCGCCGAGACCCTCCCCGAGCGCACCGCAGACCTTCCCTATCCCGAAGCTTGCCGCAACGCCGTGATGACGGCACCCCAGCAGATCCCCGCATCCACGCGCGCCCGCCTCGACCTCATCATCGGTCACTACCTCTGAGTCAGAAAGCAAACTCAATGTCGAACCAGCAGTCTCTCGTCGTCGTCGGTAGCGTTGCCATCGATTGGGTCATCACCCCCGAGGCCGAGCGCTCCGAGAGCATCGGTGGCGCCGCCACCTTCGCCGCCATCGCGGCCTCCTACCTCTCGCCCGTCAACCTCGTCGGCATCGTCGGCGACGACTTCCCCCAGCGCTCCATCGAGGACCTCCGTCGCAAGCGCATCGACACCTCCGGCCTCGAAGTCGTCCCCGGCGGCAAGACCTTCCGCTGGAAGGGCCGCTACCACGCCAACATGAACCAGCGCGACACGCTCGACACCCAGCTCGGCGTGTTCGAGACCTTCGATCCCAAGCTGCCCCCGCGCTACGCCGACAGCGGCTATCTGTTCCTCGCCAACATCCAGCCCGAGGTGCAGCTGCGCGTGCTCGAGCAGATGAAGGCGCCCCGGATCGTCGGGCTCGACACCATGAACCTCTGGATCGACATCGCCCGCCCCCAGCTCGAGAAGGTCATCTCGCGCGTCGGCGTCCTCATGATCAACGAGGAAGAGGCGCGCCAGCTCACCGGCGAGCACAACCTCGTCAAAGCCGCCCGCGGCGTCCGCAAGCTCGGCCCCAAGAGCGTGGTGATCAAGCGCGGCGAGTACGGTGCCCTTCTGTTCCACGGCGACGACGTCTTCTCCGCGCCCGCCCTCCCGCTCGAAGAAGTCGTCGACCCCACGGGGGCCGGAGACGCTTTCGCGGGCGGCTTCATGGGCTACCTGGCGCGCGGCGTCGAGCCCCACGGCGAGCACCTCCGGACCGCCATGATCTACGGCTCCGTCCTCGCCAGCTACATCGTCGGCGGCTTCTCCTACGACGAGCTCATCGGCCTCGACCTCGAGCGAATCCAATCTCGGTTCGCCCTGTTCCAGCGCCTCACCGACTTCGCGCGCGCCGACTTGGCCTAGGGAGGATCCATGTCCAGCGACTTCGAACTGCTCGAGGCGTGGCGGGGCGGGGACGAGGTCGCCGGACGGGATCTGTTCAGCCGCTACTTCGACGCGGTCTTTCGGTTCTTTCGCAACAAAGTGAACGATGCGGCGGAGGACCTCACGCAGCAAACGTTCATGGGCCTCGTGGCGGGGCGGGACAAGTTCCGCGGCGACGCGAGCTTCCGGACGTATCTCTTCGTGATCGCGCGCAAGCGCCTGTACTCGTATCTGCGGAACCTCGACAAGCGGCAGGACCCCATCGAGTTCGGGAACTCATCCGTGGTGGACCTTGGGCTCGTGTCGCCGTCCCAGGCCGTCGCAGTGCGTCAAGAGCAGCAGCTCTTGCTGCAGGCATTGCGGCGGTTGCCGGTGGAGATGCAGCTGGCGCTCGAGCTGCACTATTGGGAGGAGCTCACCGTGGTGGAGATTGCGGATGTGCTCGAGACGCCCGTGGGCACGGTGAAGAGCCGGTTGCAGCGGGCGCGGCAGCGGTTGGATGCGGTGATTGCGGAGTTGAGCGAATCCGAGGCGCTGCTGCACAGCACGATGGATAACTTCGATGAGTGGGCGCGGGATCTGCAGCGGCATATCGCGCCCGCGAAGGAACCGCCGGGGTAGGCCCCGCGGCGTCGAGCGCTGCTCCGCGCCGCTCCGCTCCTCTCCTCGACCTTCTCGCTACTTCTTGGATCCACGCACGCTTCCCGGAGACGCTCGACGACGAGTCCGGCATATCCGTGGATCGCATCAGCCGACGTTTGAGGTCACTCGTTCACTTGGCAACGCCGTGCTTTTCCAAGAATGCGAAGACGTCCTGCTTCCACATCTTGATCGCGCGATCGCCCATGAACCAGGTGTGCGCCCCATCGCGACCACACGGCATGTCATCGACTTTGAGATCCTTTTTATATCGCTCGATGACCTCGAGTGGCACATCGTAGACCTTGCCCCAGCTGCCATTTTTCTTCGGCAATAGCTCTTTCAGCGTGTCGGTCGGGTTTCTCTCTCCGCACTCCTTGTTGCACTGGATCAGGAACGTAGGTACGCGCACCTTGCGCGCCTTGTCTTTCAACGCATCCCGCAACGGGCCTTTTTCATCGCTGCCCCAGGAAAGTCCACCGCCCGCGCTATCCACTGCCGCGTGAATGCCAGGGACTTCACTCGCCGCGAACAGCGAGATGATTCCGCCGAACGAGTGCCCCATCACGGCGATCTTGCTGCTGTCGACCTCCGGCTGCCGTTGGACGAAGCGCACGGCGGACCGGATGTCCTCCATCTGCGCCAAAAGTAGCGTGACGAGCATTCCTTCGTCCGCCAGGGGATGGAGGTCGTCGAGTGGGCCCAGGATCTCGCGGTGGTAGACACCGGTCGAATTGCCATGTCCTCGCCGCTCCGGCGCGAGGACGACGAAGCCCTTTTCAACGAAGAGACGGGCCTTTTCGCAGGAGTCCCTCTCGAAGTTTGGTTCTCCGTTCGGGAGGCGCGCCTGATCGCTTCCGTGGTTCCATATCATCACCGGGTGCTTCCCCTTTTTCGCATCCTTCGGGACATAGAGGTACCCCTTGAGATTCGCCTCGCATCCGGGCTCGTCCGGGTTGCAGCGTAGATCGGACGAGTCGGCCGGAAAGGTCTTCTGGAAGTAACTGACCAGTTCTGCGCGTGCGTCAATATCGCACGACGGTTTCCACTTCGGTTTATCCTTGTCCGCGTACGCGTACGGCGAAAACAGCACGCACGCGCAGAACATCGCCAACTCGAGCAGGACGAAGAACGCACTGCTCGCCCAGGATACCACCAAAGCCGTGTGTCGTTGATACATGTAGCTGAGCATAGCATCAGGTGGTTGTGCCGGCCATGGGAATGGCTATTCCATTCGAATGACACCCTGTGCCTGCTGATACCTCTGCCTGCGGGACGACGCGCCTTCTATGTCCAGGATAGTGGAGGTCGTGGTCGGAGGATCCGGCTGGTCGCTTTGCGTTGTCATTGTTCATGTCGATGCTAAATCGCGGTTGCCATTCGCAGCGCTCACGCTCGCGCTCGCGAAGGGCCCCTTTTTGGACGCAGTTTGTTTCGTGGTCGGTATGCCTGCGCCGCGCGTTTGTATGAATTGGTGTTCGTGCGCTTTGAAAGTGGTGATGGAAAGAGTTGTGGCTGAATGAATGTGCTTTTGATCAGGATGGATCCACGAGGCGACGGAGCTACGGAGACCATTTCGTGGTCGAGGGTCTTCGCCCACGAGGAGAATGCTCGCTGCCGACCAGGGGTCAACGACGTTGCGACGTTGAGACCCCTCGAACGTGCGCGGGATGTTTGCAGAGCGTGTCCTGCGCATGGGCGCGGCGCGGCCCCCTCGCCTGCGCGGAACTGATCAATTAGCTTGGGCTTCGAGGTATCACCGCCTCTTTGTTATGCGCCTACGCGCAACCTCGCCCGGCACGAGCTCCGGCTTCAGCCGGCCGCCACGTGGACTTCGACGGTGCGCCAAGGCTCGGCGACCTTCAGCGAGGTCAAGCCACCCGCGATGGATTCCGATGTCGTTCGCCAGTTCTCGGTCCCTTTCGACCTCGACGGTCAAGGGCGGGTCGTCGATCGTTCTGTGGGTCATCGGGCTTTCGGAGGTCACCGTAGCGCTCGACCTGGCCCTGCCGAATGCAGTGCCCGAGCTTGCCGTGCTGTCCCGCGCGAAGAGGTCGATGCCGTGGACATCGCCCGCGCGGCTGGCGGCTTCGGCGAAGCTCGACGACGAGCACCGGAGCGACTTCGCCACGGGGTTCTTCGCCGAGAGTGAACCCCGAAAATCGGGGTACGTCAGGCGAGCCTATCCCCACCGTGTCTTTCTCGCCTCGACGACTACTGGCTCCACAGTCGTGCCAGGCGCAACTCGATCTCCTCGAACGGCTCGAGCCGACACACCGCATCGTCTCTTTGCGTCGTCACGATGCGATAGGTATCGCCGTCGAGCCGAAGGACCTCCAGGGTCCGGAGCTCTGGATCGATCATCCAAATGTGCCGCACACGTTCTCGCGCATAGATGGGCACTTTGTCCGCGCGGTCGCGCTTCGCGGTGGACGGGGATAGAACCTCGCAGAGCCAGTCCGGCGGAACCGTCGAGAACGGTTGGTCTGGAAGGTCTGGCATGGTTTCTCGCCGCCATCCGGCGAGGTCCAGTACGAGGATGTCGTCTGCGAGATGTAGCTCCGGTTCGTCGAGGATGATCCAGTTGCCGCGGCCATCCTCTCCCAGGTCGGCAGGTCCGAGAAGAACGCCCAGGCGACTCGCGGACCGTGCATGAGGGAAGCGCGGGCGTGGCTGGAGATGAAGCTCACCTGCGATGACTTCCGCGACGCAGTGCAGGGGAGCGTTCAGCACATCCTCGTAGGTCGCTGCCTTTTGCCCTCGCTCTCGCACGAGCGGACTCTAACAAAAAGCGTCTGGCGGGAGCGCACGACGCGTAGATACGCGGTCCCGAGTCACAGGAACGCGACGAAATCAGCACCGGCGATGAGTGCCAAACCGCGGCTTGTGAGCCAAGGAGCCGTGGCTCCCGGCTCAGTCTCCTGGAGAACGGCGTTGCACGACCCGCTCCGCGACCGCACGCTTCGCCAACGCAGCGTCGCGCTGTTCGACCGTGATCACGGCGGGCGCCGAATCGATCACCTTCCCACTGAAGAACGCATCGGCCAAACCAGGTCGCTCGAACACCGAGGCGAGCTCGTGTGGCGAGAACATCGGGGCGTTCAACATGTCCTCGCCGGCGCGGATCTTGATGCTGCCTTGGGTGGCGGGGGTGCCTTCGTAGCGACCGTCGTCGAGCATGACACCTCCTTCGTCGACCCAGATCTCCAAACCGTCGAGCACGCGCAGGACACGATTTTGCGCGGTGACGGAGAATCGCCAGGTGGGATCGAGGTCGCCGTCCCCGATGGAGGAAACAGCGTTGGGGACGGACGTACCTGTTCCGGGGTCCCAGGCGCTCGTGGGGCTATCAGGACTGAGTCCGGAAAAGAGGACGCGGTCGTCTTGACGCCACGCCAACTTGACGGTGCCGGGCGCTTCCCAGGTCGCCATGAGTTTTCCGGTGGGTAGGTCGAGCGTCGTGACGACGGCGCCGTCGCTCATCGCCAGTCGCTGCCCCGAGGTGGACCACGCGGCGGCCTTGATGGCGGCAAGGGGCACCGGGACGCGCCCGACGGCCTGCCCGGTCGCGAGATCGACGACGCGAAGCTCACCATCCTCGTGCAGCAGTAGACGGTTGTGGACGGATCCGAAAACTGCGTCCACCCATGCGCTGTGAGGGCCGAGGAGACGCGACGTCTGCGGGTCGTCGAGAGGACGCCACACGACCCCGGCGGTCGCACTCACGGTCGCGAGGGATTTCGATCCCCAAAGGATCTCCGCGTCCCCGGATCCGTCGAGCTCGACGGGAGGGTCGTGCAGCAGCATCAACGCGCCGGATGGCTCGCACACGGCGGCGACTTGCGTGCCATCGGGGGAAAGGTCGTGAAACTCGCAACCCGCCGGCAGATCGAGCGAGACGCGGCACGTTCCGGTTTCGCCGGTCTCATCGTCACGGTCGGCGGAGCAGGTGCGCCATACGAGCGAAGTATCGCCACCGACGCCGGCGACGTCGATGATGGACCGCTCGATGAACTTCGCCGAAGGCACGCGTGCCAGCGAAGGCGTCCGCTCCTGCCATAGGGCCGCGCCGTCGGTCGAGAACTCGAGGACCCGAACGTCGTATTCGAAGTATGCGAGATCGGTATCGTCCTCCTCCACGAACGAGTTCACCCAAAGGTGCTGGACACCTGGACCACTGGTCAACCACCAATACTCCTCGCCGTAGGGGATGGTCTCCTCCGAGCTTTCACTTTCCGGGAACTCAGGGCATTGGCCGGACAACGCTCGCCCCGAGAAGCGCGTGTCCTCGCTGACGCGCGACATCTCGTCCCACTCCATGACGTAGAGGCATTGCCCGCGTGGATCGAGGGTCAACGCGAGCCCGGAACCCGAGATCCTGTCGACGACGGGCGGAGTTTCCAAGTCTTGGAACTGGAGCAGTTCGAAGCGGACGGACTCGTACTCGTATTCGGCGCACACCTCGTCGTCCTCGCAATCTTGGACGGGCTCGACGTTGGCGAGCACCCACAGGCGGTCCGACCATCCGATTTCGACGGCCAGTGGTGCCACCGCGAGCCCCAAGGGGACGTCGTGGATCCTCTCCCCCCCTGGGTTCGACCAGACCTCGATGTGATCGGCACCCTCCCGCCAGAGGGCGAGCCGATCTCCGGACGGACCAAAGCCGTGCGCGCGGACGGGCGCGCAGCTGGAGCATTCGAATCGTCGCGGGGGGGCGCCTTCGGTCTCCACGACCACCGCAGGTCCGTCGGTGGAAACGCGTGCCTGGCCGTTGGGGGAAAGGGTGTCGTCGACCCACGATGCGCACTCTTCTTCGGAGAGCTCGCCGCGGAAGTCTCCCCGAGCGTCCCACGCCATGCACGACTCATCCACGCGAAACCTTCCCGTGGGGTCGAAGCCGCTCGGCACCGAGGTCATGACGTGTTGTTCGACGAGAAAGAGTGGAACGGTCGCAGGTGGCGGTGTCTCGGCGGTGAGCGTCGCCGGGATCTCCTCCAGCGGCGCGACGGTGGGACTTTTGGCCTGACAACCCCCAGCAATCATGCCGAGGACCCAAACGGTGGAACGTTTCATCGCATCTCCGTGGGCGAACCCGAAGCGAGTTCGCCATGGTTGAGGAGCACGTCGCCCACGACCATCGCCGTGGCTTCGCGCCCCGAGTGCACTTCTTGGATCCGTTGATAGCGGACCGACCAAACCAACGTCTGCCCGCATTGCGGAGGCGGCAGCGCGAACCGAACTCGGCGCGGTGTGGGATCGGGACCCACGCGATCGTCGGAGATCTCCACGCGCACCGTGGTCCCGAGCGGTCGACTGGCGCCCCAATGCCGGGCGAGGTAGCGCTCGGAATGCCATCCGTCCGCGGTCTCCACCTTGACCTCGAGGCGCCGCATCAAGTCGCCGGTCGGGAACGCGTGGCCCACTCCGATGGCCGTCAGCGAGAGCTCGACTTCGCAGGGTCCGCTCCAGTGCGCCTCGGTGCGTAGGGCTCCGCGCAGCAGCTCGGGATCCCGGGAGGCGGCGAAGGTATGGTCGCGATGGCCGTGGCGCGCGGGCATGTGGCACTGGGCGCAGGACACCTCCGAGAACGGCGAGCGCCGGTGTTCGGACACGGTGGATTGCATCAACTCGGGTCGATGCCGGCGCTGGGTATCGGCAAAGGCGAACTCGTGGCAGTTGGCGCAGGCATCCGCGGTGGCGAACCTCGGATCCCGGCGGACGGGGTGCGGCGCCGAGCGGGGCTCGCCACTCGCAGGGCCCGAAAGGATCTCGTCGTCGACGACGTGGCAGCTCACGCATCCGACCCCGAGCTCCGCCGCCGCGTCCGGGGTGGGCAACCGGGGATCGGCTTCGGGGGCGTGACAGCCGCGACAGAAGGGCAGGGGCTCTTGGGCGAGCGCACGCTCGAAGGTCTCGCTGCGGAAGGCTTGCGCGTGACCGGAGCGCGCCCACTGCTCGGCTTGGACCGGGTGACACTCGACGCAGGTGGCTTGCTGGGTCAGTCGCGCGGGGTCGCGGCGACCCACCGCTGGGCCGGGGAGTTCGCCGTCGCCGCGACCTGCCGAGGCCGAGGGCATGCAGAATCCGACGCCCGCGACGACCAGCCAACCGAGCCCCGCGCGGCTCATGCTCCAAGCTTGCGTCGTCAACGTGGTCTCCGAGGAACAGGACGGCCGAGGGCGCCCGGACTATTCCTCGTCGATCCTACGTCCGCCGGGTCACCATGGCGATTGTCCGCCATGAACACGCGTGGATCCCCCCACGGCTACGATGTCGAGCGCGCCTTGAGCGAAACACGGACGCGATAGCTCGGGGAGAGGCCAGACCCTGGAATCGAGCACTCCTTCTCGATGTCCGTGAACCCCATGCGTTGGTAGAGGCGCCATGCGCGATTGTCGGCCATGACGTCGAAGGTAAGCCAGAGATAGCCAGCGCGGCGTGCTTCCTCCACGACGTGCGCGAGCAGGTGCTCTCCAATCCCTTGATTGCGTCGATCGGGTCGCACACCGAGATTCTGCGGGAAGAAGCTCCGGAACGGGACATCTGGGATCAACCTGCGCATTCCAAGTCCGCGAGCGAGGATCCCAGCGCCGCGACGTAGGCCGTAGAAGCGGAGAATCCCTGTTGCGCTCGCGAACTCCGAGACCTTATAGGAGAGCCAATCGAGCCGGGCGATGATGGCCACGACTTCGCCTTCGTCTTCCGCGACGAGGCATCGACGCCAGCCGACCCGGCCCCAGCCGGAAACGAACTCGTGGTGGAGATATCCGGTCGCCTCCCGACCGTAGACGAAATCGTAGATTTGAGGGGCGGATGAGTAGAGCAGAGGTACCGCACTCTCTACGTCGTGCGGCGTGGCGGGTCGATAGACGATGGTCATGGCGCATCGAGTACGAAAAGCAGTGCGGTTTCGAGGAGCCCGCACGGGCGGTCGACCAAAGATACCGTCAACCAGATCGCTTGGAGGATGCTTGAGGCGGTGTCCGTTGAGCAGCTTTCCCGTTCCCGCAACCATCGGCGGTGCAAGGCGGCCAAGCGCGGATCCGCTTCGGCAACGATTGCGTGGCGTGCGAAGGCGGCGTCGACGAGGGCGCGCCATTCATCCAAAGGCGGATCCACGTGCGCCAGCGCCTCGAGGCGAGGCAAGAGGCGTGCGGACTGGCGAAACAACGACGCGGTCGCAGCCTTACGCCCGTCTGCGAGGCGCACATAGTGCTCCTCGAAGTATCCGATCCCTCCAGAGACCTGCATGCCAAGGTCGCAGGCGCTCCACAGGGCGCGCGCCGCGAGACGAAGTGCGAGAGCTGGGAGAAGAGGCCGCCCGGCGAGGTCTCGGTCGTCGTGGTGAGCGATGGCCTCGCAGACGATGCGTGCCCTGAGAACTTCGAGGCCGAGCTTCCCCAGCAGCTCCTGGATCGCGCCATGCTTGAGGATCGATCGCGCGAACTGCCGTCTTGTCGCGGCGTAGACAGTGACCCCCTCCAAGCTCGTCTGCGCCGCGCCGAGGCAGGCTGCCGCGAAACAGAATGCCATGGCCGGTGAGTCGGAGACACTCCCGAACGCCGACCATCGCGAAGCGAGATCCCGGGCGCTCTGCTCCACGAGGTCCAGCGATTGTGCAAAATCGTGGGCACCGATGATTCGAACCACATCGAACAACTCGTCGCAGGACAGCTCGAGCCCCCCTCGACTCTCCGGTGCGGCCAGATCCGTCAACTCGAGCCCCGCGAGGAGATCGCGCGAATGCTCCTCGGGTTCGGGCCAGCGGCGTAGCGCCTGTGCAATCGCTTCGCCCGTGGGAGTGCACGCGGACAAGAACAGCGAGGTGAGACTCATGATAGCGCTTCCACGGGAATGTGCGGACTCGCCTCGACGAGTGCGACGAAGTCGAGGATGTAGGTCGCGGTCACCTCGGGATGGGTGACGATGACATGGTGTTCGGCACCGGCGATCTCTCCGCAGAGTCGTGCACGGCCGCTCTCGCGGACGGCTTCGAAGTCGGCGGCGGAGAGGATTGGACTCGCCGCTCCGCGGAGGAGACCCCATGGCTTCTCGAGACCGAGAACATCGACGAGTGCGACGTTTCGTCGGGGCGCCGAGAAGATTTGCGGATCGAAGCTCCAGACGAAGCGGTTGCGCACGGGAGTGATCGCGCCGACGGCGAGTCTCTCCAACGCATCCTTGGGAATGCACTCGGGAGGCCAGACGCGGAAGTTCTCGAGAACCTGTTTCAGGTTCGCGTAGGGCCAGTGTCGCTCTGGATAACGAAACGGCGGCATCCCGGTCACGACCGAGAGGCGGGTGTCGATGATGAGAAGACCTGCAACGGCGCGATGCCACGCGATCTTGGTCGCGATCGCGCCGCCCATGCTGTGACCGACGAGGATCCACGGGGGGCCGTCGCCTTGGGCGTCGAGAAAGGCGGCGACTTCTCCGGCCCAGCCCTCACCGCTATAGACCGCCTTGTGACCACTTCGGCCGTGGCCCGAAAACTCTAGGACCGTGACGCGGTGATCACGAGCGATGCGGGTCGCGACGCTTCGCCACCATCCCGCGTGGCTCGCGAGCCCGTGCAGGAGGAGGAGTCGGGCCCGGCCCGCGTTCGCGGGTCCGAGGAACCGACAGTACGAGTCTGTGCCCACGACCTCGTGCTCGTCGCCGAAGTCCGCGTCGGTCATGCGTGTTCGCTTCCGATCCGCTCTGCGATGGCTTGCCCCATCCGCATGGGCAGCGAGAAAGCACCGGCCTTCACGAAGTCCTCGAGGGAGGACAACGCCTCCTCGACCGCGGTTCGGGCAAAGTCCCGGTCGCTCTGCGACGCAGTCGCCACGTTTGCGAAGCCGGAGATCGCCAATGCAACGTTGGCGAGGCGTAGCCATGCCGGTTGATTCGCCGCGATCCGATCACCGCAACGTTGAACGATCGCGTCTCTCATCCCGGACATTCTGTCGACGTACCGGGCGACGGCAGGGTTCGCCGCCCACCACGCGTCGCGCAAGTCTCCGCGGAGGCCAGGTGCGATCACGAAGAGACGCAGAACTTCCGAAGTCCCTTCGAAGATCGGGAAAGCTCTCGCGTCGCACAACCAGGCGGAAAGATCGATCCCTTGGGCCGATCCGCGGCCGCTTCGAAGTTGCTCGATAAGGACATCGACCACCGTCTCGCTCAAGACGACCTTCGCGAACGCGGTCACCTGAGCTACGGCATCCTCTCCCGCGTCAATCGCCCGGGTGCACCGGTCGACGAATCCGCGCGCGTAGAGCAGCCGAGGATCACGCTCGGAGAGCAGCCGCTCGAGCATCCCCAAAGCACCGGCCGCGAGACTACACCGTCCCCACACCAAGGACGTCGTGATCACGCCGAGGTTGGGGTGATCGGTACCGAGGCGCGCCGTCTCGTCCAGAGGTACGTCGTCGAAGTGTACGATGGCCGTCGGACTTCCATGCAGGCCGGCCTTCGACAGAGCGTGCTCGACATGCACTCCGGCTGATTCTCGCGGTACGACGAATAGGCCAAAACGCAGCGCAGAGGTCTTTGCAAGCACGAGGAAGAGACCCGCGTCTGGAGCATTGGTGACGTACGCTTTGCTCCCCGTGAGTCGAAATCCGTTCGCCGATCGGACCGCCTTGGTGCGGATTCCCGAGAGGTCCGAGCCCGCCTGGACTTCGGTCAGACACAACGCCCCAATCCGTTCACCGGTCGCCAGCGCTCGGAGCCACGAAGCCTGCGCGGAAAGGCCGTGGGCGACGAGTGCCGAACAAACCAACGCATTGTGGGCACCGACCGAGCACGCGAGCGAGGGATCGATCCATCCGAGACGCCCGATGGCACGGGCATAGTCGGATGCGCGCAGCCCGGCGCCGCCGAGAGCGGGTGGTACGAGCATGCCGAAGAGGCCTCGCGACGCGAGGATCGAGCGCGTCGTCCCGATCGTCGACACTGTGCTCCCTCTCACCCCGTGCGGCTCCGACAGTGCTCGAGACACTCGATCGTGCGACGCAGCTGATCGCTCGTGTGGTCACGACTGACGAAGAAGCGCAGCCTCGAGCTCTCGGGGGCGACGGCCGGGGGGATCACCGGGAGGACATAGACGCCGCGATCGAGTAGACGTCGCGACAGCTCGATTGTCGCTTGCGCATCACCGATGATGAGTGGAACCACCGGCGTATCGTCCGCGCTCAAACCAGTGCTCCATCCGGCCTCGCGGATCCACTTCCTCAGCGTGTTCCCGTTGTGCTGGAGGGTGCGGCAGCGCTCGGGTTCCCGTTTCAACACGCGTAGGGCAGCGAGGGCCGCCGCTCCGTTCGCCGGACTCATCCCGACCGAGTAGACGAAACCCGGGCACGTGTACTTCAAGTACGTGACGATCTCTCGCGTTCCGGCGATGTACCCCCCGCACGAAGCCAAGCTCTTGCTGAGGGTCCCCATCCAGAGGTCGACATCGGCAGGGTCGACCCCCAGGTGTTCTGCGACTCCGCGACCATGGGCTCCCATGGTACCAATGGAGTGCGCCTCATCGACCATCGTCACACACTTCCACCGTTTCGCGGCGGCGACGATTCCGGCGAGCGGCGTCACGTCGCCGTCCATGCTGTAGACGCCTTCGACGAGCACGAAGGCTCGGCGATAGTCATTGCGATGCCGCCGGAGCAGGAACTCGAGGTGCTCGGGATCGTTGTGCCGAAACGGTCGTTGGAAAGATCCTGACCGGATCGCACCTTCCATGCAGCTATTGTGGATCAAATCGTCATTGAGGATGACGTCTTGCGATGTGGCGAGATGCCCGATGACGCTTACGTTGGTGGCGTGACCTCCCACGAACACGATTGCGGCGGGCGTTCCGAGGAACTGGGAGATCTCGTGCTCGAGGTCGACATGGACGGGCCGTTCGCCGCTCACGAGCCGACTGGCGGAGACGGATGTTCCGTACCGGGAGATGGCATCTGCGGCGGCGGCGACGACCTCGGGATGTCCACTCAGCCCCAGGTAGTTGTAGCTGGAGAAGTTGATGAGTGTCCCGGTACCAATGTTGGTCGTAGCACCATTGGTACCGAGCGAGGGGACGAAGAACGGGCTGCGGTCCCCAAACGACGCCAGTTGAGCCTGAAGTGCGGAGAACTCGACGAAATCCGACCCCGAGAGGGTGAGCGGCTCGGGTCTCTGCGCGGGCGTGGTCGGGCGCTCTGCCATGAATGCGGCGATCGAGTCGGCCAAGCGCGACAAGGGAACGTCTGCGTCGAGCAGAGGCTTGATTGCAGGGCCGTGGAGCGCAACGAGGTCGGCCTGCAACGATACGAGCGCGATGGAATCCAATCCGTGCTCTCGTAGCGAGCGTTCGGGGAGGAGGGGAACTCCGTCGCCGAGGATGCGTTGGACGATACGGGTCAGGTCCTCGATTCCGCGCTCGGCTCGGGGTCGCGAGGTGGCGGCCTCCGGCAGCTGCGGGGGAGCAGAGAACAGCGGCGTGAACGGGGCGCGCTCATAGCGTTCTCGCTGGAATGGATAGTGTGGCAAGCTCAGGAGCGGCGCGCTCGAGAAGAGTCGGGCCCACGTGCCGCCACCTCCTGCGACCCAATATTGCATCAATGCCGCCAACCACGCGGTGTCGGCGTCCGTACTTTCGGATCCGCGCAGCACCGGCACCCCGAGGGTATCGAAGCGCTGGGCCAGGTCTCCGGTGATTCGGCGCCACGGGTCGAGGATCCGCCACCTTTGAGGGGCAGAACCTACGTCGCTGCGCGTGAGGAAGCCTCCCACGCTGTCAGCGTCGAGATAGACTTCCACCGGGAGCCCCAATGAGGTCGACCGCTCGTGAAGGTCTCCGGAACGCCAAACCGCCAGCTTTGGCGCCCGCCAACCTGCATGGCCGGCGATCGCGGTTCCGCGGTCTGCAGTACCCGAGAGTCTTGCCGAAAGCTCGGAGAGGTCTTTGCAGAGATAGGCTCGTCGATGGGCATGCTCCGCCCGCGAGGACGCGAGCGTGCGCGCGACGGCCATCGGGTCGAGCTTGGGGTGTTCCGTCAGATGGCGAGAGAGCCGCGCCTCGAGCAGTTCCAGGGCCTTTTCCGTCCGCGCGGAAACCATGAACGCCAGGTCGCCCGGGGGTCGTGGATCGACGGCGGGCGCGGGGACGCGGCCGAGAACGGCGTGCCCATTGGCGCCTCCGAAGCCGAACGCACTGACCGCACCGTAGCGCGCGGCGACGGGCCACGTCGCGGGTTCAGAGGGCACGGCCAGACCCTGGCCGAGGGGAATCCCTTCGCTCGGGTTCTCGAGGTTGAGTTGGGGTGGAACGACGCCGTGTTCCATCGCCAGGAGCAGCTTGACGAGGCCTGCCATTCCGGAGGCAGCCTCGAGATGACCCACGTTGCCCTTGGCCGTACCAGCCCACACGTCGAGGTCGGGGGCGGAGGCCCGGATCTCCTGGGCGAGCGCCTTGGCCTCGATTCGATCGCCGAATACCGTGCCCGTACCGTGGACCTCGATCATCCCGAGTTGGCCCGGACCGATGCCGGCATCGGTCCACGCCGTGCGGATCACCTCGCGCTGTGCCTCGCCGCGCGGCGCGGTGAGGCCGTTCGTACGACCGTTGACATTGACGCCGAGTCCGGCCACCGTGCAACGGATCCGCTCTCCTGACGTCTGCGCATCGTCCATGCGCCGCAGCACGAAGAATGCACAACCCTCGCCGCGGACGTAGCCATCGCCCGCCGCGTCGAACGTCTTGCAGCGCCCGTCTTTGGCCATGAGTCCCGCGTGCGAGAGCGAGATGAACTCCTCGGGCGAGAGGTTGAGGTTCGTCGCGCCTACCAATACGCGATCGCTGCGGCGAGATTCGAGCAGCAGCCTGGCCATGTAGAGGGCGTAGATCGACGATGAGCACGCCGTGTCGACGGCGAGGCTCGGACCGCGAAGGTCCAGCGCGAAAGAGAGCCGGTTCGCCGCAACCGAGAGATAGGTGTTGGTTCCATTGAACGCGTCGATGGTGTCGAGGTCGCGGTAGTGGAGACGATTGTGGTCGCCGTGGGCGATCGCCAGAACGACCGCCGTGTTCGTCCCCGCGAGCGAAGGGGGGAACAATCCGGCGTCTTCCAACGCCTCCCAGCCGACCTCCATGGTGAGGCGCTGTTGCGGATCCATCCGACGCGATTCATGGGATGGAACCCCGAAGAGATCGGCGTCGAATCCATCGATGTCACGTAGGAAGCCACCCCACCGCGTGCACATCTTGCCGGTGCGACCCATCTCGGGGTGATAGAACGCGTCGGCGTTCCAGCGGTCCGGCGGGATCTCCGTGATCGCGGAGCGTCCGTCGACGAGAAGCCGCCAATACTCCCATTCGTCCTCCCCCTGAGGGAAGCGACAGGCCATGCCCACGACGGCGAGAGGCTCCGAACTCATCGCTTTCGATATCCTTTGTCCAACCGATCGAAACGAATCCGCAAGAGACCCATGTTCTTGATGTGGAAGCCCATCGTCACCATCGTGAGGTATTGGATGAACTGCTTTACCTTGGCTTCTCCAGAGAGTTGTGCCGCCGCTTCTCGATGGATACGCAGGCGCCGCAGCCACTGCCGGCAGGTTTCCTCGTAGTCGGCCGCGTCGTTTCGGAGCGCCGCGATGCTGAACAACCCGTCCGAAGCCTCGGCAATGTCGGAGATCTTGGGCAGATCCGACTCTGGAAAGATCTCGTTCGCGATGAACGGACTCATCATGCTTCCGTTCATGTTGTCGTAGCTGATTGTCTGCAGGGACAATCGCGCCCCCGGCCGGGTGAGTGTCCAGCAGCGCTCGAAGAACTCGCGGTAGCGGAGCTCTCGGGCCCCGCGCTCGAGGTTCGGCTCGGCGAAATGCTCGAACGCGCCGATCGAAACGATTGCGTCGTAGGGGGTCGCAGGTTCGTGGTCCCGCCAACTCTCGAGGCGAACTTCGACCCCCGGGACTTGGCGCTGCTGGCAATAGCGGTGCTGTGCCTTCGAGAGCGTGAGGCCGGTTGCTTGCCGAACACCCCGGGTCTGCACAGCGTGGCGCAGCAGTGCTCCCCAGCCGCAACCGATGTCGAGTACATGGCCTCCGCTCTCCACTGCCCCCGATCCTTCGAGGTGGTGGTCGAGCTTGCGGAGCTGAGCGCGTTCCAGGTCGTCTCCTGGACTCCACATCGCGGACGAATAGACCATGTTGTTGTCCAAGAACGTCGCGTAGAAGCGATTCCCGACATCGTAGTGGTGTTCGATCGCCTCTGCCGAGGCGCCCGCTCCGGTAGTGACTTCGGCGGTCTGTGTCATGCGGCGAGAGATGCGGCGAGCCGCGAGATCGTAGGGTGCTCGAATACGACGGTTGGATCGATCTCGAGATTGAGCCAATCCGCGAGGTCTCCCGTCATGGCGGCGGCGGCGGAGGACTCGATCCCAAACTTGTCGAAGGATGCGGTGGGATCGATGGCGTCTTGAGAAAGCTCGAGTGCCTTCGAAATGTACTGGACGAGCCAGTCTTCGATTTCTTCGCGTGATTTGGACATGGGTTTCATCTCGGACTACTCATATTCGACTTCGGACGACTCAGGGGCGTCGAAGCGTCGTTTCTCTCGTTGGCTCGCTGTGGGATGTTTCACATCCGTGATCCACCCGAGACGTTCGAAGAGGGCGATCGTGTATCCACCAAAGTCGACTTGCCACCACTCCAGGCCGAAGCGAGCCGAGGTGGGAAACGCATGGTGGTTGTTGTGCCATGATTCTCCGAAGGTGAGGACCGAGAGCCAGCCGATGTTGCGGCTCTGATCGTGACTCCGGTAGTCTTGGCGACCGATGAGATGCGCGAGGGAGGTGATCGTCCAGATCGCGTTCTCCCCGGCGATGATGCGGATGGGTCCCGCCCATAGCGCCCCTGTGAGGCCCGCCATCCACGATCCAGCGAGGATTCCGCACACGACACCGGGCACGACGATCCCAAGGATCATCCACACGTAGTAGAGCCTGCTGAGCTTGACGATGGTGGGCACTCGAAGCAGATCGCGGGCATACATCAAAGTGCTCGGCACGTCGTGATCGAACACCCAGCCCACGTGTGAGTGGAAGAATCGCTCGAAGCCGCGGAGCGGTCGCTCCCGCTTGATGTATGGTGAGTGCGGATCACCTGCCTGGTCAGCTTTCTGGTGATGCCGACGGTGCAGGGCGACCCAGTAGATCACGGGGCCTTGTCCGCAGAGGCTCCCAAGCACGATCAGGGTCCCTCGAAGCCACATGGGAGCTTTGAAGGCGAGATGGGTGAAGTGACGATGGAAGCCGACCGTCATCCCCGTGATGGAAAGCGCATACATCACCAGAAACGCCCCGAGATCGAGCGCCGTGGGCGTAGTTCCACGAACTGCCAGGGCGACGACCGCGAGGATCGCGAGCGAGGGGATCACCGTGATGATGTAGGCGTGTGCTCGCGGAGAGAATGGCAAATATCGAGGATCGACGGTCTCAGAGAGTGATGCTTGAAGAGCCATGGACGTTCTCCGCGGTGGTCGCGGTGGAAGGTAGTAGAGGACGCAGGGTTTGGTCCTCGTAGAGGCGACGGCACTCCGAACGACGGACCTTGCCGCTCGAAGTTCGGGGCAACGAGCGTGGCTTCACGAAAACGACCGCACGTGGCCGGACGCCGTGATCCCGCCAGACTTCGTGCGCGATGCGATCTCGTCGGGCCTCCGTTGCGTCGGCCTCTTCGACCTCCTGGACGAGAACCATCTCCTCCCCGCTATCCGCGTCGATCGCGAAGGCTGCGGAGCAGAGACCGAAGAGGCAGGCGTCGCCCCGAACCGCGGTCTCCTCGACGTCCTGGGGATGGACGTTGATGCCCCGGACGATCATGAGGTCTTTGATCCGTCCAGTGATCGCCAGGTGTGTGCCGATCTCCACACCCAAGTCGCCGGTGCTAAGGTACGTGTCGGGATCCCCGGGGAGTTGGCGACCGAACGCGGGCGAGTCTCGTCCCCAGTAGCCCAAGGTGACGCTGGGACCCGCGACCCAGACTTCTCCCTCGTGTCCGGCAGGGCAAACCCGCCCGGTCTCCACGTCCACGATGCGAACGCGCGTTTCGGACGGCGGAACGCCGCAGTCGACGACCTTTCTCGTCGCGTCATTCGGAAGTGAAATGTCGTGGATCTCCGGGAACGTCCCCTTGGGTCCGCCGGTGACGATGAGCGTTGCCTCGGCCAATCCGTAGCATGGGTAGAGCGCTGACCGCTCGAAGCCGGCCGGTGCGAAGGTCGTCGCGAATGTTTCCAACACGCGAGGCCGGATCGGTTCTGCTCCTACGAAAGCGAGGTCCCACGTCGAGAGATCGAGTCCCTCGTAGTCCTTTGGAGAAGTGCGGCGTACGCACTCTGCAAACGCGAAGTTGGGACCGCCGCTCGTGGTTCCGCGACGTTCGGAGACCGCTCGGAGCCACCGAATGGGCTTCTGCATGAACTTCCACGGACACAACAACGTGACCCGGAATCCCTCGACGACGGGGTGCACGACGCCGCCGACGAGACCCATGTCGTGATAGTGCGGGAGCCACATGACCGCGTGACTCTCCGGGCCATGGCGAAAAGCTTCGCGAATCGCACGTGAATTGGCGGCGAGGTTGCCGTGGGTCACCATCACCCCGCGCGGCACGCCGGTCGATCCCGAGGTGTATTGCAACACGGCGAGATGGTCACTCTTGACGATCGGACGCGAAGAAAGGGCGGCGGTCTCGAGTTCCGCGGTCGATATGCGAGGAATCCCGTCGGCGACGCCGATAGGTTCGTCGGAGACGAGGACCGCAGGCGTGCAATCTTCAAGAATCCCACGGAGTAGGGCTTGCCCGGCGGGGCCCCGCACCCGGGAAATGGGGACGGCGACGAGCCCCGCGTAGAGGCATCCATAGAACGCCGTCACGAACTTCAGGCCGGCCGGGAGCGAGAGCACGACGCGATCGCCAGGAGAGGCGTAAGAAAGTAGTACGGAAGCTGCGGCATGCGCCCGTTCCACCAATTCTTCGTATCGGAGGCTCTCGACGGCGCTATCCGCCCAGAACGATACCGCGTCCACGATACGGGAGGTCGCGGCGTGGCGATCCAACGCCTCGATTACGGGACTTCTCATCTTGCGACCTAAGGAAACTTGGGAGTGAGTCGACAATCCACGGTCGCCGGAGGGAGAAGACCACGGCACCGGGAATCGTTGCGGAACAACCGGTGCAGCCTATGGAGGCCATGTGGAGGTGTCAATACGTGATTCGGCGGAGGCGTTGTCTCCCGTGAACCGTACGGGGTGTCTTTTGGTCAGGTATCCCGTCGTCGTCTTGTGACGGACGTGAGACACGCATGCGTCGCAATGTGGAGAGTCGCGGCAATGCCCGTATGTGCGGAATGAACGCGAGGTGGTGAGTGCCATGACTATGCATTGTCGTCCAGTGAGCGATCGGTGGAACAAGAATGTCGGATATGCATCAATGGGTTGGCCGCGCTATGCGCGAGATGAGGAGACGGCCCCAATTGCCACTGGAGTCGACCCGGACATCTGGGTAGGATTCGCGCGTGCGTGGAACTCAGAGGTTTTCTTTGGCGGTCGGGCTCATCGCACTCGGGTGTGGAGCGAGCCCGGAAGACTCGTCCTCCGATACCGAGACGAGCGGCGAGACGGGATCGACGCCCATTCCCCCGCCGGAGGCCTCATGCGAGCCTGCCGCTGCAGGGGGAACCGGGGTCGTCCGCGAACCCGTCCCGCTCGCGAGCTATGCGCAGGGGTGGTCGGAGGCGTGGTCGGGCTCGCCAGCGGTCGCGGATCTCGATGCGGACGGAACGCCAGAGATCGTGGTCGCGCGCGCAGACGAGGTGATCGTGTTGCACGCCGACGGTGCGCTGACGTGGCGCGCAGAGGTGGAGGGACGATGTTGGTCCTCGGCGGTGGTCGGGGATCTCCGTCCCGAGACCGCGGGCCTGGAAGTCGCAGCGGCGTGCCGCGATCGCGTGTACGCGTGGGATGCCCACGGCACGATGTTGTCGGGGTTCCCGTTCGCGTGGGAAGACGAGTTCCGCTCGATCGCCGCGGGCGACGTCACGGGGGACGGCACGCTCTCGCTCGTCGTGGGCACGACGAGCGATGTGCCCACCGGTGGACCGGCGGACGACATTCTGACGGCGATCGATGGTCACGGCCGCGTGCTGCCCGGGTTCCCGCCGCTCGGCTCGGGCTCGAGCGGCTGCGATGATGCTTGCTATACGCACGCCGGCTTCGATCAGAACGTCGCCCTCGGCGACGTCGATGGCGACGGGGTTCCTGAGATCTTTCTCCCCCAAGACAACGCCTACTTCTCGCTGCACGCGGGATCGGGCCGGGCGTTCGATGCCGCGAGTATCTTCGAGGGGCGGACCAAGGTCCTCGGCGTCCGGGGGCTGCACGACTATGCCCTCGCACAGCAAGGGTGGGCCGAAGACGAAAACACTGCGTTGCAGGCCCACTTCACCAACTCCGCGCCGGCGGTCGCCGATCTCGACGGCGATGGGATCGGTGAGCTCGTCGTGCTCGCGTCCGTGCAGAATGCCGCCCAGACCGAGCGTGAGTTGGGTGTCGCGCTATGGGTGCTCCGCCCCGACGGCACGCGACCACCCGACTGGGTCACTCCGGTGCACGTTCCGGAGTATCTCAGCGGGCTTTGGGACTACGGCGACAACATCGTGGCGATCACCAATCAGGTCACGGTCGCCGATCTCGATCCTGCGCATGACGGACCCGAGCTGGTCTTTGCCGGTTTCGATGGCATGATTCATGCCCTGGATGCGCGGGGTGGCGAGCAATGGTCGTATCGCTACACCACGGACGCGGATGTGATGACCGGTGGCGTGCTCGTGGCCGATCTCAATGGCGATGGCGCACCCGAGGTCGTTTTTGCCACCTACTCGACGCGCGCCGAGGCGAGCCATCTCATCGTGCTCGATGGCGGTGGCAATGCGCTGCACCGTGTCGCGCTCCCCGAACGCGGGGCGATGCCCGTCCCCACGATCGCCGATGCCGATGGCGACGGTGACCTCGACATCGTGGTCAGCCTCAAGGACGCCGATCCGCAGGTCATGATCTTCGAAATTCCCGGAAGCACCAGCAACTGTCTGCTGTGGCCAACGGGTCGCGCCAACCTCCTGCGCAACGGTTGGGTGCCGTGACGCTCGGGCGCCCGGCGCATAGAACGCGGGAAAAAAATTGCCAGGTGAGCGATGAGTTCGTGGTGCGCCGACGGTCCAAGCCGCAACGGAGCAACTCTCATGGCACGCACCAGCACCTATCTCAACTTTCAAGGCACCACCGAGACCGCATTCCGCTTCTACGCTTCCGTGTTTCGCACCGAGTTCGCCGCGCCCATCATGCGCATGAAGGATGTCCCAGCGGCTCCAGGCATGCCCGCGCTCAGCGATGCGGAGGCCGACTTCGTCCTGCACGTCGAGCTCCCGATCGTCGGAGGACACGCGCTGATGGGCACGGACGCGCTCGAGTCCATGGGACACGAGGTGAAGTTCGGCAACAACGTGAGCATCAACCTGCAGCCGGACACGCGACGCGAGACCGAGCGCCTGTTCGCGGCGCTCGGTGATGGTGGCAGCGTGACCATGCCTCTGCAGGACATGTTCTGGGGCGACTATTTCGGCGCGCTCGTCGACAAGTTCGGCGTGCAATGGATGTTCAACTGTTCGGAGCGGCCGGGGTGATCTCGGTCGGGGGCGTCGAGCATCCGATCTCGCCGAGGCGGTGGGCGTGACGGCGGGCTTCGGCCGCGGAAACGGGGCCTCCGTGCCCGAGGTAGAAGGTCTTGGCGCCAGCCTCGACCAAGCGGTGGATCTCGTGCGCGACGACATGAGGCTCTTCCTCGAAGGGAGGTTGCTTGGCTCGACCGTGCCAAGCGATCCCTCCGAGCAAAAGACCACCGGCGAGCATGTCCCCCACGAGCGCGGCGCCGTCAGGCATGAGCACGGAGAGTGACCCTGGGGTGTGGCCAGGGGTCGGCTCGAGACGGCCGTCGACGCCGAACGGCGCGAGGTCGAGCGGATCGTCGTCGAGGACGATGTCGGCCTCGAACCTCGGGTATGGCTGCGTCGGCGCTCCCGCTCGTAGAAACACGCGGCCAAACCACCCGGTGGGGCAAAATCGCATGAGCAGGTCTCCCCGGAGGAACGGGAGCTCGTTGCGATGGGCGACGATGGGTGCCCCAGAAACCGATCGTAGGGCGTCTGCTCCGCCTGCGTGGTCGATGTGTCCGTGGGTGACGATGATCAACGTGACATCGCGCAGGGTCTTGCCGTGGCGTGCGAGCGCCTTCTCGAACCGCGCTTGGCGCCCCGGCAATCCAGCATCGACGAGGACCACCCCGTGCTTCCCCAGGAGGGCGAAGGCATTGACCACGCCGAACGGGAGGATGGGGATCGGGACGATGGCGATGGGCGCGTGGGCGCTTGCGGTGTGCACCCGATGACTATGCGTTGACGCGGGACAGCGCACCTGTTTCGCTTGGTTGGCATCGCTGGTCCACCTTGGAAGTCGTCCACCACTCCGTTCCGCCCGACGCGTTGCTCCACCACACGGCTGCCCTCGGTGAGGCTCGGCTGTTTTGGGTGCGCTCCCCCGGATTCTCCGTCCGGTGCGCACCGGCGGCGCGCGACGGCGTCCTGAAGCTCGTCGCGCCCGTGGAGGGCACGCTCACGCTCAAGCAGGCAGGACGTCAGGTTCGTCTCGACCCGGGGGTCTTCAGCTGGGTCGATGCGGACGAGCCGTTCGAAGTCATCGCTGCGGAGGGACGCGTCCTCCAGCTGAGACTCCCCGCGGAGATGGTGCTCCATCGGCACCACGATCTCGATGTCCGCTCGGCCGTGGTGCGAGGGCTCGAGCATCCCGGCGACCGCATGATCGTCCATCTACTCCAACAGCTCGCGCTCGAGGGGCCCGCGCTTTCCGCAGAGGCTTGCGCGTGTGGCCTCGTCGCGCTCCTGCATGCCTTCGGCATGGGTCCGCGGCGCGTCCTCGCCCGCAGCATGGAGCAGCGCATCGCCCGAGTCCTGCAGGAAATCGAAGCGAGGCTGAGTGACTTTGCCCTGCACGCCGAGGCGATCGCCGAGCACGAGGGCGTGAGCCGGCGGTACCTCGACGGACTGTTTCGCGAACACCTCGGACGCACCGTCGCCGAGCACATCCGGCGCCGGCGTTTGGAACTCGCGGCAAGCGATCTCACCACGACGCAAACCACCGCCGCGGAGATCGCCCGCCGCTACGGCTTCCGCGACGCGAGCCACTTCGGTAAGACGTTTCGCGGCCACTTCGGGGCAACACCTGCGACTTACCGCAAGACGCACAGGCCTTCGAGGGGAGGGACGTACCCGTGATCCTCGAGATGATCTTCCGCGGGCTGTGGGCCGCAGGGAGACGTCGTATCGCGAGGGGTCACTCGAGGATGCAGCGGATGTAGCCTTCGCGGGAACGCATGGCGATGGCGTCCCCCGTTCGACGCTGGCCAGGCTCCTCGGCAATCACCAGATATTCTCCGTCGCAGGCTTGCAGGGAAGCCTGGCGGAAGCGCCGTTTGAGCACGCTGTCGGAGGCCGTGCCCCCGCCCGTGATCTGGACGAAGCGCGTTCCCTCCTCGTTCGGAGGGCTGACGAAGGTCTCATCGGGACTGAAGGCCGAGTTGAGGGCGGGCGCGGCAACTCCGAGTATGGCGGGGGCGATCGCGGCGGGGGTGCACCCCGAGCTCGCCAGCAGGAACGTCAAGAAGGACCGTCGCACCGCGCGACGGTGGCAAGGAACGCGCCGCGATCCAAATAACCCCCGAGCATCCACCCTTCGGTGGCGGCTCCGCGCTCTGCGCGCGCGCCGGTGGGCGTGGTCGCGCTCCGTGCCCTCACTGCATGCTCAACGGCAGAACAGGTGCACGTCGACGACCTCACCTTCGGCCATGGTGCCATCGGGGTTCGTGTATAGGAACGGCGCGCGCTCGAACCCGCAGTTGCCGGCGTCGTCGCACTCGAGCCGCTCGCTCCACGCGAGATCGATGGACACGAGGGCAAGATCGGCGACCGGACGCAGTTCCATGCCCGTCCCGATGCGGTCGTCGTCGTGGTCGCTCCAAAGGACGAGCTCGCCGAAACGCTCGTCTTCCGGGGAGATCTTGCCGTCGCGGTTGCTGTCGAGCTCGGAGAGGGCGGAGAAGCCGTTGCTCGGTACGCCTCCCGCGGCCGTGGCGGTGGCGTTGCCGAAGAGCTCGGCGCCGCTGCGAATCGCACCGTCACCATCGCGGTCGAGGGCGAGCCACGGCGAGGAGGGCCAATCGGTCTGGGAGCAGGTACCATCCCGCGAAATGTCGAATGCGCTCGCGAGCGCGGGGGCGAACTCCAACCGATCTCCCTCGAAGTTCAGGACGAGGGGGGTGTTGCAGTCGGGTTCGCTCCACGAATAGGTGTCGAGGGAGTCACCATCCCAATAGCAGATCGATCCCATGCATCCGTAGTCGTATCCGTCTCCCGGTGTACAGATGGGGTGCCCGGTTTCGCATGGGGTGTGGAACTCTTCGCCATCCACGAGGATGCAGTAGCTGACGCCCTCGGTGCCATCCTCGGCGAGGCAAGCTTCACCGTCCCAGCCGTTCTCCCAGTCGCACAGCTCCGCCGGTTCTGGTTTGAGTTGCGGCCTGGGCCTGGGCTCGGGCTCAGCCTCGTCGGTATCACCCTCGTCCTCGAACTCCCCATCCTCGGTGCGTTCGTCCGAGTCGTCGTACGTGTCCCCGATCACCGGGCCGGGCACCGCGAAGTCGCAGGCGGCGGACGCCACCAGCACGGGAAAGACGGAAAACAGGGAGAGCGTACGGAGAGACCAATGCATTGTCGTTTGGCTCTGCACCGAGGATGCCAAGCCGAGGGCTCGCCATCTCGGCGCGTTCGCGAGGGCGTCCCCTCGCGCCCCCACGACAGCGGTGCCACGCTCGGGACGGCGTCGTCAGGGTCCGAGTGGGTGGCGTGCGTGCGCCATGATCAACCCGCTTCAGCGGGACCAGAGCTCGGGGAGATGGAGCTCGATCTCTTCGAACGGCTCGACTCGACCCGAGAAGTCTTCGCCAACGGTTCGGATGAGTCGGTAGGTCGGGCCATCGAGTCGCAGCACCTCGAGCGTCCTCACGTCCGGATCGATGAGCCAAACGTGCCCCACTCCTTCGCGTGCGTAGACGGGAACCTTGTCCGCGCGGTCGCGCTGGGCCGTCGACGGAGAGAGCACCTCGCACGCCCAGTCGGGACGCACGGTCGCGAACGGTTCATCGGGAAGCTCCGGCATCGTCGTGCGGCGCCATCCCGCGATGTCCGGCACGAAGATGTCGTCGCCCAAGTGCAGCTCCGGTTCGCTGAGGATGATCCAACCGCCGGGGCCATCGACGCCGCGGTCGAACGGGCCGAGCACGATCCCCATGAGGCGGGTCGCGGATCGGGCGTGGCGAAACCTTGGTCTGGGTTGGAGGGACAGCTCGCCGGCCAAGACCTCCGCCACCATGTGGGGCGGGGCGTTCAAGACGTCGGCGTAGGTTGCCCTTCGATGCGCTCGCTCACCCACGGAGGCAGCCTAGCAGAGGGGCCGCGCCCTTCAGGTGGTGGGCTTGGGCGGGGGAAGGGGCGTCGCACCCCCGGCCGAGGGCAGCGCGGTGTCCTTGGCCATCTTCCGTTCCATGCTCCGGATCTTCGCGGTGAAGAACGCCTCGGCGCCGGCGTAGAGGCAGACGAAGGTCCACACGGGGGAGAGGTGGGTGATCCAGGCGAGGCTCCAGACGGCGAACACGAGCGATGCTCGGCCGACGTCGCCGTTGAGCAGCTGGCCGGTCCCAGGAAGGAAGAGGCTGAGCAGGCCCGCCGTGACGGGAAGCCGTGGCTCCTCGGCGTCGTCCTCGATGACCGACAAGGCATCGTTACCCCGGATGGGGGAGAGTTCATGGACCGCGCCGAGCTCGAGGGCGGCCTCGCGAAACATCGCCTCGAGATCGCGCTTGGTGGCGAGCGAGACCCGGAAGCGACGCTGCTCGCCTTGGCCCTCCACCAACAGTTCGCCGGCCTGCAACATCGCCGCCAGCGCGGTCTCGATGTCCTGCTGGGGACGGGCGATCTGCCTGCGGAGGCTCGCAATAGAGATGGAAGGGACGCGCGGATCCGAGAGGAGACTCAGGACCTGAGCGCGGAGCGAGGGCTCGTCCGCGAGAGGGGCGGGAGGGGCGCTATCTTCAGGGGCGCGGACCGTGTAGTCCCAGCCCGCCGAGGTTTCGCCGACGGCGGGGAGCGCCTTCCGGGAGTCCGCGTCGTCACCCCGGAGGCGACCCCGACGGATCCTGCCGAGGACGCGACGTCCCCTCGAAGCGCGAGAGCCCACAGGGATCTGTCCTAACGCACCCACTCGCGGTGGTCCAGTGCGAGCGAAACGCTGTCTGGCAGGGACCGGTTGCGCGACCTTCTGCGCGGTTCGCGATCGCCCGCGCGCAGCGCGAAAGCGGGCCCCGAGGGTGGGTCGCTCCGAGGTCGCGTGGGAGGCCGGCTCACCCGGGAGGCCCGGTCATGACACCCCCGAGGTGTCCTCGCGTCCACCCTCTCGCACGATCGGGCGAACACGGCGACCCCCCATGAACATGGTTCCTTATCCATTCACTGTCCATTCGACCGACCCGAGGGTGACCCGAGCCCCCGCGTGGGGGTCCGAGGTCATCACGGAAAATCGTCCGGGGGTTGCATACGGAACGGGGCTTCACAATAGAGGCGACTGAGCCAGGAGAGAACCCAATGCAGGCCGCAGATCTTGCCCAATCATTTCCAGATTCAATCGCCGAAGCGCGACTCAAGACCGTTCCCCCCACGTTCCTCGGTCACTCGCCCGCCGCCCGCCGTGTGCAGGCGATGATCCATCGCGCCGTCCGGACCAACCTCCCCGTCCTACTGGTGGGTGCCAAGGGCACCGGTAAGCAGACCATCGCCCGGATCCTCCATCACTTCGGAGGCGGCGAGGTCCCCAACATCGAAGTCGTCGACGCCAAGGAGCAACCCCGCCTGGTCAGCCTCGGCGCGTTCACGTACCTTTCCAACCTCGAAGAGCTCCCGCTCGAAGAGCAAGCCCGCCTTCCGGCGCTCACGGGCCTCGGCCGCATCGTGATCGGCACCGAGATCAAGCCGGAGAGCGACGCGGGTCGCCAGCGTCTTCACCCGCAGATCGTCCGTTGGGCGAGCGGCGTCCGCATCGACGTCCCGACCCTCGCGGAGCGCATCGAAGATCTCGAGATGGTCTCCATGGATCTCATCCACGCGACCCCGAGCCGCCGCCCGATCGGCGGAATCGCAGACAACGCGCTCGACTGCCTGCGTAGCTATCGCTGGCCGGGCAACATGGACGAGCTCGCCGAGGTGATGGAGCAGGCGGTCCAGGCCGGCGCGACCGAGCAGATCGAACTGCGCGACCTTCCGGCGAAGCTCCGCGTCCGCGATCTCCACCACGCGCGTTCGGAATCCCCCGAGCGTCAGCTCTGCCTCGAAGAAGCGGAGAAGCAAGCCATTCGTCGTGCGCTCAACTACGCGCGCGGCAACAAGCGCAAGGCCGCACGGCTGCTGCACATCGGCAAGACCACGCTCTACCGCAAGCTGAAGCAGTACGACTTGGAGTAGATCGTACCCTTCGACGCTTGGATGCCTGCGCTCCGTGGCCCAGCGGAACCCTCCCGGTTCCCTGGGCCTCGTCGCATTTTGGGGGTGCTGTGGCTCGAGCGCCGGTTGCAACCGGGGGCGGGTCGCGTGAATCTTTGGGCCCTTGTCGCCTCCGCAATCTCCGCCGCCGCGTCCTCGCTTGGGCGAACGGGTCGTTTCCAACGCGACCGCCGACCATCTCCTCGACGAGTTCCTGAGCTGGATCGCCGACACGGGTTTCGAGCCGTACCCCGCCCAGGAGGAAGCCGTGCTCGAGCTGATGGCGGGTCACCACGTGATCCTGAACACGCCTACGGGGTCGGGGAAATCCCTCGTCGCGCTCGCGGTTCATTTCAAGGCGCTCTGCGAGGGGAAACGGGCGTTTTACACGAGCCCGATCAAGGCGCTCGTCAGCGAGAAGTTCTTCGATCTCTGCCGCGAGCTCGGTGCCGAGAATGTCGGGATGTTGACCGGCGATGCGAGCATCAACCATCGCGCGCCCATCATCTGCTGCACGGCCGAGGTGCTGGCCAACATCGCGCTCGCCGAGGGGGCGTATGCCCCCGTGGACTACGTGGTGATGGACGAGTTCCACTTCTACGCCGATTCCGAGCGCGGCATGGCTTGGCAGGTCCCGCTCCTGACCCTGCCACAGGTCACGTTCCTGCTGATGTCGGCGACGCTCGGTGACGTGTCGGACTTCGTGACCAAGATCGAGTCGATCACGGAGCATGAAGTTCGTGTCGTCCGCAGCGATCTGCGGCCGGTCCCGCTCGATTTCGAGTTCCGGGAGACGCCCGTGCACGAGACGATCGACGAGCTCGTCCGCAAGAACCGGGCCCCGATCTACGTGGTCAACTTCACGCAGCGCGAGGCCGCCGAGCTCGCGCAGGATCTCACGAGCGTGAACTTGTGCTCCAAGGAGGAGAAACAGGCGCTCGCGGAGGCCACCGGTGCGGTGAAGTTCGACACCCACTATGGCAAGGACATCAAGCGGTTCCTTCGCCACGGGATCGGCCTCCACCACGCGGGGCTGCTCCCGAAATACCGCACCTTGGTCGAGCGCTTGGCCCAGCAGGGGCTGCTCAAGATCATCGCGGGGACCGACACGCTCGGCGTGGGCGTCAACGTCCCGATCCGCTCGGTGTTGTTCACCAAGCTCTGCAAGTTCGACGGCGAGAAGGTCCGCATCCTGAGCGTCCGCGACTTCAAGCAGATCGCGGGCAGGGCGGGGCGACGTGGGTTCGACGTCCGGGGGTCGGTCTACGCGCAGGCGCCCGAGCACGTGATCGAGAACAAACGACTCGAGGCGAAGGCCGAGAGCGACCCCAAGAAGCGCCGCAAGATCGTCAAGAAGAAGCCACCCGAGCGCGGATACGTGCCGTGGGACGAGGAGACGTTTCGGACGCTCATCGATGCGCAGCCCGAGCCGCTCGTGTCCCAGTTCCAGGTCTCGCACGGTTTGCTGCTCACGGTGATGAAGCGAGAGATCGACGCGAGCAAACTCGACGGCGGATACCGCCGGCTGGTCGACATGATCGCCCTCTCGTACGAGCGCGATGGCTCCAAGCGGAGGCACCGGCGCGCTGCGGCGAGCCAGTTCCGTGACCTGCGGAACGCGGGGATCGTCGAGGTGCTCCCAGGCGTCGTGCGGGGGCGGTCGGCCGTGCGCGTGTCCCCGGACCTGCAGGAAGACTTCTCGCTACTGCACACGCTCTCGCTCTACATGCTCGACGCGCTCGACCAGCTCGATCCGACGCAACCGACCTACGCGCTCGACGTGCTCAGCCTCGTCGAATGCGTGCTCGAGAACCCTACGATGGTCCTCATCCAGCAGGTCGCCAAGATCAAGACCGAGCTCGTCGCGCGGCTCAAGGCCGAAGGGGTGGAGTACGAACAGCGGATCGAAGAGCTCGATCGCGTGGAACATCCCAAGCCCAACGCGGACTTCATCTATCGCACGTTCGACACGTTCCGCGTGCGCCATCCTTGGGTGCGGGACGAGAACGTGCGCCCCAAGTCGGTCGTGCGCGACATGGTGGAGCGGTTCTCGAGCTTCAACGAGTACGTGAAGCTCTATGGCCTCGGACGCAGCGAGGGCGTGCTCCTGCGCTACATGACGCAGGTGTACAAGACCCTGCTGCAGACGGTGCCCGACCATCACAAAGACGAGCGGGTGGAAGACATCGCGGCGTTCTTGCGGGCGAGCCTCGCCCGCGTGGACTCGACGTTGGTGCGCGAGTGGGAGCAGATGGTGGCCGGTGGTGGGGTGCCGGCGGATCCGCTCGAAGCCAAGGAGGCGGTGGAATTCGATCCCGCGGCCGATCCACGCGCCTTCGCGGCGCGTCTACGGGCGGAGCTCCACGGGCTCGTCAAGGCGCTCGCAGAGGCCGACTTCGAGGAAGCGCTCGGCAGTTTTTGGCCCGATCCCCAAGACCCGTGGGACCTCGACCGCCTCGAGGGCGAGCTCGCGCCGTTCCTCGCGGAGAATGGCCCGCTTCGTTTCGATCATTCCGCGCGGATGGCCCAGCTCACGCACCTCGAACAGGTCGCCCCACGGTTTTGGGTCGTCACGCAGATCCTCGTCGCGGATGAAGGCGAGACCACATGGGTGCTCGAAGCCGAGGTCGATCTGAGAGACGCGCGCGAGGACGACGGTCCGCTCATCACCCTGCGGCGGATCCGGGGCTAGCGGTGGAACTACGGCGTGCTGCCGTAGCGGAACTCCACGATCGTGAAGTACCCGGTTCCTTTGGGGCGCCGCACCTCGACCTCGTCGTTGACTTGGCGCCCAAACAGCGCCTTGCCCATGGGTGACTCGATGCTGATGAGCCCGTGGTCGGGGTCGAACTCGTCGGACCCCACGAGGCGGAACGTGGATTTCTCCCCGCGCTCGTCCTCGACGACGACCCAGGCGCCAAACCCCACTTTGTCCCGCGTTTGACGCTGCATCGCCTCCGACACGACGGTCACCTGCTCGAGCCGCTTCGACAGAAACTGCAGCCGCCGGTCGATTTCCCGCAGTCGCCGCTTGCCGTACTGGTACTCCGCGTTCTCCGACCGATCGCCGTGCGCCGCGGCCGTTTCGACCTCTAGGGTCACGCGCGGCCGCTCCTCTTTCCAGAGCCACTGCATCTCGTCGAGCAGTTTCTTGTGGCCTTCTGGGGTGATGTAGCTGGGGAGATTCGCCATGGAACCGCGTAGTCTACCCGGCGATCCCGTGCGTCGCCGCCACGTCCGAAAGGGCAGGGCGGGAACTGCGCTTCCCGCGGCAACTTCGAAATCGCCCGGAGTTTCTGCCATACTCGGCCGCGAGATATGGCGTTGCATTTGGGTACCGGCCTCATTGAGACGCGTGGTCCAATCAAGCTCCCTGCGCTCGAAGACGTGGTGGACAAGGTCCTCTCCGAGCTTGGGTTCGAGCGCACCTATCAAGGCAAAGGCCCGCCCGAGGAAGATCCTGCGGACGAAGCGACGGAGTTCCAGCTCCTCGCCAACGCGGACGGTGTGCTCGGCGTGCGCGCGTCGGAGGTCCGCGTCGTCAGGGATCTCGCGCGCATGGTCTCGCTGCACGCCAAGGTGCCGCTGCTGGTTTTCACCACGCAAGGCTCGCTGTTTGGTCGCCGGACGGTCGAGGTGACGTGCCGCAAGTTCGAGATCCAAGGGGAAGCCGTGGAGGAGCTCCCCGTCATGGCCACGCACACCGCCGAGGTCACGGACGTCGAGCACAACGAGCTGCGGCAGGCTGCGAATGCGCTCAAGCAACGCATCGACGGCGCCAATGAGTCGTTGCTCAAGGCCGAGGGCACGAGCGGCTTCGAGGCCAAGAAGTTCCTGCGCTATCGGCGTGTACCCAAGGCCGTCAAGTGGAGCTCGCCGCGGCTCGAGCGTCTGATGCAGCAGCTCGAGCGGTGTGAGTCGTTCGAGGTGGCCAAGGAGGGGGAGCAACGCGTCGTCAAGCTCGCCCTCGCAGGTGCGAAGAGCCTGAGCTACCTCAAGCCCGAAGAACTCTCCGAGCTCGAGCAAGCGCTCGAAGATCGCCCCGAAATCGCGCGTCGTCGCCAAGACGACTGAATCGCGCGCGTCCACGCGCGTGGACGTCGGCGCTTCGGCAGGAGCGCGGATTCGGCACGCGAGTGCGGTCTCGTCTCGTTCGCAGGTGCGGTGATGTTCGGCGCGGATCCCTCGGGCCTGCGCCCGCCACACCGTCGCCGCGAATGCACGCACGGCTCCGTGATAGCTTCGAATGCGTCGTGACGATGTCGACCCCTGGATCCTGTTGGCTCGTGTTGCTCGTGGCGAGCCTCGTTTCCTGCGGATCGCAGGGGGTGCCGGTGTCGGATGGGACCGGTGCGTCGACCTCCGGTGACGCGGAGACGGCTTCGGATGCGAGCGCGGAAGAAGGCAGCGTTTCCGGGCCCGCGACCTCGGGCACCGAGTCCGAAGTGGAAGGCAGCGAAGCCGCGCAGGGGTCCGACGAGGTCGGTGAGAGTACGGGTTCCCAAGGCGACGAAAGCACGACCCTCGCGTCCGAGGGGAGCACGAGCACGACGGACGCGAGCTCCGAAGACTCGCAGGGGGTGGACGCGCTCGCGGAGCTGGAGGTGTGGCTCGGGATCCCGTGGGATGAAAGGCCCGAGCTCGGCGCGGAGCCGTTTGCCTCGATTCCGCTCACCCGCGACGAGGCCGAGACCGCGCGTGATCGCTTGTGGACGGACCGCGCGGCGCACATCACCGCGACGCGGCAAGCCGAGGTCGAGGCGAAGGCGATCGAGCTCGACGGATTCGTGCTGCGCTACGAGACCGTGGTGCTCGGGGCTGAGCCGCCCGGGGGGAGGAGCCTGTTCATTTCCATGCACGGGGGTGGCAGCGCTCCCGCGGAGACGAACGACGAGCAATGGCGCAACCAGATTGCGCTCGCCGAGAGCTACATGCCGCAGGACGCACTCTGGGTGGCGCCGAGGGCCCCTGCCGACGATTGGAACATGTGGTTTCAAGATCACATCGATCCGATGTTCGATCGGTTGATCACCAACATGATCGTCTTCGAAGGTGTCGACCCCAACCGGGTGTATCTGAACGGGTACTCGGCAGGGGGGGACGGCGTGTACCAGCTCGGCCCGCGCATGGCCGATAGGTTCGCCGCCGCGGGCATGAGCGCGGGCCATCCCAACGACGCGGCGCCCGACAACCTCCGCAACCTCGCCTTCGCGATCCACGTCGGCGGTGACGACACGGCATTCTCGCGCAACGAAGTCGCCGCGATGTGGGGCACCATGCTCGATGCGCTGCAGGCCGCCGATCCAGAGGGGTACCCGCACCAGGTGGAGGTTCATCCCGGGCTGCCGCACTGGATGAACCTCGCCGACCAGGTGTCGATCCCCTTCATGCAGTCTTTCGTGCGAAGCGTCGCCCCGAGCAAAGTCGTGTGGCTGCAGCCTTCACGGACGCAGGGGCGGTTCTATTGGCTTCGGATGCCTCCCGAGCAGGAGGTCGCAGGTGCGCGCATCGAGGCCAGCATCGAAGGGCAGTCGGTCTTTGTCACCTCGGCCGGAGCCGGCGATCAGGTCTTCGTGCGACTCTCCGACGACCTGCTCGACCTCGACCAGCCGGTGGCCGTCACGGTCAACGACGTTCTCGTCGCCGAGACGACCGTGCCGCGAACGATCGCGGTCATCCATGACACGCTGGCAGAGCGCGAAGACCCAGCGGCGGTTTTCACCGCTGAGGTCTCCGTTCCGCTCGATCCCGACCCTTGAATGAGCGCCTGACGCTCCGTCCCGTTTCTACGGGGCCGCCTACTTCGTCTTTTCGATGCGCGGCGGTTGCCACGAGCCGTCCACGATGCCCTCCTTACCCCAGTAGGCGCGGAGGTAGAGCGAGAAATGCCCTCTGGGGGCGGGTAGCCAGTTCCGTTCCTTTTCAGGACCGGGAGACTTGGCGCCCACGTAGATCGTCAGGGATCCGTCCGCGTTGCGGATCAGGTCCTTGTTCTTGGTGCCGAGCGAATAGCGTTTCAGAGGATTCGGGTAGAAGAGGTGACGATCGTTGTAGAGCGTCAGCGACCAGAACCCCTGGACGGGAGGGTCTTGCCCGGGCGGAAAGGTGACCGTGTAGCTCGATTTCCCGTTCAGACTCGCGCCAGACGCGTCGAAGTCGGTATAGTAATACTGTGTCTCGTTCGGGCGATTGTCGAACATGTTCGACTTGGAGGTTCCCGTGCGGTTGAAATAGTCGAGTCCGAACTCGGCATTGTGGGTCGAGCGATTCCAGCCCTGGCCCGCCGGGCGTCCGTTGTGGTTCCATTCGAAGAATGGGCCGATCACCTCGCGCTCGGTCTCGACCGCGGTCTGGACCAGGAGCTTCTGGATCTTGGGATCGGTCTTGGCGGCCTCCAAGATGCCGCGAAACTGGCCGTACATGGCTTCTTCACCTGGCAGTGGAGGCACACCGCTCAGCACCTCGCCGAATTCGTCGAAGAACCGCTCTGGAATCACCCACTTCGTCTCGCCGCCCGTCGACTTTGGCCCTTCGATGGTGGGCAGCGCACTCCAGTCCTTGGTCTTCATCTTGCCGTCGTACTCGGTCAGCGGGTAGAAGACGATCTGATCGATGAACGGTTGGATGGCCGCGCGATCCTCCGGCGTATCATCCATGAAGACGCGTGGGATTGCGTTGGCGAGCTCCGTGGGGCTGCGGAGGATGGCTTCGACCCCGGCGGGCTTTTCACCGCTCCAGGTGGGCCCGACGAGCAGGTAGAACCCCGGTTTGCTGGCGTAGGGCTTGCCGAGCTGGCCAAACTGATCGGTGCGAGCATCGTAGAGCGCGTACACCCAGAATCGGTCGCCGAAGTCGGGTACCTGCGCGATCACGGGCTCTTGGTCCAACGAGAAGAACCCAAGCCCGTACACCACATCTTGGTTGGGACAGGTGACGAACTCCTCCGCCGGATCGATGTAGTCCGACAACATCGCGATCTGCCCCCGCGGTGCCGCGGGCAATACGCCATTGAGCAGCGCTGGCTCGGGCGCCTTGGTGATCGCCGTGCGCCGGTTCATCATGTTCACGATGGGCCAACCCCACACATAGGCGAACGCCGCGATCGTTTGCGCATACGCCGGGTGCATCTGGACTTCGGGGGTCGGCAGCGCGAGCTTGGGGGGCTCGGTGAGCGCGGGTGGTGGCGGCGTCGGAGCGCTGGGGGTCGCGACGGTGGCGGGGGGGCACTGCGGTGTCTGCGGTGACTCGACCGTGGGGGGTGGGGCCACGGGCGTCGCGCAGGCGCTGATCAAGACGCTGCAGAGGCTGGTTCGCAGGAAGGGTCGTGGCTTGCGTGGCATGGGGTCTCGAGTCGAGGTGCGCGCTGCGTTTGTACCATGCGTACAGGCAGGACACGGCGAGTCGACGGCCCTCTCCGCGGTATGTGCCAGGCGCTTTCTTTTTCCGAGATGAACGGTGTTTCTCGCTGCCAGGGTGCGGTGCCTGTGTGGCGCGCACGGACGCTACGTTGCAGCGCTCGGGTGTCGTCGAGTGCGTTGCGTCAGAGCCCCGCGACGTCCGACGACTTCTTGATCGCCACGCGTAGGCGCACGTCTGCGCGACCCAAAGGCGCGAGCTCGACGTCCCATTCGAGCATGCCATCGCCGTCGGGCATCCGGCCTCCCGTGGTGTGCTTGGCGTCGACGGCAATCTTCACCTTGTCGATCTCCGAGACGGGCACGCGCTCCCGCACCCGCACGCGCGCCGGGGTGGTGTCGAGGTTGCTCAGGCGCACGCGGACATCGTGGGCCTGGGTGACCCACCCGCCGAGGAGCGAGCTCTCGTCCTCGAGGTCATCGATGCTCCGCTGCACGCGGAAGGCCCCCTGTGGCCCAAAGCCCAGCTCGAAGCGCTCGCCGGGCGCGACGTACATCAGGCGGGTGCGGCCGCACAGACCCGCGTCGCGCAGGAGATCGACCGGTCCCGCGAGCAGGGGATGCGATCCCGTGTGCGTGAGCTCGGTGCGCAGGACCACCGCCGGTTCGAGCTCGGCCAAACATACGAGTTGGAGCTCGGCCGCGCTCTCGAACGAAAACAGCGGGACGCGATGCGGCCGGCCGTCGGAAGGCACGTGCGTCGGAGCGGCGGCGAGCAGGCGCTGGACCTGGCCGCCATCGTCGATGCCGAGCAGCTTGGGGGGTCCCGCGGGCGCCGAGCCGAGCCCGGTGGTCTCGATCTTTTCTTCTCTCGCCGAAACCACCACGGCGCTCTTGCGCTGCACCGCGAGCTCTTCCGTCGTCAGCACGGGCGGCTCGTGACCGCGCGACGGTCGCTCGGTGGAGAACACGAGCTCGACCGCGTCCCAATCCTCGCCGGTGTTCTGCCACACGCACGCCTCGCCCTCGATGCGCACACGCGCCGTGTTGCCCTCGTCCCGCAGGGTGGCCCGATGATACGGGCGCCAGCAAGCGCCTGGCACGACGTAGCGGATCTCGAGTTCGTGTGTGCCTGCCTCGGCTTCGAGGTCGACGTCGATCCACGCCGCGGCGTGCGACGACGGTCGTTCGTGCGCCGCTTTGCGCCGACGCAGACGCTCGCGCGCCTCCTCGCGCGTCTCGAGCGTGAAACGCAGATCCACGATCGCCTGTGCGCTCGCGCGTACGCGGTCGGACACGGCCTCCAGGTCGGCCAGGCGATCGCCGGCCGGGCGACCCCAGCCCGCATCCTCGGCGACCTCGGCCACGAGCATCCCTGCGAAAGTTCGGCTGGCGTCGCGCTCCGCCTCCGCCGCGGCGAGCCGCTCACGGAGGGTCTCGATTTCGTCGTCGAGCACCTCCAGCCGCGTGTCGAGCTCCCGTGCCTCGAGCGGACGATCCTCGAGGCGCACGCGCCACGCTCGGCCCACGCGGGCATCGTGCACGTGCAGCTCCGCTCCGCGCACGCTCAGGCTCTTGTCGCTCGCCACCGGGGCCACGCCGTCCACGCGCAGGTGCACGATGCCACCCGGCAAGATCACCGCCCCTCGCCGAGTGACGACCGCGCGATCCTCGAGCAGCTCCACGCGCACCACGGGGACGTTGACTACGTCGCGTTCGCCCATCACTCCCTCCGATTGCCCCCGACGAGCTCGTGCTTGCCCGAGATCTCCACCGTATAGCCCGCCTTCAGCGTTTGCGTCTCGCCAGGCTGCAGGCGCAGCTGCCAGCGATGTCCTCCGCGCAGATCCGGCTCGTCGTGTGCGGCTTCGTAGGCTTCCCACCGTGGACTCGCCTCGTGCACGGCGACCTCGATCGCGCTTTCGTTCTCCCGCAGGACGGGCACCCGCTCCCGCACCTCGACTTCGGCCGGGCCACGCAGGTTGTTGGTCACCTCGACGCCGATGCCGTGGCGCAGCGACAGGGACCCGCCCATGAGGCCTGCCGCGGACTCTTTGAAGGTGGTGTTGCGCGCGACCACGATGGCTGGCTCGACGCCAAGACCCACGCGGATGCGCCCGCGCGACGGGGTTGCGCGCAGCTGCGAAGTGAGCAGAAAGTCGTCGCCGACGTGCACGTCGACCGGGCCTGGCAACAGCGGACTTGCGAGCGGATTGGCCAGCTCGGCCCAACGAAATACGTCCGTGCTCTCGCGCGGCACCACCACGTGGCCGCGGTGCACCTCGGTCTCCGCCGAGGTCAGGGCGATCGTGTGCCAGTGCCCGTCGGAAGGGACATCGACCGGTGCACTGGCCCGATACGCGTGATCGAAGCCGTCGGCCGAGTCCGGCGGGACATGACCCACAGGCAGGTCGGAACCCACGGCCTCCGCCTTCGCCACGGCAACGCGTACCATCGCAACGACGTCGACGCGCGTCTCCGTCCACATGGAGACGTGCCCGATGACCACCAGCTCGCCGCGATCGGCCTCGTGCGCCGCGGGCATACGCAGGCGCGTGTACTCCAGCTGCGGCTCATCGGGGGCGGGCAAAGGTGGTGGCGCAGCGGGGGGAACGACGGATTCGACTCGCCGCGACCGCGGAGCCGCGACGAACGCTGCCGCTTCGCCGAGCAGTCCTCCGCCGCGCTTGGGCGCCGGCATCGGCAATGCCGCTGGGGCGGCAAAGGCCACCGGCATAGGCGGGGCACCGGGCGGAGGCATGGCCGCGGACCGTCGCATCATGTCCGACGCGGGCGCCGGCATCCGCTCGGGACGCGGATCGTAGGCGTAGGCGGGTGGCGCATCCGGGACGTCGAGCGACGAGCTCGGCGGCATGGGCTTGGCCTCGGGCGCCGGGCCGCACTGGCGATCGTAGTCGGCATAGAGCGCACGCGCTCCCGACGGTGGCGGCCGAAAGCCGCGCTTGCGCACGGCGGGCTGCACCCGACCGATGCGCAGGCTCGGTAGCTCGCGCAGCTCCGTCCAACGCTGCGGGAGCGCGGTCGAGCACACCACGTCGACCCCCGACCAGTCCTCGCCGCTCGCTTGCGACACCACGGCGCGCAGCCCCAGGCGCGCCCGACGATCGTCGATGCGCAGGTCGTACGCGGGCGCCCAGCGAGCGCCGGGGACCCCGTACTGCACCACGATCGTCGCCGAGGTCGCGCTACCCCCGAGCAACGTGATCCTGACCGCCTTGCGCAGCTCGTCCGAACGCGGGGCTCGGGCCGTCGATGCCTGCGCGAAGCGACGGGCCACGTCGTCGCGGGCCTCCACCGCGCGGCGTAGGGCCATGCGCAGCTCTGCGGCTTCGGCGAGCAACCGCTCGATCCTCTGCGATCGCAGGGCCAGGAGCGCCATGCGATCCGAAACGGGTGCGACCGGCGGCGGTTCGCCGCGGCGGCCGGGTGGTCGCGCTCCGGGACCCAGCGCATCGAGGTCGGCCACGTCGGCCATCACCTCGGCCAGGCGTGCAGCCACGCGATCGTGGGCCAGCCGAGCCGCGCGCACGTCGTCTTCGCTCGGTGCCCCGCGCATCGTCTCGGCCTCGGGGGCCACCACGTCGAGTTCCACGCGCACCTCGATCGCGCAGGGAGGCGTGCCGTCCTCGGCCTGCACCTGCACGCGCACCGAGTCGTCGTCGAGCACCAAGGGTAGACCTACGAGGCGCACGGTGGATCGCGAGCCCTGCGGGCTGCACGGCAAGGATGCGACCCGAGCGATCAGGGCCCCGCGACGAAACACGAGCACATCGCGGATGGCGGAGGGGAGGTCGATCGGGCGCACGCGAAAGCGATCGTATCCGATCCGCACGGCGACCGGGACCTTGCGTCGATGGCTCGAACGGTGACCGCCAAACCACGTCGTCTGGTTGTCACATCGGGTGCGGTGTACTCTCACGGTGAATGGGTACGGTCATCGTGGCGGGTGGAATCGTCCTCGGTTTCGCCTGGGTCGCTGGCTTGTTCTGGGTCGCGTACCGGATCGTCGATTGGGTCGACCCGAATGCGGACGCCCGACAACGCTGGGCCCGCGCATTGATCGGTGGGACGTGGCTCGCCGCGGCGCTCTTTTTGGTGCTCGGGGCCTTCGGAGCTTTCAGTCGCCTGGGGGTCAGCAGTGCCGTGGGGCTCGGTGTGGCCGTGTCCCTGCGGAACCCAAGCGCCGCATCTGCGCGGCTGCGCACCGACCTGGAGCGGCTCTCGGCGATGATCGAACGCCTGGTTGGGCCGCGTCCGTGGCGGTCGCCGCTTCGCATCGCGGCTCTCGTGGTCGCCTCGGTGCAAGCGGTTCGGATCGTTCGCGAGCTACTCAAACCGCCTACGGCCACGGATGCGCTCACGTACCATTTGTTTCGAGCGGGTCGCTTCGTGCAGCGTGGTGCGTGGGTCATCGAACCCACGCCTGATGCGGGCTTCTACTACGCCTATTATCCGCCGCTTGGCGATGCGTACTGGGCGTGGACGCTACTTTGGACGCACTCGGACGCGCTCGTGGCCGTGACCTTGGCTGGCGTGCTGGTCGCGATCGTCGTCGGCTTCTATCTCGCGGCGCGCGAACTCGACATCCAGCCGTGGTCCGCGGCTTGGGGCGGCTTGGCGATCGTGGCCACGCCGGCGGTGGGGTCGTGGTCGAGCGCTGCCTATGTCGACGGTATGTTGCTCGCGGTCTTCCTGCTCGCCGTGGCGACCCTGCGGCCCGCGCTCGAACGTCCCTCCCCCGCGACCGTCGTCTGGCCGATGGCCGCGCTCGCGCTCGGGCTCGGGATCAAGACGCCGGGTGTGGTGCCGCTGGGCTTGGGCACGCTCATCTTGGGGATCGCCGTGGTGGGGCGGAGCCTACGACCCGTGCCCACGTTCGTCGCGGGGATCCTGGCCTGTGCGGTCGTGCTTCCCGTCCTATGGCTTGGGGGCGCTCGGTTTGGAAACCCTCTCTATCCCTTTGGCCTCCCTGCGTTGGGGTGGGCGCCCAACGCAGAGCTCGCGGCGCTTCAGCGCGGAGAGTTTCTGCCCGCTCCGATGCGCCACTTCGAGTGGTTCACGTTCCTGCGGATCCTCTTCATCCCCCATCCGGGCTCGCGCGTGGCCCATCTCAACTTCGGACCCGCGGTGCTTCTCTTGATCCCATTCGTGGCAGGTGCCCGCCATTGGTGGCAAGGACCGAAACGCGGTCTGGCGTGTCTTTTCGTCGCCACATCGCTGGTCTTCATTGCGCAGTTGGCTTCGGAGGACAGCCTCGGCATCCGAACCGAGGCCGCTCCATCCATCGGTCGATACCTGACCATTCCGCTGGCGATCGTCGTGCTGGCTGCGTGCGCCACGGCACAAGGAGCGCCACGGGCGGTCACCCTCGTCTTCGCGCTGGTCATCGCCGTAGGCGCCTACCTCAGCGTGCCGCGGGGGCTCGGACCTGCAGACGTCCAGGCGGCGTGGGTCGGCGTGCCCGTGCTCCTTCTCGGTAGGTGGGTGGTGCGGTTGGCCTTCGTGGCCGTGAGGCGGGGATGGTGGAGCGCGCACATGGGGGCCCTCGCGGCGCTGCTGACGGTGATCGCGGGATTGACGATCACGACCGCCTACCGCCCACGGTTCCGCGCCGCGTACCTCGAACAGCTGCACCACAATCACATTTTCGACCCCCATCCCACGGATCCCAAGGCGACCGCGGCGTGGCCGATCTGGGTGTGGCTCGAACACCAGCCGCCAATGCGCATTGCGTTTGCGGCCGGGTGGGACACGGTCGGTGCCCACTGGTATCGAGCGCCATTGCTCGGTTCCAGACTGAAGCACGAGGTGGTTTACGTCGCCAATACGCACGATGGCGAGCTGATCGATTACCGGCTCGACGCCGAGCTGCGAGCCCGCGCTTCATACGAGCGCTGGCTCGCCCGGCTCGTCGCCGACGAGATCGACCTCGTGATCCTCGGCGTCCCGCAGTCCGTGGAGCACGCGTGGGTGCTCGCGCACCCCGACCGTTTCGTGCCCGTGCTCGTGGGCGAGGGGCGCTTTGTCATCGCGTTTCGATTCCGCAGGGGTGGTGACTAGTGCCCCGACAGAACCGATGAGTACCACGAGCCCGTCGCAAACCCACCGTCGGCCACCAAGGCTGCGCCCGTGCAGAAGGTACTCTCGCCTCTTGAACAGCGTCAGCGCGCGCCAGGCCGAGGCGCGATGAGAGAGCGTATCGGGCATGCGAGACCGATGAGCAACGTGGGCATGGCGTGCGGGGGCGCTGTTCAAGGGGCTCAGAACTTCCGCCGAGCACCACGAGGCCCGACACATCGGCGAATGCCGCGATCGTCCTCGAGCCCCTTGGATTGGTGATCTGGATTCTGCTTGCTGGTCCTCTCCATGCCGCGTAACCTCACCCGTCGAGTGCTCCGCAAGGCCGAAAGATGCGAGCTCGTGCGGGGAGCCCCGGCTTGGTTGTCGCTCTGCGTAGCCCTGGGTTGCGCTTCGGACTCGGCTTCGGACGCGGAAAGTGATTCGACCTCCGCGGCTGCGTTCACGACCACCGCGTCGACCGTGGTCGCGACGCTGGGGACGGGGAGCACACTCGAAGGCGCAACGACGGGCGCCGGGAGCACATCGTCCTCGTCGGAACCGTCTCCGACGGCAGGGGCATCGAGCGACGCGTCGGCGGCAACCACCGGAGGGCTCACCGACGAAGCGTCGGGTTCGACGGGAACGCCTCCCGGAGACAGCTCGGAATCCGAGTCGGACGCCAACCCCGTCGATTTGGAAGTCGTTGTCCAAGGCCCGGGGCAAGTCATCAGCTCTCCCGTCGGAATCTATTGCCCGGATCTGCAATGCGAGTCCTCGTTTCCCATGAGCGAAAACGTGGAGCTCGCGGCCGTTCCGGCGGACGGCGCGCTCTTCGTGCGTTGGGAAGGGCATTGCGAGGATCCCCAAGCCGATGTCTGCGTGCTCGAGATGAGCGAGCCGCGAGCCGCGACGGCGATTTTCGAGGTCGCGAGCGAACTCGTCGTGGAGGTGGAGGGCCCAGGTCGTGTCACGGGTCCCGGAGCGATTGATTGCCCAGGGCCCGTCTGTCGAGCCATCGTTCCCGCCTCGGAGAATGTCGAGGTCGTCGCAGCTGCAGAACCGACCGGCGTGTTCGTCCGTTGGGAAGACGATTGTGCAGGAGCAACGCGCCAGGTTTGCACGCTCGAGATGGATGAGCCGCGGCATGTGATCGCCGTCTTTTCAGAGGCGTACAGGGGCGGTGGAAGCGGTTCCGGAACCACGGTGTGCACGTTCGAGGACGCCAGCTGCACTTGGATGGATGGGTGGGAGTTCTCGGCGACCGCCTATGTCCACGAAGGTGTGGGGGGGCTGTCGATCAGTGGTGACTGGACCGATCCTCCGGGCGAACCCAGCGATCCCGAGCTGCAAGAGTGCGGTGGAGGATCCGGGCGAGAGTCGATTGGAATGGAGCTTTCCATCTCCGGGGAAGAGGTGGCAGGGAGCGCCTCGAGTTTCACGGGGGCTGCGTGGGAGGTTTCGGGCACGTTGATCGATGGGACCATGGCGCTCGAAGTGGTCGCGATGAACGTCTTGGGGCAGTGCCGGAATGCGATCTCGAGCAGCTCGGTGCTCTCGGGAACGCTGAGTCTGAGCCTCCAGGACGACGGTTCGTAGGCCTCGATTTCTTCGCCGGCTGGGGTGCCGCCGTGGGGAGAGGTCCGGAGGCTCACGATCGACTGCTCACATGCTGCGTCGGTACTGCCCACCCACCACGTAGAGCGCTCCCGAGAGCTGCCCCAGGGTGCAAGCTTTGCTCGCCTCCATCAGGGCCGCGAAGGTGTTGTGCCCCGCGAGTGCCTCGGCTTGGAGCTGCTCGAGCGCCGTCCCGGTCCGTTCCCGATGTAACTCCGCAAAGGCATTCCGGCCGGCAATCGCCGCTTGTTTCTCCTCGTCCGTCGATCGGATCACCTCGCCTGGGACGATCGTCGGAGACCCGTTGGGATCGAGGAACGTGTTGACCCCGACGATGGGTAGTGCTCCCTCGTGCTTGAGGGATTCATACAGCAGGGATTCCTCTTGGATCTTCGTCCGCTGGTACATCCGCTCCATCGCACCGAGCACCCCCCCACGGGCGGAGATCCTGCGGAACTCCTGCATGACGGCGTTCTCGACGAGGTCGCAGAGCTCCTCGATGATGAATGAGCCGGAGTTGGGGTTCTCGTTGCGCGCGAGACCGTGCTCTTTGTTGATGATGAGCTGAATTGCGATCGCCCGCCGTACGCTTTCCTGCGTGGGGGTCGTGATCGCTTCGTCGTAGGCGTTGGTATGCAGGGAGTTGCAGTGATCGTAGATGGCGGTGAGGGCCTGCAGGGTGGTCCGGACATCATTGAACGCGATCTCCTGGGCGTGGAGGCTGCGGCCCGAGGTCTGGATGTGATACTTGAGCTGCGCAGAGCGGGGGTTGGCGCCGTAGCGGTTGCGCATGGCCCTCGCCCAGATCCGCCGCGCTACGCGACCGATGACCGTGTATTCAGGGTCGAGGCCATTGCTGAAGAAAAACGATAGGTTGGGTGCAAAGTCATCGATGTTCATCCCGCGGCTGAGGTAGTACTCCACGTAGGTGAACCCGTTTGCGAGAGTGAATGCGAGCTGAGTGATCGGATTCGCACCCGCTTCGGCAATGTGATAGCCGGAGATCGAAACGGAATAGAAGTTCCGGACACCGTGGTCGATGAAATAGGCTTGGATGTCGCCCATCATGCGAAGGGCGAACTCCGTCGAGAAAATACAGGTGTTTTGGGCCTGGTCTTCCTTGAGGATGTCGGCTTGAACGGTGCCGCGCACGGCGACGAGCGTGTCGCGACGAATCCGGGCGTACGTCTCCGGTTCGAGCACGGCGTCGCCACACGTGCCGAGGAGGAGTAGACCAAGGCCGTCGTGACCCGGGGGGAGCTCGTCCCGGTAGCGAGGGCGCGGCAGTCCGCGGGCACGGAACGATGCTTCCAGCTGGGCATCGATCGTCTCGCGCTGACCTTGGCTCACGATCCAGCGCTCGCAGGCCTGATCGATGGCGGCATGCAGGAAAAAGGCGAGGACCATGGGCGCAGGACCGTTGATCGTCATCGAGACCGATGTCCGCGGATCGCCGAGCCAAAAACCGCTGTAGAGGCGCTTTGCGTCGTCTACGTGGGCCACGCTCACGCCCGAGTTCCCGATCTTTCCGTAGATGTCGGGGCGGGCATCGGGGTCTTCGCCGTAGAGGGTGACGGAGTCGAAGGCGGTGGAGAGCCGCTTGGCGGGCATCCCCGCCGCGACGAAGTGAAAGCGACGGTTCGTGCGCTCCGGGCCTCCTTCACCGGCGAACATTCGCGTGGGGTCCTCTTCCGTCCGTTTGAGGGGGAATACGCCGGCCGTGTACGGAAAGTTGCCAGGCACGTTCTCGCGGCCGAGCCATCGCAACACGTCGCCCCAGTCGCGATAGTTGGGCACGCAGATCTTGGGGACCTGGAGCCCGGAGAGGGTGGACGTGAAGAGGGGTTGTTCGATGGCGTTGCCGCGGACGAAGAAGCGCATCGTGTTGGCGCGATAGCGCTGCACGAGGTCGGGCCATCCCTCGAGCTCGGCTCGCGCAGCGGGGCCGAGTTCGAGCCAGAGCTCGCGGTAGGTGGCGACGAGGTCGGAAGTGTCGCCCTCGGGTGGAGGCGGCAGGCACGTCCCCGCCGGGAAGATACCGAGCTCCGTGAGCGCCCCGGCGAGGCGATAGAGTCGAGACGCCAAGTCCGCCTCGCGCGCCAGCGTTTCGTCGGCGAGGTCGTTTGCCTCCGCGATCTCGGCGAGATAGCGCTCGCGTTCGGGGGGGATGATCCCCGGGCGATCGGTCGCGACTCGGGGAGCAGGTCGCGTCGCGGACGGTTGCGGAAGGCCGCGGAGCGTGGGGCTCGCGATGAGACGCCTCCGGAGCGCGGTGTAGAGCGCGTCGGTGCCGGCGTCGGCGAACGCGGACGCGACGGTCCCGAATACGTCGAGGTCGTCGTCGGGGACCTTGAACGCGCCGCGATTGCGCCGCACCTGTTTCCGAACCTCGCGAAGGGCATCGAGTGCCCCCTGCTTGTCGAACTTGTTGATTGCGACGAGGTCGGCGAAATCGAGCATGTCGATCTTCTCGAGCTGGCTCGCCGCACCGTATTCGGAGGTCATGACGTAGAGAGAGAGGTCGCAGACGTCGGTGATCTCGGAGTCGGATTGACCGATGCCCGTCGTCTCTACGATGACGAGATCGAATCCCGCCGCCTTGACGATGTCGACGGCATGTTGGACGGGCCGAGAGATCGAGATGTGTGCAGCTCGGGTGGCCATCGACCGCACGAATACACGGGGGTCTTCGGCGCTGTTCATCCGGATCCGATCTCCGAGAAGAGCCCCGCCGGTCTTGCGTTGCGACGGGTCGATCGAGATGACGGCGAAGTGGTGTGTGGGGAGGTCGTGCAAGAGGCGGCGCAAGAGCTCGTCGACGATGGAGGACTTGCCCGCGCCCCCCGTTCCCGTGATTCCGAGGACCGGGGGTGCGGGCGCCGAGATTCGGCCGCGCACCCCCGGACGTAGGGTGGCGTACTGCGCGGGATCGTTTTCGGCCAACGTGATGAGACGCGCGAGGGTCTTCGTGTCCGCGGCGGTAAGGTGGTCGACGTCGCTTGGACCGAGCGAATCGAGGCGGGGACGCGCGCAGCGGGCGAGCAGGTCATCGATCATGCCCTGCAGGCCCATCGCGCGGCCGTCGTCCGGCGAATACACGCGGGCGATGCCGTAGGCGTGGAGGGCTTCGATCTCGTGGGGCAGGATCGTTCCACCCCCGCCGGCGAAGATCGGGATTGCCACGCTCCGGGCGGCGAGAAGGTCATGCATATAGCGGAGGTACTCGAGGTGACCGCCTTGGTACGACGTGACGGCGATGCCGTTTGCATCTTCAGCGATCGCGCACTCGACGATCGCCGCCGCAGAGCGGTTGTGGCCAAGGTGGATCACTTCGGCGCCACTGCGCTGCAGGAGGCGACGCATCACGTTGATCGCTGCATCGTGACCGTCGAAGAGCGATCCTGCCGTGACGATGCGAATCGGGGGCGTTGGGGAGTCCTGGCCGAGCACGACCGAGCCGTCTTACCCCAAAAGGTCCGACCTGTGGCGTTGGCGCGCGGCGAAGTCCGAGGGCTGGAGGCCGTGGCGCGTTCGGGCGCAACTTTCGCCAAGCTCTATGCCAAGTCCGCTCCTGAGGACCCACGAGGTCTCGTCACGGGGTCGCGCGCAACTGAGTCAGCGTTCGCGCATGACGTTCTGCGTCTTCCTGAAGGCCGGCCTGCCGCGAATAGTCGATCAGGACGGACAGCAGCGCCTCATTGCCCGGAGCCCGCTCGATCGCGCCGCTGAGGACATCTCGAGCTCGCTGACGCTCGCCGGCGTCGTGGAGCGCGATCGCGTAGACGTAGGCGTAGCGCGACACCCCGGGTGCGAGTTCGAGTGCTCGTCCGAGGTCCGCGAGGGCGGCGGTGACGTTTCCGCCGCGGATGTGGGCGAGGCCGCGAGCATGGTGAAGCGGCGCTGGATCGGCGGCAAGGTTTACCCCCTGCCCGAGCAGTTCCATCGCGGACTCTTCTTGGAGCGTGGCACGGTAGAGATCGGAGAGGTTGACGTACGCAGGTGAGTACGAGGGGTCGCGCTGGAGCGCTTCCTTGAGCAACACCTCTGCGGCCGAGACATCACCCTCGGAAGCGCGCACGTGGGCCATTGCAGCGAGCCCTTCGGCGCGATCGCTTTGCCACTCTCGGGCCGCGACGAGCTCATCCATCGCGGATTGCAGACCCGGAAGGGATCGTCCCTGCGCTTCCCCGAGACCAAACGACAAGAGAACATCGGCGGCTTCGATTCGGACGCTACGGACCGAATCCTGGAGCGCGCGCGCGAGCACGGCCTGTCGGCGCGCGGTCGGAAGTGCCCGCGCCGCACTCGTTGCGGCACGCCGCACGAGTGGACTGGGATCCTTCAGGCTGGTCTCGACCGAAGCCCACAAGGTGTCGCCCGGGAATCCCACGAGGGCTTCGAGCGCGGTCGCCCTTGCGATGGCGGGTTGATCGGCGTTGGTGATCACGGCTGCAAGCGCGGCGCGAGCCCCCGGTTGCTGTGTGCGGGTGGCATGCAATGCGTGCGCGAACGTTGGTCTTCGTTGGACCGGGGTCTTTCGCTTCCCGATCTCGGCCGCAGCCCAGGGCGCCGTGCGATCCCGATGACAGCCGGTGCACGGGTCAGGCGCGCCGATGCTGGCGGACAGTTCCGGTTGTGGCACGCCGAATCGATGGTCACGGCGCCCGTCCAGCACCATGTACGTGCGCTCGGGCATGTGGCAGTTCACGCATTCGGCCCCTGCTGTCCCAGGGGAATGGAAATGGTGGGCTTGGGTGTCGAAGACCTCCGGGCGGTGACAACTGCTGCACAGGGCATTTCCGCGGGCCACGAGCGTGAGGGCGTGCGGTTCATGGCAGTCCGAGCAAAGGACACCCGCGCGATGCATCCGGCTCTGAAGGAACGAGCCGTACTCGAAGACCTCGTCCTCGATCTGTCCGTCCGCGAAGTAGTGCGCCTCGTCGAGCAGCGATAGCCGATGGCGATCGTGGAAGCTCTCGTCGGGCTGGTCCGGGTTCGCGCTCGGGCCCAAGTCCGAACGACGTGAATGGCAAGGCGCGCAGCTCTCGAGTTCGTCTGTCGGAACGGTGGGCGGCTCGAGGTGGGCGATGGGAGCTCCGGGCGCGAGGACCCAGCGACGACTCGGCGGGGCGACGAGCGGACGAAAACCAGCTACGCGGAGGGTCGGCTGCCCCGCGCGGACCGCCTCCACATGGCCAGAGCCTGGCCCGTGGCAGGCTTCGCAGCCCACGTCGATTTCGGCGTAGGCGGTGGCGAAGCCGTGGCCTTTCCGGTCGTAGTTTTTCTCGACGCCGGTGGAGTGGCAGTCGGCGCACTGGTGGTTCCAGTTGAACTGAGGGCCCTTCCAGTGAAGTGCATCGCCGGGCGGGATTTCCTCGTCCGGGTGCAGGGAGAACCAGCGTTGGCCTCCCGCAGCTTCGGATCTCGTGTCCCATGCGACCGAGAGCGCCTGCAAGTGCCCGCCTCCGACGTCGAGCAGGACCTGCGCAAGCGGAGACGTGCCGAACACGTAGCGCACCGGATAGGTTACCGATGATGGGCTCTCGCTGGCCTGCGTTGGTTTCGTCTCGACGTCGACCACGTAGCCGCTCGCGTCGTGTCGAAACGTGAAACGTTCGCGCCCGACGGTCAGCGAACGCCCGTCGAACCCCGGGAGCGCGAGCCCTGCGGGGGACTGCATGGCGAGGTCGTGGTGTGATCCTGCCCAAGTTTGCAGCGGCGTTGCGTGGCATTCTCCGCATCGCGCGGTGCCCACGAACTTTGGCGGAGCCGCAGGGGGGGGCGCCGGCGGCGGGGGGACGGCGGGCACGGCCGGAGCCGGAGCCGAGGGCACGTGCTTGGTCGAAGAAGTGTCGCCGCACGCGAGTCCCAGCGCCATCATCGAGCACGGAAGAAGGATCCTCCGCCAGCGGTTCGGGAGCGCCTGCGCCATGGGATCCCGCCTATCAGAAGCGCAGAAGAAAGGGTTCCCTTCTCGCCGGGTAAGCAGAGAAATCGACCGCGAGCTGCTGTGGGACGGGACGTGCGTCCCAAGAGGTGGATCCCGAGTCCCTGCTCGGATGATCCGTGTTCTCGTTGCTTTCTACGACCGAAGCCTGGCGCGGCGACGCCGGAACGCGAATGGCATCACGAGGAGGACGCCCCATCCGAGGTTGGGAGCGGACGCTCCTGTCGAGCATGCGCAACCGGAAGAGGCTTCGTTGGCACCGGGTGGGTCGGGGGGATCACCCGTCGAGCCGTCGCTGCTCCCGTCGGAGGTGGGCGTTCCGGTGCTCCCGTCGGAGGCGGGCGTTCCGGTGCTCCCGTCGGAGGTGGGCGTTCCGGTGCTCCCGTCGGAGGCGGGCGTTCCGGTGCTCCCGTCGGAGCTGCTCGATGCGGAGTCGTCTTCGACCACGATGGAGATGGGATCGGAGTGCCGCACGTGGCCAAAGCCATCAGCATCATACGCTTCGATCGTGATGGTGTAGGGACCCGGCGCGAGGTCGACGGTGCACGTTCCGAAGTCGCAGGGCACTCTGGCGACTTTGCCTCCGAAACGGAGCCACGCGCGCTCGCCCGGAATCTCGTAGCATCCACCCGTGTCGCAATAGCATGCGTAGCCCAAGGTCGCGGTGACGGTGAATGGCGCGGAGACGTGCGCGCCTTCGATAGGGCTGGTGATGACGGGCAAGACGCCGCTGCGGCAGTCGGAACCGTTGGAGGGGTCTTCCGGCTCAGAGTCGGAACCGTCGAGGTTCCCAGTGGCATTCGTGGTGTCGGTCGTGTCCGCCGTTCCGCCCGTGTCGGTCGAACGCTCGTCGTCCGTCTCGTGCGCGCTACTGGCCCCCGCCGATGTGTCCTGCGAGGATCCGTCCAGGGGATCGAAATCGGTGGATTCACCCGAGGATCCGGTTTCCAGGGAAGCCGCCAGGAGCATCGACGCCAAAATCTTCATGGGTCCAACGACACGCAAGAATGGTGCCGCTGCGATTTCCGCGGGATTGCATTCGAGGCCCGTGGCACCGGTGTCCGACGAAGTCGGTCCACCCTGACAAGGTCGTCATGGTCTTCGCGTTATGCTCCGCCGTGATGCAACGAAGAGACCTCCTTCTCGTGGGCGCCGGAGTACTCGCGGCGAAGGCTACGGCGAGTGCGACGGCGTGCGCCACTCCCCCCGGATCGAACGAGCCGACCACCGAACCCAAAGCCGCGTCCTCCCTCTCCGAAACCGCGGCCGATTGCCTCGCTGTGGGTGAGCGCTGCTTGGCGCACTGCTTCCGGCTCCTGGCTTCGGGAAACACGGCGATGGCCGGCTGTGCGAGGGCGGTGTCCGATATGTTGGCGGTCTGCCAAGCGCTCGTCCGCCTGTCTGCGAGCGAGTCTCCGCGCCTCGCCGCCGCGGCGGCGCTGTGTGCCGCCGTTTGTGAGGACTGTGCGCAAGCATGCCACGCGCACGCGGAACACCATGCGGAATGTCGTAGTTGCGAAGAGGCTTGCGTCGCGACGGTCGCCGCAGCCAAGGCGCTCGCCTGAGGGCACGGCGACCCGCCGACAATCACGGTGGCGGCCCATCGTCGCGCGGCGGCGCGAATGCGAGGTGCTCGCAAAGGTCGGGACAGAGCGCAAAGAAGAGGCGAGGCGTCACGATGGACGCCTCGCCTTGGATCATGCCCGCCCGCGTGGGACAGGCGCATAGCCGGCCGGTTCGGCCGTGAAGGTGCCCTCGCCTTGGGTCTCGCTGCGGAGTGAGGTGACGAAACCGAACATCTCCACGAGTGGGACGGTGGCTCGGACCGCGACGTGATCCCCTGCACCGAGACTCTCGGTCACGATGCCGCGGCGGCGCGCCAGCAAAGCCTGGACGGCACCGAACGCGCGCACGGGGGCCAGCACCTCGACGGAGACGAGGGGCTCGAGCACGTGGGGACGAGCGCGAGCGATCGCGTCCTTGAGAGCGTCGCGCGCCGCGATGCGGAAGGCGACGTCGCTCGAGTCTTCGCTATGCATTTGCCCGTCTTCCAGCACGACGCGCACGCCGGTGACGGGCGACCCGGTGAGGGGTCCCCGAGCGCAGCCCTCGGCGAAGCCTTGGGCGCAGGCGCTCAGATAGACTGTGGCGATGGTTCCTCCCCGTACTTGGGGGTCGAACACGAAGGACTCGACGGTTGGTTCGATGCGCCCGACCACGCGGGCGTACTGTCCACGTCCGCCGTCCTGCTTCTTGTGTAGCCAATCGAAGGTGACTTCACATCCAATCGTCTCGCGGTAGGCAACCTTGGGGGCGCCCATCGCGACACGGATGCCGCACTCGTCGTAGAGCCGCTCGAGTGTGATCTCGAGATGGAGCTCTCCCATGCCCATGAGCACGAGCTCGCCCGTCTGCGGGTCATGCGAGATCCGCAGGCTGGGATCGCGCACGGTGAAGCGCCGCAGCGCCTCACCCAGCCGCTCGTGATCCGTTTGATCGAGGACCGCGAGCGCGGCCCCCATGACGGGCTCGGGGATCGTGATGCCCCCGAGGTTTGCCGTACCCCGCGTACTCAACGTGGTTCCGAGCGGGACGTCGACGCCGAACATGGCGACGATATCCCCCGCGTGCGCTGCGTCCACCGCGATTGCCGTCGCGGCGGTGCGACGGAGCAGTCGACCCACGCGGACGCGTTGGCCGCTCTGCGTGAGGAGTGCGTCCCCGCGCTTCATCGCGCCCCGATAGAGGCGCACGTGGGCGACGGCTCCGTGTGGCGTTGGCTCGGCATGGAAGACGAATGCCACGGTAGGTTCGTTGGGTGCATCTTCACCTCCAGGGGTGGAGTCTTGGCGTTGGAACGGATTGGGCAGGAAGGCGCCGACAGCATCGAGGAGCGGTTGGACGCCGATGTTGCGATACGCCGAGCCCGCGAGCACCGGTAAGAACCGGCGCGCGAGGGTCATGCGGCGAATCGAGGTTCGGATGGTTTCCGTGTCGAACGGTGCCTCCTCGAGGAAGCGCTGGGCGATCTCCTCGTCGACTTCGGCAAGGCATTCATAGAGCTCCGCCCTTGCGCGCTCGACGAGGGGTTTCTGTGCCGTATTGGCGGGTTGGCGCGAAAGACGTTCGCCGTGATCTCCTTCGAATCGAATGAGCTCCGCGGTGACGACATCGAGGATGCCGCCGAGCGTTTCGTCCTCGAACCAAGGGACGGTGATGAGCGCCGCCGACTGACCGAGCTCCTTGCGGAGCTGTGCGGCAACGCGCGAAGCGTCCGCTCCAGGACGATCCATCTTGTTGATGAACGCGATGAACGGAAGCTGATGGCGGCGCATCTGCCTCACCACGGTCCGCGTCTGTGGTTGCACACCGGCGATACCGCACAGTACGAGGATCGCACCATCGAGCACACGGAGTGAACGCTCGACTTCGATGGTGAAGTCGACGTGTCCGGGGGTATCGACGAGGTTGATCGAGACCTCACCCCAGTCGAGGCGGGCGGAGGCGGCGCTTACCGTGATTCCGTGGGCCTTCTCGACGGCTTGATGGTCCAAGGTGGCGCGCCCTTCATGGACTTCACCGATGCGGTGGATCTGCCCTGCATAGAACAGGATCCGTTCGCTGAGCGTGGTCTTTCCAGCGTCGACGTGAGCGACGATGCCGAGATTGCGTAGGGTTTCATTGTATCGAGTCATGAGGATCGAGACCCACGGGCGCACGAGCCCGCGGATCGGCCCGCGTTCGAGTCATGGGACCGGCAGCGAGGCACGCGAGAGGACGACCGATCGAAACACCACGGACTTCGTGCAAGCTCCGCGATGCTCCGCCCGCCGGACGTGGATTCCACTTCCGAGGGTTACGTTCGGGCTATGCCGCGCGCTGGACGGGGTACGGTTGGATTCAGCCCCTGAAGTCCGCGCGCGCGGCCGCGTAGAAGACCAACATTCCGCCGTCGCGGGAGGACTTCCAAGCCGTGCGCAAGTGGGGGACGAAGGGGACCATGACGAATCCGACGGCGCAAGGATAGTAACGCCGCTGCTGGAACGCAAGTCGGATTCAGAGGTCTGAGCGCATGCCGGGGCGAGGCGCGGGATCCTCGTGGAACGCGAGCTGTCCCCAATGAACGAGGAGGGCGTGCGGGCGGGCACCTCGCGGAAGAGGGGCGGCTGAGGACAGGGTGGTCGTGGGCAGCATGCGACGGATCAATCCTTCGCCGATCGATGCCTTGAAGTGGGAGACGTTGTGCCAGTCGTGCGCGGTGGACCACCGTGCTTGGCTCGTCTCCAAGGAATACTCGCTTGCGAAATCGTGGAGCTCGAACGTGCAGGAAGGGGTGCGCTGTGCGTACGCCTGCAGGAGCGTCCGAAGCCCTGCCGCGTGGTCTTTCACGATGGAACGCAACTCCTCGGCGCGATCCGGTGGAACGAGGTACGGCGCGATGAATAGCACGATGCGATACCGTCGCTCGCTGCAGTAGGGAACGAAGGTGTCGAGCAAGCGTTCGAGCATCGCGGTGCGATCGGCGTCATCCGTCTGTTGCCGCAGAGTCGTGAGGAGCGGAGTCACCTCGGACGCTTCCACACCGATCCGCGGGGATGTGCGAGCGCTGCAACCCGGTTGCGCGGAGGCTGGGAGCCGGCGATGGGTCGCCACCTGGACGAGGTTGGCCATCGATACCCAAGCGGTGTGCCAGGAGAACAGGGCTGTTCTCAGGGGTACTTGGGTTCGACGGTCTTCGATCGGCGGGTCTAGGGCCCCGGAGCGACTGACCTCGATGTAGAACGAGCGCGGGGCGTCATTGTCCTCCAGCGAGGCCGCGAGGACGTGTTGGACCTCGCGGTGGCTGAGGCCGGTGAGCGAGAGGCGCTGGATCTCGGGCCGCGAGCACGTGTCGAATCCGAGCAGGACCCGCGAGCTTCCGAACAGCCAGATCGGGGCGTCGGTCGCTGTGGCGACAGCGTCGAGCCAGTGGAGCTGCAGCGCTCGATCCAATTTGTAGAACTCCTCGGAGGGAGTGTTCGCGGGGGCGTTCGCTGGGCTTCGGAAGCGCGCGATCGGGTCGACCCAGACGTTCAAGGAGCCAACGAGCAGCAAGCCGAGGCTGACGGTCGCCGCGAACCCGAGGAGGAAGCTCCTCCACCGCGGCGTCGTTCCGACGGCGGGCCCAGCATGGCTTCGTCCCTCAGAAGTCGGCCCCTCAGAAGTCGGCATAAATGAACTTTCCAGCGCTGTCCGACGGCAAGAGCACCACCGCCAAGATGAGACCGCCGATGAACACGCCCCACCGCGCGCTGGGTTGCCATGCGGTGACGGAGCCGTTGCTCCTGGGCAGCACTCCGAAGAGCTGCATGCTGTTGGGCGCACAGAGGGCGATCAGCGTGGCGCTGAGGGTCAACCCCGCCACGAACACCCCGAGGACGGGAACGTTTGGCAGCATCCCGTCGAAGCGAACCCATGGGTGGATCCACGTGGGGACCCACGCCTTCATGCTCGCGCGCAAGCTCACCGCACCCGGGTCGACGAGCGCGAAGAGGAGCTTCTTCACGCTGTGGACGTCGTTGGCGCGGGTAAGGAGTCCAAATGCACTGAGCGTCGCCAGGAGCGAGGCTTGGCGGGCCCGGCCGACGAATGCACGTTGCCATCGTGGCCTCTGGTCGAGGTCCGTGGAACGCCGCACGAGCGCCGGGAGCTGGGTGAGCACGAGCAGGACGCCTCCAAGAAGGCCGCCGACCAGCAGCATCACATGCGATCCGTGCCACGCGCCCAGCAGACCCATGCTCCCAATCGTTGCCACGGCCCACGCGATGACCCCGCGCCGAGCCGAGGTTCCTCGGACGCGATCGCGGGTGACCCGGAACAACGGTTGATACACGTACTCACGCACGAACCGCACCAACGTGAGGTGCCATCGGTCGATGAACGCACTGCCGGTCGTCGCCTGTAGCGGCGAGTTGAAGTTTGGGGGGAGGGCGACGCCAAAGCACATCGCGACTCCAATCGCCATGTCCGAATACCCGGAGAAGTCGAAATAGATCTGGAGCAGAAAACCCCAGGTTGCGAGGAACGCCTCGAGCTGGGTGATGGCAGCGCCGCTTGCGACCGCAGCATGGACGGAATCCACGATGATGCCCAGGTTGTCGGCAACGACGATCTTTTTCGCGAGACCCATGACGAACAAGCCAAAACCCGCGCAGATTGCCTCTTTGGGGATCGCGGCAGTTCCGAGACGGCCGAGCTGGGGCGCAAGCTCGCGGTAGCGGGAGATGGGTCCCGCCTGGATTTGCGCAAAGAATGAGACGAATAAGAGGTGTCGCGGCCAGGTGAGTCGCGTCGCATCCTTTCGTTGAATGTCGAACAGTGCGGTGATCTGTTGAAAGGTGTAGAACGAGAGTCCGAGAGGGAGCGCGGCCCTAGCGATTCCGCCCCCGTATTTGAACCAAACGAGTGGAAGGAGGTTGACCAACACCCCGAGGACGACGAGATGCGGGCGGAACGCGTCGAATCGGATGATGGCGCGCGTGAGAGCAACGTTGGCGAGCGCCATTCCGAGGAGGAGCGGCAGATGGGGAAGATCGTTGATTGCGTAGAACGCGACGGATGCGGCGAGGAGAATCGCCACGGTTGCGGGTGCGTACCACCGGGTGGCCAAGGCGAAGAGCAGGAAAACGCCGGGCCAGAATGCGAACATGAAAGGCGGAGAATCGAGTGACATCGGTGCCTCGACCGCGGGGGCCTATTTCTCGATGAGGATATCCTCGAGCAGAACGGCATCGAGATCGGTGGTCACCAGAACGGCGAGCGCGTCTTCCACCGAATGAACGATGGGTTTGCCCATCACGTTGAAGCTCGTATTGAGGATGATGGGAACGTCCGTGCGACGTTCGAACGCGGCCAACAGGTCGCGGAGCCACACGTCGTCGTCCTCGGCCACGGTCTGGAGTCGCCCGGTTCCGTCCTCGTGGACGACGGCGGGTACGCGCCCGCGGACGTCCTCCTTCCAGGGCAACGCAAAGGACATGTACGGCGATGGTTGGGCGTTGCGGAACCACGCTGCGGTGCGTTCCTCGGGGAGCATCGGGGCGAACGGGCGATAGGGTTCGCGGCCTTTGACCGCGCGGTTGATGCGATCCTTCATGTCGGCAGGTCGCGGGTCGGCGAGGATCGAACGGTGCCCGAGCGCTCGCGGTCCGAACTCCGCGGCTCCGCGCATCACTCCCACGATCTTGCCTCGGGCAAGCAACTCCGCGACGGCGTTCGCTGAGCCCCCGCGGCAATCGGAGCAGCGTGGAAACCCCGAGCTTCGCACCACACGGTCGATCTTCTTGGGGTCCGGCCGCGAACCGAGGAAAGCGCTGCCACTGCGGCCCAAACGAGCCTTGGGCAATGGTCGTCCAGGGTGATCGTCCATCCAGGCGAGCAGCGCTGCTCCGACCGCGTTGCCATCGTCGCCGGGCGCACAGGGAACGTACACGGCGGAGAACGGGTGCCTGCCGAGGATCGTGCCGTTGTACGACGAGTTGAGCGCGCAGCCGCCGGCAAGGACCAGGCGCTCCCCACCCGTCGCGGCGCAGGTGTTCAAGACCGCGTCGGCGAAGCGCGAATAGACGACCTGCCCGCTCGCCGCGAGATCGGCAGCGTCCATGATCGAGCCGTCCCGCTTGCGGCGGTACACCTGCATCCGCTCGAGCTGCGCCCGCAAGATCTCGGGCTCGACGAGGCGGAGTCTCCCATTGTCGACGGTGAGCATAGAGCACATCGGCTCGATCATCTCCGCCCGGGGAGAGCCGAACGCCGCGAGGCCCATGACCTTCCACTCTTCGCCGGCACGCCATTCGAAGCCGCATAACCCCGTCAGCCAGCCGTAGAACGCACCCAGGCTCCCCGGGCCCCAAGAGCGCCACTGCCGTTCGAGCAACCCGTCACCGTAGCGATATTGACTGGCGGCGCCGACGTCTCCGTCCCCATCGAGGACGAGGCACACCGCGTCGTCGAACGGGGAGGCCGAGCATGCAAACGCGGCGTGGCAGCGGTGGTGCTCGAAGTCCTTGCGTATTGCAGGCTTGGACAGGCCGAGGAAAAACGCGAGCGAGTCCCCCGCGTGCTCATGCGCGCGCTCTTGCTGGTTGCGAAGCCACGCCCCTTCGGACGCAGGCAGCAGCGAGTCGATGGGTTGCGTGCCGGCACCGGCTTTGGCCCGCATCCAGCTCGTTGCGACCACGAACGAGGCTCCGTCCTCGCAGTGGGTGCTCAAGATCTGACGCAGGTGATCGGGGTGATCGGGCGCGGCTCCCCATGCGCGCTTGCTCTGCAGGAAGCGCTCGGTGGATTCCGCCACCAGCACCTCGCCGGTCTCGTCGAGCAGCGCGAGCGCTGCATCGTGACCCGAGGTCGACAAGCCAAGGTAGTAGCGGTTCACGCGGCCTCGATGACCTCGAGGAGACGATCCGCGACGGCATGAATCGTGCGGTACTCGAACATGACGATGGGGTCGACATCGATGCCGAAGCGATCCTCGACCTCTCCGCTGATGAGGACGACGTCGATGGATTTGAGGCCGAGGTCCGTCAGATCGACATCATTGTTGATGCCTTCGACCGTGCTCCGCGTGCGACGCGCGACCTGATCGCGCAAAAACTCGATGATTTCGCTTCGTCGTTCGAGTGACATGATAGATCCCTTTCGTCTAATCCGTGAGTGGGTGGAGCGGCAGTGTGAGCGGTGTACGAATGAATGTTGTTTCGAACCACTCCGGTTCGTCCACGGCCAATCGAAGCGCCGGGTAGCGCGCGAACAGCCGGGGCAAGGCAATCTCGATCAGCAAACGGGCGTAGACCGCCCCCGGGCACTTGTGCGGCCCGGCGCCGAAGCTGGCGTGACCGAGCGACGCCGTGGCAGAGGCGTGCGGACAAGCGGAGGGGTCGGGAAACTTGGCGGGATCGCGGTTGATCGATGGGAGGTGGACGTGGAGGTGGTCTCCCGCGCGAAACGGGCAGCCGCCGACCTCTTGGTCGCGTTGGGCGATCCGATCGACGAACTGCGGTGAGGCATGCAGTCGCAGCAGCGTTTCGATGTTCTTCGTGACCCAGACCGGGGACGCGAGCTGGGCGCGCAGCTCGGGCGGACCGCGCAGCGCCGCAAGGATGATGTTGCAGAGCGTCTGTGGGGTGGTTTGTCCTGCAATGAACAGCACCGCAGTCAGTGCGACCGCGTCCTGTCGGTCGAATTCTTCCGCTGGCTGTTCGAGGACCCAGTTCAGAAAGGACGGGCGCCCCGGTTCGTCGGTGGGGCACGAATCGTCGATGTATTCCAACATGGCCGCGATCGCGTCCTGCAAGCCGATGATCGTCTTTACGGACAACATCGGCTCGAGCAGGCAACGCGTCCGCGCGGCCCAGTGTGAGAACTGTGGCGACGCAGCGTCACGGATCCCGAGCACCGTCCCGGTCACGGCTTGGAACACGGGGTTCGCAAAGTCTCGGACGAGATCCGGATCTGGCAGCGTGCCCAGGTGCTCGAGCTGACGCTCCACGGCATCGATCGCGACGGGTGCCCAGCGCCCCACCCGCGTCTTGCTGAGAAACTGCGCCGCGAGATTGCGCAGCATGAGCTGCCGCGGTCCATCCATGAAGAACGGGATGTTGCGCGCGAGGTGGACGAGCACCCCGAAGTCGCGCCCCGATGCGGCCTGCAGTTCCCGGAGGTAACCGCCGAAGTCGATGGGCGCGAACCCGGGGCTGCGAATGATCGCTCGCCCGAGCGAGAACTCGTCGATCCGAAAGAAGTGTTTGCGGTTGTCGAGGCTCGAGACGTTGACCGTCCGCCGGTTGGGAAGCTCCGTCATACCTCCACTCCTACGTACGCGTCACCGCTGCGTACTCGGCATGCCACGGCGTTCCGCCGGATCTTGCCGCTCGTCGTGCGCTCGAGGCTCCCGCGTTTGACGAAACGGACGAACGTGAGATCCAGACCGTACGCCGAAGCGACCTTGGCTCGGATCAGGTGGGTTGCCGTGACGCGATCGAAGTCCCGCGTGTGAACCTCGATGACGAGGGCTGCCCCCTCGTCCCGCGCTGGGTCGCGAGCAAAAGCCGCGGCCGCGAGGGGGTTGAGGGCAGGGTCCTGCTCGGCGGCGAGCCACTCCACGTCGACCGCCGCGACGTTGCGCCCTTGGGCAATGAGCATGTCTTTGCTGCGCCCGGTGACGTGGAGGCCAGCAGCGTCGATGCGACCGAGGTCACCCGTGGGGAGAAACAGCCCGTCTTCACCCTCCAGTCGGACGCCGTATGGGAGCGGGTCTTCGTGGGGCCGAAAGCGACCGCGCGAGACCGACGCACCTCCGACGAAGATCTCCCCACACGTCCCCGCGGGAAGCGGGGCGCGGGTGGTGGGATCGACGATGCGGAGCAGCGCCCGGCTCTCGGGGCCCAGCCGGCACGGCTCGATGCCTGGCGCCTCGTCGGACTCGCGGACGACGAACCCGTCGCGTTCGGCCGCAACCAACAGCGTTGCCTCCGCGAGGCCGTAGCATGGCAGGAGGGTCGCGGGGTCGAGTCGGGCCGAAGCAAACGCGTCGCGAAACGCCTGCATGAGGCGGAGGGGAATCGGCTCTCCACCGCAACACGCCACCTTCCAGCTCGAAAGGTCGAGTTCTCCTGGGTCCTGGCGCTCTGCGCTTTCGAGGCAGAGGCCATAGGAGAACGCCGGACCGCCGCTGAAGGTCGCCCGAAACTGGGAGACCGCCCGAAGCCAGCGGAGCGGCTTCTGCACGAACGCGAGCGGCGACATCTGCACGCTGCGTGCGCCCCACAGGAGTGGGAACAAGATGCCCCCGAACAAACCCATGTCGTGGAAGTGGGGAAGCCAACTCACGACGACATCATCTGCTCCGCATCGCCAGCGATCCGCGCTGTAGGACGCGTTGTGCAGCACGTTTCGACTGCAGAGCGCGACGCCTCGAGGTTCACGCGTCGAACCCGAAGTGTATTGGACGAGGACCGAAGCTTCGGCGTCCAGATCGAAGCCGGGGAGTCTCGTGCAGGCCAAAGGCGCCGGTCCGCTCGATTCGTCCACCCGAAGGAGACTCACCGGGCGAGGACCCGTGGGGAGATGGCGTGCGATCGTGGCCGCGTGCTGTTGACGACAGACGACGGCGGTGGCTCCGGAGTCGGCGACGACGGTATCCAGGCGTTCGTGGGAGGCGCCCGGTTGCGGGACGGGGAGGGGAATCGCGACGATCCCCGCGTAGATGCAGGCGAGCAACGCGACGACGAAATCCGGACCGGCAGGGAGGACGAGGAGCGCGGGGCCTCCGTCGGGGACGTCGCGCAGGAGCCGTGCCGCGCAGCGTTGGACTCGCGTGCGGAGCTCGTCGCCGGAGAGTTGCGTGGTGAGGTGCTCTCCTCGGTCCAAGAACGCGACGACCTCATTTCGTCCATGGTGCTCGAAGATGGTCTCGAGGGCGGTCGCCAGGTTCACGGGCGGCGTCGATTGGCGCACACGAGGTTGGAGATCGTGAGGCAGCATCGGGTCGGGCTCACAGACGAAGGGGATCGGTATGTGGAAGCCATCGGACGTGAACGGGGCCATGCACCGCGGCCTGGCACGCCAGCCGATACGTCCCCTCGCCACACACGAGTTCCTCGAGGAATTGCACCTCGTGCTCCGCGGGGGGCGAGAGATTCAGGGCGCCGTCGAGCACTTGCACGAGGCAGGTCCCGCAAGCTCCGCCACGACAACTGAACTCGATGGGGAGGTCGTGCTCGTGACAAAGGTCGAGCAGGTTGTGCCCTGGCACCGCCTCCACCGCGAGGTCGCCAATCCGAACCGAGGCGCTCATTTCGACCTCGCGAGATCCTGCAAACGCTCGAAGTCCTCGCTGCTCGGGATGCGGAGCTCCGCCTGGTCGATGAGACGCAGGAGCTCCCGCGCCATCCAGCGCCGCGAATCATCGTACTCCTGCCGCTGTGGGATCTCGATCCCTTCGCGCTTCCAGAAGGCGAGGAGGTCCCCCGTCGTCTGTCCGAGATCCGCGAACTCAGGGGCGTGCAACGCGACCCGAAGGGCCTCCATGCTCTGCGCAAAATGTCGCGTCCGTGTCGGTTGGGCGGCGAATCGTTCCCGAATGAGCGAAGCCGCGAACACAGAGATGAGACTGCGCACCTGCTTGCGTGATTCCGGGCTGGCCTGGGAAAACAGGCCGAGACCGAGTTGCAACGAGGTCGTGTAGTGACGCGCCTCGTCCGTCGCGTGGGCATGGGTAATCTGGAGCGCGAGCGGATCGTAGTCCGACGCTTCGTACCCGCGCCCCGGCAGGTTGACGTGCATGAAGGATTCGGTCTGTTTGAGCATCAGGTTCAGCAGGAACCGGTGCAGCAAGAACAGCGCGCCATAGCCCGGGGCGCACAGTTCACCTCCGAGGCGCTCGAATGCGGCGTCGAGACCGGCGTAGCATTGTGGTCCTGGCTCCCGCCAGCTTCCGCCCACGTCGCCGAGCGTCGGCTGCCACAGGCATCGAAACGTGGTGACGTGATCGCATTCCTCGTCGCTCTCCGCGAACAGGACCATGTAGCCGTCGGAGTAGCGAGGGAACACACGATCCGACACCTGTAGGTTGTAGACGATGACCCTGGTCTCGTGGTCCGCCACGTCGGCGTAGATCGTGCCGTAGAAGGCTGCACTGATCCTGGAGCGCTGCTGCAGCGTGAGCTTGGAGAGGTGGGGACAATCTTCGAACGGCAACAGCAGGAAATTTGGGTTGGCGTAGAGCTTGGTGAGGTCCAGCCCCCGCGCGCGGAACTCGTAGCCTAGCGGCTTGAGCTCGAGCGCCTCGTGGTGCGCTCGTTCGTACATGCGAAGTTGCCGACCGACGATGTTCTCAACGTTCGCCAGCGCCATGGTCCGAGCACTCTAGAAAGGTGCGAATGGAACTGTCAATCGAGCGGGCTCGCCCACGGTAGGCCCGGAATCCCCCAAAATCATCGTTTCTGCGCGGTATAGAGACGCTTGGCGTCCGTCTTCGGAGCGCACCGTCATCTCGAAAGATACGTTTCCATTTCGGTCCACCAAGATCACTTTCGCCTTCTCGACGGTTCCGGTTTCCCAATACAAGGATGAATCGCTCGGGCCTTGGTAGTCGTACATGTACCCGAGCGATCCGGTGACCATGAGCATGCTGTCGGTCTCGTCGAAATGATCGACGTCACCGACGATGGGGGAGAACAGCTCCGGACGCGTCCTTCCGTATTCGTACACTTGCCGAGCGGAACCACCCCCGCCGGGTCGCGGGGTGAGGGCGTATTCGACGATCCGACTCCAGTTCTCGGCAGTACCGGGGACGCGCCCAGGCCCATTGTCGAACACGAGAAGGTGCCCGTTCGCTCGCAGATGTGGCGCGTGCTGTCCCCAAGGAGGATCGGTTCCGGGTTCGAGTTCGAGCAGGTATGGCAGGAACGTCTCCTCCCAACCGACTTGCGGCGAGAGCAGCCATTGCAGCTCGTTTTCACGAGAGAGGTACACGATGCCATGTCGTTGCGACGAGACGATGAGCGCATCATGGATCTCGTCATAGGCGAGACCGTTGATGTGAATCCAATCGCGCAGGTTGTCGGAGAGGACTTGGCGCGCGGTCGGCAACGATTCGCCGAGGTCCCACACCGTGAGCGTCTCGCCGGTCTCCCGATCGATTTCGATCACGAGGTCTTCGATCGTGGAGGCACCCGTGCGACCGGTGGCGACCGCGAAATTGCCGGAGGGCAGCTCCAGGACCTCGTGGTGGAAGCCCGTGAACTCGGGCTCCGCCTCCAGACTCGCGAGCGGTTCGCCGAGCCACGAGTACTCGTGGATGACCCCCTCGTACCACATGCCGAAGGCGAGGTTCCCATTGCGCAAGCGCTGCACTGCGATCTTGACCCCGGGGGCCCCGGTGAAAATGTAGCGAACGTCGCCATGGACGTCGGCGAAGAATGGCTGGTGGAGCGGGAGGTACTCGAACAGCACGCCGAGATGCGGGACGGGGTCGACGTGCGGCACCTCGACCACGACCTGCGGAACCCCTGGGGGGAGCGGCTCGGTCTCCACGACGACGGACTCCGATCGTCGAACGTTGCCTGCTTCATCGGTGAAGAAGATCTCCACGGTGTTGGCGAACTCGGGGTAGAGGCCGAGGATCGTCGTAGGATGCTCGGTCCCCTGGGGACCGAGCGGGCTCGTCATGTCGGAGGTCGCGCCGCGACGGCCATGGACGCGGGCGAAGATCCTGCCTGGAACCGGCGACGTGTAGTCGAGGCTCGCCGCGAGCGGAGCATTGCCAAACGGATCGAGGACGAGGGCATCACTCGGAATCGAGAGCTCATCACCCAGGCGGTCCAACGTCAGGACCTCGCCGCTCACGCACTGGAGTTCGAGGCGCCATTGCTCCGGGCGGTCCTCGAGCCCTGCGATCGCTTCGCTGGCGATGGAAACGGCGTGTCCTTGTTCGAAGTCGAGGGCCCACCCTTCTGCGGTAGGCCTGGCGTCGACGACGAGGCGCCCGGCAGCCTGGTGCGCAATCAAGGCGTCGGTGGGGCACGACGGCGAGGTGGTGGTGCTTTCGCTTTCACTCCCGGCCCCTTCGCTCGTCACAGACGCGGCGGCCGTGGTGCCGGTGCTCGATTCGTCCGAGTCCACCGCCGCGTCGCTCGAGTCCGCTGTGTCTGCGCCTTCCGAGTCTCCCGAGGTCTGTGCGCTCGTGCTTGCAGAGCTCGTCGTCGACGCGTCTCCCGAGGTGGTGGCCGCGGTCGAGCCGGAGGTGCTCGTCGACGAGGTGGCGAGCGTCGCACTCCCCGACATGTCGACGTCGTCTTCGGGCGCGCACGCACCTTGAGCGGCGACGCAAGCGACGAGTCCGAGCGTCGACCACGGGGGGCTATTTCGCGTCGTTCTTGCCTTCGGCACTTCGCGCGGGACGTTGGCACGGAGTTCATTGCCGCTCGCATCGCGAAAGCGGGACGGGCAAGGAGGTGTGTGGCCACGCCTGGTCCGCGGGCGCTCCCGCACCTTCACCCGAGGCCTGGGATCACGCGGTCATCGTGCGAGGCCGAGCATCCACAGATCCCAGACGAGATGGCATGTCGAAGCGAGCAAGACGCTGCGGGTCCGCAGCACGAGCGCGCTCCAGAACGTGCCCAGCAACAACGCTGCGACGATGAGCAAGCCCGGTCCGCTCGTCGCGTGGGCCAAGGCGAACAGACCGCCCGCGGTGAGGCAGCCGAGGACCGGGCCCCAGCGTGCCGAGAGCGGGAGCGTGATCGCTGCGCGCCACACCAGGTCCTCGCCCACGACGATCGCCGCGAGCGCGGGGAGGAACGCCAAAGGCGAGATGTCGCGGGCCCACGCGTAGATCTCCAATCGATCGGGAAGCCACGGCAGACCGAGAGCATCGCCGAGCGAGATCACCAGCGTCGTGACGAGTCCGGTCACCGCTCCGATCGCGGCTCCCCACGCGAGGTCGCGCACGCGTGGGCGCAGGAGCTCGCGCCACGGCAAGGCGACGCAGGTGAGCGCCGCGAGCGTGAGCACGGCGTTGCAAAGCCCCATGCGCAACCAAACGTTCGGGAGCCAGAGCGGGGAGACGAGCAGGAGCGCGACCGCAGCTGCGATGAACCACCATGGAATGGCGGGGCATCGGCGCAGCCATTCGCGATGCTGCGGCGTGGGGAGGAGGCGGACGGTCGCCGGGCTTCGCGGCACGCCGCTCGCGAGGGCGGAGATCCGCCCCTCGGAGAGCGGACGCGGCCGGAACCCGAGCGTTGCCGCGGCCGCCTCGGCATCTCCATAAAGCCCCGCCTCGAGCATCCCGAGCTGTGTGGGGGTCACGGGGGCACCCGGAAGGCGGCTGCCCAAGCGCATCCACGCGCGTGGGAGCTCGATGACGCGCAGCGGCAGCTCGAGGGCACGGGCGACCTCGTGGCAGAGCGCGGGGAGAGCGATGCGTTGCGGCCCGACGATGTCTAGGGTGCGCCGCACGGAGTTGGGTTCGCGGAGCGCGAGTACGACGCTGTGTGCGACGTCCTCCACGTCCACGAGTTGGAGCGGACCACCGCGCGCCGGCACGACGAAGACGGGCGCAAGGCGGATCATCCGGACGAGGTTCGTCATCATGTCGTCGCCGGGCCCGTAGACGAGCCCCGGACGCAGGATCGTCCACGCCAGGTCGCTCCCCATGACGATGGCTTCACCGCGGCGCTTGGTCTCCCGGTAGCGCTCCGCGGGGTTGCCAGGCTCCGCCGTCACGTCCACGACGCCGATATGGATCAAACGCTCGATCCGGTGGCGACGGGCGAGCTCCACGAGGTTGCGGGGGACGGTCTCGTGGGCGTGTTCGAAGGTGTTTCTGCCGCGCTCTACCGCGATCCCGACGAGGTTGACGATCGCCTCGAAACCCCCGAATGCCGAGGGATCGGGGGGGTCCGCGAAATTCACGGCGAACTCGGGGGACGAGCGGGAACCGCAGGTCACCTCGTGCCCCGCGAGACGGAGGGCGGCAGCGCAATGGCGGCCGATGAACCCCGTGCCCCCCGCGAGCAAGACCTTCATGGCCCACCGTAGCACGATGGGCTGGTAAACTTGCCAGGTGCATCCGTTGCGACTGCCGCGCTTGCGGACCTACGTCCCCAAACCCACGGACCCCAAGATCTTTTGGATCAACAGCGAACGCACGGACATGGTCCAGGAGGTCGTGCGGCGCATCATGGAGCGCTACGAGGCCGACGAGTCCGCCGAGCTCATCGTGAACGATGCCGCGTACCACGAGCTGCGCAGGCTCGAGCCGCGCACGGACGATGGCGCCCGCCGTGGCCTCGATTACTGGCGAGGCGTGATCCGGCGCGTGGGGAGGATGTCCTCGGAGGGGAAGCACGAGACCCTACGCGAGATCACCCTGCGGATGGCCCTCGACGTGGCCGGGAACTTCGATCCTCGCGTGTATCGGTTCGCGGCGCGCGTGGTTCCGAGCCTGCTCACCGGGGTCATGAAACCTTCGAAGCTGGTTCAGACCGTCCTGTCACGTGGTGCGAACCTCGATGATCTCGTGCGCGCCGAGGGCCCGATCGAGAAGATCCGGAGGCTCCAGGAGAAGGGCACCCTCGTCCTCGTCCCCACCCATTCGTCGAACCTCGACTCGCTGGCGATCGCGTGGGTGCTCTACCGCGAAGGCCTGGCGCCCGCGGTGTACGGGGCCGGCAAGAACCTGTTCACGAACCCCATCATCTCGTTCTTCATGCACAACCTCGGTGCCTACCGGGTCGATCGCCGGATCAAGGCGCAGATCTACAAGGACGTGCTCAAGACCTACTCGAGCATCCTGATCGAGCGGGGTTATCACTCGCTCTTCTTCCCGGGCGGGACCCGGTCGCGCTCGGGGGCGGTCGAGCGGCATCTCAAGCTCGGGCTCGCCGGCACGGGGGTCGAGGCGTTCGCGCGCAATCAAGCGCGGGGGATCCAGCGTCCGGTCTACTTCGTGCCGGCGACCATCAACTATGCGCTCGTCTTGGAGGCAGAGACGCTCATCGACGATCACCTCAAGGAGTCGGGGCGGGCGAGGTACATCATCGAGGACGACGAGTTCTCGCGGCTCGAACGTTGGATCGCGTTCTTCAACCGGCTGCAGAACCTGGAGACCGCTTGCGTCATTCGTTTTGCAGAGCCCATCGATCCGTTCTGCAATCCGGTCGACGACGAGGGGCACTCGTTGACGCCCGATGGCCGTCGCATCGATCCGGCGAGCTACGTGACCTGGCGAGGGTCGCGGGCCGTCGATCACGCTCGCGACGCCGCGTATACCCGGGATCTCGGGCACGCGATCGCGGAGCGCTACGTCTCGGAGACGGTGATCATGCCCACGCAGCTCGTCGCGCACGTCATCTTCCGGAGGTTGGTTCGCGCCACACCCGGGCTCGATCTGTTCTCGCGCCTGCGCTACCGCGGTGAGATCGCGATCCCCATGGACGAGCTCCTGCCCGAGCTCGGAGAGACCCGCGACGCGCTCGTGGCCCTCGAGCAACGTGGGCAAGTGCATGTCAACGCCCCTCTGCGCAAGGCGACGCCCGACAGGTTCTTCGAACGGGCACTCGCGGCCTGGGATGGCTACCACCAACGCCCCGTCGCTCGCCGCACGGGGGGCGCCCTCATCATGGAAGATCCGAACCTCATCCTGTTCTACCAAAACCGGGTGCGCGACTTCGCCGTGGAGATCGCCGGCGCAAACCCGGCCGATCGCATCGCCGCGCGGGACATCCTGGCCATGGGAGGCGCGCGATGAGCATGGCCATCGGGATCGTGGGCGCCGGTGGCTTTGGGCGGGCGCTCGCGTTGGCGGCGGCCCGCAACGGCCGTCAGGTCGTCTTGTGGAGTCGGCAACCGCGGGAGTTCAAAGCGCAGCAGATCCGGATCACCACCGCGGTCGGTGACCTCGCGGATACGGAGCTCATCTTCATGGCTGTGCCCTCACCCCACGTCGAGAGCGTGGCCCGTGAGCTCGGGCGATTCTTGGATGGTTCCCACCTCATCGTCCACGTGAGCCGAGGTCTGGTGGGGCCGGATCTTTTCACCTTGAGCGAACTCTTGCGGCGCGTCACGCCCGTCCGCCGTGTGGGGGGGCTCGCGGGTCCGCTCGTCGCCGCGGGGTTGGCCGACGGTCAACCAGGGGGTGGCATCGTGGGCACCTTGTTCCCGGAGGTGTCCAACGCCGTCCGTGAAGCGATCGGCGGTCCACGTCTGCGGATCTACGGCACGGACGATGTCGTCGGTGTAGAGCTGGCTTCGGCTTTCGTGGGGATGGTGGGCGTGGCGCTCGGCTACGCGAAAGCAGCCGGGTATGGGCCGGCGACGCTCGCCGTGCTCGCGACCCGTGCGATGGCAGAGGCGGTCCGCCTCGGCGAGCGCCGCGGTGCGCAGGAGCGAACGTTCGCCGGGTTGGCGGGCATGGGCGACCTCATCGCGGCGGTGTCCGAGGACGGGCGTCCCGAGCTTGCGCTCGGGAGGGCGTTGTTCGAGGGGGCGAATGTCACGGAGGCGGCGACGAAAACCGGCGCGTACGTGGAAGGCGTCGCGATCGCAAAGCAGGTCGTGGAGTATGCCGAGCGCCACGGCATCGAGACGCCGATCGCGACCGCGATGACCCAGCTCATCCGCGGGGGCGTGGACCCGACGACGATCGTGACGCGGTTGATGGCGCGCCCGGCACGTCGCGAGTGACGCGAGGGCGGACGCAAAACTGCGCAGATCGCGGGATTCGATGGCCGAATCCGGCGCCTCGTGACAAGATGTCAACTTCCACCGGACGGCCTGACAAGACGGCGTAGGGGCACGCAGCGCGAAGCTCGCGAGTCCCTGAATTTCCCACCGGATCCACACCGGCGCGGTTTTTGCTCTGACCTCCGCACGCGACAGGGTGACCCTATGACTCCAGCGGTTGTGTCCATGCCCCGTGTCCTCGTCGTCGACGACGAGGCCAGCATCCTCGAGGCCCTGTCCAAGGTGCTCGCCAAGGAGGACATGCACGTCGTCAGCGCGCGCAACGGGAAGGACGCGCTCGAGCTCATCCGTCGCGAGCCCGTGCACGTGATGATCACGGACCTGCGGATGCCGGGCATGGGAGGGGATGACCTCCTCAAGGCCGTGAAGACCCTCACCCCCGAGGTCGAGGTGATCGTCATGACGGCGTACGGGACCGTCGAGGTCGCAGTGGAGGCGATGAAACGCGGCGCCTACGACTTCATCGCCAAGCCGCTCAAGCGCGCCGCGGTGGTCGCGACGGTGCGCAAGGCGCTCGAGAAGGTCGCCCTCGTCGCCGAGAACAAAGATCTTCGTGCGCGGCTCGAGGCCGCCACGTGCCGCGACATCGTGGGGCATTCGCAAGCGCTGCGTTCGACCCTGGAGGTCGCCAAGCAGGCCGCGAACAGCAGCGCGACGGTCCTGCTCCTCGGCGAGAGCGGCACGGGCAAAGAGCTGTTGGCGCGCTACATCCACGACCATAGCCCGCGGCGCGCCCAGGCGTTCGTGCCGGTGAACTGCGCCGCATTGCCCGAATCCGTGCTCGAGTCCGAGCTGTTTGGGCACGAGAAGGGGGCCTTCACGGGCGCCGTGAAGGCGCGCGAGGGCCGGTTCGTCGAGGCGAGCCATGGGACGCTCTTCCTCGACGAGATCGCCGAGATCGCGTTGCCCGTGCAGGTCAAGCTCCTGCGCGCGCTCCAGGAGGGTGAGGTCGAGCCCGTGGGGGGGCGACGCACGAGCGTCGACTTCCGCTTGGTGTGCGCGACGAATCGCGAGCTCACCGAAGAGGTTCGCCAGGGGCACTTTCGTGAGGACCTCTTCTATCGGATCAACGTGATTCCGATCCGGATCCCCCCGCTGCGCGATCGCTCGGAGGACATCCCCCTGCTGGCGGGGCATTTCCTCCGGATGTACGCCGCCAAGCATCTCAAGGGCGCACAGCGCTTCACCGACGAGGCCTTGCACCTCTTGTCGGGCTACGGCTGGCCAGGAAACGTCCGCGAGCTCGAGAACGCCGTGGAGCGTGCGGTCGTGTTGGCGCGCAGCAGCGAAGTGGGAGCGGCCGACCTTCCGCCCGAGCTGCGGGATCCGCAGGCGGGTCACGGCCGGCAGTTGAGCATGAGCGTGGGGACGCCGCTGGCCGAGGTCGAGCGCCGGATGATCCTCGAGACGTTGAAGTTCACGCGCGGCGACAAGCGGCTCGCTGCCGATCTGCTCGGCATCGCGACCCGGACCATCTATAGGAAGCTCGAGTCGGGCCTCATTTCCGAGGAGGCCTACAGGCGCACGAATCCGGCTGCGTCTGCGACGGGTACGCCCGACAACCCCGAGGCCGACGACGGGATCCTGCACTGATCGCCCCCCAGTGATTCATGGACACGCTGCTCAAGAAGTACTTCTGGGTGATCCAGGTGCTGGGTCTGGCTGCCGCCACCGGGTTGGCGGCGAGTGCCGTCGTGACGCAGATCGGGACGAGTTTCGCGCTCGACCTCTCCGAGGACGCGAGCTCGTCTTCCGACGAAAAGGGCAAGGACAAGGACGCGGAAGACGAAGCTGGGGACGACGCCGAGGACGAGCCGCTCGCGCGAGGTGCGGGGAGCCGTTCGGCGTTCGGCGCTTCGTCGGGAACGTCCGCGAGCGCCAAGCGTGCGGACAAGCAGCGCATCGCCGATGCGATCCTCACGCGCAATATCTTCTGTCCTACTTGCGTCCCCGAGGGCGAGGTCGTCGAGGAAGCCGCGGAGGTCGCAAATCGGCCTGCCGGCGCGACGAAGAGCCAGCTCCCACTCAAGCTCATGGCGACGATGGAAGCCTCCGATCCCCAGTATTCGCTGGCGACCATCTACGACGCGCAGGACACACGGACCGGGCTCTACGGCATTGGGGATGCGTTGCGTCCGGGGGTTTTCGTCGTGGGCATCGAGCAGGCCGTCGTCCACCTGCGCAACAACGCTCGGCTCGAGTACATCGAGATCGGCGAGCAGCTGGCGGGCATTCGCCCCGTCACGCCCCAGATCACCCCCGAGGAACCGATGTTGGAACCCCCCAACGCCAACGCGATCCCGGGCGCCGAAGAGGCGATCAACTGCCCCAACGAGAACACGTGCGTGGTCGAGCGCCAGTTTGTCGAACAGTTGATGGCGAACCCCGCCCAGCTGGCCCGGCAGGCGCGCATCGTGCCGAGTCAGCGCAACGGTGAGACGCAGGGGTTCAAGTTCTACGGCATCCGCCGGGATAGCCTACCCCGCATGTTGGGGCTCAAGAACGGCGATATGCTCACTTCCGTCAACGGCGAGGAGCTGCGCTCGGTCGATCAGGCGATGGGCTTGGTCCTCAAGCTCCGGCGCGCCAGCAATCTCTCGGTCACCCTCGTTCGCAAAGGGGAGACCATCCAGAAGGAGATCCAGATCCAATGAGGTCTAGCTTGAATATGCGTGTCGCGTCGGTCGCGGCACTGCTCGCGTTCTCGACGAGTAGCCTGGCGCACGCCCAGGCACCCGCTCCCACGGCGCCGCGGGTGGTGCCCACGGCTCCCGCGACTGGACCTGGCCCCGAGCTCTCCGGGGACGAGAACGGTGCGCTCGGCTTCAACAACTGCCGCAAGCAGCCTCGCGGGTCCAAGTTCCGGATCACGCTGCCGGAAGAATCGGAGCTCAAAGACCTCGTCAACTGGATGATGTCGGTGAGCTGCCAGAAGTTCATCTGGGATCCGAAGATTCGCAGCGGCAAGGTCACGATCCTCTCGCCCGAGGCGGTCACCATCGAGGAGGCCTATGCGGCGTTCTACGCGGCCCTGCAGACGATGGGCCTCACGGTCGAGCCCTCGGGGGAGTACTTCAAGATCGTCGAGAGCATCGACGCCAAGAGCCGAAACCTGCCGATCTATGGCCCCGGGGGTCGTGCGCCCACCAACGATCGGTTCGTGACGCAGCTCTACCGGACCAAGGGCAGCAACACCGCGGAGATCGTGGACCTGCTCAACAAGCTCAAGTCGAAGCAAGGCAGCGTCGACACCGTGGGCGACTTGATCTTGATCACGGACACGGGGAGCAGCGTCCGGCGCCTGCTTCAGATCGTGCGGCAAGTCGATGATCCGGAGACCACGGGCAAGCAAGAGAAGATCTTCTTCTTCCAGCTCCACTACGCCAACCCCGAGGAGACCGCAGAGACGATCCGCGAGATCTTCGGCGAGAAGGAGCAGCAGGGCGCTGCGCGAGGTCGGGGCCGCGGGGCGCGAAATGCAGCGCCCGCACCGGCCACGGATAGCTTGGAGCCGAGCTTCTCCCGCGTGGTCGTCGACGAGCGGACGGGGACCCTCATCATCGTCGCGCCCATCGAGGACTACGAGGTCATCCGTAGACTGATCGAGCGGCTCGATGTTCCGCTCGCAGGCGGTGGCGGCCGCATCCACGTGGTGCGGCTCGTCAACGCGGATCCCGAGGAGGTCGCGCAGGTCCTCACGCAGCTCGGGTCGGGTGCCAAGGCCGGGGGGGCGGGGCGACGGGGTGCCCAAGGCGCGCAGGGGCAACCGCAGGCGCAGCCCGCGAATCCGGAGGCCGCAGAGCTCTTTTCCGGCGACATCAAGGTCACCGCCGATCCTGCGACGCGATCGCTGGTGATCTTGTCGTCCACGAGCGACTTCGAGGCGCTGCGCGAGGTCATCGAGCAACTCGATGCCCCGCGCAAGCAGGTCTACATCGAGTGCTACCTGCTCGAGCTGACCATCGGGCGGGTCTTCAACGTGGGCGTGGACGCGCACTTCGGGCGCGCCATCGATACCTCGGGGGGCCAAGGGCTCGGCTTCGCCGCCTCGGCACAGAGCGCGGGGTACAACTCGGTGACGATCGGACCCGAGCTCCTGCAGGGCTTGGCCGCGGGGGTGATCGGGCCGCTCATTCCCGGTAGCGGTGCTTTGCTCGGCTCCGGCAGCCCGGACATCCCGGCGTTCGGCGTCGTGATCCAGGCGCTCCAGACCAACAGCGACGTCAATTTCGTCGCGGAGCCGCACCTCTATACCGCGGACAACAAGGAAGCGAGCATCGAGGTCGGACGCAACGTCCCCACGCAGGGGGGAGTGACGTTCCCCGGCGGTGGTGGCCAAGGTGGCCTCGTTCCGCTGCAATCGATCCAGCGCCAGGACGTCGCGCTGACCGTGAAGGTGACGCCTCACGTCAACGACGCAACCCAAGTCACGCTGGACATCGAGCTCCAAAACGACGACATCGAGAGCATCGATCCGACCTTGGGCGTCACGACGACCAAGCGGCGCCTCGCGCTCGAGTCCGTGGTCGCGCGCGACGATCAGCCGGTCGTACTCGGCGGCTTGATTCAGGAGGTCGAGCGCGAGAGCAAACGTCAGGTTCCGGGCCTCGGGTCCATCCCGTTGTTGGGTTGGTTGTTCAAGACGACCCGGCGCGAGCGCCAGAAGGTCAACCTGATGATGATCCTCATCCCGCACATCATCGAGACGCCGGACGACGTGCGGCGGATCCATGAGCGCCGGATGAAAGAGCGGCTCGAGTTCATCGAGCGCTACACGGCTTTCAAGCGCCGCGATCTGGATCTGAGCGTCAACTACCGCAAGAAGAGCGGGTTGCTCGCGGAGATCAACCGGGAGGCCGGCCGGATGTTGATGGAGGACGAGTTCCGGCGCCGCGCCGATCTCGAGCTGCAGCAGCAGATCATCACGGGTGAGCTCGGAATGTCGCCCTCCTTCCACGTGGAGGAAGAGCAGGCCGAGGCGGGCGCGCAGGTTCCGGGGCAAGCTCCCGCTGGGGCCGCGGGTCGGACCCCACCGGCCGCGGCGGGGCAGCCGCAGGCACGACCGGCAGTTCCGCCGACGCGACCCCCTGCCGCCGCCGCACCCCCACCGGAGAGGGAGCCCTAGGCGATGTCGTCGGCATCGGCGAGCGCATCGCGGGAGCTCGATCTCTCGCCCGTCATTCCTGCCGCGGGGCTGCGGCCGGATCGTCGCCTGTTGGGGCAGCTCTTGCTCGAAGCGGGGGCCTGCTCCGAAGAAGCGCTGGCCGAGGCGTTGGCGGCCCAGCATCTCGACGACGAGCGCGTCGGAGAGACCTTGGTCCGCCTCCGGCACTGCGACGACTGGGCGGTCACGCAGGCGCTCGCGAAGCAAAGCGGCCTCCCGTGTTGCCCGTCCGTCTCGACCGACGAGATCGACGACGCGCTCGTCGAGACGCTGCCCATCGGGTTCGCACGCGGAAACTCCCTCATCCCGCGGCGCCTCGACGAAGCGGCGGGCGTCCTCCACGTCCTCGCCGCCGACCCGCATCGGTTGATGGACCTCGATGATCTCGGTCAGCTCTATGGCGCCGAGATCAGCGTGATGCTGACGCCGGCGCCCGTCATCGCGGAGCTCATCAACGCCGTCTACTCCAAGCGCGCCAAGGACGTCGACCTCGAGAAGAAAGAGGACGCTTTCGACGAAGAGGACGAGGACATCCTCCACGCATCCGCCGAAGACGCGCCGATCATTCGTTTCGTCAATAGCCTCATCTTCAACGCGTCCAAAGAGAAAGCCTCGGACATTCACATCGAGCCGGGCGACAAGCACATCGTCGTGCGCAACCGGGTGGACGGTGTGTTGCACGAGGTCCGCCGCACCGAGAAGGGCCACCACGCCTCCATCGTCGCCCGCGTGAAGATCATGGCGGGCCTCAACATCGCGGAGAAGCGTCTGCCGCAGGACGGCCGCATCCGTAGGAGGATCGCGGGCAAGGAGGTCGACATGCGTGTCGCCACCGTGCCCACGGCGCACGGCGAGCGCATCACGATCCGTCTGCTCGACAAATCGGCCATGGCGCTCAACCTCGAGGTCATTGGCCTCGCGCCGGATCATCTGGAGACGATCCGCGAGGTGATTCATCGCCCCCACGGGATCTTCCTCGTCACGGGTCCGACGGGTTCGGGGAAGACCACGACGCTCTACTCGTGCCTCTCCACCATCAATCGTCCGGATCTCAACATCCTCACGGTGGAGGACCCGGTCGAGTATCAGCTGCCGGGAATCAGCCAGGTCCAGGTGCAGCCCAAGATCGAGCTGACGTTCTCGGCGGGTCTGCGCTCGTTCCTGCGCCACGACCCCGACGTCATCATGGTCGGAGAGATCCGCGACTTGGCCACCGCGGAGATCGCGATCCAGGCATCGCTCACCGGTCACCTCGTGCTCTCGACGATCCACACCAATGACGCCGCAACAGGCATTACCCGGCTGGTGGACATGGGGGTGCAGCCGTTCTTGGTCGCGTCGTCGCTCGTTGCACTGCAAGCCCAGCGCCTGATCCGTCGCGTGTGTCCCCACTGCTGCCGGCCCCACCGCCCCGTGGAGGACGAGTTGCGCGGCCTCAACATCGTCCCGGAAGCGTTCTATGCCGGAGAGCCGTGCTTGCGGATGCCGGTCCTCGATGGCAAAGGCAACGTCGTCCCGGTCGTCGCGCCCAAAGGGCGCACCCTGCCTCCGCCCGGCCATGTGTGGGAACCCGTCGGATGCGACAAGTGCGGCGGCACCGGGTACAGCGGACGAACCGGGGTCTACGAGGTCCTCAGCATCAACGAAGAGGTCCGCCGTCTGGCGATCCGCAACGCCGACGCGTCGGAGATCAAAGCGGCCGCTCAGGCAGGCGGCATGCGCACGCTCCGTGACGACGGTGCGCACAAGGTCTTGTGTGGCATGAGCACCCTCGAGGAAGTCATGCGCGTCACCGCGGAAGAGGTTTAGTCGGCCATGCCAGCCTACGCGTACACGGGACTCAACGCCAAGGGCCGACAGACCAAGGGGGTCACGACCGCCGATAGCGTCGCGGCCCTCAAGGCGGCATTGCGGCGTGACGGCGTGTACCTCACCAGCGTCGTCGAGACCTCATCGTCGGCGACCGGGGGGCGTGGCTTGGAGATCGACATCGGGCGCCTGTTCGATCGGATCAAGCCGCCGATGGTGGCCGAGATGACGCAGCTGCTCGGAACGTTGCTCCGTGCGGGCGTGACGTTGCCCGAGTCCTTGCGGGCGCTGACGGACCAAGTCGAGAGCCAAAACTTCAAAGGGGTGCTGAGCGAGGTCTCGAATCGCGTGAACGAGGGGTCCTCGCTCGCGGACGCGATGGCGCGCTATCCCAAGGTGTTTCCGCAGCTCTACGTCAACATGATCCGGGCAGGCGAAGCCTCGGGTGCGCTCGAGACCGTGCTGTTCCGGCTCGCCGAGTTCTTGGAGAAGCAGCAGGAGATCCGCTCCAAGATCACTTCGGCGCTCTTCTACCCGATCGTCTTGGGCCTGCTGGCGACCGGGATCATCACGCTCCTCATGGTGAGCATCGTCCCCAAGGTGACGACGATGTTCACGGACATGAACGCAGAGCTGCCTTGGAACACGAAGCTGCTCATCTTCATCTCCGACACGCTGACCGGCTACTGGTTCCTCATCGTGCCCGCGATCGTCGGCGCGATCTGGGCGTCTCGTCGTTGGCGTGCCTCCGAGAACGGACGGCGGATCACCGATCGTTGGTTGCTCGATGCGCCGGTGCTCGGGGAGCTCGTCCGCAAAATCGCAATCGCGCGATTCGCTCGCACGCTCTCGACGTTGCTCGCGAGCGGCGTCCAACTGCTCGCGGCGCTGGACATCGTGCGCACCTTGCTTGGGAACGTCATCTTGGAGTCCGTGGTGACGGCGGCCCGCGACAGCATCCGCGAAGGTGAGGGCATCGCGCCGGCACTCAAGCGCAGCGGTGAGTTTCCTGCGCTCGTCACCCACATGATCGGCGTTGGGGAGCGCTCGGGGCAGCTCGAGCAGATGCTCGGCAACGTGGCATCGACCTATGACCGAGAGACGAACACCACGATCGCGCGGTTTACGGCGCTCCTGGAACCACTGATGATCGTCGTGATGGGAATCGGCGTGGGGTTCGTCGTGTTCTCCATCATGACGCCAATCATGATGATTACCGAAATGGCGGGTCAAACCTGAGCGGCGTGCCGCGAGGGTCCCGCGCGCACGAAAGGAAGCAAACCCATGCAACGAGAAAAGCTAGCTCTAGTACGCCAAGGCGCCGCTCGCCAGAACCTGGGCATGTCCCTCATCGAGATCATGGTCGTCGTGGCCATCGCGAGCATGATCATCGGCGGTGTGGGGATTGTCGCCTTCAAGCGCTTGGGCGAGGCCCGGCTGAGTACGGCGATGAAGGACGCGATCCAGATCCAGCAAGCGACGGAGATGTACATGCTCCAGAAAAAGAGCAAGTGCCCCAAGACGCTGCAGGACCTGCGTGCCTCGGGCGCGATCAGCCGCGTGATCAAGGACCCTTGGGGCAACGACTACGAGATCAAGTGCCCGGGTGAGCACAGCAGCGTGGACGTCATCTCCGCGGGTCCCGACGGTGAGATGGGGACCGAGGACGACGTCGCGAACTACGACAACGAAGCGGGCGCCGAGGCCGAGGAAGAATAGGAACGCTCGTGCGAGACCCCGGCGACGATATCCCGGCGGCGCGGCGCAGCCGGGGCATGAGCCTCATCGAGGTCATGATTGTCATGGGAATCTTCGTCCTCATGATGGGGATGGTCATCGTCGGGTTTCGCAGCAGCCGCTCCGCGGAGGCGCTCCGTGCCGTGAATCAGGTATCAAATGCGGTCCGTTACGGCTTCGACAAGGCGCGCGTGAGCGGTGCGTCGTATCGGCTCCTCATCAACCTCGACCAAGGCACCTTCACGCTGCAGGAGGGTGACGGTCGGATGTACATGCCCGCCACGGATCGCGACGGGCAGCTCGTCGAGTACGATGCCGACAAGGCCAAGGACCGCGAGGACCGCGATCAGCGCGCGGAGGAAAGCTACAATCGCTCGCTGCAGGCGCAGGTCTTCGGCGGGGCCGGGGACAAGGCCGACGACGCCACGGTCAACCCCTACGCCGCGACCGCCCGCAAGGTCCCGCGGATGCGGCCCCCGATGTTCGCGGGCTTCAAGGAAGAGAACGCGCTGTCCGGTCTGTCCGAGGCGATCGCCCTGCCGGAAGGGGTCAAGATCAGCTACGTGAGGACCGAGCACGACTTCGCGCCCATCACGGAGGGTGAAGCTTCGCTGTTCTTCTTCCCACGCGGGCATACCCAGCGCGCGCACATCCTCGTGGAGGATGCCGACGGCGAGAACCGCTGGACGATCAAGGTCGCTCCGCTCACCGGACGCGTGACCGTGGACGAGGGGCACGAGCTGCTCGAGCTCCCCTCGGATCCAGGTGAAGAAGAGGACGACCTCGGGCGGCGTCAAGAGAGGCGGGTGCTTTGATGCCGGTACGTCGGTCGCCCCTCCGAAGCGATGGCGGATTCACCCTGCTCGAGGTGCTCATCGCGCTCGCGATCCTCGCGATCTCACTCACCTCGCTCTTGACCTCGCAGATGAGCGCGATCCGGGCTACGCGCTACGCCCAATCGGTCACCGTCGCGGCCTTTCTCGCGGAGTACCAGCTCATCGAGATCGAGCGCATCGTTCGCGAGGAAGAGCAGGGATGGGGCGATAGCGACAAGGAGTTCTCGGGAGATTTCGCGGAGCAAGGGTGGCCCGACATCACCTACGCCTGCATGGTCGACATGGTGGAGTTGCCGGAGCACAACGCGATCGCCCAGGCGGCCGACGCCGAAGAAGGCGACGAGGCCTTGGGCGGCGTCCAGAGCTCTGGGGAATCCGCGTTCGATGCGATGGGCATGGTGTGGCCCATCGTCAAAGGAGCGATCGAGCAGGCGATCCGGAAGGTCGCTTGCACGGTGTCGTGGCAGGACGGGGAGATTACCCACGATTTTACGCTCGAGACGTTCTGGTCCGATCCCGCCAAGCTGGCCGCGCTCCCCGGTGCGGGCGGTGAAGTGACGCGAGAGGAAGACGATCCCGAGGGCGAAGGTGAAGCCGGTGAAGGTGGTGCCGGAGGTGCGGGCGAGGGCGGTGGCGGCCTGCCGGGCGCCGGCCAGAACGGCCCATTTGGCAGCGTCGGGGGCCTACAGTGACGCGTCGTCGCCATCGGCGTCACGACGAGGGGCGCGAGCGGGGCATGACCCTCATCGAGGTCATGATCTCGCTCGCCGTGCTCGGGATGATGGTCGTCTCCGTTTGGTCGAGCTTCCACGGAACCGTACGCGGGATGGAGACCTCAGAAGAGATCCAGACGCGGTACTCCATCATTCGCAACGGCCTCGCCCGCCTGACGTCCGAGTTGTCGATGACGTACCTCTCGTACAACCGGCCTCCGGACGATCCCAACCACTACACGTACTTCGAGGGACGCAATGAGTTTGGCACCGATTCGTTGACGTTCTCCGCGTTCGCGCACCTGCGGATGCGCCAGGATTCGAACGAGAGCGACCAGTCGATCATCCAGTACTTCGTCCAGGACGATCCGGAAGACTCGAGCCGCTCTCACCTCTATCGCCGCGAGACCCGGCGCCTCGTCGGCCTCAAGCCAGAGGACCTCGAGGAGTACTTCCCGGCCTATGTGGTGATCGAGGACGTGACGGAGTTCGACGTCAAGTATTGGGAGGAACGCCAAAAAGAGTGGATCGAAGAGTGGCGCACGACGGCGGTCGATATGCAACCCGATCGCCTTCCTCGGTGGGTCAAGATCAAAGTCGTCGTCAACGATGGAACCGGGGATCCGCTCGAGTTCCACACACAAGCGGCGCTCACGATGCAAGAGCGCTTCGACCTCGGGAAAGAATGGGCCCAGATCTACGAGCAGTGAAACGACGCCCGGAGATCCGGGGAGAGTCCACCCAGCGAGGCGTGGCGGTGCTCCTCATCGTGGCCTGCCTGGCCATCCTGGCGCCGTTCACGATGAGCTTCAACTACCAGGCTCGGGTGGATTGGCAGTCGGCCGTCAACGTCCGCGATGAGGTCGCTGCTCGGCACATCCAGCGCGGGGCTCTGCAGCTGTCGTTGCTGCTGTTCGAGATCCAGCGGATGGTGTTCAACCAAAAGCAGTTCCGCGACCTCATGGGCACGATGGACGTGACGCAAGTCGCCCCGTATCTCATGTCGGTGTTCGGCACTCCGGACGGCGCCGAGGGCCTTGGCGCACTCGCCGGTGTGGACGGCACCGTGTTTCAGGAGCTCGCGCTCTCGGAGGGCACGTTCGAGTTCCGCGTCTACGCCGAGAGCGGAAAGATCAACGTCAACTGCTTGGGGAACCAAAAGCAAGACGTCAGCAACCCGGCGGCGCGCACGTTGCAGACGCTTTCGTCGCTGATGTCCCCGCAGATCTACGATCCTCTGTTCGAGGAGGAGAAATCGGACGGGCAGTTCTACACCCGTGACGACATCCTGACGGCCATCGCCGACTACGTGGATGACGACCAGCTGCGCTTCGACATCACCCAAGGGCTCTCCCGCGGGGGTACCGAGACCTACCGCTATGGCGAGCTCAACGATCCATACATGCCCCGCAACGGGCGGTTCGACAGCGTGGAAGAGCTCCACCTCGTCCAGGGCGTCGACGACGACTGGATGTCCGCGTTCGGCCATGAGCTGACGGTGTATGGCGAGTGCCTCGTCAACCTGAACTTCGCGAGCGCCGAGCAGATCGCGTCGGTGTTGCGCTACTCGGCCAAGGAGGAAGAGCAATGGAAGACGGAGGGAGAGAACTTTCTCCTGCGCGTCATGCCACTTGCGAACTTTCTCGTGCAGTATCGGGAGTTCAACCTGTTCGAAGACCTGATCCAGGTGCGCGACATCGTCCTCGATCCGAGCGCGTACATGGGGATGTCGATGGGTCTCCTGGGAGAGGAGACGAGCGACGACATGTCCACGTTGACGGCGCCCCCGGATGGACTAGACGTCTGGATCCGCGACGCCAGCACCGAGCCCGCGCATCAACATGCCGGGCTCCGGGGCGTCTCCACCGTGCAACCCGAGAGGATCTACACGATCGAGGTCGTGACGACGGTCGGCAACGTCAACAAGCGCCTGACGGCCGTCTACGATATGCAGTACCCCCGCTCGCAGAGTTCGGGCAAAGGGGTATGGATGCACATCCGGGAGGACTGAGTCACATGGTGATGAGCCAAAAGTACGTGGGGATCGACCTCGGGGCGTACCGGGTGAAGATGGTGGTGGTCACCTCCAGCTTCCGCGGCGTCCAGGTGGTCGAGACGCACGAGGAAACCCTCGGCGTGGTGGTGGGCAAAGACGGCGCAGAAGCGGTCGATCCGCTCTCCCATCGCATCTCCGTGGCGCTCTCGATGCTCCGCAGCCACAACCTGCTCGGGCAGTCGGTGAGCCTGGCCTTGCCGCCGGGGCTCCTGAGCTATCGCCTCCTCGATTTTCCGTTCGCGGACGAGCGCCGCATCGCACAGACGGTGATGTTCGAGGCCGAGGGCCAGTTCCCCGTGCCGCTCGAGCAGCTCGTCTACGGCCACCTCCTCGTCCCGGTGAGCTCCGGAGGCCGAGCGCTCGTGGTCGCGGCCAACCGCGACAAGGTCGAGCAGATCTCGGGTCTCTTCCGCCGTGCGGGGTGCGAGGTCAAGGTCACGACCGCGCCGGCGATGGCTGCGGCGCAAGTCGTGAGCCCAGAACTCGAGCCCATCGCCGCCGATGCTGCGACCAAGCCGGGCGCTTTGCTCCTCGATCTCGGTCACCGCTTCACGCATGTCATCGGCCTCGGCGCCAAGGGGCCACTGGCGGTCCGTACCCTGCGTCGCGGCGGCCGCAACATCACGCAAGCGATCGCGACGCAGTATCAGCTCGACGTCGCCTCCGCGGAGCAAGCCAAGCACACCGATGCGTTCCTCGCCCATCACGGGGTGGGCCAAATCGATGGTGCGCAGTTGGAGGCATCTCGGCTCGTCGCTCGCGAGCTCGAGCCGATCTTGCGAGACCTCGAGCACACGCGACAATGGCTGAGCGGAAGCCAACAGATCGAGGTGAACCAGATCCTGCTGTGTGGCGGCGGGGCGGAGCTCCGCGGGCTCCCTGAGTACCTCCAGGAGCAGACGGGACTTTCGGTCGTGCGTGCCGTCCCGAAAGCGCAGGGGCTTCGCCTGCCGGCCGAAGGCCGCTCGTGGACCGAGAGTCTCGTCGCGTTGGGTGCCGCGTACGGGGCGGCGCGTCGTCCACTCGTGCAGCTCCACGGCGACGTCCCTGGCGCGATTCAGAGCGGCTGGATGCAGGAGCGGATGTCGAGCCTCGTCGCGATCGGTGTCGCGGTGATGGCCTTCGGAGCCCTCGACACGATCGCCAAGGTCCGCGCGGCGGAGGCGGAGCTGCAAGCCCATCAAGATCAGCTCGAAGAGGTGAGCAAGAAGGTGCTCGGCGAAGCGCTGTCACCCGAGGCCGTGGAAGAGAAACTCGCGTTGGCGGAGGGCACCGATCTCACGAGCCTCATCCCCGAGCGCAGCGCCCTCGAGGTGCTCGAGATGTTGACCAAGATCGCGACGCCGAGCGACCTCGCCGAGGCCAAGCAGAAAGCCGCCGAGGCGGAGGTGGCCGCGACCTTGCCCATGGCCGGCCAGATGCTGCCCGACGACGAGGAAGGGCTCGAAGGTAGCGAGGCCGCGGTAGAAGCCGTCATCGGGCCCATCGATCCCAACGCCGGTGTGGTCGCCGCCGATGAACTCGTGATCTCCGAGGTGCAAATCAACGAGAAGAAGATCGAGCTCCATGCGTCGGCCAACACCTCTTCGGTGCAAGACCGGATGTTCGCGAAGCTGGGCCAGCTCGGATGCATGACCAACCCTCTGAAGGGCAAGGTCAAGGGCAACGAACGCAAGAGCTTCGAGATGAACATCGAGCATACCTGCTATCGCAAACCCAAGGGCGACGACGAAAAGGCCGCGGAGTAGGAGGCTCTCGATGTCCGAAGTCAACGATGGAATCTTCGCCCGTTTGAGCCCCCGAGAGCGCGTCCTGGTGCTCGTCTTGGTGGTCACGTTCTTCGTGATGGGCACGCTCGTGCTCATCTATTTCCGCGGCCAAGCGATCCGCGAGCGGCAGAACGAGATCGACCGCTATCGCGCGACCGTCACCAAGTTGTACACGCGCGGCGCGGTCTATGAAGAGCGGCTCGCCCGCAAACGCAGCCGCGAGGCGGACATCGCCAGCAAGGAGCTGCTGTTTAGCACCCTCATCGAGGACGCACAGCGTGGCATCGAGAACTTCAGCGTCTCCGACCAAGAGGAGCTCCCCGTGGTCGACCTCGGAGGCGGGCTCGTGAAGCGCACGTTCGAGTTTCGTCTGCGCGCCGTCGCCTACGACGACGCGATCAAGTTCCTCTCGGCCCTCGAGAGCGAGCCGCAGCGCATCGTGCTCACCGAGCAGCTCAAGATCCGCTCCCCGTCTCCGATCTCGGACACGATGAACTTCGACGTCACGATCGCCACGTGGGAACGCCGCGAGGTGGAAGAGAAGGCCGAAGAGGAAGGCAAGGCCAAACCCAAGGCCGCAGCCACGGAGGACGAGTCGTGAAACTCAGCGTCAAGCTGCCGAACGTATCGCTCAGCGGGGGCCAGCTGCCGGAGGAGCTCACGGCGGGCGGGCGGAGGCAGCAGCTCTTCCGTCAGGCCCGGCGCTTCATCGGCTGGGGAATCCTCGGCGCCGTGTTCTTCGTGATCTTCGGCTGGCTCTCGATTCCGACGCGCGCGATTGCTTGGCGCATCAGCCACGAGGCCTACAAGGCGGGCGTGAAGCTCGATGTCGAGGACATCTCGATCCGTCCCTGGGGATCGGCCACGCTCTACAACGTCGTTTGGACGTTCGACCCCACGCGCCCTGAGATCCCGCCGGCGCAGTACGTGCTCGAGACCGTCGACGTTCGCGTCAAGGTCCTCTCGCTGCTCGCCGGGACCCTGGACGTGGAGGTCGAGACACCGCGCCCCGAAGGCAGAATCTGGGCGAACTACCGCAAGGAGAGCGAGACCTCCACCGTCGCGGTCAAGATCGAGGACCTCCCGTTGTTCGATGTTCCGCGCGCGGCGGCGGCCTTGGGCGTGCCGCTGCTCGGCATCGTGGCGCTCGATGCCGAGCTCACGCTGCCGGAGCACAAGTTTGGGAAGGCTGAGGGGACGATCGCCCTTTCGTGCTCAGGGTGCCGTGCTGGCGACGGGATCTCCAAGCTCTACATCCCCGGTGGCAAGACCCTCGCGCAAGAAGGCCTGACGATCCCGGAGGTGGACCTCGGAACGCTGACCGGTCGCTTCGTGGTCGAGGAGGGCAAGGCGGTGCTCGATCCGGCGCTCCAGACGGAGAGCGAGGATCTCAGCGTGGAGGTCGCGGGACGACTGCTGCTGCGCGATCCGGTGGCTCGTAGTCAGTTCAACATGACGGTGAAGGTTCGCCTCACGGAAGCCTTCCAAGAGCGTAGCGATGCCGTGCGTTTCATGTACCAAGGCGCGGGCCCCAAATCGAAGTTGGATCCGCCCGAGGAAGGTCTTGGATTCCTGCTCGAAGGCACGGTGGGTCGTCCGCGCTTCCGCGGGATCAAGTCGCAGGCTCGCGGTGCTGCGGCTGCGGCTCGTCCGGGGGGACGCGGTGCCTCTGCGCGTCGGCCCTCGCCCGTGGGAAGGCCGGGCGTGCCCAATACGCCCAACGCGCGCGGTCCTCTCGTGCCGAACGCGCGGCCGTTGCCGGGCCAGAATCCGATGCTTCCGTCGGGCCCGCCTGCGGGCGAACCCGCGGCCGTGGAGCCGCCGGTCCCCGAGCCCGAGCAGCCGCCACCGCCGACGCTCGAAGAGCTCAACGCGGTGGACGCGATCCCCGAACCGGGCGCGGTCGAAGGCGGGCTGCCGCCACAGGAGCTGCCCTCGCAAGAGTTGCCTCCGCAGGAGATCCCCGCCGAGCTACCCGTCGAGCCACCTGTCGAGGAGGTGTTGCCGCAAGAGCTACCGCCTCAAGAGCTCCCCGCCGAGGGCGTGGACGGCATCGTGATTCAAGACGGCGGAGAGTTCGTCGAGTGACCCGCGGCCTTGGCCATGCGCACGACATGGGCAAAGTGCGTCGGCGTCACCGGCTGCACGGAGAGGCGACTGCGCTGGATCACGACCATCCCTTCGAGCTCCGGGGCTGCCCGTAGCTCTTCCAGCGCGACGATCCGCGGGAACTTCTCCACGAACTCGACCTCGACGAGGTCCCAACGCGGCGTTTCGGGCGAGGATTTCGCGTCGAAGTAGGGGCTCTTCGGATTCCACGACGAGGGATCCGGACGCGCGGGTCCAGAGATCTTCGCGAGGCCCACGACACCGGGGGGCTTCGCGTTGGAGTGATAGAACAGGACGAGGTCCCCGACCTTCATCGAGCGCATGTGATTGCGCGCCTGGTAGTTCCGGACGCCATCCCATGGCTCGGTCTTGCGCCGGGCCAAGTCGTCGATGGAGAAGGTGTCTGGCTCCGTCTTCATCAACCAGTACGCGGTGTTTTTCGCCATGACGGGGGATGGGCCGCTAGGGTAGCTCGGGGTAGCGTGCGGAGGTATGGATGGGCAGGTGGCGGGGCTGCTCGCGGATGCGCTGCAGCCACGGTTCGATCTGCGGCGTCGCCGTCAGGTCGAACCCCACGCGCGTCGCACTCTGTGTGTATGCGAACAACGCAATGTCGGCGATCGTGTAGTGCTCGCCCGCGATGAACGGGGTCCGCGAGAGCTGCCCGTTCATGACGCGCAACGCGGCATGGCCGCGCGCGAGGAGCTTCGCTTGCTCGTCTTGCCGGAGGTTCTGAAGGCCACCCCAAAGGCGCCAGAACTTGTACACCGCGACGTAGGGCTCATGACTGTACTGCTCGAAGAACATCCACTGCAGGACGGTCGCCCGCGCAAAAGCGTCGTCTGGGAGATACGGAGACCCTTCCGCGAGGTAGAAGAGAATCGCGTTCGATTCCCACAGGATGCGGCCGTCCGCGAGTTCGATCGCAGGGATCCTCCCGTTGGGGTTGATCGCGAGATACTCGGGGGTGCGCGTCTGCGGCGGATCGACCATGAAGTCGAGCTCCGTCAGGGCGACCTCGAGGCCGAGGTGGTGGAGCAGCAGCCGAACTTTGTAACCGTTCCCCGAGGGTACGACCGAGTCGTAGAGTCGCTTCACGCGTTGAGGCATGCTGCGAGAGCATCGCACCGTTCTTATTCCCGACGTCCGACCGTGCAAGCGTCCCCGAGCGGGGAGGGATCACCCCAAGGGTTGGGGAACTAGAGCCGGATTTGGGCGCTGGGCCCGCCTGGCGCGGCTGCCGTCGGACGGACACCTGGAAAAAACGCTGCTTCTTTGGAAAAAGACGGATCGCGATGCAACCGGAACGGCCTCGGCCGCGACTACCCCCTGGCCACAGCACCGACGTGTGGGCGGGGCTACGAACCCCCAATCGAATTCTCTCGCTCGATCTGAGTTTTTCCCCTCCAAACCGCTTTCTCTCGACCGTCCATGCCTCCTCTAAAAATCGTCGACGTCGCCGAGTCCTACTCCAAGCATGGGGGAGGCGTACGTACTTACGTCGAGCAGAAGTTCGAGGCCGCTGCCGCGCATGGCCACGAAGTCGTCGTCATCGCACCGGGTGCGGAGAACTCCGTGGAGCGGGTGCGCGGCGGAAAGATCGTGTGGGTCCACGGCCCGCGGTCCCCGTTCGATTCGCGGTATGGCCTGTTCGCGGATGAGAGCGCGGTTCATCGCGCGATCGCGGCAGAAGATCCCGACATCGTGGAGGGCTCGTCGCCCTGGAACGGGGGGCGCTACGTCGCGAGCTTCCATGGCCGCGCGAAGAAGGCATTCGTGTTCCACACGGATCCCATCGCGGTGTGGCCTCAGACCTTCCTCGGACGCCACCTCGGCTTCGACCGGGTCGATCGGTTGTTCGGTCCATGGTGGCGTCGCCTCGAGCGGCTCTCGAACGCGTACGACACCACCGTCGTGAGCGGCGATTGGCTCGCCCGACGGCTCCGTCAGTTCGGGATCGGTGAGACCAGCGTGGTCCCGTTTGGAATCGACAAGGAGCGATTCTCCCCTCGCAACCGCGACCTCGCGCTGCGTGCTCGCTTGCTCGAGCAGTGTGGCGTGCAGCCCGACGCCAAGCTCGTCATCGCGGTGAGCCGCCTGGATCCGGAGAAGCGCATCACCACGCTCATCGATGGCTTTGCGAAGGCTGCCCGCCAAACGCCGATGGGCCTCGTGATCTTCGGCCGAGGCGCGCTTCAAGGGTGGTATGCCCGCAAGGCCGCCCGCACGCCGGGCGTTCATCTCCATGGCTACGTGTCGGATCGGGAGACGCTCGCCTCGGCGATGGCGAGCGCGGACGCTTTCTTGCATGGCTCCGCCGCCGAGACGTACGGTTTGGTCGTGGCGGAAGCGATCTGCTCGGGCGTCCCCATCATCGTTCCCGATCGCGGCGGCGCGGCCGCCCTGGCGGGACCCGAGTATTCCGCGTGCTACCGCTCTGGATCTGCCGACGACTGTGCGACGGCGATCCTTCGGTTGCTGGCTCGCGATTCGCAGCGGCTTGCGCTCGGGTGCCAAGCTGCGGCCCGATCGATCGGGACGATGGACGAGCACTTCGTCGGCTTGTTCGCCCTCTACCAGCGGTTGGCTGGCCGCGTCACCACGACCCGCCCCGGGTCGAAAGTGCTGCCTCTTCGTGTGGCGATCTGACCGCCGGCGCGCTCTGGCGGGGGCGTCGCCCACCCGGAGCCGTGCGTTCACACCACTGTCATTCACTCGAACTACCCTTGCGAGGTTCGCAGCCACGTGGTGGGAAAGGCGGGTCGGCCCATGAGCAACGAAAACACACGCGGAACGCAACGAATCGATCTCCACGTCCACTCCAAGTACGCGGGGAAGTTCAAGCTCTTCGTGCTCAACTCGCTCGAGGTCGAGGAGTGCTACACGGAGCCGCAGTCGCTCTACGACACGATGCTCACCCGTGGCATGACCATGGTGACCATCACGGATCACGACGCCATCGACGGGTGCCTGGAGATCGCTCATCACGGGCCCCATGTCTTCATCTCCGAGGAGATCTCTGCCCGGTTCCCGGAGAACGGCTGCATCGTCCACGTGCTCGCGTTCGGGATCACCGAGGCCCAGCATGAGGAGATCCAGCGGCTCCGTTACAACATCTACGAGCTCGTCACGTATCTGAGGCAGGAGGACATCCTCCACAGTCTCGCGCACCCGTTTTCGCCGGTGAACCAGCGGCTCTCGCCAGAAGTCCTGAAGAAGTCGCTGCTCCTGTTCGACACGGTCGAGCTCATCAACGGCCAGAAAGATCCCGGCCACGAGCTGTTCGTCAGGGACGTGCTGCAGAAGGTCGACGCCTCGATGCTCGAGCAGTGGTCGAACCAGTACGCGATCGACGTCGAGCCCAACCGCATTTGGAGGGTGACCGGCGGCTCGGACGATCACTCCGGCGTCACCATGGCGCGTTCGTACGCACAGTTCGAGGGGCCGGCGACGTTCGAGGGGCTTCGCGCTGCTGTGCGCGGCAATCAGGTCGAGATCGCCGGATTCGAGAAGACGTGCACGAGCTACGCACACACGGCGTACGTGGGCACGGTCAACTTCTTCAAGCACAGCCATCGCAAGGGCAAGAGCCAGACGTACATGCGGTTGCTCGAGCTCGTCGAGAAGCAGGAGCTCCCCGATGATCTCGAGGCGCTGCCGCCGGTGCTCCAGCGGCTGATCCCAGCCGCCATGGCCACCCTCGCGGAAGCCGAGAGCCTCCCGAGCGCGCGGCGGATCCGAGAAGCTGGGCACCGCCCAGAGGTCCACGACGAGATCTACACCCTGGTGCAGTCGGCGTTGCTGCGGGCGTTCCGTACCTGCGCAGAGCAGATTCAATCGGCCGCGGCGGCGGCGGACCTCGAGCCGATCATCGACGAGCTCCCGACCCTCATCCGGTTGATGTTGTTCAACCTGCCGTACTACTTCGGCATCCGTTACTTCTACGGGGAGCGCCGGCGCTCTCGCGCCCTCTATGACGGCCTGGAGCTGTCGGAGTCGTTGGTCAAGCGCCACAAGGTCGCTTTGTTCTGCGACACGCTCGACAACGTGGATGGGCTCAGCATCGGTCTACGCCGCATCGTCACGGCGCTGCGATCCTCGGGGCATCAGGTGTCGCTGTGCGGTGCGAAGGCCGACGGATTTCGGCCGTCCGCCGACGACGAAGACATCGTTCGCTTTCCGTCCATCGCAAGCGTGCCGCTGATGGGCTACCCGTCGTACACGCTGCACTGGCCGAGTCTGCTCGAGGTCGTTCGCTGGCTCGACGACAACGAGGTCGATCTCATCGTGGTCACGACCCCGGGCCCGGTGGGCCTCATCGCGCTGCTCGCCTCGAAGTTCCTCGGTACCCCCGTGGTGGGCCAGTACCACACGAACGTGCCGGAGTACGCGTTCCGCCTGATCGGCGATCGCACCATCGGCCGCATGGTTTCGGGCTACACCACCTGGTTCTACAATCAGATGGCTCGCGTCGCAGTGCCGACCTACGCGACCAAGGAGGTCATCACGCGCGCGGGGATCGATGCGCGCACCGTGCGGGTCGTGCGGAGAGGGGTCGATGCCCAGACGTTCCATCCAGGCCGGGCGCGGGCAGGGTTCTGGGAGGGGCGCGGACTGAGGGGGCACAACACCCTCGTCTACGTCGGCCGCGTCTCCGTCGAGAAGAATCTCCCCTTCTTGGCCCAGCTGTTCAAACGCCTGATCGACGAGGATAGACTGGACGTCGAGCTCGGGATCGTCGGTGAGGGACCGTACCTGGACGCGCTGCGCGAGGAGCTCTCGGGCTATCCCGTCGCGTTCACGGGTCACCTCGAAGGGGAAGACCTCTCGGCGGCGTTCGCTTCGTCCGACCTCTTCGTGTTTCCTTCGACCACGGACACCTTTGGCAACGTGGTGCTCGAGTCCCTCGCCTGCGGGACGCCTGCGCTCGTCAGTGACGTGGGCGGCCCCTCCGAGATCGTGCACCACGAGGAGACGGGGATCATCTTGCCTGCCGGCGTCGAGGCGCGCTGGCGTGAGGCCATCGCTCGGATGCTCGGCAACCCCGAACGACTCGAGCGCATGTCTCGGCTCGCGCGCGAGTACGCCGAGGAGTGCACGTTCGAGCGGGCGTGTCGCGAGTCGTGGGAGTTCTACACCGCGCAGATCGACGACTACCGCGCGTCGCTCCGCGACGACCTCCGCTAAGATTCTGGGCTAGCCTGGAGCCGGCAGGTTTCGGACCGTGGATCACCCGGCTCGAGGCCGCAGCCGGATCCGCGCCCGGTGGTGGGCGCGCTCCGGCGTCCGCGGTATGCTGCGGGTCTGTGCGACGCATTTCCGCACGTCTCGGTTGGGCGGCTCTCGGCTTGGCATGGCTTGGCTGCGGCGAGGGTCCCGTGGGCGCGCACCTCCAACCGATCGTCGCCCATGGCGTGCGGGTCCCGAGCGCGGTGACGGCTCCTTCGTTGCAGATGCTGACGAGCGCCGAGGCCACGCCCGTCATCGAAGATCCCCACGGTGTCCTGCGGCCGTTCTTCGCGGCTTTGCGCGCCACGGAGAAGCGCCAGCCCGGAGCGATCACGCGTGTCCTCCATATGGGCGACTCCTCCATCGGGCTCGATGGCTTGCCGCACGCGATCCGCCGGAGGATGCAAGACCGCTTTGGAGACGCAGGTCCCGGATTTCTGCTGTTGGATCGCTACTCCGCGAACTACCGCAGCAACGTTGCGGACATCCGCGCGGAGGGATGGGACGTCTGTTACATCGCGTACCTATGCAAGAAGGATGGTCACTACGGTCTTGGCGGGCACGCGTTCCGCGGTGGCGCCGGAGCGTGGTCGAAGATCTCTCCGCGCCCGGGTAGCGACTACGGTCGCGAGATCTCGCGCGCCGAGCTCTGGTTCGCGAGAACGCCGCGGGGGGGCCTCCTCAAGGTCAGGATCGACGACGGCGAGTTCACCGAGGTCGATACCCGGGCGGAATCCCTTTCGGACGGCTGGTATCCGATCGCCGTTCCCCGCGGCGAGCACGTGCTCGAGGTTCGCGTGGGGGGCGGTGGCCCGGTCCAAGGCTACGGGGTCGTGCTCGAGAACGACGGACCCGGCGTGGTGTGGGACAGCGTCAGCATGATCGGGGCCTTTACCAAGCGCCTCCAAGGGTTCTCCGCCGCCCACATCCAAGGGCAGCTCGAGCATCGGAGGCCGGATCTGCTCGTCCTCAACTATGGTGGCAACGACCTGCGCAGGATCGTCTCGAAGTCCGTCACGCCGCAGCGCTACATCGAGGAGTATCGCGGCGTGCTTCGGACCCTTCGCGGAGACGATCCCGCGCTTCCGTGTCTGGTCGTCAGCGTCATCGATCACGGCCGTTCCGGGACCCAGACCGTCCTGCCGAGTCACGTCGACGCGATGGTCGCGGCTCAGCGAGAAGTCGCCCACAGCGAAGGTTGTGCGTTCTTCGATTCCGTCGCCGCCATGGGCGGGGCAGGAGCGCTGCGCAAGTGGCTGGCGCGTTCGCCGAGGTTGGCGGAGCCCGATCTCAAGCACCTCAACCATCGCGGGCGCGACCTCATGGGGGAGTACATGTTCGAGGCGCTCATGGACGCGTATGCGGTCCAGGGACAAGCGCTCGCGAAGAAGGTCGCGCATTGAGCCCACGTGTCGGGCTCGCAGACGTGCCCGCGCTCCTTGGTGAGATCCGTACGGGCCGTCGCGTGGCGCTCGGTCGCGCGATCACCCTCGTCGAGAGCAGTCGTCCAGAAGATCGCAGCGCGGCCGAAGCCCTCGTCGCCTCTGCATCGAGCGTCCCCTCGCAGGCGTTCCGCCTGGGTATGACGGGCCCTCCGGGGGTCGGCAAGAGCACGCTCATCGAGATGCTCGGGCTCACGCTGTGTGAAGCTGGGCACCGGGTCGCGGTGGTGGCGTTCGATCCAAGCTCCGTGCGCACCGGCGGCAGCATCCTCGGCGACAAGACTCGCATGCAGGGGTTGGCCCGCCATCCGAGCGCGTTCATCCGTCCGTCTCCGAGCCGGGGGATGGCGGGTGGCGTCGGCCGGCGTACCCGCGAGGCCATCGTTTTGTGTGAAGCGGCGGGCTACGACTGGGTGATCGTCGAAACGGTCGGCGTGGGGCAGTCGGAGACCCTCGTCGCGCAACTCGTCGACTTTTTCATGGTGCTCGTGATGGCCGGGAGCGGCGATTCGCTCCAAGGGATCAAGCGGGGCATCCTCGAGCTCGCAGACGCGGTCATCGTCACCAAAGCCGACGGTACCAACGTCGAGCGCGCGGAACGGACGCGGGCCGAACACGCGCGCGCTTTGACCTTGATGCCACGGCGCCTGCCGCAATGGGCCCCCCCCGTGTTGAAGTGCTCCGCGCAGTCCGGGGCAGGCGTGGACGCGCTACTCGAGACGATGGCCACGTACCGTCGTCAGCTCGAAGGCGCTGGCGTTTGGGCGTCCCAACGCCGTGATCAGCTGGTTGCCGCGATGTGGACGGCGATCGAGCACGGGATCAAGGACGCGATCGCGAGCGACAAGGAGATCGCGGCGAAGGTCGCCTCGTCCGAGACTGCGGTTCGCGAGGGTAAGCTCTCGCCAGAAGCTGCAGCCCGCCTCGTCGTGCAGGGCATCCTGGTGCGCTGAGGCGCCCTCGGGGCCACGTACGCCGTTTCCGGGCGGTTGCCTGGCACGAGGTCGGTCGCCGTGGTGTTTGTCGTCGCCCCCGCTCGAGTTCCCTCGTGCGCGTGGACTTTGCGATACTCGCCGCGTGTCGCACGTGGTTCCACTGCTCTTCGTCGCGATGCTCGGCCCGCCGTCGGGTTCGACCCCGGACGGAGAGGCCCCTTCGACCTCGGACCCGGCCAAAGTGCTCGCGCCCGCGGAAGATGCGGAAGAGCGGCCGGTGCAGCCCGAGGCTGGAACGACGGGCGCCGCCGAGGTCGTCGCGTCGCCGGAAGCCTCGCCCGGGGAGCGCGAAGCCGAGGCGGCCGCCGAGCGCATTTCCAACATGGATCGGCGACGGCGTGCGTTGCTCGATCTGATCGCAGGGACCCTCGATCCCTCTGTCGACGCGCGTGGGCTCCTCGCGATCGACTTGACGCGCGAGCAAGATCTCGCCACCCAGGATCTCACGTGGATCTTGGAACGCGCCGAGGCGCTGCGCAAAGCGGCGGCGACCCCCGTCGAGCCGAGCCCGGACGCCACCGCCCGTCCGCGGAAATCGAGGAGATCGGCATCGCCGACGGACGTGACCGTTCCTCCCGCCCCCGAGAGCCCGCCCGTACCTGCGGACTCCCCGACGCTCGAGGCGGCCCGGTTGGCGCTGCGGGAGGCCTACGCGCAGGTTGTCGCGCTCCCGCCCGAGCGCCGGCACGTGCTCATCGCCCAACACCTGGCCGCCCGCCAGACGCGTGAGGTTCAACTCCAAGCCCTCCGTTCAGCGATCGCGGAGCTGCAGAGCCAGGGGGCGCAGCTCGAACGCTTCTTTGCCGGTGACCTTCCGCGAGAGATCGACGTGGGTCCGTTGCTCGAGGTCGATCTTTCGACGCTCTCGCTCTCGTCCCCGGCGATGCAGGATCCGGAGCTCGCGAGCCTGGACGCCGAGCGGCGGGCGCAGGGGGTGAAGGTCAACGGGTTCCGCTACCGCTTCCTCACGATGCCAGCGGCGCAACGATCGGCGTTGCTCGAAGCACACGCGAAGGTGCCGGAGGTGGTCGAGCTCCCGAAACCTCCTCCGGTGCCGGACCCCATCGTGCTCGCCGAAAGCGTAGCCGCAGCGGCCGAAGACGAGGCCGCGGCCTTGGCCGCGGCGAGGGAGGCCGCGTTGCGCCAGGCGGAGCAGGCCAAGACCGCCGCGCGCAGGGCCATGGAGGAGGAGCGCGCTCGCTTGCTTGGAGTCCAGGAGAACCTCACGAGGTTCGGGGCCGAACTCGCGCGGCGCCGGGCCGACAGCGAGAAGATCCATGATGCCGCCATCGGACTGAATCGCGAGGTGAGCGAGGTGCTGGCCGAGGCCGACGCGAGTCGAGCCGATCGAGCGCGTGCCGACGCGCTCTACGGCACCGTCCGCGAGCAGCTCCGAACGCAGCGCGAGCTACTCGACGAGCTCCTCCGCCGCGTCATCTCCGGCGCGACGGTGCCCTCCTTGGGAACGCCCCCTCCCGGATACGATCGCGCGGACGCGCTCGTCGCGTTGCGAGACGACTTGGAGGCGATGGCCGGCAAGCTCCGGGCAGAGGAGAACGACACGGTGTGGGCACTCGCGGCCGTGCGGCGCAACGATGTGGTGATGCTCAACCACGCGCGCCTCCGCTTGTTGGAGGTCACGAGCTCGGAGCTGCGCCGGAAGGTGACTGGACTCGGTCCCGAGGGGGTCGATCAGGTCGTTCGCGAACTCAAGCAGATTGGGCTCGAGGTGCGCTATCACCTGCTGGCGTTGCCACGCCACCTCGGCGTCCTTCGCACGGACCTGAGGCGAGCACCCGTTCCAGCGATCCTGGCCGCACTGGAGGTGCTGCTGGCGATCGTCGTGTTTCGGGCGTGGCGACGGCGGGCCAAACCGCTGCTGGACGCGGCGATCTCACGCTGGCGAGCCAGGGCCGCCAAGAGCTACGTCGCCCACCGCGTGGCCGACCTGCTCTGGTACATCTCGCGCGTGCGAAAGCCGCTCGAGTGGCTTGCGCTCGTGGGGATGTTCTTCCTCCTTGCCCCGGAGCTGGACGTCTTGCCCGAGATCCAGTTGGTCTGGCTGATCCTGTCTTGGACGCTGATCGGGTCTGCGACGATCCTTTTCGTGGATGCGGTGGCCGCCAAGGCTACGCGCCGCGGTGAGGAAGGCTCGCGCACCGCGGCGCTGCGGATCCGCTCGCTGCGCCTGATTGGCTTGGCCATCATCTATACGGGGCTCGTCCTGTCGTTGGCCAACGCCGTCGTCGGGAAAGGGGCGATCTACGCCTGGGTGCTCAAGACCTGCTGGTTGCTGCTTTTCCCGATCTCGATCTTGCTCGTCCGCTGGTGGCGTCCGCACGTGCAAGAGTGGCTCGCGAGCGAGCCCGCCACGCCCTTCGTCGACTGGGCTCGGCATCCGAGCGAGAATGGCCTCCGGCTGCCGTTCTTGCACGTGTTGTGCGGAGGCGTGTTTCTCCTCGGTCGCGGCATCTTTCGCGAGGTCCTGCGCGGTGCGGCGACGTTCGAGGCCACTCGGCACGTGCTCGCGTATTTGTTTCGCCGAGGCGTCGCCAGGCAAGCGGAGGTCGAGAGCCACGACCGCAAGACCCCCATCGCGCACGATCTTCGAGCGAAGCTCATGCAGTCGCGGGGTGGCGTCCTCGAATCCGTGGGCGCCGATCTCGGCGCGCTGCAGCAGCGGATCGCGGGAGGCGGTGCGTCCGTGAGCGTCGTTGTCGGTGAGCGAGGTTCCGGAAAGTCCATGGTCCTCGCGCGCCTCCGCGAAGGGGTTGGGGAGTCGCGAAGCATCGGGGTGACTTGCTCCGTGGAGGGTGTGGACTCGCTCCGTGCGTCGCTCTGTGGAGCGATCGGCCTTTCACCCGACGCAGATTCGGAGGCGATGTTCACGGCACTGCGATCCCTTGGGCGCGCGCTCGTGACCGTGGATGACGTCCAGCGTCTCGCGCAGCCGCGCATCGGAGGCTTGCGAGGTCTGGACGTTTTGGCGAACTGGATCGGTGCGACCGGGGGGGAGGTCGCCTGGGTCGTCGCCGTGGACGCAGCCGCTTGGCGATACGTCTCGCGGGCGCGTGCGGGTCGCCTGGGATTCGGGCCGCCCGTGATCCTCCGTCCTTGGCAGGAAGAGTCCATCGCGCGTCTCCTGCGGGAGCGCACCCAGGCCGCTGGCATCGAAGTGAGTTTCGACGGGCTCATCATCCCGCGGCAGTACGACGCCGGGTACGCGAGCGAGCGCGAGCGAACCGAGGCCGGGTACTACCGGATCCTGTGGGACTACGCGGGTGGCAATCCGGAGGTGGCGCTGCACTTCTGGTGCGAGTCGCTGTTCGAGGGCTCCTCGAGCACGACCCGCGTACGTTTGTTCGTCGAGCCGCCGGCTGCAGAGCTCGATGCTCTACCCCTCGCCACGCACTTCGTGCTGCGTGCCGTGCTGCAGCTCGAGCTCGCCTCGAAGCAGGAGCTCGGCCAGGTCGTGCGCCTCCGTCCTGCGGAGGTCGATGACATCGTGAGGTTCGCGCTCGCCCGCGGCTATCTGTGCGCGTGCGAGGACGGCCGAGTTTCGATCAGTTTGCATTGGTTTCGCGCTGTCACGCGCATGCTCGTTCGGCAACATCTCGTGGGGAGGGAGTCATGAGGCGTTTCGCTCTGTCGTGCTCGTGCATGGTGCTCATCGCTGGTTTCGCCCAGAGTGCTGGCGCGCAGGAGGCACTTTCCGTGGATTCCGATGCGGTGACCCAGTTCGCGAAGGTGATCCGTTGGACGGGGGTGTTCACGTCGTTCGTCGTGATCGCTGTGGCCTGGATCGCCCTGCGGCTCGTTCGAGACTTCGTCGACCGCGTCAGCCTTCAGTTCGCGACGCGTCGCTTGCTGCTCCAGAAGACGATGACGATCGTTCAGTTCCTCGCGTACGCGACGGTCTCGCTCATCGTCGTCACGCTGAGTTTCCGGCTCGACGACGCGGTGCTGGCGGTCATCGGTGGCACGATCGCTGTGTCCGTGGGCTTCGCGGTCAAGGACGTCGTTGCCTCGTTCATCGCCGGCATCATGATCATGATCGACAGGCCCTTTCAGGTCGGGGACCGCATTACGTTTGGTGGTGAGTACGGGGACGTGACTGCTATCGGCCTGCGTTCGGTTCGGTTGGTGACGCTCGATGACAACGTGGTAACGATTCCAAACAACAAGTTCCTGAGCGACATCACGTCGTGCGGCAACTACGGGGCGCTCGATATGCAAGTGGTGATGGACTTCTACGTCGGGGTCGATCAGGACATCGGTGCCGCGCAAGAGATCGTCCAAGAGGCTGCGCTGTCGAGTCGCTACATCCATCTCCCGAAGCCGGTCGTCGTCCTCGTCTCTCAAGTGATCCTGCAGAGCTACGTCGCCGTCGCCCTCCGCCTCAAGGCGTACGTGCTCGACACGAAGTACGAGAAGGCCTTCGTGACCGACGTCAATCTGCGCGTGCTCGAGGCGTTCCGCAGCCAGGAGATCGAGCCTCCGGCGATGCTGCTGCGGGGGTCCACCGGCCAGGTTCTTGGGGACTAGTTTCCCACCTCGGCTGCGCCGAGACCCGCGATGGCGGAAACCTGAGGTACGCTCGGGGGTCGGCAAGGAGGTCGCGGCCTGAATGGTGCGCGCAGCCCGTGGACTAGTTTGACCC
>Ga0315910_10000096_pt1 | contig 114413 bp, 98 predicted proteins | sample EdamamesoilMG_FD_204470 | JGI IMG/M metagenome (GOLD analysis project Ga0315910, IMG submission 204470) | Garden soil microbial communities collected in Santa Monica, California, United States - Edamame soil | ecosystem: Environmental > Terrestrial > Soil > Garden | place: USA: California...
GAACGCGCCGGGATCGTGGAGGAGGAGGAGGCGGAGCGCACCGCTACTCCGCGGGAAGCGCGCCATCAGTCCCGCCAGATGCTCGGCCCGCTTCTGCCAGACGAAGCCCGAGCCAATGACTTCTACGGGACCGGCCGGGGTCTGCACGAGCGCGCGCTCGTCGACGAGCAGACGGGCCCGAGCGTGCTCGAGCGCCCCCCGCACGATATCGGGCGCCTCGTAGTCGTGATTTCCCAGGCACGCGAGCACGCGCCCCGGTAGCTGTCGCAAAGGCTCGAGGCCGCGCCGCAAAAGCTCGGCATCGTGGTGCGCCTCGAAGGTCAGGAAGTCGCCGGTGAGCAGGATCAGGTCCGGATCCTTGTCGACCGCGTCTTGGCAGATGCGCGCCAGGCGCTCGGGCGGCATGAACGTGCCCACGTGCGGATCGGTGATCTGCACCACACGCAGCGGCCGCTCCACGCGCAGCGGCCCCGAGCGATGCCGGCCGAGTTCCGGCACGACCCCGTCGTTGACGGTGATGTGCACGATTTCGGGCCTGGTGCGCAGCGACTGCAAGACGCCGAGCCCCGAAAGGACGTAGGGAACGGCTGGCCCCGGCAGATCGAAGCCGAAAAGGCCGACGACCACCCAAGGTAGGGCCAGCACGGTGCCGGAAACGAAGAAGGCTGACGGCACCGTGATCAGCGCCCGAACGAGCGGGCTCAGGCGCCCAGGCCAGAGGGGTAAGAGCGCGCTCACGTAGAGTGCCGCCGAAAAATACCAGAACACACCCGATGGAACGGGTAAGCGGGATAGCATCGGGAGCACGAGCGCCGTGTGCAGAGAAAGCTGCACCGCGCGGAAAATCGCGTACTGACGCGACCGCGTCGCGACGACGGCGACCACTACGGCCACGCAGAGCCAGCTCACCAGTTGCACCGACACGCGTCCTGGATCTGACCCGCGTGGGCACGGGGCGCAAGTTAAGAAAGGCTAACGCCGTTCAAAGCTCCCCTTCGACACCAATCGTCGGAATGGTCGCCGGGCCGACCATTTGCTCGGTGCAGCCACTCGCCGTGCAATAGGCGTCGTTCGCCTCCAGGCTCAGCGTGGTGTTCAGGACTCCGAGCGTGACCGCGATGAAACGCCCCGTCTGGTCCAGGCTGAAGCGCTTGGCGAACTGCCAGTCGAGCTGGAAATAGTCGCTGGCTCGCACCGGCTGGGCCAGGAGCGCTACGTCGTCGACCCGCGCCGGGAAGCCAGTGTAGTACGTGGCGCGCGAGCTGATGCCGAAGCCGCGACCGAAGTCGTACGCCAGCGCCAGGTCGACGACGTGCGTGCGATCGTACTGCGAAAGCGAGCTCACGCGCCCGATCGAGCGGACCGACCGAGACAGGGTGTAGGAGAAAAATCCGCGCAATCGCCGGGAGAAGTTCCGCTGGAGGGACACCTCGAGTCCGATGGCCCGCCCTTGGCCGCGATCCAGATCCTCCGATTGGCCATCCAAGTAGCGGAGGGTTTCGGCATCTCCGACATGGAAAAAGTCGCTTTGAAACAGCGTCGTGTCGAGCGTGAGCTCCCAAGGCAGCTTCCATTCGACCCCGACGTCGCTCAGCGCCGTCCATTCGAGCCCCCCAGCAACCGAAAATACGCGACCCGGCGGCCGCTGCGAAGGACTGCGAGGCTGCGAGCCGAGCCCGAACGACTCATGCAGGCGCGCCCAAGGCGTCAGCTGGTGCGAGAGCGCCAGACGCGGACTGACCGAGACGGCGGCGGCCGCGGGAGTGATCGGCGTTTCGGTGCTGGAGAATAGGTCGACGCGCAAGCCAAGCGAGTAGCTGAGGCGTTCCCCCGCCGTCCCGATGAGCTCGCTCCAGCCGGCGAGGTTGAAGTCGTGGCGCGTGTAGCTCGACAAGTCCGACGAGTTCTCGGTCGCGTAGTTGTCGTATTGCTCGCGCAGCTCGACGTCCGAGCCATAAGCGATCGCTAGCTGACGACTCAGGGGAACCTGGCCTTCGGCGCGCAGATTCCCTTGGAGCGAGCGTGGCCGATAGTCGCTCTGGTTCGAGTCCCAGCGGTCATGGCCGAAAGCGAACGTCTGCCGGTGCCAGGCGCCGTCAGCCGTTTCCTGCACGTAGCGCACCGCACCGCGGTGGAAGGACGCGTGGAAGAGGTCTTCCTTCTCGCCGTCGTCCTGGCGCTGCGCCGATTGATCGCCTGCTCCGAAGCCGAGCACCTCGACGCGCGTGCGCGGTGTGATCTGATAGGAAGCGCGCGCCTGGTAGTCCCAGAAGTCGAGCGAGAAGTCGGGCGCCACGAGCCCCACCAACCCCGCCGTATAGGAGTAGCGACCGGCAGCCATGAAGCTGCCGCGCCCGCCCGCAAACGGAGCCTCGACCCCCAGCGTGGTGTCGGTCGCGCGCACGCGAAATGTCCCGCGCAGACGCCCCTCCGGCGCCGCAGCTTTGGCCTCCAGGAAGCCGCCGCCTGCTCGGCCCAAGCGCGCGGGTCCACCGGTCGGATGCAACGTCGCACTCTCGATGAGCCACGGGTGCAAGACCGCCGGCCCGCGCCCGAGGTGGTACAGATACGGCACGGCGATGCCGTCGAACTCGTAACCCACCATGCCGGGGCCCGCGCCGCGGAGGCCCAGAAAGGGGCCGCTCGCCAGGACCGGAACCACACCCGGCATGCTCTCGACAGCGCGCACCGGATCGCCTTCTGCGCCCGGGAGCACACTGGTCAGCGCGTCGGGCACGACGCGAGCGCTCCCGGGCCGGCGCACGCCGTGGACCGCCACTTCGACCTCCTCTGGCGCGGGCGGCGGCTCTGTCGCGTCGAGTGTCGCCGGCGTTCCAGCAGGGCCTGCCGCTCCGGCTGCGGTGGCAGGCGTCACCGCCGTCGCCGGCTCAGGCTCCAGCACGGGCGCCGTGAACTCGACCCGGAACTGGACGTAGGCAGCGCGGGCCACGCCATCCACGGTGGCCGCAGCGAAACGGAATCCCCAGGCAGCCTCCACGGCAACACCGGCAAAGGGTTCGCCGCCTTCGAGCACGGTTACCTCGCCCACCGTTCCTTGCTCGCTCACGAGGAGCTTCAGCAAAACGACCGCATCGCCGGCGGCGCCCTCTGGGTACGGGGCGGTACCGCCCGCTTCGAGGCGGGGCGCGACGACGACGGGCGGATCGGCGGCATGGGCCCCCTCGGACCACGCCAGGAGCCCCGCGAGGAGGCCAGTCCAAAGCCAAGATCGAGTCACCTTCACGCGGGAGCCTCAGCGAGGGCTTGCGCCTGGCGCAGCAGAGCCTTCGCGGAGAGGGTGCCTTTGTAGACGTAGAGCGCGCCATGAGCTTCGGGCGGCGCCGCATCCGGACTCACGCGGAGCTGGCTCGACACGGCAAGCAGGAGCCGGAGCGGCTGGCTGGGCTTTTCGGACCCGGCCCTGGACAAGCTCTGCCCTTGTGCGCTCAGCCAATCCAGTCGGCGAAACACTGCCTCCCGGCTCCAGTAACCCATGACTTCCACGTAGACCACCCGCCCTCTCGCATCTTCCAGTGCCAAATCGGGAACGAGCACTCCGACGCCCGGTAGGTCGAAGACCTCGCTACCGAGTCGTGCCGTGAAGCCGGTGCCTGGCCGATTCACCGCATCGACGAGCGCCTGCACCTCGTCCCGAACCTCGAGGGAGCCGCCCTCCGCCCCACCGCCGAACGAGGCACGAAACGCGAGGGGGAGGCGCTGCGAACCCCAGCGCAGCTCCGCCGTGAGTTCCACGCTCTGGCAGCGCTCGAGCACGGGCACGAGTTGCGCCAAGGCCAGCCCATACTTGGTCACCGATTCGAACAAGCTGAAGGGCCCGTCGACCTCGATGTGGTAGCCGCCTTCCGCTCGCCCCTGAATGCGGTGAAGTAAGCGGCGGAACTTGAGCTTGCGAAAGAGCTCCTTGTACGCGTCGGCCGACGTGCAGACCACATCGAGTCCAATGCGCACGGCCCGCAAGAGCACCCCTTGCACCTGCGCCAGCTCGTAGCGCTTCAAGAGCTCCGCTGCGTCCATTTCGTCTGCCCGAACCAGGAGGCGCGCCCCACGCAGATCCGAAAACAGCGCCCGCTCGATGGCGTCCACCTCGAGCCCGAGCTCGCTGGCGACCTCTTCCAAAACCCGGGCCCGGTCGAACGGGGTCTCGTCCGTCTGGCGACGACGGGTTGCGGCACGCTCGAACAGCGCGCGCCGCAGGGCGACCGGATCCGTGGCGACCGGCGCCTCGAACTCGCACTGATCGAGAATGACCTTGCTGAGCCCAGCGAAGAGCTTCTCGCCGCTCGGCGGGCGGGGAATGTCGCCGAGCAGCTGCTCGATCTCTTCTTCGCTCTGGCCGAGACTTTGCCGCAAGGTATCGGAAATCTCGGACGCGAGGCGCTCGGCTTCCAAGCGCGTGCTGCCACGCAGAGGCAGGAGCTCCAAGCGCTCGCCTCTCCGCCTGGCTCGCACGAGGTCCGGAGAAATCATGGATGCCGCGCCCTGCGCTGGTAGGCGACGTGCTCGCGCCGACGTTCGCTGGTGTAGGTTTCCGACGTCTGCGCCGAGACGAGCTCGTAGAGAACCGCTTGCTTGCCCTCTTGCTGTCGCAAGATACGGCCGAGTCGCTGGACGTGCTCCATGACCGAGCCGCTACCGCTGAGTACGATGGCAACGCTCGCCGTCGGCACGTCGACTCCTTCGTTCAGCACCTTGGAGGTCACGACGGCACCGTAGCGTCCCGCCGCTAGGCCCAGAAGGATCTCCGAACGCTCCCGCAGCTTGGTCTGGTGCGTGATGACCGGAATCAAGAAGCGCCGGCTGATCTCGTAGGCCGTGCGATTGTCTTCGGTGAACACCAAACAGCGGTCCTGTCTATGCACCTCCAGCAGGTGCGCGAGGATCCGCAGCTTGCCCGTCGCCGAGAGGGCCAGCGCCCGCTGCAGGCGATAGGCTTCGACGGCTCGCCGGCCCGCTTCGCTGCGCGACGCCCGCATCATGAAATCGCGAAATCCCTGCGGAGAGCCCAGTCGCAGGCCCTGGCTGCGCGTGAACGCGAGGTACGTGTCGCGCGCAGACTGATAAGCCTCCCGTTCCTCGGGGGAGAGCTCGACCGAAAGCCGCTCGGTCCGATACTCGGCGAGGTACTGCCCCGAGAGATCCGTGATGTGCTTCTCGTAGAGGATCGGCCCTACCAGCTCGTCCAGGAGCGCCTCGCGACCGTCGGCGCGCTCCGGAGTCGCCGTGAGACCGAGCCGGAATGGAGCGATGCTCGCGCGCGCCGCCAGCGCGTAGCTCTCCCCAGGCAAGTGGTGCACCTCGTCGAAAATCACGAGACCGAAGCGATCGCCGAGCCGGTCCATGTGCAGGTACGCCGAGTCGTAGGTGGTCACGGTGAGCGGCAACACCGTGTGCTCACCACCACCGAGCAGGCCGACTTCGCAGCCAAAAGTCGCGGACAGGAGACCATGCCACTGGCGAACGAGATCGAGCGTGGGCGCCACGACCAGCGTGCTCCGTCGACGGTCGGCAATCGCGAGTAGCGCGACGTGGCTCTTGCCCGAACCCGTAGGCAGTACGACCACTCCCCGATGGCGACCACGACGCCACGCCGTCAGCGCCTCCAGCTGAAATGGGCGCGGCTCGCGCTGCACCTGCATCTCGGGTGCGAACTCCGCGTAGCCCCTGGCGCTGTCGGTAAACGGAACGCTGCCCCGTGTCAGCTGTGTCACGACCTCCGCGTAGGCAATCGCAGGCGCGCGGTGCACGGCCGTCCGTTCGTCCCAGATGCAGCCTGCCGGCGGGGCCAGATCGCTGGACCAGCCGCTCAGCACGAGAGTTCCTGCTTCGAACGCGAGGTGGACGGCCACGCTGGTCTCGCGTCCTAGCAGGGCTCGAGAGAAACCCGGCAGGCAATCGACCGAACCTCCGATCTCCGCACGCTCCGGCGATCACCGCAGCGCCGACCGCGCTGCTGGGACGCTGCGCCGCTGGGACGCCGGCCGCGCTGCTCAGACGCCGCACTGCTCGGACTCGCGCTGATCGGACACCGCGCTCCGCGCGCCGTCGCTGCGAAATCCTACCGACGGGCCGAGAGGCGCGACACCGATGTCATGGAGCGATCTACGGAAACATTCGCCGCACCGGCGGGGCGCAGATCCAGCAGCCGAGGCCCCGTTTCCGTGCTCTGTTTCAGCTCGATGACGCAGGAAGTCATGGGGATACACTCCCGATACGAAGACGTCATCTGGATAGGGAGTCTGTCCCTGCTACCCGAGTGCCGCATGACAGGACTGTCACACCGGAGCGCACAGCCGATCCGCGGTCCTTACCTGGTGCGAAATGCAGGGATCCCTGCCGAAATTCGCCAGGCACGCTCTCATTCGTTCAGGTCGGCCCCGCTACTCTGACGAGAATGTCAGCGGTGGCCGTCCCCCACTGCCCGACGGCCGACTAGGCCGCCCCCTTGCTGGGCAAGTCAAAAAGATAAGCGAAATCGCGGGGGGAGGCTCGCCGTGCGAGCCCCCCGCCGCGAGGCTGGGCTCACGCGCCGCCTTCGCCGCCGTTGCCGCCGAGGCCGCCTTCGCCGCCCTCGCCGCCGTTGCCGCCGGTGCTGCCGCCGCCGGTGTTGCCGCCGCCGGTGTTGCCGCCGCCGGTGTTCCCGCCGCCGGTATTGCTGCCGCCGCCGCTTGCGCCGCCGCCGCCACCCATGTCGTTGGGCTCAGGGTCGCTGGAGCAGCCGACCGCCGTGAGGCTGGCGCTCAGAGCGACGATTGCGAACAGTCCGAAAAGTTTCTTCATTTTGATTGGTCCTCCGAATTTTACCCTGACAATTCTGGTTAAGCCGAGACGGGGTATCGCCGACCGATAAGCACGCGCCGTGCCAATCCGGGACCCGTTTCCGTCGCGCCGCGCAAATACGACAGCTACCCCCTCGACTGCAACAGGACGACGACGTTTCAGTGACGGGACGTATCGAATAGATGACCACGAGGCGTGACGGACGCAGCCGCCCGATCGCTCCCGCGGAGCCTGGGTACTCGCGCGCGAGACGGCCTGTGGACCCGCGCGCTCCGGCTGGGGGGTGGGCGGCTGGTTTTGGTCTTGCGAGCCCCGATCCGGTGATGTAAAGACGTCGCCCCTCGAAAGTCCGCGTTCGCGCGGGTTTCTCGCCTGGGTTTCTCGCGAAGGTGGCGGAATGGCAGACGCGCCGGCTTCAGGTGCCGGTGCCCGCAAGGGCGTGAAGGTTCAAGTCCTTTCCTTCGCACGAGTTGGCTGAAGAGCCCGAGATGGCCAGCGAGAGCTGGCCGCCTCGGGCTTGGCCTTCTCCCTTGGCGCGCGCGGGGCTACGGTGACCCGATGAACCGCAGCATCGTGACTTGGGCCATCGTCCTGGCCGTCCTTGCCATCGGCGCCGTTGCTTTCGCGCGCTCGGAGCCGAGGGACCCGGTCCCGCCTCCCGGCATCGCGACCTGGTCCTACCTCTGCTTCAGCGGAAATACCGCCAAAGAGGTGATGGAGAAGGCGAACCGCGCGGGCGCGCAGGGTTGGGAAATGGTGAGCGCCGCTCCGGGCAGCCAGGGTTCGATTTGGTGCTTCCGGCAGCCTCAGTGGGCCCGTCCTTTGGCAGCCGAGTAACCCTCGACCTGCGAACCAAGGACGGCGCGCTCCAGGCTAACGAGCCGGCCAGAGCACGAGCACGACGCCGGCAGCCATGACCGCGCCGGCTGCCCATCGGCTCGGACTCGGGCGCTCGCTGAAGAAGAGGGCGCCCATGCCGAGGGCCAGCAAGAGGCCGATGGCCCGCTTGAACGCCTCGAATACGCTGACGACGATGTTGGAAATCGCGATGAACTGCAGGCCGAGCGCGAGCACGTTCACGCCGCCCGCCAGCGTCAGGATGGGAATACGCGCGCCGCTCAGGGGCACCCAGCGCTCCCGGCGAAGCGCCAAGAGCGGGAGCGTCAGAATACCGACTCCGACCGCGAGCACGGCGCCATGAACGGCCACCGGTACGTGCGCGAGCGCGAGCTTGTCGCACACCGGCGTGATGGCCCAGAGCGCGGCTGTACCGATCATGTACGACGTGCTCCGGCTGCGAGCGAGCGCCTGCAGGCGCTCCCCCATGCTCGCGCCTTGCCTGGCATCCGGGAGAAACAGCGCGCCGATGGTCACGAGCAGAATCCCCACCCAATTCCGAGGCGAGAGCCGCTCGTCCAAGAGTGGCAGACTCCCGAGCGCGACGAAGACCGGCGTGAGGGACAGCAGCGGCACCGTCGCCCCGAGCTCGGCGCGAGCTACCGCCGAAAGGAAGAGAAGGTTGGCCAGCACGTTGAACGCCACCGATGCGAGCGCCGGCCAGAGGTACGCCGCGGTCCAGAGGCCCGGGGGGACGGTCGCGCCCGGTCCGAGCAGCCAAAAGACCGCATAGAACGGCAGCTGCGCCGCGCACAGCCAGAGCGAAAGCTCGAGGGCTGGCATTTTCCCCGCCAAACGCTTGCGTAGAACGTCGAACACCGCCCACGCCAAGGTCGAGGAGACCACGACTGCCCAGAGCAGAGCCGACATCGAGGGCGGCAACGTACAACACCGCGCCCGAGCGTGCTATGGGGCCCCCCCCGTGAGCACGACGAGTGGTTTCTCCACACCGCCCCTTTTGATCTTCGAAGGTGTGCGCGCGATCGATCCGAGCTCCGCACTCGACGAAGTCGTCGATGTCGTCATCGAGAGCGGCACGATTACGCGGGTCGGTGCACGCGCGGGCGAAAGTCTCAAGGATGCGCAAGGTGCTCGCATCGTGAGTGGCGCAGGCAAGTGGCTCGTCCCCGCCTTCACCGACTTGCACGCGCACCTGCGCGACCCGGGCCAAGAGTACAAGGAAGACGTCTTTTCTGGTCTCGACGCTGCCGCAGCTGGCGGATACGCGCACGTGTGCGTCATGGCGAACACCAAGCCCGTGAACGACACGCGGGCCATTACGGAGGCCATGCTGGCTCGCGCCGCCGCCCACGGCGGTCCCCGCCTCCATCCCATCGCGTCGATCACGCGCGGCATGAAGGGCGAGGAACTCACGGAAATGGGCGACCTCAAGGACGCCGGCGCCGTGGGTGTGAGCGACGACGGCGTGTGCGTGATGAACGCTGCGGTCATGCGGCGTGCCCTCACCTACGCGAAAAACTTCGATCTCCTCGTGATTCAGCACGCCGAGGATCATCACCTCACGGCGGGCGCGAGCATGCACGAGGGCGAAGTGTCGGCGAGACTCGGCCTGCGAGGCTGGCCGCGCGTTGCCGAGGACATCATCATTGCGCGCGACATCTTGCTTTCGGAGTATGTCGGCGCTCGCTACCACGCGGCGCACGTCTCCACTTCCGGCGCAGCGCGCCTGATTGGCGAGGCGAAATCGCGCGACCTGCGCGTGACCGCAGAGGTCACCCCTCACCACTTGCTCCTCACGGACGCCAGCGTGGTGGGCTACGACACGGCCTGTCGAGTCAACCCGCCCCTCCGCGAGGCTCACGACGTGGCCGCGCTGAGGCGCGCGCTGGCCGACGGCACGATCGACGCCATTGCCACGGACCACGCTCCCCATTCCCGCTTGGAAAAGGACCTCGAGTTCGCAGAGGCCAGCCCCGGCATGATGGGACTCGAGCTCTGCCTGGGACTCTTGGTGCAGCTCGTGGGGCAAGATGGGCTCACGCTCGGTCGCTTGATTGACGCGATGAGCCAGGCGCCTGCTCGCCTCGCTGGGCTACACGTCCCCCGGATCAAGACCGGAGAGCTGGCCGAGCTCGCTCTGATTGACCCAGCCTGCAAATGGGTCCCGGCCGAGCACCGGTTGCGGTCGAAAAGCCGAAATAGTCCATTTTTGAAGAGCGAACTCGGCGCTCGTGTGCAAATGACTCTCGCGCACGGAGCCGTGGTCTTCGAGTTGGAGAAAGCACAGTGAAACGGGCAACCTTGGCGCTGGCCGACGGCACACTCTTCTCGGGTGTGAGCTTCGGTGCAGACGGAACCACCACGGGCGAGGTCGTGTTCACGACCGGGATGACGGGCTATCAGGAGGTCCTCACGGACCCCTCGTTCCGCGGCCAGATCGTCACCATGACGAGCCCACATATCGGCAACACCGGAATCAATACGGCCGATCCAGAGAGCACGACTTCGCGGCCCATGGCCGCCGGCTTCGTCGTCCGAGACGCAAGCCCCATCGTGTCGAACTTTCGCAGCGAACTTTCGCTCTCCGAGTACCTCGCGCGTGAAGGAGTGGTGGCGATCGCGGGCGTGGACACTCGCCGCCTGACGCGCCATCTGCGGGACCACGGTTCGCAAAACGGCTGCATCGGCACGGACAATCCCGACGACCTGGTCGATCGCGCTCGGCAGGCTCCCAGCATGCAAGGGCTCGATCTGGTGCGCGAAGTCACGCCGCCTGCGCCCTACGAATTCCGCGAGACGCTCGAAGCGTGGACGCCGGAAGTCCTCGGCAGGCCGCTCGTCTCGGCCAGCGAACGCTTCCGCGTCGTCGTGTACGACTTTGGTGCCAAACGGAACATCCTCCGCTGCCTGACGGCGGCGGGGTGCGACGTGACCGCGGTGCCGGCCAGCACCAGTGCTGCGGCTGCGCTTGCGCTGAACCCCGACGGCATCTTCTTGTCGAGCGGCCCGGGCGATCCGGCAGCGCTCGGCTACGCCGTGGACACGGTGAAGGCGCTCTTGGGCAAAAAGCCCATCTTCGGCATCTGTCTGGGGCACCAGCTCTTGGGTACGGCCCTCGGCGGCTCCACCTACAAGCTGAAATTCGGCCATCGAGGCTTGAACCAGCCCGTCCAAGATCAGCGGACGGGCCGTGTCGAGATCACCTCGCAGAATCATGGCTTCGTGGTCGACGTGGCGAGCCTGGGCAATGCAGCGCAGAGCAGCCACCTGCACCTGAACGACGGCACGAGCGAGGGCCTCGAGGCCCCCGATGCTCGCGCCTTTTCCGTGCAGTACCACCCCGAGGCAGCGGCCGGTCCGCACGACGCGTACTATCTATTCAAGCGCTTTACGGATCTGATGCGCGGCCAGACCGGCGCCTGATCCAGTCGCGCGCTCCGCTCCCTTTTTCGCCATGTCCGCCCGCACGGTCCACTTCGTTTCTCTCGGCTGCCCCAAGAACCGGGTCGACTCCGAGGTGATGCTCGGGACCGCCCAGGACGAAGGCTTTCGCCACACCAGCGACGCCGCTGAGGCCGAAGTCATCGTCGTGAACACCTGCGGTTTCATCGACGCTGCCAAGAAGGAGTCGATCGACACCATCTTGGAGATGGCCGAGTACAAGAAGAGCGGCGCTTGCAAGAAGCTGGTGGTGACGGGCTGCCTCTCCCAGCGCTACGGCAGCGAGCTCGCCGCCGGCATGCCCGAGGTGGATCATTTCCTCGGGTCGAGTGACATGCCGAAGATTCGCCACGTGCTGACCGAGCCGAGCGAACGCATGCTCGTGGGAAACCCGGCCGATTGGGTGATCTCAGCCAGCGAACCGCGCACCGTGTCGACGCGTGGCGCCAGCGCCTACGTCAAGATCGCCGAAGGCTGCAATCGCAGTTGCTCGTTCTGTGTCATCCCTCGCCTGCGGGGCAAGCAACGCAGCCGCGGCATCGCAGACGTCGTGCGCGAGGTCGAGATGCTCGTGGACCAGGGGGTGCTCGAGGTCAACCTGGTGTCGCAGGACACCGTGGCCTATGGCCGCGACAGCCAAGGCGGCGAGAACCTGACCGAGCTCGTGCGCCGCGTCGCCGATGTGCGCGGCCTACGCTGGCTGCGACTCTTCTACCTGTACCCTGAGTCACTCGACGATGGCCTGATCGAGCTCCTGGCGGGGCACCCGACGGTCTTGCCGTACGTCGACATGCCGCTCCAGCATGCGGCCGACGGCATGCTGCGCCGCATGCGCCGCGGCCACGGCGGTCGCCGCCTCTACGACTTGGTCGAGCGCCTACGCAAGAACGTCGCCGGGCTGACCTTCCGCACCGCGTTCATCGTGGGCCATCCTGGCGAAACGGAGGAGGAGTTCGAGGAGCTCACCCGTTTCGTCTCGTGGGCCGAGTTCGAGCGCATCGGCGTCTTCCGCTACAGCGACGAGGCCGAGTGCCTGTCGAATTCCCTGCCAGACAAGGTCAGCGCAGGAGATTCCTATCGGCGAGCGCGCAAGCTGATGTCACTCGGGCGCCGCATCAGCCAAAAGAAGAACCGCGCACTCGTGGGTCAGCGCTTGCAAGTCCTCGTCGAAGGCCCGAGCGAAGAGAGTGAGCTCGTGATGGTGGGGCGCCACCGCGGTCAAGCGCCGGAGATCGACGGCACGGTCTTCCTGTCGGGCGAGCTCGCTTCACCAGGCACGCTCGTCGACGTCACGGTCTCGCAGGCCACGGATTACGATCTGCTCGGCGACATCGACGAACGCGTCGCCGCCATCATCGGCGCTCGGCAGACGCCGACCGAGACACCGACGCTCGTGACGCGAGCATCGGACGGTCGCAAGGTGCTGCGCACCGTCTAAAAAGACCGAGAAAACCGCGGGAAAGCGTAGGATCAATCGGAGCCGGTCGCGCCACCGAGCGGACCGAGATCGGCCTGCGTCGCAGGGACCGTCACTTCCACGGCGCCACTCTCCGTGAGGCCGTCGCGATACCAAATCGCTATCTGATCACCGATCTCGGCCGGCATGGCGAGCTCGTACTCGCCATCGTCGTCCGTGACCTGACCCACGAGCCGGCCGCTGTCCAGGTTGAACGCGATGGCGGTGGTTCCACCGGGCACGCGTCCGATGAGGGTCGTGATGCCCGAGCCGTCTGGGGGCGAGACGTCCGGGCGGCCCGGCGGCGGCAGTGGCAACGTCGGCGACAAGCACCCGAGGGGGACTGTCAGCAGCGCCGCAAGAGCGAGCTTGTGCAGCCACTGGCGACGGGACGCGTTCGGAGAGCCCATGGATCGAGGCTCGATCGTAGCTCGCGCTGACGTTTTCGCGAATCGAGCAAATCGACCCGGCGGCCCCGCGCAGAGCTCGACGGTGAAACCGGCGTGACGGCTGCATGGCCGGGGCGCTGGACATTCATCCAGGGCAATTTTTTCGGCCTCGGACGGGGCAGGACCGCGAAAATTCGCCGCTTGGGCGCGTTTTCCTGCCTTGCGGGACCTCGCAATTCAATTGACCACAATGTAACCTTGCGCCACCGAAATTTCGGTGTCACGAGAACGGCTCGGGTCCCTCCCCGAGGTGGGCGATTGCCACACCAAGCCAGCCTCGGATGGGCACGACTGAGCAGGAGACTCTTGCGACCAATGAGCGATCAGGGCGGTTCCGACCTGGATATTTTCGAAGGCTTGGCGAAGAAGCCAAGCGAAGCGCCGAGCCAGACGACGATGCTCGGAATCGTGCCCCCGCGCTCGACGCCGAGCGCCGTGCCGGCGCCACCCCCTCCTCCGACGTCCTCGCGCGCGCCCGTGCCGCCGCCGCCTCCGCCAGCATCGCGCATTCCCTCCGGCCCGCCTCCTTCCGCCGCTCCCGCAGCGCCGCCACCTGCTCCCGTCCCCTCCCGGACGCCGACCGTTGCCGGCATGCCCGCAGTGAGCGTCGGATTCCCGCCGCCTCCACCGGCGCCCAGCACTTCGCCTCCCGCGTCGGTTCCACCCCCGCCACCACGGCCGAGCGCCGTCCCGCCGCCGGCCCCCAGCGCGACGATCGCGACCGCGTCCCTGGCGGCACCCCTGCCCCCGCCGGCTCCGCGCTCGAGCGCGCCGCCCCCGCCGCCGCCCCCACCCACCTCCTCGGCCGCTCCTGCCCCTCTCGGCCCGCCGCCGGGGCTGAGCGCTGGCGCAGCCGTCGCCCCGCCGGCTCCACTGGCTCCTCCGGGACCGCCTGCGTCCCTTCCGGCACCTGCCGTTCCCACCTCGGCCGGGGTCACGCCGCCGCCGTTGCCGCCACTCTCGACGCCGAGTCGCGCTGCACCGCCGCCCCCGCCGCCACCGGGTTCGTCGGCATCGCTGCCTGCCGCCTCGCTGCCGCCACCTCCGCCACCACCTCCGACGTCCGGCGCGCCTCTTGCGGCGGCGCCTTTGGCGCCCGTTCCTGCCACTCCGATCGCGCCCGGTGGTGCTCCACTCGGTGCTGGTCCTTTGAGTGGCGCGACGCAGCTCGGCTTGGGCAGCATTACCCGGCCCGGCATGCCCGGTCCCGGCGCCGCCCCCGACAGCGAGTGGGATGACGAAGACGAGAAGACGACCGTCTTCGACAAGTCGAGCGAAGAGTCGGCGCGTGCGCTCTTGAGCCGCGCTCCCGGTGGTCCCTCGGCCAGCATGGCGACGCCGCCCGGCGTCTCCCCGGTGCCCGTCGTCATGGCAGCGCCGGCTCCTGGCGGTCTTCCCCGCTCCATGCCGCCCGGAGTTCCCCCACTACCCTCGGCGCCCGGGATGCCCAAGGCATCGGTGCCCCCGACGCCCCCCGCCTTCAAGCCGCCGCCAGCGGCCAGCATGGCGCCCGCCCCGGCGCCGCGTCCGCTCTCTTCTCAGCCACCGCCGCCTCCACGTCCCTCGGTGGGTCCGCTCTCGAACCCGATCGCGAGCATGGGCCAGAGCGGCGCGCCGGCCGCCTCGGGCCCGATGTTCCCCTCGCCGGTCTCGTCGCTACCGCCCTCGGTGCCCACGATGTCCCGGCCTGCCATGCAGCCGCCGGCCGCGCAGCAGCAAGCGTCGTTCCCCCCACCCTCGCTCTCGCAAGCGTCGATGCCGCCGATGCCGCCGCAGTCGATGCCGAGCGCGTCGTCGATGCCGTTCGATGCGCCGGCTTCGAACGGACGCAGCAAGCTCATCGGTGGCGTGGGCGTCGCGGCCTTGGCCGCGGCCGGCTACCTCTTCATGCAAGGGCCGGATACGGGTGATTTGGCCATTTCGGTCGCGGGACCAGGCGGAAAGCCGGTTTCTGGCGTCGTGGTGCTCGTCGACGGTGCGGAGGCTTGCCAAGACTCCGTGTGCAAGGTGCAAGACCTGGAGAAGGGCAGCCACAAGGTCTCGGCGCGCGCTCCTGGCTACGACGAAAGCGCGCCTAAGCTCGTGTCGATCAAGGCGGGCGAAGAGGAGGTCATCAACCTCGAGCTCGTCTCGAGCACGGCCGGCACTGGCCTCGATGTCGACCTGAAGGCACCCGGCATGGTGCTGACGCTCGACGGCAAGGAGATCGGAAGCCTGCCGCAGAAGGTCATGGACCTCACGCCCGGTTCGCACCAGGTGGAGCTCTCCGGCAACAAGCTGTTCAAGCCGTTCAAGGAGACCGTCTCGCTCGAAGCTGGGAAGGTGCTCGACTTCGAGCCCAAGCTCGAACTCGAACAAGGCCAGTTGACGATCAGCCTGGGCGACAATGCCGACGGCGCCAAGATCTTGCTCGAAGGTGGCGGTAAGACGTTCGCCCTCCACAAGAAGAAGCTGCCGCTGACCATCAACATCCCCGCCGACCAGACGTTCTCGCTCACGGCCACGCGCGACGGCTACGACGACTTCGAGCGTGAGATCCGCTTCACGGTGGAAGAACCGCAGAAATCGATCGAAATCAGCCTCGCCGAAGAGGGCGACGACGACGACGATGAGGCACCGAGCTCGAGTCGGAGCACCTCGTCATCGTCCTCCACCTCGTCCCGTGCAAGCTCGGGGTCGAGCTCCGGAGCGCGCGCCACGAGCGGCCAGGGCATGCTCAACATCAACTCCATCCCGGTGTCGAACGTCATCCTGGACGGGCGCCCCATCGGCTCGACGCCCAAGCTCGGCGTGAAGGTGTCAGCGGGCACGCACACGGTCGTCTTCGTGCATCCGCAGCATGGCCGCAAGTCCAGTAGCGTCACCGTGGCGGCCGGCGGAACGGCGACGGCCGCCGTGCGCTTCCCCTGAGTCGGCAGTCTCTCTGAGCCGGCAGTCTCTCTGAGCCGGCAGTCTCCTGAGCCGGCTCTCGAGCGCGCTCAGGAGCACTCAGTGGAGCGCGCGTCGGGCAGGCTCGGCGCGTGGCAACAGGCCGAGCACGCTCAGTCGCCGCGGAGCGCCGCGAACGATGTGCGGCAGCCTTGCTCGGCGTCGGACTCGAGCTGGCCCACACACGCGGCAGCATCCCACGGCGGGCCAATGAGCTGATATTCGACCCGGCTCGTCAGCGGCAGGTCGCGGGCGTGCAAGAGCTCGATCTTCTGGATGCGTTCGTGAAATTGCTCCCGCGCTTGTTCGCTGAGCAGCGCATCGATGCGCCGGCTCGCCTCGAGCCGAACGGCTGGGTCGTCGGCGACCGCCAGGAGCCGCTCCAAGCTGCGAATGGTGGCTTCACGCTCGCCGAGGCGCGACAGGAGCGACGTGACCCCGAGGCAGCTGGCCGGCAGCTCCTGATACGGCCAGATGTCGCAGGCGTGCTCGAGCACCTTGGCGCCCGCTGCCCGCCACTCGTCGGGGTTTTCTTCGGGCGGTAGCCATTGGACGGCCAGGTACGTCATGAACTGACCCGACGAGATCCAGAGCTGCGCGTCGTCGGGAAAGAGCCGGCGACCGCGCTCCTGCAGATCGCGCGCGATGCGATAGTTGCGCGCCGGCATGCGCACGGTGGAGAGCGTCAGGAGCGAGTCGGCGTAGTAGTAGACGTCGCGGTAGCGGGGCTCGAGTGCGACGATGGCGTGCAGATAGCCGTCGAGATGTTCGAACACCTTCTTCTCGCTGAAATGCAGGCCGGCAGCCACCAGAGTGCGCCCGAACAGGAGGTCGGCGAGCGCCGAACGATAGCCCAGCGAGAAGAGCTTCAGGTGGTCCGGATTCGGCAGCGCGTAGACGTCGGAGAGGGTGCTGGTCTTTTGGTAGTCGCGCGAGAGTGCCCCCCGCGCGGTGTGCACACCGATGGCCGAGAGCAGGAGCAGGCCGAGCGGCGCGAGCCAAGACGCTTTCATTCGACCTCGCGCTCGATGCGCAGCGGATACACCTGGGGAGCCTCGGTACCCTTCACCTCGCCAAAGATGGACAGCCGAGAGAGCTCGCCATCGCCGTCGAGATCACCGAAAGCGCTCGCGAGGAAATAGGCGCTCGCCTCGGCCGACCCACTTTCGAAGGCGAACGAGAAGCAATGCGGGCCCTCGATGCGAAAGCCGAGGGTGCGCCACGTCGGATGCTGCCAGGTGCCCGGCGGATCCGTCACGCGGCGGCCGGCCGGCACGTCGCGCGGCGTCCGCGGCGCGCTCTCCGGAAAGGCGATCTCGGGCGGCACGCTGGCCGCGAGCATGGCTGCGGATCCAGACAAGTCCGACAAGCCGTCGAGCGCCTCGGCCAGCTTGGATGCGTGCAGATTGCGCACGAACTCCGGCACGAAAATGCAGAGCAAGCTCGAGGCGAGCGAGACCCCGAGGGCCACCTGCACCGCACCAATGCCGCGAAACATCACTCGCCGATGTTCGACGAGAACAGGTCGCCCATCAAGTTCGACCCGACGACGGCGGACATCTTGCCCCCGTCCCCGTTGAGGTCGCTGACGGCATTGACCACGTAGAAGGGCTCCGTGGCCGAGCTCACGCCATCGAATGGCCCGGGGGTACCGACCTTTTCCGCCAACCCCTCCTTCGGATCGGTGGAGGCCCCCCCCATGTACACTGAATAGCGGAAGAGCACCGGCGCGGAAGGCATGACGCCGAGCGCCTTGAAGCGCGTGCCACAGGCATTGCAGCCGCCGGGTCCATCGGCAAGGCCCCACTGGATCTTGTACTTGCCGCTCGCGGTCGACGGTTGCTCCGGATAGAAGATATCGGGATTGTTCGACTCGGGAATGGCCAAGTACCGGAACGTTTCGTCGAAGTACGCCTCTTCGCCGGCTTTGATCGCACCCACGATCTCAGCCGCTTCGGCGGCCTTGGCGTGCTGGATGTATTTCCGCACCGAGTAGATGGCGATGGTCGCCAGAACGCCCATGATGACGACCACGGCGACCAGCTCGACCAGCGTGAACCCGCGCTCGCGGCGCACTCGCGACCGCTGGGAAAGAGAGCTCATTTCGTTCATTCGCCTTCGCGCTCCCACGATACGATGTTGCTGAAGCTGGTCGCGACGGCCAGCGAGTACACGCCGTCGCCGTCCAAATCGCCCTTGGCCTGCACCACGTACCAAGGGCCCACAGCCGTCGGCCAGCTCACGGCGCCGCTGAGCTCGAGCGTGGGATAGTCGGCCGCGGCGCCATCGACGCCCGGCAGCCCCGCGACCGTCGCATAGCCGAAGCGCACCGCACCGGTGATCTGCGGCCGCAGGCGATTCCAGTTGGCCGCATTGTTGGCGCTGCTCTGCCCGTAGAAGCTGTAGAGCGTGTCGCCGGGAGTCGTGGTCGGGTAGTAGGCGGTGAGATCGTCGGAGACGTCGAGGTACTGGAGGTTCTCAGCGCGGTAGCGCTCTTGCGCGGCTCGGATGGCCTGGACGTTGGCGCGCACCTCCGTCGTGCGCGCCCCGCGCATGTAGCCACTGAACGACACGAGGCCAATCGTGGCGAGGATGCCCATGATGACGACGACGGCCAACAGCTCGACCAGGGTGAACCCCCGGCGTGCGCCCAGGGCACCCCGAGCAGGGCTTTCCCGAACGAGCCTGCGGCGTGTGACCATCAGCAGATGATTCTAGCACCAGGAGAGGGGACCAGGGGAAGAATGTCCCTCGGGCTCGGGGCGGCGCTGCCTCGAGGCGGGGCGGCGCTGGCGTGCCTCACGGGGGAGCGGCGGCTTTGCGGCCGTTTTCGTCGAGATAGGCAGCGACCCAGGCCAGCGGCGCGTTCCAGTTGATGGTGATTTCGTTCACCGAGTACGCCTCGATGTGATCGATGAAGCAGCGCTGGGGCGCGCAGCCGGCCAGCCCCGCGGACTTCACGTACGGATCCTGCAGGTTGCTGTTCGGCCCGCCCGACACGGCGCCCGGCGGTGGCTCCGGATAGCCAGCGCTGGCCTGGTGGGCCCAAAAGCGATGATGTGGGTGCAGGAGGGGCCAGTCTCCGTAGCCCGTGACGTACGACTGTGCCAGCGCGTTCAGGCCCAGGATGTAGTCGAGGCCAGCAATGGCCCCCTCGAGGTACTGGTCGTCCTTGGTCAGGTCGTACGCGTAGGCGAGCGCCATCGAGTTCGTGAGCACGAACGAGTTGGAGCCCCACGGGTACTCCCCGCCTGCGCCGCCCTTCAGCGGCATACGGTAGCCTTGCTCGCCCGTGATGCGGACCAGCGCGTTCGCCGCCAAAAGGAGCTTGTCTTTCTGAGCCTTGGCTTCCGCGGCACTGAGTACGCCCTTCGACAGGAGGAGCGAGAGCGTCCCCAGGCCGTCCGTCTCGGCCCAGCTCATGATCGAGAGCGCCCCCGTGTCGGGGCCGGTCATCTTGGTGTGAAACCGCGATGCCACCAGGTCCTGACGATACTTGGGCTGCTTGGTCGTGACGTAGAGCTCGGCCGCGGCCCAATAGAACTCGTCATCGACCCGGCTGTCGTCGTAGGGGCCGCCGCCCGCGTCACGATCGGACGCTGGCGCATAGCGAGCCGGGTTCTTCTTGGCGGCCGCATAGGCGCGCTCCGCGCTGATCAGGCACGCTTGCGCGAACCTGGGATCGTAAGGTCGAAACAGGCGAGCCGCCTGCGCCGCGGTCGCGGCGAGGTTCAAGGTGGCCGCCGTCGAGGGAGGTCGCAGCTGCCGCTTCATTTGCGCTTCGGCCTCGTGCGGAGCCAGACCGAGCGCCGTCCAGGCGACGTCGTGCATCTTGTGGTGTGCCATCCCCGCCAGCGGCTGGCCCTCGGGCACCTGCATGCCCAGCATGAACTCCATCTCCCAGCGCGCCTCGTCCAGGATATCGGGCACACCGTTGCCGCTCTCCGGGATGCCGAGCTTGCCGTCGCCGAAGACGCGTACGTCGCCAAACGTGGAGAAGCGCTCGAACGCATTCATCAGCGTCCAAACGGAGATGCCGCCATTCACGACATACTTGCCGTGGTCGCCGGCGTCGTACCAACCCTTCCGCACGTCGAGCGCATAGCTGCAAGGGGCATCCTTGCCGCACGGCACCGCCTGGTCGCTCTTGGCGTGGCCCGCCGGACGGGCCCACCGTTCTTCGCCCGCGTACGGCATCTTGATCTCGATACCGCTGCGATTGTGATAGAAGTATTTGAGCGCGTCGTACTTGAGCTTGGCATAGAGGTCGTTCGAAAGATCGAACGGGTAGCTCACGTTTTGTCCGACCTTCAGCGTCACGTCGGAATGCGTCGCATGCACCTGGGTGAAGTCGACGAGCTGGAGCGCGTCGCCGCTCGCAGCGTCTGGGCCGAGCACCTTGGTCTTGCCGAAGGCGAGCAGCTTGCCGCCAGCCACCAGCTGCCAGTCGAGTTGGTCGTCACCCTGACCCGCCACGAGTGCCAGCTTGCGGCCACCGGGGAAGTAGCCGAGCTGATTGACACGAACCAGAGGCACCCGGCGCTGTTCCGCCGGCGGCGGCGGCACGAAGGCCGGATCGGTCATGTACGCGTCGTCGATGCAGACCGTGATGGGCGTGGTGACGCCGTTCAGCAGGCCACCACCCAGGTGGAAGGCCAGCTCGGCGGTGGGATCGTCGGGCGCCCGCATCGTGAACTCGCCGCTCACGATCGTGGGGGTCGGCCCGATGTCGACCACCTTGTTCCAGTACTCGCCGTACGGCGGCCCGGACATGCCGACCTTCAGCGATGCGCGGCTCTTCTTGTCGGCCCAGATCTTGATGGCAACCGAATAGGTATGGCCGTTCTGCACCACCATTTCGCGGTGACGGATCTGCGCGTCCCACTTGTTCGCGCCCGGCTTCTCGATCAAGAGGCAGGCGGCTCCGTCCTTCGGGCCCAGCTCCCCTTCGGCCGGCGCGGTGAACGACGACGTCCACGGCAGCGTCTTCTTGTTCTCGAAGTCGGCGTTGCCCAGCAGATTGCCGCCCTTCGGCGGAACGAACGTCTCGGGCGTCTGAGCGGGTTCGGCGCCCGATTCGCTGCCGGCTCCTTTGGGGACGCAGCCCGAGATGGCGGCCACGCTAACCAAGAGCAGGCAGGCTCGCGCGCGCAGCGCGCGACGGCAAGCCGCTGGACTCGGGGACTCGATGGGATGTCGTTTGAACATTGAAGGAGACTCGCCTCGAACCAAGCACACGAAAGAACGAGGCGGACCACGCGGCATCCAGTCACCTGGATGAACGAGTCCGCCTTTCACTCGCCCGAGCAGTCCCGGCCTGCGGGACGCCTCGCCGCCTGATGGCGGCGCCTTCACGCGAGCTCCCGGCACTCACGCCGGAAGCCAGAGTGCATCAGCCCTCGCAGCCGGTGAAACGGATGTTGTCGATCCAGACGTCGTACGGCTGACCAGGGTCGTTCACCTGGAACTGGATGCTATACATGGTGGTCTGGTCGATCTTCATGCGGCGCGGACGGCCCCAACCGGGCATCTGCTTGAGGGACTTGAACGGCACGGTGAAGAGCTGCCACTCGTCGGTGAGCGCGAGGTCCATACCCATGTCGTTGAAACACTCCGAGCAGTTTCCGCCGTCGGGATCGGTGTACGCGTCCGGGATCTTCAGACGCACCTTGTTGGTCGAGCCGGGGCCCTTCTTGGCCCAGAACGAGATGCCGCCGTACTTGCTGGCATCGTAGCCGCCCTTGGGGTCGACAAAGTTCACACCCATGCCCACGAACACCACCGATCCGGTGCCGATCTGGCCCTTCATGTGTGCGGCGTAGGCCGAGCCCTCGGCGCCGCCGGGGGACATCTCGAACGTGCCGCCCTGCGCGCCGGCCGTCGGCCAGACGGTGGATCCGGCGTCATCGACGAAGGTGTACCAGTAGCCGCCACGACCATCGACCACGGTCGACTGATTCTGGCCGTCCTCGCCATCGTCGATCAATGCTTCCGGCTTGGGGCAAGCCTTGCCCTCTTTGGTATTGCGCACCTTCTCGGAAGTGGGCTGTGCCAGGCCAGCGCAGCCGACGGTCGCGAGCGACGCGGCGCCGAGCAGGGCGAGCAAGATCTTTTTGGTCGATTGGGGCAGCGTGATCATGTTCGAGTTCTCCTTGGGATGATGCTCACCAGACGGCGCCGCCTGGGCGCAATCCAAATCGTGATGAATGTGTGAGAGTGGGTGCCGCGTGGGCGAGACCGAGACCATCGGGGCTTTTCGCGCCAGTTGGCCCAGTCGACACTGGGCGCGGAATTTCCCCGGCGCGAGTATCTATCAACCTCTTCGCCCTCTCTTCAAGAGGCGATCCACTGCAGATCCGGGCCAATCGGAGGCCCCGTGATCAAAATGAGATGGCGGCGAAGCGAAAAGGAGAAGTCCGGGCAAGGCCGGCAGCTCCGGCAGCGCCCGCGGCGACTCAGTGACCTACGCCACCCTCACCGCCAGCGCCCAATCCGCCAGCACCGCCAGCGCCCGACGCCGGCTCGAGGCAGTCGGGTTGGCAGGAGGCACTCGCGTCGTCTTGGGTCGCGATGGCGGCAGCCAGCGCATACACGAGGGCCGCGTTCCAATACACCGTCACCTCGTTGTCGTAATAGTTCGCCTGCGTGTCGGTGTACGTGATCGCCGGCGGGTCATTGGTCTCGCCGTTGCCCTCGGGACCGGGGCCACCGACGAGAAGTCCGGGCCACGGGTCGACCGAGACGTCATTGGTGGAAGGCCGGTGATGAGGATGACGTGGTCCATCGATACCGATGCCCGTCACGTAGCTGCGCCCATCGAAGTTGCGACCGAACAGAAAGTCGATCTGTGCCGTCAGCGCGTCGAGGGCAGCTGTGTCGCTCGCTACGCGATGCTGCGCAACCAGAGTGTGGCTCATGAGCGCCACGGTCCCGTTCGTGCCCCAGTAATACGACTCGAAGCCGCGACCGTAACCGTGCGTCGACGAGGCTTGCACGAGGTTCCGTCCAGCCGCCTGCAGGTCCCACTCCACCTTGGCCAAAAGCGCTTCGTCCCTGCCCTCGCGCTCCGAGAACGCATACGTGGAGTAGCCGAGGTTGGCGCTGTCGGGCCAGCCGAAAGTCCCTCGTACGGGCACCTCTGGAATCAAGGCTTCGAGCTCCACCAAGTACGCTTCGTCCCCGGTCGTCTCCCAGAGTTCCGAAAGAGACCAAAGGCGCTCGTCCACGTCCGAGCGATCACCGTAGCTGCCCGTCAGGATGCCATCCTGATTGGCGTCGATGTGATCCGGATGATCGCGGAGGAAATCGTGCCCGCGCTCGGCAGCCAGCAAACATGCTTCGGCGAACGTCGCGTCGAAAGGCTCGAAAAGGCGGCTTCCGAGAGCCAGGGCGGCCGTCGCAGCCCCCGTCGAGGGAGTACTGGTGGAGATGAAGTAACGCGCCTTGGTGTCCTCCTCGGGCATGACTTCACCCTCGAAATTCTGCGCGGTGACCTTGTGCGAGAAGCTGCCGTCGTCGAACTGAACTTTCAGCAGCCATTCGAGCTCGACGCGGGCTTCGTCGAGGATATCGGGCGTCTCGCCGCCCCGTTCTGGCATCTCGAACTCGTAGTCGCTCAGCAAATCGGGAAAGTGCTCATAGGCCTGCAAGAGCAGCGCTACGGCGAAGGCGCCAGGCAAGGTGTATTTGCCGTAGTCCCCAGCGTCGTGCCAACCGCCGGTATCGTCCTTCAGCTCGCCGCCGACGCGAGTCAGGCTCGCCGGGTCCAAATGGCAGGCGCCATGTGCGTAGCGCTGCTCGTCGTACGTAAAGGACACGGCTTCGCCGCAGCGCTGTCCGTACATGCCGAGCATCGCCGCATCGAGCGCGCCATGCAGCGCATCGCGACCGATCGTAAAGTCGACGGATCGACCGTTTGCGGTCTGTACGTAGTAGCGTCCAGGCTCATCGAGCTCGCTGAAGTCGGCGACGTAGACCTGCTCGAGCGTGTCGCCGTTCGCGCGCGGCCCGTCGGCTGTGCCGCTGAACACCTCGGCATCGGTCCCAGCGTCGTGCACCGTGAACGCGGCGTCGTCACCTGTGAAGGTCCCCGCCTTGTGCCGTCCCGGCAGGAACCCGAGCGTGCTCAACCGAACTGCGCTGCTCGTCAGGCACTGCTGCTTGACGAAGCGCGTCCCCTCCGGGCAACCGGTGCGCGGGGGCGTCGAATTGCAGGCGCCAAAGGCCGCGGCGAACGAGAAGAGTGACAAGCCAAGAACGATGGGATTTCGCACTGTGGAACCGGTACCACACGCCCTGGGCACCGCCAAATCGAAAATCGTTTTTGCGGCGTGCCGAGTGGCCGAACATCCGTCCCGCAGCGAGACTTCAGGGAGGGTTGGAATCACCTTCGTCGGGTCCGACCTCCAGCGACTGCTTCTCCAGCCGATAGCGCAGTGATCGGAACGTGATCCCGAGCAGCTTGGCCGCCTGGGTTCGCACCCCCGCCGAGCGCTCGAGCGCCTGCAGCAGAAAGCGCCGTTCGACCTCACTCAGCACCTCGTCCAGATTGCAGCCCTCGGCGGGGAGCTCCAGCAGGCGTGGCGACGGCGCCCCCGAGAGTCCGCTCAGCGCTTCCGGCAGGTCTCCGAGGCCGATTCGGCTCGACCCAGCCAGGGTCACGGCACGCTCGATCAAGTTCTCGAGCTCGCGCACGTTGCCGGGGTAGTCGTAGGCCGTCAGCGCACGTGTGGCGTCCGGTGTGAAGCCGCGCACGTCCTTGCCGTGTTCCGCCGCAAAGCGCGTGAGGAACGTCTCGGCGAGTGCAACGACGTCCTCGCGCCGCGCCCTGAGCGGCGGAAGCTCCACCCGGATCACGTTGATGCGGTAGTAGAGGTCCTGCCGAAAGCGGTCCGCGGTCACATCGCCCTCGATGTCGCGGTTGGTGGCAGCGAGCACGCGCACGTCCACCGGCACCTCTCTGGTCGCTCCGACTGCTCGAACCTTCTTTTCTTGCAGCACCCGAAGCAGCTTCACCTGCAGCGCTGGCGGCAGCTCCCCCACTTCGTCCAAGAGGAGTGTGCCCGTGTCCGCTTCGCGGAACACCCCGAGTGTGCGCTCGGACGCGCCGGTGAACGCGCCCTTCTCGTGCCCGAAAAGCTCGCTCTCCATCAGATTCTCCGGGAGAGCGCCGCAGTTGACCACCAAGAACGGCCCCCCGGACCGATCCGAGGCGGCGTGGATCGCTTGCGCCACCTTTTCCTTGCCCGTTCCGCTCTCGCCCGTGATGAGCACGGTCGTTTTCGCCTTGGCAATGCGCCCGACGAGGTCGAGCACTTTCCGCATCGCCTCGCTCTTGCCGACAATCCCGCGGTTTTCGGTGTCGATCCGTGCGCGCAGAGCCTGATTTTCGGTGATGAGCGAGTATTTTTCGTGGGCCTTCGCCAAAAGCGCCACGAGTTCACCCCCATCGAAGGGCTTGGTGACGAAGTCGTAGGCTCCGCCAGCCATCGCCGACACTGCGTTCTCCACGGTGGAATGGGCCGTGATCAGCACCACCTGCGTCGATTGGCTCCTCGACTTGGCGGCAGCCAGGACGTCGAGTCCGGAGCCATCGGGCATCGAAAGGTCCGTGAGCACCAGCGAAAATGGCTGATTCGCTCCCGCCAAGGCCAAGGCGGCTTCCTTGTGGCCGCTCGCCGTCTGGACATCGTACCCGGCGCGGCGCAGCAAGATGGCGAGCGTCTGCCGGAGCGCCGGTTCGTCGTCGACGATCAAGAGGGACAGGTTGCCGGAGCGCGAGGTCATTGCTCGAACCATATCAAAAGCCATACTGTGGGGCGTCCCGATGGCCGCTTTGGCTCGCTTTCTTCGCCGCGCATCCCGCCGACCTGGCCGCCACATGCGCCCGCTGCTCCTCCCCAGCTGGGTGCTCACGGCCGCAGTGTTTTGCGCCTCGGCCGCCCCGAGTCTCGGCACCCTTTCGGGCTGCTCGGCTGCAACGATCTCGACTGGAGGCAGCGGGGGCATGCCCGACGAGACGAACGCCACCAGCGTGACCTTCGTCCCTGCCGAGACACTGCTCCTCGAGCCGGGCGCGATCGGCGAAGTGGTGGTGCAGGTCGAGCCGCCCGGCTTCCACACCGTTTCTTTCAGCCTGGTCGCGAACCCCAGCGACACGCACTTCGACGGCTTTCTGGATGCGGCCAGCGTGATGACGGACGAATACGGCATTGCACGCAACGAAGTGCGCGCCCCCACGGCATCGGCCGTGTTCTCCGTCCGCGCCAGCGTCGACGACACGTTGTTTTCCATGCGCACCATCTCGGTCAGCACCGAAGGGTTCGCCACTCTCGTCGCGACGCCAGAGTACGCGGGCGTCCGGGAGTTCGACTCTTGGACGGCAGTCGCATCCCTCGGAACGACCTGTTCGGAGCTCGAGTCGCTGTGGACCGGTGGCGCGCTCGAGGCGCGCGGCAATGGCGAACAGGCCACGCTACCTGGAGTCCCCGTGGGCGCTGATGTCGCGCTCGTGCTGAAGGCTGGTGAGTACATCGGCGGCTGCGCGACCGTCAGCGGCCTGACCGCAGGCGAACAGCGTGAGTTGCGCATCCCCGTGACCGATCGGCCCCTCCAGCTTGCAGGCACCTCGCTCGAGCTCTGGCTCGACATCGATGAGCGCACGGAGCCGTTCGTCGCCCTCTTGGCCGGCGCTGCCGAGCGAGGGGCTCTCGACTACGCACTCGACTTCGCGAGCGACGCTGATGTACTGCTCGCCGATTGTGCCGAATCCATCGAAGACGACTCCGATCGCGATGCTTTCGTCGAAGCCGCCGAGCAGTTCGGCTACCGTGATCGGGCAGCCGCCACTCTGAAGCAGAGCACCGCATTGCGCGAGACGGTGCGCTCCCAGCTGCTAGAAGCCGCTACGCGCGTCGACGGCGCAGGTGTCTGGGCGTTGTCCGCTGAGCTCGACGGCTCTTCCTCCATGTTGGTCCTGGAGGCCGCCGCGGGTGTACCCGCAGCGATGAGCGGGTTTCTCGGCAGCTCCGACCTCAGCGTCGTGCGGGAACCGGCCGATCGTTTGGTGCTGGGAGCCGACCTCGAGTTTCAGGCAACCCGCTGGCTCAGCGCCATCGCCGAGGCCGCATCCGACGCCGGTCCCATCGAGCAGCTGGTAGAGGCTGCGGGCTGCGACGACCTCGTCATCGCATGGGTCGAGACCGCAAGCGACGAAGTCTATCCCGGGTGCGACGAGGAGTGCGGCCGCGCGCTCTGCGAAGACGGACTGCGGCTCGGCTGGGATCGAGCTCGCACCACCGCCCAGGATCTGACCAAGCTGCGCATCGGCATCAGCGGGGACGTCGAGATCGACGAGGATGCGAAGCCGACGGAACTCCGAGGTGACTGGGTGGGCAGCTTCGATTCCGGCGATCTCAGTGTTGCCGGTGCGGTCGCTCCACCCAGCGACGACGTCCCCTGAGCATCAGGCAGGCGTCAACGGGCCTTCAGGCGAAAAGCGGCTACGGCCCGCGTGTACGGCGAGACGACCGCCGCCACCTGCGTTGCCACGGAGAGCGCGACCAAGGCGTAGGCCACAGGGCGCCCGATGCGATCCCAGCTGACGCGCCGCGGCACGCGCATCAACACCTCGGAAACCAGGTAACCGAGAACGAATCCGCCGAGGTGTGCGGCGTTGTTGACGCGCATCAGTAGAGCGAAGACTGCCGCGTAGGCGAGGTACTGCAAGAACACATCACGTAGGCGAGGATCACGCAGGCGACGCATCTCCGCGATTTGCGCGCCGACCAGGCCGAAAATGGCGCCGCTCGCACCAGCGGTCGGAGGGCTCACCGAGCCATAATAGAAGGCGCTGACGATGAAGCCGCCAAGCCCACTCAGCACGAAAATCACGACCGTGCGCCAAGCGCCCATCGACGCCTCGATCGTGCGACCGAGCCAATGCAAGGCCGACATGTTCATCAGCAGGTGAAAGAGTCCGAGGTGCACGTAGACGGCCGACAGCAGACGCCAGCGCTCGACCGTGGGGCCGAGCTCACCCGCGATGCCGCCCGCCGCCACGATGGCCGCGCGGCTCGGGCCCGGACCGATGAAGCCGATCGGCACCTCGCGGCTCCAGACGACCATGAGCAGAAAGTTCATCACGCACAGGCTCAGGAGGACGGCCGTGGCGGGCGCTTCGAGACTGCGCAATTTGGCCGAGGGGCCTGCCGTGAGTCGCCCCAGGGTGAGCGACGTGCCACAGCGAAAGCAGGTCGCTTCACCGGGGCCGTTGAGCTGCCGGCAGTTCGGACAAAGCCGGGGGCGTTCGGACATGGTCCGCCGCTTACAGCCAAATCGCTCGCCCACCAAGTGCGCGGACGCGCACAGCGTCGCCGTGCTGCACCGCCTTCCTCGCTCGGCAGAGCCACGGGACAGCAGAGGAGGGCGCCTGGTCGGAAAGAGCCCGTGCTTTACGCTGCTTGGGCGGCGCGGGTACACTCGTTCCTCGGTCCCCCGACTCATCCCATGGCTTCTGGAACCGGCACGAGTGCCGCCCCCATCCCCCCCCGCGTCGAGCCGAACTGTGACGTGCGCCGACTACCGATCAGTCCCACCGAAGCATTCGTGCTCAGCCGGATCGACGGGACGAGCGGTGTGCGGGACCTCTCGAACGCCACCGGACTGCCTGAAAGTACGGTCGCCGAAGCCCTCGAGCACCTGAGCGCAGTGGGCGCCATCGTTTACGGTGCAGCCAAGGCGAGCACAGCGACCAAGCCGAGCACTCCGACCCAAGAGAGTGCGCCCGCTCGGGAAAGCGCGCCCCGCTCGCCGTCGCCGACACCTCCGGGAACCCCGAGGCCCGAGAGTCAGAGCGGGCCACGTGTCGCCGTGCGCGATGCCGCCCCCACCGACCCGGCGCGCGGATCCGGAATCGAGCGGGTGGTGCGCTACGACCGCAGCCTCCTCGAGGAGGAGGTCGACATTCCGATGGACCAACGGATGGACCTGCTCGATCTGTTCTTCGCCATCGAGGTCGTCAATCACTATGACCTGCTCGGCGTGCCCTTCGATGCGGATCGCAAGGCGATCAAGCAAGCCTATTTCGAGCGCGTGAACGTCCTGCACCCGGACCGCTTCTTCGGCAAGCGCATCGGCTCGTACAAGGCGCGTATCGAGCGCGTCTTCACGGCACTCACCAAGGCCCACGATACGCTGACGAAGCGCCAATCTCGGGCCGACTACGACGCCTACCTCGAAAGCCGACAGGAGACGATCGGCCTCCGCTCCTCGCGCTTGCCGACGCCTCCGAGTCGCCCCCCCACCGAGGGACCGGCCGCAATCCCCGCCCCAGCGAAAACGCCTTCGGTGTTCGATGACGGAGTCGGTGCGGCACGAGAGGCGAGCGACGGACCTGCTCGCACCGAAGCCATGCCCCAGGCGCCGCGAACGCTCACGACCGACGATGCACGAAGACAAATGGCGCGGAAGCTCAAGGGCGCCAGTCAGCCGCCTCCGGCGGCGGAGCCCGAGCCAGGCGCCGCCCCTGGCACGAGGGAGGCCCTCGAGGCCCACTTGCGCGCACGTTACGAGGCTCGCCTCAAAGACCCGACGGCCAAAAATCGCTTTCTTGCGCTCGCAGCAGAAGCAGAGCGGGCGCAGAGCTGGTCCTCCGCGGTCAACGCCTTGAAGACGGCGCTCGAAGTCAGTCCGGACGATCCGAAGATCCAGGAAGAGCTCGTGCGCGTGGAGCTCCTTGCCGACAAGGCCTACGCGGGAAAGTTCGTGGAGCAGGCACGCTACGAGGAGAGCGACGGACAGTTCGAGCGCGCCTCCCGATCCTACGAGCGTGCAGCGCGGGGTCGAGGCTCCCCGGAGCTTTATGCGCATGCCGCCCTCTGCCAGCTTCGTGCGGACGGCGGCGGTCGCCGCGCGGTCGAGCTCGCGCGTCGGGCGGTGAGCCTTGGTCCGACGCACGTGGGAGCGCGCATCGCACTCGCGCGCGCGTACTTCCACGAAGGCATGACCGCGAGCGCCCTCGCCGAGGTCACGCGCGCACTCGAGGTGGATCCCAAGCACGAAGAGGCCAAGCGCTTGCTGGCCGAGTTCAAGAAGTCGGGCTAGGCGGAGGAGGAGCTGCCGGACCCGCGCTTATTTGAGTGCGTCTGACGCGCCCGGCCATGGAGGCGGAGCAAGCCCCGACGCGCCCCGCCCTTCCGGGGAGGAGGAAAAACGGGCGCAGCGAAAGCCAGCCGAAACACCCCGCCCCGGAGACCACCAGGGCCCGAGGGGGTGTCAATGGCGCTGAACTCTAGTAATTTGCCGCTATGGAACGTGTGATTGGCATCGACCTCGGGACGACGAACTCCTGTGTGTCGATTCTGGAGGGCGAGACCGCCACCGTGATCCCCAACCGCGGGGGCTACAAGACCACGCCCAGCATCGTCGCCGTCACCGAAGCGGGGAAGCGGCTCGTCGGCCACATCGCCAAACGTCAGGCGATCACCAACGCCGAAAATACGATCCATGCTGCCAAGCGGCTCATCGGTCGCAAATGGGGGTCGCCCCAAGTCAAGAACGCGCTCTTGACCTGCAGCTACCGAATCGTGGAAGGCCCCCACGACGACGTCCGCATCGAACTTCGTGGACAGAAGTACTCCGTGCCAGAGATCAGCTCCATGATTCTGCAGGAGATGAAGCTCGTCGCAGAAGAGTACTTGGGTGAGACGGTCTCCAAGGCCGTCATCACCGTCCCGGCCTACTTCAACGACAATCAGCGACAAGCCACCAAGGACGCCGGCACCATCGCCGGGCTGGATGTCATCCGCATCATCAACGAGCCGACGGCCGCTTCACTCGCGTACGGCTTCGGAAAGAACATCGACAAGACCGTAGCCGTTTTCGACCTCGGCGGCGGCACGTTCGACATTTCAATCCTCGAAATCGGCGGACAAGGAGTGTTCAAGGTCATCGCCACCACGGGCGACACCTTCCTCGGCGGCGAAGACTTCGACGCGCGCATCATCGACTGGCTCATCGAGGGGTTTCAGCACGAGCACCATCTCGACCTGCGGGAAGATCGCATGGCACTGCAGCGCCTGCGGGATGCAGCCGAGAAGGCAAAGTGCGAGCTCTCAGCCGTGATGGAGGCGGAGATCAACCTGCCATTCATCATCTCGACCAATCAAAGTGAAGCGCTCCATCTGCAGACGGCCCTCAGTCGCAGCAAGCTCGAGGAGCTCACGCGAGATCTCGTCGACCGCACGGTGGAAATCTGTCGCCAGGCACTCGAAGACGCGCAGCTCGACGTCAAAGACGTCGAGGACGTGATCTTGGTGGGCGGCATGACGCGCATGCCCGCCATTCAGCACGCCGTGCAGGACTTCTTCCGTCAGAAGCCCAATCGCGGCGTGCACCCGGACGAAGTCGTGGCCATGGGCGCCGCCATTCAGGGCGCCGCTTTGGTCGAAGACAAGCGCGACATGCTGCTTTTGGATGTGACGCCGCACGCCCTCGGCATCATGACGTTCGGAAGTCATTTCGAAGAGCTCATTCCGATGAACACCACCGTGCCGACCGGCATGAGCAAGACCTTCACGACGAGCCGCGACAATCAGACCGCGGTCAAGATCATCGTCATGCAAGGCGACAGCGAGAAGGCCGAGGACAACGAGCTCCTGGGTGAGTTCATCCTCACCGGGCTACGGCGCGCACCCAAGGGTCAGGTCGAGATCGACGTCAGCTTCGAGATCAACACCGACGGCATCGTGAGCGTCAGCGCCAAGGACCTGGAGACGGGACAGGTGCAGGCCATCCAGGTGACGGCGTCGAGTGGCCTCACGCAGGAGGAGATCAAGTCGATGGCCGCCGGGGCGAGCGAGTTCATGCTCGAGCGGCGCGCCGACGAGGCATTCGAGGGCGCCAAACAGAAGGCCGAAACGCTCATTGCCACGCTCGAGAGCATGTTCGGGGAGGTCGAGTCGACCGTGGGCGGGGCTGATTTTGGCCGCGACGCGCTGGCCAAAGCCAAATCGTCCATCGAACGGGCCAAACAGGCGATTATTGGGCACAATACGGGCGAGGTTCTCGAGCACGTAGGTCAACTCGAGCGCAGTGAGAAGATGTTCCGCGGCGTGGTGTCACGCGGCTGACGAGATGCAGAAGATGTCGAAGGTTGGACGCTCCGGTCGCGGCAACTCACCGCCGCCCGAGGACTCCGCGGTGGAGGACTTCGGGCCGCACGAGCAGCCAACCAGGCCTGTGCCACCCGACTCGGTGTTCCCTGGCGCTGTGCCACCCGAGGGCAGCGGCTTCCCCAGCGAAGGCCCGACCTTGCCGCGGACACCCGCCGAGCCCCATCGCAATCAGGCGACCAAGCCGACTCTGCGTCGCCAGGCGCCTGGTCCGCGAGCGGGTCATCCTCACTCGCTCACCCTGGACGCGGATTTCGAGCACCCATCGCAGCGGGTGACCGCACCGCCGCCCCGAGACGCGCCGGCACTGTCCACACCGACGCGACGCGACGTCGTCACCGATCCAGCGCCGCCCGGATCGAGCGGCGAGGACGACGACATCTTCGATCGTCCCACGCTCGACGTCGTGGACGACTCCGCCGAGCTCTTGGGACTCGGCTACACGGGGCACCGCGTCCCCTCTCCCTCTGGTTTGGAGCTGGCTCCGCCCTTGCCCAGCCAGATCCCCACGGCTCCCCCTCCGGAAGAGTTCGAGCTGGATCTTCGCAACGTGGAGCAGCTGCCGAGCCAAGGCTCCGTCCACGTCTTTCTGGAGGACCCGCCGTCGCGAGAGCTCAAAGTGCCGCCGCACGGCGGGCTCGGGCTTCGGCGACCGCAAAGCGAGCGGCCTACGCCCCTGTCTTCGCGACCGAACGTGCCACCAGCACGCGAAATGGCCGATCGCTTTGCCATGGGCGACTTCTCCGGCGCACTCGAAAAGGCCCGATACATCCTCGAGCTCGATCCGCTGGATCGCGAGGCACGCGCCATGGCGACGAAGTGCGAGGAAGTGCTGCTCGACATGTATTCGTCGCGCATCGCCGGCATGCAGCGCACCGTGCGCACGGTCATGGGGGCCGACCAGCTCCGCTGGCTCTCGCTGGACCACCGCGCCGGCTTCCTGCTCTCCTTGGTCGACGGGCACAGCTCGGTCGACGATCTGCTCGACCTCTGCGGCATGCCCCGGCTCGAAGCGCTCCGCCTCATCTGCAGCCTCGTCGATCAAAGGGTGATCGAGCTGTCCTGAGCTCCTCGTGCGGCGCCTCCCCTTCCTGCTGTTCCTGCTCACGAGCGGTTGCCGGATCGATGAGTGGGTGGAAGCTCGCGAGCGGGCGCCGATCGCCCTCAGTGCGGAGCTTCCTGTGCCGCAGGCCCTCCCCCGCAAGACGGCGCACTATGCCCTGAAGGCCCGCCTCGACGAGGTGCGCCATGAAGTAGCCGGCAGCGCCGCCATCACTTGGACCAATCGCTCGGATAGGGCGATCGACGAGCTCCGCCTGCATCTCTACCTGAACGCGTTCCGCAAAGGCTCGCTCTTCCTTCGCGGTGCAGGCGGCCGGAGCGGTGGCCTCGTCGGGCGCGAGGGTCGGATCGAGGTGCGGAGCCTGACGAGTCCCACGCTCGGAGGAGGAGACCTGTGGCTCTCGGCCGAAAGGCATACGCCCGGCGATCCGGCCGATCAGACGGACATCCGCGTGCCCCTGCCCCGATCCGTGCTGCCCGGCGAGCAGCTCGAGCTCAATGTCGACTTCGTCTCCGTTCTGCCCGAGATTGTCGAGCGCACGGGCTACCAGGGGGACTACCACTTCGTCGGGCAGTGGTTCCCCAAGCTGGCCCGACTCGAACCGGACGGCACTTGGGCGCATTTTCCCTTCCATGCGTTTGCCGAATTTTACGCGGATTTCGACGACTACGAGGTCGTGCTCGACGTACCGAAATCCCACCACGTCGGCGCAGTGGGAAGTCTGAGCCCCCTTTCGGGCAGCGATCCGGGGCGCGCTCGCTATCTGGCAACGGCGCACAGCGTCGTCGACTTCGCATGGACGTCGTCGCCGACCGCTCGCAGAGAGTCGCGTCAGCTCGGGCCCACGCTGGTTCACCTGGTGAACGAAGAGGAAGAGCCGCACGTCCGACGCGCGCACTGGCGGACGCTCGAAGAGGGACTCGGTGACCTCGGACGCTGGCTCGGTGCTTATCCGTACCCGGAGCTCACGGTGGTCGTGCCGCCGCGCGGGGCCGAGCGCTCCGGCGGCATGGAATACCCGAGCCTCATCACCACGGGCGGCGGCGAGATCGTCTCTCGGCTCGGCATTCGGTCCGTGGAGCTCTTGGTCATCCACGAACTCGCCCACCAATGGTTTCAATCCCTGGTAGCCACGAACGAGCCCGAGTATCCGTTCCTCGACGAGGGCCTCGCTTCCTACGCGGAATGGCGATTTTTGCAGAGTCGCTACGGAAGCGGCAGCTTGGCGAGCGTGCTCGGCGTGCGGCTGTCACGCACCGCCGGTGGGCGATTCGCTGCCTTCCTCGGACGGCGATCGCCAGTCCAGATCAATCAGCCCGCCCGGGATTTTCCCTCGTTTCAGGCGCTGGCGCGCGAAGTGTACTGTCGCACGCCCCTGGTTTTGGAAACGCTGGCCCGCACGTACGGCCGCGAGCGGATCGATTCGGCGGTCGCGGCCTATGCGCGGACCCACCGAGGCTCGCACCCGCGACCAGCAGATTTCTATGAGATGCTCGCGCGCTACCTCGGGACGGAGCATCGAGAAACGATCGTCGAGCTCTTCGACGAAGCAGGCACCTTCAACCTGCGTCTCGCCTCGACCGAGAGCACCTCCCAACCCGACGGCAGCCTCGAAACTCGCGTCGTCATCGAGCGTGCTGGCGGCCCCGGACTGCCCTACGAGGTGCGCGTCGAGTTTGCTGGAGCCGAACCCGCCCTCCTTCGCAGCGATGGACTGTCGAGCCGCGAGACGCTGTCGCTCGTTCATGCGCGGCCCGTCGTTCGCGTAGACCTCGACCCAAGTGAGCGCCTCCTCTTGGACGAAGACCCGACCGACGACACGCTCTACCCGCGCAACGGGCAGACGCCCCAAGTGCCCGAGAACTTCCTCGCGGCACTCACGAGCGGCATCGAGCTCCTTTCCCACGGGCTCTCGCCATGAACGTGGAGACGCTCCTGACCCCGGCTCGGGTACGACGAGCGGGGCTCCTGGCCGCAGTCGGAGCGCTCTGGCTCTCACATCGAGTCGTGGCAATCGGGGCCGTAGACGGCTTCGTTCCCCTGACTCACGGCTTCAGCGACGGCGAGCTGCTGGCGCCCGGCGGCGACCTCGAGCTCGAGCTCGTACGGGTGCTGCAAGACCCGTTGCGCTCGGCGCTCTCGGGCCTCGCGCTCTGGCTCCTGGTCGGGCGTCTGCCGGCGCTGGTGGCCGCATTTTTCCTCCAGCGCATGGCGGTGCGGGTGGCCTGGTCGGGCTCGCTGCACCTGCGACCGGAAGGAACGCGACCCTTGCATTGGGCGGCGCTCTTCCCGCTGGTGCTCGGCGTGACCCTGCTCGGCTGGACGCTGGCGGCTGCGCTCTTGCTCGCGCTCTTCAAGCTGCGGAATCGCGTGCTCTATGTGACCACGACGGATGCGGCCCCCCTCCTTCTGGTCGGGGCCGCGGTGCTCGTGCTCGTGTGGGCCTCCGCCGAGGTCTGGCTGGACCTCTGCAAAGCGCTCTTGGCCAGTGGACAGGTCACGCTGCTGGCCGCACTGCGGCTGCCCGGGCTCGCGCTCTTCAGGCACTATCGCTGGCTCGTCAGCGCGCGCATCGTCCTCGGAGGCGCAACTCTCGCGCTGATGAGCGGAAGCGTCTGGCTCCTCACGCTCATCACCCGAGGTGGCTCACCAGAGCGGACCTGGGCGACCCTCGCCATCGACCTCGGACTGCTCGGCAGCATTTGCCTACGCGCGGCGTGGCTCACGTGGGCGAGCGCGCATGTGCCACACGCTCCCGCCGCGCCCGTCACACGAGCGAACTTCGCAGGCGATCGGCCAAGCGCAGCACCTGGCGAGCAGGGCGATCCCAGCCCAAATCCTGACGCATTACCCGCTTGATGAAGCTCGGGAAGGCGGGCGAACGGTATGCGCTCACTGCGCGACCGAGAGCGCCCACGAGCGCGCGCTGCGTGAGCTGGTCGAACAGGAAGCCCGTTCCCGTTTCGAACGTCGGATCTGCGTCGACGATGGCATCGACCACACCGTCCACGGCGAGGGCAATCGGCACGGCCCCGTAGCGCGCCGCCTGCTTGATGCCGAGCGCCGCTGGGTCGCTCGCCGACAGGCAAAGCGCGAAATCTGCCCCGGCGAGCACACGACGCAAGTCTGCGCCTTCGACATCGCCCGTGAAGCGCACCTCTTTGGCGAACGAGTCGAGCCGAGCGCGGTCCTCGTCTGCTTCGGGCCTGGGTCCACAGAAGACGACGCGAACATCCATGCGCACGAGCTGGGCGAGCGCGCCGAGCACGGTGCGGAAAGCACCGTCCCCGGGCGCCTGCGGCAGGACGGCCACGAGCGGCCGATCCGGAGCCACGTCGAGCTCGAGGCGAAACTCGAGGTCTGACTTGTCGATGCCCTTCGCGCTCGGGTTGGCAGCGTCGTAGCGAGCCGCCAGGATCGGGTCGGTCGCTGGATTGTAGAGGGCCAGGTCGACACCGTCGGCGATGCCGAGCGGCTCGGCAGCCTGAAACGCGCGCGCCAGCGCCCCATGGATCGTCGGAGTTCCAAGAGCTGCTCCGTACGCAGCCGAAGGCGTGAGGACGCGGGAAACGCGCGCCAAGAGCCCCTTGAGCAGGCAGAGGTCGGCACCATGCCCAAACGCTTGAGCTCCCATGAGGTCCGCGGGAATGCCGAGCACGTCGCGCAGCTGGCTGGGGCAGACTCCGGAACGGCGAGCGTCGTGGACGGAGAGCAGCGTGACGAGCTCCGGTGGGGCGGTCTGCGCCAGCGCGAGGACGGCGAGCGCAGCTTCGGCATCGTGGAAATGCACGAGCTCGGGCGGGCGACCTTGCTGAGCGCGCTCTCGGTAGAGCGCCGCCACTGCCTGCGCGAACAGGCTGATGCTCGTCGCGCGAGCAGCATCCAGCGGTTCGCTGGTCACCGGGATGAACAGGTCGGGTATCGAGATCAGCTCCAGACGCACGCCACTCGGCAGTTGCGCCTCGTACACGTGCGCCTGCCCGCCGCCCGACAGAGACAGGGGCGTGAGCCGGCGCGCCGGATGCAGACCCGACAGCTCGTATTCCGGACGGCGCGGCACGATGACGCTGACTTCGTGCCCGAGCAGCTTCTGTGCCTTGCAGAGACCGCCCGTGGCTTCAGCGGCTGGGCTCGTCCTCACGAAGGGTGCGAGCTCCAAGGCGACGTGCAGGATTTCCATGTTGGCCGGCCCGTCTAGCACAGCCCTCGCCTCGCCACCTCAAAAGGCTCTTTCCGTGTCGAATTTCGGTGCTACTAGGGGTCCCCACGTGGACCAGCTCATCCAAAAAGCCGCCATTTTGCAGGAGGCCCTGCCCTACATCCAGCGCTTCCACGGCCGGGTATTCGTGGTCAAGTACGGCGGCCACGCCATGATCGACGAGGCGCTGAAGCAGTCGTTCGCCCGCGACGTTGCGCTTCTGCGCTACGTGGGCATCCAAGTGGTGGTCGTCCACGGCGGAGGTCCGCAGATCAACCAGACGCTCGAGCGCATGGGCATCACTTCGACCTTCAGTGGCGGTCACCGCGTCACCGACGATGCCACCATGAACGTGGTCGAGATGGTGCTCGGAGGGCAGATCAACTCCGAAATCGTCGGCTTGATCTCCGATCACGGAGGCAAGGCGGTCGGCTTGAGTGGCAAGGATGCGCAGCTCTTGTCTGCGGTGCGCAAGGGCCCGATGACGACCCGCGCTCAAGACGGCACCAGCCAGACCGTAGACCTCGGTCGCGTCGGAGAAATCGATCTCGTCCGGCCTGCCCTGCTGCGGGACCTCTTGGATCGCGGGTACATTCCCGTCGTCGCCCCGATCGCGAAAGCGCAGAGCGGCGAGGCTCTCAACGTCAACGCGGACACCGCTGCTGGCCGCATCGCCGGCGCCCTCGGCGCAGCCAAATTGATGCTGATGACCGACGTGTCGGGCGTGAAGGACGCCGAAGGCACGCTCTTGAGCTCCCTCCACGCTGCACAGGCCAAGGGCATGATCGAGGCCGGAGTGATCATGGGCGGTATGATTCCCAAGGTGGAGTGCGCGCTGGAAGCCGTAGCGGGTGGCGTGGAGAAGGTGCACATCGTGGACGGTCGCACCCTCCACTCGCTCTTGCTCGAGATCTTCACGCACGAAGGCATCGGCACCGAGATCCGCTCGCACGCCTGAGGCGTGGGTGACCATGGATCCGGAGGACGAGCCGCCCGACCAGCCGAGGCGCCCACTCGGAGTCGGTGAGGACTTCATCCTGCGGGTGCTGCGGGTGCCGCCGGAGTCGGCGGGCATGCGCCTCGACCGCTTCCTGTCGCACGAGCTACGGCAAACCAGCCGCACCCGCGCGCGCGCCATCGCACGCGCATCTGCCTATTCGTGGGACGGCAGAAGCTTGCGGGCGTCGGAACGCTTGCGCGCCGAGGACCGCATCGTGCTCTGGCGAGCGCCCCTCGACGAGGCTCCCCCTCCGACCGCTCTCCGCGTGGTGTACGAGGACGACTACCTGCTCGCAGTCGACAAACCGCCTCTCATGACCGTGCATCCGACGGCGCGGCATCACACCCAGACCGTGATCAAGACGCTGGAACGCGAGCGGCCGGGCCAGTTCCTGTCTTTGATCCACCGCCTCGATCGCGAGACGAGTGGTGTGCTCCTGGTGGCCAAAACGAAGGAAGCCGACCGCGCCTTCAAAATGCGTCTCGAGGAGCGATCGATCCAAGGTGCGCGCGCCGCGGAGCGGGGCGGACCGGCTGGTGTGTTCGACAAGTCCTACCTGGCGATCACCTGGGGAGTCCCCGCGGATGGCCTTCGGGGCGAGCCGCTCGAGGAAGATCCGAGCCCCGTGCGCGTGAAGATGCGGGTGGCCCGTCCCGGGACGGGCCTGTTCGCTCGGACCGGCGTCGAGGTTCTCGGGAGGGCGGGCACGTACGCGCTCGTGCGGGCAGACCTGTACACGGGTCGGCAGCATCAGATCCGAGTGCACCTGGCGCACGGGGGCACGCCCATCGTCGGAGACAAGCTCTATGGTCCGGACGAGCGACTGCTGACGCGCGCAGCCGATGGTGAGCTCTCCGCCGAGGACGAACGGATCCTCGAGCTGCCGCGGCATGCCCTCCACGCCTGGGAGCACAAGGTGACCCACGCCATCACGGGTCAGGAGCTCTGCATTCGCGCGCCGTTCCCCGACGATCTGCGCACATTCTGGCAGGAGCTGGGGGGCGAGGTGCCGCCCGGCCTCGACTAGCCGACCGGGCTGAGTCCCGAAGACGCCCGTTCGGATGCCACTCCCGGCGCGCTCCCACCCCACACGGCCCAGCGCTCCGCGGTCGCCCCGGTTCGCGCCGTTTGCCGGACGGCCCGTCTGGCGAGCCACCCGGCAAAGTGGGTTGACGGACCGAACACCCGATCACAATACCGCCCCCCCATGCCGATCCGCCGCGCACTGCTTTCCGTTTCCGACAAGACTGGCCTCGTGAGCTTCGCTCGCGCCCTGCACGAGCGCGGGGTCGAGCTCTTGTCCACGGGCGGTACCTTCCAAACCCTCGAGCAAGCCGGCATCCCGGTGGTCGCGGTCGACCGCTACACGGGCAGCCCCGAAGTCATGGATGGCCGCGTGAAGACGCTGCACCCCAAGATCCACGGCGGCATCCTGGCCCGCGAAGGTCACGACGAAGCCGACCTCGAGCGTCTGGGTGCGGGCTTCATCGATCTGGTGGTGGTCAGCCTCTACCCCTTCGAGAAGACCCTCAAAACGGCCGGTTCCACGTTCGAGGAGCTGATCGAGAAGATCGACATCGGCGGTCCCAGCATGGTGCGGAGCGCCGCCAAGAACCATGCGCGCGTCGCCGTGATTTGTGACCCAGCCGACTACGGCCCCGTGCTCGAAGAGATCGAACGCCATGGCGAGATCCCAGCCGAGCTGCGCCGGCGCTTGGCCGGCAAGGCGTTTGCTCACACCGCCGCCTACGATGCCGCCATCAGCGGCTGGATGACGGGCCTCAGCGAGAGTGACGGTTTTCCCCGCCATCTCACGCTGCCTTTGGTCAAAGGTTATGGCCTTCGTTACGGGGAAAATCCGCATCAACGCGGGGCTTTCTACGTGCAGCGGGACGCGAGCGAAGGCACCTTGGCGCGCGCCGAGAGCCTCGGCACCGGTCAGAAGGAGCTCAGCTTCAACAACCTCGTGGACGCAAGTGCTGCGCTCGAGGCCGTGCGCGAGCTCGTAGGCCCGGGCGCCGTCATCATCAAGCACGCCTGCCCCTGCGGCGCCGCCACGGCTCCCAGCCTCGACGTGGCCTACAAGGCCGCTCGTGACGCCGACCCGGTCAGCGCCTTCGGCGGCATCGTCGCGCTCAATCGACAGGTCGACGAAGCGACGGCACGCCTCTTGGCCGAGACCTTCCTCGAGTGCATCGTCGCGCCCAGCTTCGAGGAAGGGGCGCTCGCCCTCTTGCGGCAGAAGGCAAACCTTCGGCTGCTGGCCACTGGCGCCTGGCTGCCGGCCGAGCACGCCGACCTCGTCGCCAAGGGGATCGGCGGCGGCTACGTGCTGCAGGACCGCGACGCGTCCGCAGCAGGCGAGGTCGAAAACGGCACGGTGGTGACCGAGAGCAAGCCCGATGCGGCGCTCTTGGCTGCGCTCGAGTTCGCTTGGGCCGTCTGCAAGCACGTGCGCAGCAACGCGATCGTCCTCGCCCGGCAAGTGGCGCCGGGGGTGTATGCCACGGTGGGGATCGGCGGCGGCCAGACCGCCCGCGTCAACGCCGTGAAGATCGCCTGCGAGCACGCGGGCGACCTCGCCCGCGGGGCCGTGCTCGCCTCCGACGCTTTTTTCCCCTTCGCCGACGGGCCAGAGGTGGCGGCGCAGGCGGGTGTGACCGCCATCGCCCAACCGGGCGGGTCGAAGAAGGACCAAGAGGTCATCGATGCCGCCAACCGCATGGGTCTGTGCATGGTGATGACCCAGCGCCGGCACTTCCGCCATTGAGGCGCCAGCGGCTGGTCGCGCGCAGCCTCTTCCGAACCTCCATGCAGAAAGTTGGCCGGAGCTCGGGGAGCATGAGATTCCCGAGAACGCGCGGCCCGGCGAGTCCGCGGAGGAGGCAGCATGAGCGATCAGTCCCACTACACGGCCACCGCGAAGACCATCGATTCTGACGACACAATGACCTCCGCCCTGTACGCAGGACCGAAGGCAGTCGACGTCGGCAAGGGCGACAAGCCCACGCACTACAAGGTCATCTGCATTTCCATGTACACCAAGGACCTCAAGCGCCTGGACGACATGGTCGACGCGCTCAAGGCCAAGGGCATGACCAAAGCCAACCGCAGCGCGCTCATTCGCTACGCGCTCGGTGAGGTCGACCTGGATCAGGTGCCGCAGGGCATCTGAACGAGGCGCGCTCCAGCTGCCGCCGAGCGAGTGGCGGCCACCAGGTCCCGAACCCCGCCGAAAAGCGGGCTTCGGGACGCGCGCATTTGGGGCTCCGGCTGATCCGAGCGGCGGGAGATGCTAAAGCCCCTGAGTGCTCGGTGCCTACGAGTTGCCCACGCCCGAGCTCCTCATGGCACGTCAGGGCCTCTCGCGCGCCGCGGCCGACTTGTACCTCGCAGCAGACGTCATCGACCTGCACGTCGAGTCCTTCAGCTTCTACCGGGCGCTCGGCTACCACCCCCACAAGCGGCACTCCCCGGGCCTGCACGGTGGCCTCGTCGTCGGGCAGGCGGACATCCCGCGCTTGCTCGAGGCGGGCGTGCGGGGCGCGTGTTGGGTGATCACCGGGCACCCGTTGCGGTCCCCCGACGCGCGTGAGGATGCCTTCGCGCGCCTCTACCGCGAGCTCTGCGAGCTCCTCGAGCAAGCCGACAACCAGGTCGCGCTGGTCGAGAACGCAAGCCAATACCAGGAGGCACGCGCCCGCGGGCAGCACGCCGCCTTCTTGGGCGTCCAGGGGGCGCATGCCTTCCCCCCGGATCCATCGACTCTCGACCGGCTCCCCGGTGACCTCCTGCGCATCACCCTTCTGCACCTGACCGATACGGCTTGGGGCAGCACGAGCGCGCCGAGCCCTTGGCGTCGGGGCCGAGGCCTCTCTCAGCTCGCCCGGGAGTTCATCGCGCGGATGAACGAGCTACGCATCGCGGTAGACCTGGCGCACGTCCATCCTGAAGGCTTTTGGGCGGCCCTCGAAAGCTCGGATCCCACGCTGCCGATCTGGGTCACACACACCGGCGTGCAGGGGGCGCACCGTCATTGGCGCAATCTGGACGACCAGCAGCTGCGAGCCGTGGCCGCTCGCGGAGGCACGGTCGGCATCATGTACCACTCCGCCTACCTGGGCGATCCGCTGTTCGCGGGACGCCTGAGCTCGGTCGTGCGCCACATCCGGCACGCCGTTTCCGTGATTGGGTCCGAGCACGTGTCGCTCGGCAGCGACTGGGATGGCGCCATTTGCACGCCTCGCGACATGCCCACCTGCCTCGAGCTGCCTCGATTGGTACAGGCCCTCTTGGAGGACGGCATGCCCGAGCTCGACATCCACAACGTGCTCGGCAAAAGTGCCCTGCGCGCGATCCGCGAGCTCAAAGGGTCATGACGAACCGCGTCATCCTCCACGCCGACATGGACGCGTTCTACGCGTCGGTCGAGCAGCGGGATGACCCGGAGCTCCGCGGAAAACCGGTGATCATCGGAGCCAAAAGTCCCCGCGGCGTCGTGTCGGCGGCAAGCTACGAGGCTCGCAAGTTCGGGGTGCACTCGGCAATGCCGGGCTTCCGTGCGCATCAGCTCTGCCCCCAGGGGGTCTTCTTGGCAGGCGACATGGAGAAATACGTTGCCGTCAGCCGCCAGGTCGGTCGCATCTTCCTGGAGTTCACCGACACCATCGAGCCGCTTTCGCTGGATGAGGCTTTCTTGGACATCACCGGGTCGATCGGCCTCTTCGGCTCGGCGAAGGCGATTGGTCAGAAGCTCAAGGCGCGGGTGCGCGAGGAAGTCGACCTACCGATCTCGGTCGGCATCGCGAGCAGCAAGCTCCTGGCCAAGACAGCCTGCGGCCGGGGGAAGCCGGATGGCCTCTTGATCGTGGATCCAGGCCAAGAAGCGGCTTTGCTGGCCCCTCTCCCGATTGGGGAGCTCTACGGGATCGGCCCCAAGACCGCTCGCATGCTCGAAAACGCCGGCCTCATGACGATCGGCGAGCTCGCCAGCGCCGCGCTGAGCACGCTCGTGCCCTTTTTTGGTCGGCGCGCGCGCGAAATCCAAGAGCGGGCACGAGGCATCGACACGAGGCCCGTCGCGCACAGTAGAGTGGCCAAATCGATTGGTGAGGAAGCGACGTTCGGCGACGACGTCGTCGACCGCCTGCGCATCGTCTCCGCGCTGTCGGCGCACGCGGATGCGGTCGCGGCCCGGGCCCGGCGAGCGGGCCTCGTTGGTCACACCGTCTCCATCAAGGTGAAGCTGGCGGAGCGCCGCCGCCGCGGCGACGTCCAGCTCTCGGCGCATGAGCTTTTTCCGGTCAAGAGTCGACAGATCAAGCTCCCCGCCGCCACGGCCGCGGCAGAAGACATTCGTCGCGCCGCCTTGCACCTCTGGGACGAGCTGGCACTCGCCGAGCCAGTGCGTCTGCTCGGCGTCACGCTCTCCGAGCTCCGCGAACGCGAGAAGCCGACCGAGCAGCTGGACCTCTTCGCTGGGCCCGTACGCAAGAGCGAGAAGCTCGGACTTACCATGGACGCCATTGCCTCCAAGTTCGGTAGCGGTGCGCTGCGCTACGGCGCTGACGCTCCCGAGAAGGTCACGCTGAGCGATCGCGAAAAGGTGGGTGACCTAGCGCCTGCCCCCGAGGCCCGCGCGAGCTCCCGCCGGCCTGCCAAGCCGCGCTGACAGCGTGCCGATTTTTTTCGCAGCCCGTCAGGGACCGTCCAATTTTGCACGCTTGCGGGCTTCGATGAGACCGAGGAGTTCATCCTTGGTCACGCCGAGGCGCGCGGCCGTGTTGCGGGCCAAAGACGTGCGCGCCACGCCAGGCACGAAGCGGAACGTGGGCATGTCGTGCGCACCGAGTTCCACTTGCCGGAAGTAGAGATGAGCGCGCTCCTCGGCCGCCAGGCGAGCCGCAAAATCCAGGAAATGGGTGCTAATGAGCACCTGCGCGCCGAGCTCCGAGAACAGCCCGAGGACCATGTCGAAGATCTGCTCACCTTCCGAAGGATTCGTACCCGAGCAGAGCTCATCCATGATGATGAGGGAGCTCGGCCCGGAAGTCTCGAAAACCTGGCGAATGCGCAAGAGCTCGGTCCCGAGTCGCCCTTCCTGCTGATCGGCTTCGGCGCTCTCGAGAAGCGAGAGATACATCTGCTCGACCCAAATCAGCTGCGCCGAGCGCGCAGGCACGTAGGTTCCTGCTTGCGCCAAGAGCTGACTCACGGCGAGCGCCTGCAGGTAGCGCGTCTTTCCGCCGGAGTTGGGCCCGGTCAAAATGATCGTCGAGGACGCATCGCTGAGGACGTCGTCGAAGGTCACGGCGCTCACGCCTTGCATGACGAGCCAAGGGTTGAACAGCCCCTCCAGTCGCCGCTCCGTCGGGCCTTGCCCGGGCCCATCCGCCCCGGGTAGCGTGAAATCGGCCAGGCAGACCTCGTAACCCTTGGCGAGAGCGCTGCGTCGAAAGCCGAGACTCGCCAGGTAAAACTCGAGCTCGACGGAGCAGCCGAGGAGCTCCGCGACGGCTCCTTCCAAGTCGCTGAACGCTTGGTCCAGAACCTGACTCATGACGTCGTCCTCGCTGAAGCGATAGCCCTTGAGTAGTCCCAGGAGCGAGCGCAGCCAGCGTCCGAGGCGGCCACGCGGGAACGACGAATGCTCGGCCAGCGAGACGCCCACGATCTCGAAGCGGCGCAGCGTGCCATCGTAGCCGAGGGCGAGCCGACTCTCGAGTACGGTTCGGCTGTCTTCGAAGTCGAGCAGATGCAGAAGGCGGCGGTACGCCTCGCTTTCGCCGAGCGCCCGCGTGAATGTGCCAATGCGTCCGAGCGCCGACTCTGCACCGGCTCCCAGGCGGCCGAGTTCTTCCACCGCTCGCTTGAACTGCGTCAAAATCTCGAGTCGTCGCCGCAAATGCGAGACTCGCCCGCCGATGGCATCCGGCCCGGCCAGCGCGCGGCGCAGGTCCAAGAGCGCAAGATAGGCGGCCTCGAGCCGCTGCACGCGGTCTCTGTCGCCGGCGAGCTCCGAGAGTACGCGTTGGCGTAGCCGCATGCTCGCGAGGTCGGGCGGATTCGTCAGAACCGCCTTCAGCTGGGCGCGCAATGGTTCGTAGCGTCGCCCGCGCAGGTCGATCGTAAACGCGCCGAGCAGCTCGTCCAGAAACAGGTCGCGGACGAAGCACTCTTGGCGAAAGGTCGAAGGCGCCGGAGCCGGAGCCGACAGTTCGAGCAGCCGCTCTTCCGACTCGCCCCGGGCAAAGGCGAACGTGAGCGCCTCGCGCAACCGACGGGAGGGGGCTCGGTGCGCCGGCCGCTCGTTCAGGATATCGAGAACATCCATGCTCACTCGGCGGGGGACGCTCTCGAGAGCGCCGCATGGGGCCGAAGTAGCAGCTTCTCAGAAGTCCAGAAAGTCGGCGGCGTCGGCCGCGTCCCCGAAGTCGCTCGCGCCGGATTCGCCCGAGCTCGCACCGGAAGCCCCGTGAACGAGCGAAAGTTGCGCGCGCTTGCGCTGTCCCGGAGCCAGATCACTATCGGTGATCTTGGGCAGGCGCCGCTTGCCGTTCGGCCCTTCCTCCACGTATTCGCGCAGCGCCTCCATGTCGGCCAGCGCCTCCATCTTGGCCAGCGCCTTGACCTCGACCTGACGAATGCGTTCCCGCGTCAGGTTCATGATCGCACCGACATCCTCCAGCGTCGTGCCGCCTCGATCCGCGACGTCCAGTGCGCAGGACTCGGCCAACTCCCACACCTCGAGGTCCGGGAAGTTGAGCTTGATGGCGCCCGTTCGGGGTGAGACATCGACGTACAAGTGGTGCTTGCACGAGATGTACGGACACGGGCGCGGACCATCGACGCATTCGGCGCGGGTCCGCGGCTTGTCGTAGTCGGTCTCCGGGTAGAGCAAGCGACCGAACTCCAGCTCACGCTTGGTCATGCGCTTGATGCTGATGGTGCGGGCCCGCACGTCGCGCTTGCGACGTGAGCGCTTCTGCTCGCGAGTGATCGCTTCCTCGTTCTCGAGGTCGACGGAACTCACTGGATCCTGGCTAATTTCGAGCGCTTCTGATTTCATGACTACGACGTCCCTCTTCTTTTTCTACCCACGCAGCCCTGCCCGCTGCCCCAAAAAACTTCGACTCACACCACGCGCCGCAGACCGCTCTCGGTCTCGAGGCCCCCATCTCGATCCGCATCCAGCCGGGTCGACTCCCGGTCCAGCTTGCGGAGGCGCACAATCAGTTCGCGCCCGAGGCGTTCGATCGCACGCACCTCCGCACGTCCGCCTTTGCGCTGAGAAAGCAGCGCGATGGTGTCGCCACCGGCGCCGCCCATCTCGGCCCCCTCGCGAATCTTGCTCAGCACGGATCGAATGCTGGCTTCCAGCTTGTCGATGTCGACACTGAGAAACAAAAGGCGCTGCTTGATGTCCTCGATCGTGTAGCGCTCGGCCATGAGCGCTTTGATGAGCGCGATGCGGCGAACGACTTCCGTCGGATAGAGGCCGCGGGATCCCAAGTGCTTGCCTTTTTGCCCCACCCGTACGCTGCGCGGCAAAAGGCCGATCTGCACGTACTTGCGCAGCGTCGCCTCGCTCACGTGCATGCCGCTGCCCCGCAGAAGCTCCAGGATCTCGCCCGAGGTGAGACCTTCGGGCCGGGTGCGTTCGACCTCGAGCAGGCTTCTCTCGAACTCTGCGAAGGCTTCGTTTTCGACCCCACTCGGCCTCACGTCCGCCCCGTCCACGTTCACGTCACTGCTCACCAAAATCCGCCCCTTCGGCCGTACGCCGAGACCCACTCGCAGCCGAGGCCAGTACTCGCTCCACCGGGGTGACTCCCCCAGCACTGGCCCTTGCACTTTCCCCGCGCCCAACGATCTGCTCTCGCCGATCGCTGGCTCCGGGAACGCGAGCGAATATATTCCACTCAATGGATCAGCCAAAACACTTTCACCTGGAAATTTTGGCACCGATCCTCATCCGCTGCGTCGGATCCTCCTTAATGATCCGAGTAGGACATTTTTTGTCTCAGTCGATGGAATGTCCATGGAGACGATCTGCCATCCATGCTGCCGGACGTGCGCCCGACCGTCAGCACAGGTCCTTGCCCGGGCTCGTCGTGGGGTCTCGACCCGGCGAGGCAGCCCCCGGAAAGTGCGCCGCCCGCTCGTTTCCCGTGCCCTTCCGCTCGTCTCGTGGGCGGAAACGAAGGCCGGCTTTGGCACCGCCTACCGTCCTGAGCTAACGTCGGGCTACCCATGAGTCCGGCGAGCCGAGCGGAAGCGCCCAGCGGCGACGTGTCGGCACACAGGGCGGCCGAGCTCGAGGTGGCCCCGGGCGGTGTGGCCCCGGGCGGTGTGGCCCCAGGCGGTGCGGCACCGAGCATCGACTCACCGGGCGCGGATGTGACCGAACGCCAGCACGACGTCGCCGCGCGCGGCGTACGTCTGAGGGTGACCGAGTGGTCCAAGGACGAGCCCGGTGACGCAAGCACACGCGCCGTCCTCGCGCTGCCCGGTCTGCTCACACCCCGCACGTCCCTCGAGCCGATCGCACGCATCCTGGCCGAACGCTTCCGCGTCGTCGCAGTGGACTTGCCGGGGTTCGGCGACAGCGAGAAGCCGCCACCCAGTAAGTATCCCTACTCGCTCGCGGCCTTTTGCGAAGGTTTGGCGGACCTGTTCGGCGCATTGTCTCTCCCCCGTGCGCACCTCTTGGGCCACGGCTTCGGCGGCACGGTCGCCCTGCATTTCACGGCCGAACACCCGGAGCTCATCGAGCGCTTGTGCCTCATCGCGCCCATGGGAGACTTGACGGACCGACCGCTCCGCCAAGCGCTTCTCCTGCCGGTCGTCGGCGGCCTCGTCTTCCGACAGCTCGCCTCACGCACGCTGTTTCGCACGGTCTACAAGGGCTGGGTCAATGGGCAGGCGCCACTTTCGGCGCTCGACGAATACTACGAGTCGATGACCCCCCCCGCGGCGCGCGCAGCGCTGCTCGCCACGCTCCGCAACGGAACGGGTGCACAAACCCTGATCGCAGACTTGCGTCGCGTACGTGCGCAGAGCCTGTTCATCTGGGGCGCCAACGACAAGGTCTTCCCGGTCACCGAAGGTCGGGCCATCAGCCGGGAGATGCCACACGCCGGCTTCGAAGTGCTGCCGCTCGGGCATGCGCCACACGAGGAAGCTCCCGAACGAGTCGCAGCCATCGTGCAGCGATTCTTCGACGGGCGCCGCGCGGGATTCGCCTAGCAGGGTGCTGAAAAAGTCTTTTCAGCACCCTGCGTGCTTCTCCGCGCGGGCAAGGCGAGCGAGCTCGGTGCGAAGAACCCCCTCTTGGTGAGGGGTTTTCGCACCTCCGTATTCCACCGATCCGCCCGGGCACGGTGGTTCTCGTCGGCAGGGTGCGAGCACCCTGCTGCGTGCTTCTCCGCGCGGGCACGGCGAGCGAGCTCGGTGCGAAGAACCCCCTCTTGGTGAGGGGTTTTCGCACCTCCGTATTCCACCGATCCGCGCGGGCACGGCCGTCCTTGGTTGGCAGGGTGCTTTTTCAGCACCCTGCTAGCAGACGGCCTACGCGCACCAGCGTGCTCGCTATTCGATGGGGAACCCGGCACTCGGAGGGCTATCCGGAGTGGCGCGTGTCTTGGCCTTTTCGAGAGCGCGCGCTCCGCTCGACGAGCCTTCCTCGCCCGTCGTCTCGGCGGGAGGGGGCGGCGATGAGCCGGAGGATTTGGGTCGCGAGGCGCCGCTCGCGCGCGGGCGCGCGGGCGACGAAGCCGGCCGTGCAGGCTCGGGAGCCGGGCTCACGGGCGCTTCTGGGGTGGCGCTCGGCGCTGGCACCGGTTCCGCGGGCGGCGCGGGCGCCGGCTCAGGAGCGTCGATCGGCTGTGTGAGCGCCGGTGACGGTAGCGGAGGCAGCGCGCTCGGCTGGCCATCGACTGGCGGCTCGGATCCGCCGAAGGTCTGCGCCAAGAACCCGATCAGCATCAGAGCCGAGAGGCCCAAGAGGACGAGGCCCACCCAACGCACGTTGCGATCGCGACGTGCGCCGCGCGCCCCGGGCTGACGAGATACGAGCGGTGCCGGATGCGAAGAGGGCTCACGCTCGAAGTGGGTGTGGTGCGGACCGGGTTCGATGCTCCGCGGACCTCCCACATAAGTCCCTTCTTCACCGGCCCGGAAGAAGCCGTCCGACTCCGGCGGGGGAGCGTGCGTCGCCTCGTGCAAAGCGGCCGCGTGGGGGGCGGCATGCTCGGAATGTTCATGCGCGTCGGCCAATGCGGCGTGAGCGGCGACGGAGCCCCGCTGTGGGCGAGCGTCGCCTTCGGCGTCGGCGGGCTCGCCGTAGGCCGGGTCAGGGCCGGCGGGCGGCACGCGTGACCCTGCGACCGGGGGCAGCACGGCGGGCGACCAAACGCCCGCATGAGCTGGGGCTCCCACCGCGCTCGGCGACCACACCTCGGGCGGCGTCTGAGAGCGTCCTCCTGGTTCGACGAGTGCGACCGGCGGCGCAGGCGTGGCCGAGGGCAACACGCGACCGGTCGGATGCGGCACGTTGGAACGTCGGCGCGCGAGCGGAAGCGGCGGGACGGAATCGAGGGGCGGCGCGTGGCCGACGTTGGTCTGCGCTCCCCAAGGGCTCACACTGGGAGCGCTCACACTGGGAGCGCGCGGGGTGACTCCCATCGCCTGATTGGTGACGGCAGCGGCGTAGTCCTCGAGGCGTACGGGGCGGGATACACGCACCGCCGGGGCCGGCTCCGATTGTGCTCGGGTCGCTTGGGTCATCGACTGGGCAGCTGGCCGCGGAGGCTGCGCCGATGGACTGAAATGAAACGCGGGCGTGAGCGGCCCGCGCGGCACATCGGAGGCGGCGCGGGGTGGCGGGTCGCCGCTCTCCGGTACCCCTGCCGCTTCGGCTTCATCGCCCTCAGCCTCGGAGGGCTGCGAGGCCTCGACCGACGAGGACAGCGGGGTCCTGTCGGAGTCTGCTCGCGGGACCGGCGCGAGCTCGTCCGCCTCTGCCTGGAGCTCGGCCAGGTCGGGCGGAAGGGGTGCTGGCGACAGGCCACGCACCCCGAGCGCATCCGGCGAGGCGGCCCTCGTGAGGGGCACGTCGCTCTCGGGCGCCGCAGCTTGCGCCTCGGTCGCGCCGCGGAGCTTGGACAGAAGACTCATCTCCTCGGTGAGCGACAGCTTCATACTGTCCTCGTCGACGCGCGGACGCTGCTTGGGCTCGGCCGCTGGACGCTCCGGCGTGCGCGAGGCGCTTGCTGACGGACGCGGGGTCCCTTCGAGGGCAGCGTTACGCGAGCGGGCGGCCTCGGCCCGTTGCTCTTCACTCGAGACGAAGCGAGCGGGCGCGGGGTCCGACGGAGGTCGGTATTCGGGCGCTTCTGCTGGGGGCGCGACGCCACGGCGAGTGACCGGCGAGGACAGCTTGCGCAGCGGTGCTGCCTCGAGTTCCGACGCATCGCCCCCGAGGGGGGCTTCGATATTGCTCGCGAGCTCAGCGCTGCCCGCGAGACCTGGAGACGGCTCGGGCAAACTCAGGCGTTCGCGCTCGCTCATCTGGCTGAGGCTCGGCTTCTCCGGCGCCATGGAGATGGCGGGCGCGGGCGGACGCCACGACGTTCCCTCCGGAGGACGCGAGAGCGACGGCACGACTTCTTGTTCGTGTGCCGGGACGAACGGCTCCACCGCCGGCGGCGGCTCGGCCACAATCAGCAGACCCTCGAAGAAGAGCTTGGTCACCGTGCCCAGCGTCGACAGGTCCTCGAAGGGGCTCTCGTCGACCACATCGAGCAGCGTCTTGTGGCCATCGAACAAGCGCAAAATGCCGTTCAGCTCGTCGGGGATTTCGTTCAGGCGCTCTGCCAGTTGAGCGCTGTCGACCACGAACACGGTCTCGAGCGGCGGCAGCTGCTCGCAGAGACGCCCCCACTCGTCCACGCGGCGCATGCCTTCCATCAAGAGGCCCTGCGTAGAGGTGAGGATCACCTCTTGGTGGTCGATGGGCATGAAGTCGACGTCGAAGGTACCGCCCGTCCAAATCAGACAGCGATACACCGCCTCTTCGCCGACCAGTCGTCCGTGCTCGGCATCGACGACCTTGCCCTCGCGAAAATAGATGATGGCTTCGTGCGGGCCGCTGTGCAGACGCGCCACACCGCTCTTGCGACCCATTTCGAAGGTCTGCAGGAGGTCGACGACGCCCATGTCGGCCAAATCACCGCTCAACTTCGAGCGCCGACTGCCCGGGGCGACCGTCGCCACGCGCTGGTGCGTGCGCCGCGTGAGGAGTAGGTGCACGCGCGCGATCAGCTCGCGCACGAAGATGGGCTTGGTGAGGTAGTCCTCGACGCCGAGCTCGAGTCCTCGAATCTTGTCCTCGACGGCCTTCTGACTCGTCAGGAATACGACCGGGACGTTCACCAGGTCGGGCATTTCCTTGATGCGGCGAACCAGCTCGTAGCCGTCGATGCGCGGCAAGCGCGTATCGGTCAGGACGAGATCTGGACTCGAGAGCTCGAGCTTGGCGAGTGCGTCGAGCCCATCGGTGGCCGTGGTCACGCTGAACCCGGCCTTCTTCAGGCTCACTTCCAAGACACGCACGCTGGCCGGGTCTGCGTCGACGAGGAGGAGTTGCTGTTTGGCCACCCAGACCGGTAGCCTTCGTTTTCGCCAGGTACCTGTCAAGGCGCGCACCCCGGACGCCTCCGCGGGCGGAATGCTTTCATGGCCACCCTGGCGCCCCCGAACGCTCCCCCCGCCCCACCTCCTCGCCAGGAGAAAAGTGGCAGGGAATCCTGCGCCCGCTTTGATAAGCGCAGGCGAGCCCCCCGCTCCCGGAGCAAGCAGGCCTAGCGACCTCGCCAAGGAAGCCCGGCGAGCAAGCTCACCAAGCAAGCCCAGTGAGCAAGCCCAGTGAGCAAGCTCACCAAGCAAGCCCAGTGAGCGGGCTCGAGAGCACAGCCTCACGATTCGCGACGCATGAGCATTTGCCGCGCAGCCTTGTTGACCGCCCCCGGCACGTTCTTGCTGCGCGCGATCGCGCGGATGTCGTTGTGCCGCAGGTGCGGCAAAAGCCGCGAAGCAAAGGTGAACGGCGTGCGCGGATTGGTGACCAAGTTGAGCTTGACCTGATAGCCGCGCACCAAGTCGCGGCTGTTGGCAATCAAGCGCAGTACTTCGTCGCTCACCGAGCGCATGGCCGCAATTTGCGTGGCGTCGTTCTCGGTCATGCGCGGACTCTTGACCGCGGCCTCGGCCACCAGTCGATTGGAGTCGCGCACGAGGAGCAGGCGGGCGGTCGAGTTTCCGAGCATGGCCATGCGGATCTTCTCGGTCACCGTGGCCTTCTGCAGCCAAGCGAAGAGAGGTACGGCCTTCTCCACCACGCTCTCGTTCCCCTCTTCATCGAGAATGCAGATGGCTTCGTCGTCAGCGAGGACGATCTCGTTGGCCGTCTTGTCGAGGTCGAGGAACAGCTGATCGGAATAATTGCGCTCTTCCGACGCCTCCGGCACCAGCTGCTCACGAATGGCTGCCGCCGCCTCTTTGAAAGCAGGAAAGTCGAGCTCCAGGCCATTGCGGACAGCCAGGTCGATCAAGCGATCGGCGGTCGACATGCGCACGCGCTTGTTCATGTAGAGCTTCTCGATCACCGCCGGGTGACTGAGAATGAGCGCCTCGTTGGTGCCGATGAGCTCGCCCGCGGCTTCGTTCGCCTTGGTGCAGAGCTCGCAGAGGGTGTCCTCACCGATGGCAGGCTGCGCCAGGATGCGCGGCAGAACTTCCAAATCCTGGCCGAACAGCTCGGCGAGGACCTGCACGACGGGCGGCTGGAGTCGTCCATTGAGGGCACCGTCCAAGATCGGACGCGGCAGCTTCGACAGAGTTTGGGCTGCCGTGGCTTGCACGGACCCGCCGTCGGTCACCGAGAGCGCGATGATCACCGTGAGCACGTCGGCCGGTGGAGCTCCGGGCAGCACCCCTTTGGCACCCATCATGCGCAGGGGCGCGGGGGCGTCGGTAGAGAGCACCTTGCGTGCCGCTGTCCCGAGTGCGCTCGGATCGATCTGCATCGGGGCCCAGTCTGGCAAGTTTCGCGTCCCGCTTCCATCACTCGCGCGCCGCCCGGCCGGAAAAGTCGGGATCGCGCGGAGCGCGCCGAAAGCGCGCGATCACCTCAGGGCGCGCCGTACTTCCGGATGCGCTCGGCGAGCTTGAAGGCCCGCGTCTGCTCCTGCCGTTCCACCTTCTCGGGGTCGATGACGAGCGTCGCCATGCGCTCGGTCTCCTCGAGCTTGGTCTTGTAGAGGGTGGCCTCGTACTGCGACTGGAACGAGCCGATGCGCACCCGATGCCAGATCCCACGACCCGGTACGTTTGCCGTCTGGCGGAAGGCGCGATGGCCGCGCGTCTTCAGCTGCTCCACGAGCGCCTCGGCGTCCGCCTCTTCCTTGAAGCTGGCGACCTGGATCAAAAATCCGCCTTCGCTTCCGGTCGGCGTCGGCACCGGCGCAGCCTGCGGCTCCGCAGCGCGGACGGACAGCTGCGTCAGCTGATCTTGCGGCTCGGTCGTGACCTTCGTGGCGGCGAGCGCAGCGCCCAGCGGACGGGGCTCGGTCGGCAAGCCCTGGGGATTCAAGGTCGCCGGAGGGGTGGCGGCCGCTTGCGGGGCGAGCTTGCCGTCCTCTCCCTTGAGCGCAACGAGCGCCGTGGTGGGCGTCGTCGTGTCGGTCAGGACCTCGGGAAACGTCAGGTCTTCACTGCGGACACCCGAGTCGCCCGCGCCGGGCTTCTGCTCTGCGCGCAAGAGCGCTTCGAGGGGGTCGACCTCGACCTCGGCCGCTCGATCCGTGCGCTCAGCCAAGAGGAGGCCAGCCACGATCACCGCAGCCAGTCCAACGCCACCCAGTAAGAAGGCCGAGAGGCGCGGCATGCCCGAGCCGGAGACCTCGTGGATCTGTTCCAGATTCCGCAAGTTGACGGGAGCCGCGCACATGGTGCTCCTACGGTTACTGTGCTCCCTCCGGTCGGGCCCAATTTCCGGCAGGGTCCCCGGGTTCTAGATGCCACTTTCGAGACCGCGCTCGCCCAGAAGCGCCAGGAGCTGCTCGGCTTTCCAGAGCGTCTCCAAGACCTCGGCTTTCGGGTCGCTGTCGGCGACGATGCCCCCGCCACTGAAGTATTCCGCCTGCCCGCTGCGAACGACCAAGCAGCGGATGGCCATCGACAGCTCGACGCGGCCGTCGGAGAAAATGGCGCCGAGCGCGCCGGTGTAGAGGCCTCGGCGCTCGGCCTCGAGCTCGCGGATGAGGTCCATCGCTCGCACTTTGGGGGCACCCGTCACGCTTCCACTCGGCATCATGGTGCGCAAGACGTCCGCTCGCGACACCTCCGGCCGCAGCTGCGCCGTTACGAGCGCATGCCGATGGTGGACGGTCGCCAAGCTGACGACCCGAGGAGGCTCGGCGAGCCGCACACTGCCAGGCAGCGCCAGGCGACCGAGATCGTTGCGCTCGATGTCGACCACCATCGCCAGCTCGGCCCTCTCCTTTTCACTGCGGTCGAGCTCGGCTGCGAGGGCCCGATCGCGCGTGGGGTCGGGGTGCCTGGGCCTCGTGCCCTTGATGGGCCGCGTCGCGATGAACCCACCGGGGCCGAGGTCGAGGAACGACTCCGGGGAGGTGCTCACCACCCCCATGTCCCCCCACGCGAAGGCTGCCGCGTAGGGCGCCAAGACCCCGGACTCGAGCGGATCGAGCGCGACCTCGCGCAGACCCCGCACCGCCAGTCGAGACAGAAGCGCGAACGGGTGCCCCTGGCAGTGAAAGCCGAAGCGCCGCGCGAGGTTGACCTGGTACAGCTCCCCGCGAGAGATGAGCTCGAGGGCGCGCTCGATGCGGCGCTCGTGCACCTCTTCTGCTTCCGGAGGCCACGCCCAGCGCAGGGCGGCGCGCTCCGCTTGCAGCGGAGCGGAATGGGCGTGCAGAGCGGCCTCCAGACGGTCGACGGCCGACGTCGTGCTGCCCACCAAGAGCGGCCCTTCTGATCCGAACTCGACCACGGCGCCATAAGCTTGCCAGCGTGGCGTCGCCAGCCAGGCGGGCGGTCGCGGATCCGGACCAGGCGTGCGCTCGCTCGTGCGCACCGCTTCGTAAGGCAGCACCCCGACGAAGCAGGGAAAGGACACCGCGGGCCCGTCAGCGCCCCCAGCTGGGAGCGGAAGCGATGGTGCCGGATCGAACGCCGTGCTGCTGCTGCTCGGAAGAGCCCCGGCAAAGGTCCCGCTGTCCGTCGACATCCAGAATGCGCCCGGAAGCTCAGCCAGTGCGCCCAGCACCTGGCGAGCCGACATCCCGCCGAGCTCGCGGCGGAGCGGCGATGAGACAGCGGAGGCAGTCATGCGACGTCGACGACTCTTCCGGACGGCAGCACGATGCAGCGCTCGAGCGGCGCGGTGGCGCGAGCGCCGGGGAGCACCACGCTGTCCCGAATGACCCCCCGTCCGAGCAGCTGAGCGCCGACCCCCACGGCGGACCTCTCGAGCTCGACGCTGGGGGGACGCTGGACTCCCGGCGCGACCCAGCTCGTCTGGCCCAGGCGCTCGAGGTTCGCCTCGAGGTAGCTCCGTGGATCTCCGAGATCCCGAAAAGGCGCTGGCGACCAGACGCTCGCGATGGTGCCGCCGGCCCGCAAATGCGGAAGAGCCCAGTCACCGATGAGGCAGCCTTCGTCCGGCAGAGTCTGCCAACACTCGGCGCCCAGGATGGCGACCCCGATGTAGTCGGCACCTCGGACCTCGCGACCGAAGCGCTCCCCGCGCAGGCGAACCACTCGCCCCTCGGCGTCCAAGCCCACGCTGCCCTCCCCGACCCGAGCGCCGCTCTCGCCCACCGGCTCGCTCCGAGGAGCCGTGACGGCCAGAGTCAGACCGGGGCTGCGGGTCGCAGAGAGCGCTGGGAGCGGGAGCTCCGTCACGATGTCGCCGTTGACCAAGACGACGGGCGGCGTCACGCGCTCGCGCACGGCCGCCAGGCCTCCCGCCGTGCCGAGGATTCGAGCTTCGACATTTACATGAACCTTGAACGATAACCCTTCGACAACACTACAGATTTGATCGGATCTGTGGTGGGCATTGATCCACAGGCTCCTCGCCCCGGCTTCATGCAATGCTCGAAGGGTCGCGACGAGCAGTGGCTCGGGCCCCACGGGCAGGAGTGGCTTGGGAATTTCGTCGGTGAGCGGCCGGAGGCGCGTGCCGAAGCCGGCCGCAAGCACGAAGGCCGAGAAGGTCCCCATCGGGAGCGGGTATCCCAAAGGGCCGACCCCGTTTCAACTGCGAGCCGCTGCCGAAAACTCGCCGTGTGACACGAGGCCGTGCTAGCCGAGACGGAATGAGCCCCCAAGGGACCGTGTGCGTGTCCCAGCGCCTCCTCCGGGCATCGGCCGCGGCGGTACTGGCCGCCTCGCTGGCGATGAGCCTGGTCGGAGCGTGCACCACCGGCGCGGTCGCCATCACGCAGTGCCGCGAGATCGAGTCGGCACGCTGCGAGGCCTCTCTCCCTTGTGGTGTCATCAGCGACGTCGATGAGTGCAAGCGATTCTATCGGGACCAGTGCCTGCACGGCATCGCCGGCCCCGATGTCCCCACCACTGAAGAGCAGGACGACTGCGTGGGGACCATCACCCGAGCCGGCGAGTGCGCCCTGGACGATCCGGAGCGGTCACTCGCCGACTGCCTGTCCGACGCCGAGGGCATGGGCGGCCAGGGTAGCGAAGACGAGGACGACCCCGACGTCTGCGAGTTCGTCGCGGCCCCGTGGCAGTGGGACGAGTGCGACTTCTTGAACGAAGCTCCCGAAGGCGGATCGAGCGGATGACTCGTTCGAGATGCGGCTTACTGCCGCTGGGACTTTTGGTCCTGGGCTCTGCCTGCGGGGGCAACCAAGGCGAGCGGCCCGTCACCGTGGCGAAGGAATCGGCCGAGGCGGAGGTCACGCGCATCTCGACGGTGTGGATCTCGACGGAGGTGGAGAAGTCGCTCCTGTCACCGCCGAGTCCCATCAGCGTGCGGGCCCAGACGCGCACCAGCCGCCTCGAGCTCGAGGCCGGCGCGGGTCACGAAGAGCTCTCCATCGACGAGCAGTTCGACCTCCGCACTGGCGGCACGGTCCGCTGCCGCACGCGCTTCGAGCACACCGTGAACCTGCGCTGGGGGCGCAAGTCGGGGGAAGCGGCCCTCGAGATCACCCGGCCAGCTCTGGCGGCTGCCCGGAGCTGCGACGGCGCCCCGCCCGAGAGCACCCTTTCCGAACCGGAGCGGCGCGCGCTGTTCGTGCTCGGATCCGACCAGCTCACGGCGGTCGAGCCCGCCCTGGACGAACGCATCTATCGCCCCGCCGCCGAGTGAGGCGCGCGCCCTTTGCGACCGGGTCCCGGCCTGCTAGTCCCGCACCATGCTTTTGGCCCGGCGTCGCCCGTGGTGGCTCCTCGCTTGCGGGGCGATCTTCGTCAACTGTGCGGAGGAGCCCGAAGAACCGGACGTGACTCCCACCCCCACCAGTATCGTGGTGACGCCCGAGTCCTTCCTCGGCTCGCTCGCCTGCGGGACCGAACCGGGGGGCCTCTTGGCATACCAAGCCACGCTCATCGACGTGACCGAGGGTTGGGACGGCGCCCCCCGACTGCCGAGCTCCCCCGTGGTGGACTGCACGTCGACCCTCTCCTTCGAAACCGTCCAGCTCGGACGCCGCTACGGCGCGCTGATCGCAGCGTTCGACCGCAACGATCTCCGGCAGCGTGAGCAAGGCAGCTCGGTCGTCGTCGATCCCGACGGAAACGAGGTCGCTCCGCGCTGGACGACGAGCTGCACGGGCCACGACGGCGAAATCGAAGCGGCCTTCGGCGGCGCTGGCGGCGAGAGCATGGGCGGCTGGACCGGCAACATCAGTCTCGGCGCTCTGGCGCTCGAGTATTCCGCCGTCGAAGTGGGTGGCTGCGCGCCGCTCTCGGGCACCATCGACCCAAGCCTCACCGGCGTGCGCGTCGATCTCACGGCGTTCCTCGGCGGCCTCAGCTGCGGCGAGGAGCCGGGCCAGGTGCTCGACTACTCGGTCGAGCTCCTGCCGGACGGCAACGCCGTTGGGGGTGCTGGCGGGATCGGGGGGTCAGATAGCGGCGAGGCGGAGCGCACCGCGTGCGCCATTCCGTTCGTGCTGCGCGGGCTCGACGCCCAGCAGTGGCTCGAGTTCGAGGTCTTGGCCTACGAGCCCGGAGCGAGCAGCCCGACCTGGTCGACGACCTGCACGGCCCGCACGGAACTCGGCGTCGTGCGCGATGCCAGTTGCGGAAATCTGCGGGCGCTCTGAGGCTGCTCGGGCGAAGATCCACCATGGCGCCCCCACAGAACCTCGTCGGCTTTCAGCTTCCCCGCCCCGGGCCGGTGCTGCGCGGGGTGCTGGTGGCCCTCTTCGTCATCTGGCTCGTGTTCGCGCTCGGCATGAACTGGGGCGGCGTGTCCGGCGGGCCCTTCAACGCGCTCACCGCCGACCAGGCAGCCCTGCTGCAAGGCCAGGTCTGGCGCCTCTTCACCGCCTCGCTCCTGCATGAGCCGAGCATGGTGGGTCACATGCTGAGCTCCGTCTTGGGGCTCTACTTCCTCGGCTCGAGCTTGGAGTCACGCTTCGGCAGTCGGCGCTTCGGCACGTTCCTGTTCGGGGCGGCAACGCTGCCGTACCTCCTCCAGTCGCTCCTCCTGTTCGTGCTGCCGTTCGAGCTCGCGGCCAAGCTCGCGCCCGAGGGTCCCTTCGGCGCGATCCCGGCGGTAGAGGCGACGGCCATCGCCTGGGCGTTCTCGTTCCGGGGCCAGACCGTGAACCTCTTCTTCGTGCTGCCCGTCACCTCCAAGGGCTTGGTCTGGTTCGTGGTGGGCTTCAGTATCTTGGCGCTGATTGCCGGCCAAACCCCGCCTTCCGGGCACCTCGCCGTCTTCGCGGGCATGGCCGTCGGCTACCTGCTCGGCGGCGGAACGCCGTCCCCGCTGCGGCGCCTCTATCTGGCCCGCCGCCTGAGTCGACTCGAACGCGAGGTGGACAGCGAGGCGCGCGCTCGCCAAAGGCGCGCCAAGGGCAGCGGTCTGCGGGTGATCCCGGGTGGCCGTGACCCCAAGGATCCGGACGACAAGAAGCTCCTGCATTAGGGTGCTGAAAAAGACCCTTTCAGCACCCTGCTAGCCGGCGCCCGCGGCGCCATGGCCCAGGTTTGTGACGGACGTCCCGTCGTGTTACCTGGCACCTCGCGAAAATGAGGGAGCTTCTCAAGGTCTCGGACGCTCTCGTCGGCCTCCGCCGCATGGCGCTCGAGATGGGGCGCGGCGCTGCTCCGGGGTCCCGACCGACGCCCGAGCTCTTGCTCGTGGGCATCCGTCGGGGCGGCGTGCCCCTCGCGCGCCGCCTGGCCGAGCTGCTCCGGGAGCAAGGTGTCCCGGCACATGTCGGCAGCGTGGACATCACCCTCTACCGCGACGATGCCGCGACCGCACTGCCTAGTCCGCAAGTCGGCGAGAGCGAAATGCCGATCGACGTGGTGGGCCGTCGCGTCGTGCTCGTGGACGACGTCCTCTACACTGGTCGCACCGTCCGGGCCGCGCTGGACGTACTGCTCGACTACGGCCGCCCCGCTTCGGTCGAGCTCGCCGTCCTAGTCGATCGCGGGGGCCGGGAGCTGCCCATCCAGCCGACTTATGTAGTCTTGGCAACGTCGGTGCCGCCCGAGCAACGCGTGGACGTGATTGAGGTCGACGGCGGCTGGCGAGCCGTGGCAGAGGAGCTACCGAAGTGACCCACCGGCGACTCAGGCACCTGCTCGGCATCGAGGACCTCGACGCCGACACCGCACGCGACCTCTTGGCTTCCGCCCGCTCCTTCCTCGAGGTCACCCGGCGCCCCGTGCGCAAGGTCCCCACCCTCCGCGGCAAGACGGTCCTCAATGTTTTCTTCGAGAACTCGACCCGTACCCGCACGAGCTTCGAGCTCGCGGGCAAGCGCATGGGCGCCGACGTCGTCAACCTGTCGGTGAGCACCTCCTCGACGACCAAAGGCGAGACCCTCTACGACACCATGGCCACGCTCGACGCCATGCACGCCGACGTAGTGGTGATTCGGCACTCGGCTTCGGGGGCGCCCCATCTCGTTGCGCAGCGCAGCCGCGCCGCTGTCGTCAATGCCGGCGACGGCATGCACGAGCACCCGACGCAGGCCTTGCTGGACGCCTTCACCATGACGCAGCACCTCGGCCCGGACCTTTCCGGCAAGGTGGTCGCCATCTGCGGAGACGTGCTGCACAGCCGGGTGGCGCGCAGCAACGCGCTCCTTCTGCCCAAGCTCGGAGCGGAGGTCCGCCTCGCCGGGCCGGAGACCATGCTCCCACTCAAGCGAGATGCCCTGGGTGCCAAGACGTACAACCGCTTGGAACCCGCGCTCGAGGGCGCGGACGTCGTCATGATGCTCCGCATCCAGACCGAGCGCCTCGGCGGGGCCCTCTTCCCGTCGGCTCGCGAGTATTCCCGCATCTGGGGCCTGAACCCGCGACGCCTCGCCCTCGCCCGACCCGGCGCCCTGGTGATGCACCCAGGCCCGCTCAACCGCGGCGTCGAGATCCACGAAGACGTGGCCGACGGTCCGACCTCGGCCATCTTGGACCAGGTCGAAGCCGGCGTGGCCGTGCGCATGGCCGTCCTCTACGCCTGCGCTTACAGCCCCGAAGCCGAAGTCTGACCCTCCAGGCTGCCGAGGTTCTTCGCGGCCACCCGATCGCCGCGATTTTGCCTTCCGGCCGCACCAGAATCGTCCGAATTCTTGGCGTCCGCGGCCGGCCCGCTACCATGGGCAGCACGACGCGGTCTCGTGCCTCGCCCGCAGGCACCCGAGGCCGCCGGAGTGCCCCCATGCGCCTTGGCATCGACTTTGGAACGACTCGGACCGTGATCGCGGCCGTCCGTGAGGGCCGCTATCCCGTCGCCAGCTTCCAGACGCCGGACGGGTTCGTGGAGTTCTTGCCAGGCTTGGCGAGCGTCGAGAAAGAAGGGCTGCGCTTCGGGACCGAGGCAGACACGTTCGCGAGCCCGGCTGGCGAGCTCCACGGCCTCGTGCGCTCGGTGAAAGAGACGGTGACCGGCCTCGCTCCGGACGAGACCGTCTGCAAGGTCAGCCAGACGGACGTGTCCGCTCTGGATCTCGTCACGGACTACCTGCGTTACGTGCGGCGCATGCTGCTCCAGCACTCCAATCTGGACCTCGATCCGGAGGAGCCGCTCGAAGCCATGGTCGCCGTTCCCGCGCACGCCTCGACTCGACAACGTTACCTGACGATCGAGGCTTTCTCGCGCGCCGGCTTCTCGGTGCTCGGCCTGTTGAACGAGCCGACGGCCGCTGCCATCGAGTTTGCCCGCCATACGCTGTCGGCGCTGTCCGCGCGCAGCCCCAAGCGCTATGTGGTCGTCTACGATCTCGGCGGCGGCACGTTCGACACGGCAGCCGTTTCCTTGGTGGATCGACGCTTCGAGCTGATTGGCAGCGAGGGCATTTCGCGCCTCGGTGGCAACGACTTCGACGAAATCATCGCGGAACGCGCGCTCGCCAGCGTCGGCATCGACCGACGCCAACTCTCGAGCCAGGCCATCAGCCACTTGCTCGAGCGCTGTCGCGTCGCCAAGGAGGGCCTCACTCCGAGCGGTCGCCGTTTGCTCGTCGATACGAGCCACATCTTCCCCGAAGGGCCCGAGCAAGTGGTGCTCGACCTCGGCCCCATCTACGACGCCAGCGAGCCCTTGATCGAGCGCACGCTCGCTCAGTGTGACCGCTTGTTTCGCGATCTACGCATGCGCGGCATCGATCCGGACAACAGCCGCGAGCTCGGCGCCGTCTACCTCGTGGGCGGCAGCGTGCTCTTCCCCGCGGTCCAGCGCGCCCTCCGGCGCAAGTACGGGCGCAAGGTCCAGCTGGCGCCGCAGCCTCACGCCACCACCGCCATCGGCCTGTCCATTGCGGCCGATGACGACGCCGGCATCTTCGTGCGTGAAGCCCCCACGAGGCATTTCGGCGTCTGGCGCGAGAGCGATGCTGGTCGCGAGAAGGTCTTCGACGCCATCATCGAGAAGCGCAGCGACGTGCGGGTCGATGGCCCGCTCCGCGTCGTGCGCACGTACTTTCCCGCTCACACCGTGGGGCTCTTGCGGTTCGTCGAGTGCACGCACCTCGATGCCGGCCGGCAGCCGACCGGAGACGTGACGCCCTGGGAGAACGTGTTCTTCCCGTACGATCCGGCACTCGAGCACGTCCCGGACCTCGGCTCCCACATGCAAGAGCGCGCCTCGGGCATCCTGGGACAAGAGATCGTGGAGACCTACGAGTACAGCGCCACCGGCATGATTCGCGTGCGCATCGAGAACAAGACCGCCGGCTACAAGCGGGACTACGTCCTCGGTCGCGGCGCAGCGTAGGGTTTTCGGGTGGGCGCGGCGCCGCCGAGTCCACCGCGCTCGCCAGCCCGCCGCGCGGCCCGTCGTACGCTGACGCTGCCGCCTGCCCCGCTTCTTGCACCCACTTCCGTTCGTCCAGGGGAAGCCTGGCCGTTGCGGACGAGGCCGTCAGCTCGCGGCGATGGGCAAATCGATCTGCTGCACCTCGGGCGTGTGCTGCCCCAGGAACAAATCGGCGCGGCGCTGGAAGCCGACCGGCTGATCGGTCACGAGCAGCTTCAGCCGCTCCGCCTGCTCGCCTGGTGTGGCCGGGGCGATGGTGCCCTCGCCCATCATCTGGGCAATGGCTCGAGCGGTCGCCACCGCGCTGTCGACGACATCGACCGGCTCTTTCGCCAGCCGCTCGGCAACGCTCTGAATGATGGGACGGAGCAGCGGGTAGTGCGTGCAGCCCAGGACGATCACGCGCGCGCCGCGCTCGATGAGCGGGGCGACGTAGCGCTCGACGGCGAGCTCCGGCACTTGGCCGTCGAGCCAGCCCTCCTCCACCAGCGGGACCAGGAGCGGCGCAGCCTCCGAGACCACCTCGAGCCGCGTCGAAAGCCGCAGAACGGCCCGATCGTAGGCGCGCGAGCTCACGGTGCCGAGCGTGCCGAGCACGCCGACTCGCGGCGGCGGACCACCGCTCCTTCGAGCCTGGGCATCCGCGGCGCGCACGGCCTCCTGGGCTCCAGGCTCGATCACGCCGATCACGGGCAAGTCGAGCTCGGCGCGCAAGACGTCGAGCGCGACCGCGCTCACGGTATTGCAGGCCACCACGAGCGCCTTGACGCCGTGATCCATCAGCACCCGTGCGCAGCTGCGTGCGTAGCGCACCACCGTCCCGGCCGATCGAGTGCCATACGGAACGCGCGCGGTGTCGCCCAGGTACACGATGCGCTCGTGCGGCAGCGCTCCTTGCAGCGCATGGACGACCGTCAGGCCACCGAGACCCGAGTCGAACACTCCCAGGGGGCCGAAGTCGCGCGCAGCCACCAACTCAGATGTCCTCGATCCGCAAGAATCCAGGCTTTTGCCGCATGAAGCCGCTACCTTCGATGGCCGCCAGGGCTCGCCTGAGGTCGCCTTCGCGCGTGGCGTGGGTCGTCATCAGAAGGCGCGCGGAGCTCTCGATGCCTTCTTGCACCATCTCTTGAATGCTGACCCCATGCTGCCCGAGCGCTCCGGCGATCTGGGCGAGCACCCCCGGTGCATCGACCACCTCGAAGCGCAGATAGTAGCGAGATACGAGCTCCGACAGCGGCTGGAGCGCGCGAGTGCCCGTGTGGAGCGAACGCGTGGCCAGGCCTTCGTGCGCTTCGAGGCGTGCCCGGGCAACCTGGGCCAAATCGGCGACGACACTCACGGCCGTCGGCAGGGCGCCTGCGCCCTGCCCGACCAGAATGCACGGCCCGAGTGCCCGGCCGCGAATGAACACGCAGTTGAGCGCGCCGTCGATGTTGGCAAGGACGCTGCTCTTGGGAACCAGCGTCGGGTGCGCATGGAGCGAGATGGCGTCGCCCAAGTCCCGTCCGACGACCAAGTGCTTGATCGTGTAACCGAAGCGGGAGGCCGCCGCGAAGTCGACCGTGTCGATGGTCGTGATGCCCTCCGTCGGGCAGGCGTCGGCAGCGAAGTTCGAGCGAAAACCGAGCATACTCAGGATGATCAGCTTCTGTGCGGCGTCCTTGCCCTCGATGTCGAGGCTCGGATCGGCCTCGGCGTACCCGAGCTCCTGAGCCTCGCCGAGCGCCGTCTTGAAGTCGACGCCGGCCACGCGCATGCGCGTGAGAATGTAATTGCAGGTGCCGTTGAGGATGCCGACGATCGATTCGACGCGATCGGCCGACAGCGCCTCGCTCACCGTGCGGATCACGGGAATGCCGCCGCCGACCGACGCTTCGAAAGCCAGGTCGACGCGTGCCTGCGCCGCCTTGGCCAAGAGCTCCGGACCTCGCGTCGCAATGAGCAACTTGTTGGCCGTCACCACGGTGAGACCCCGCGCGATCGCGCGCTCGATGAGCTCGCCGGCCGGCGCAAGCCCACCCATCACCTCTACGACGACGTCGAGGCCCGGCACGGAGAAGACCTCCTCGGGATCGGTCGTCAGCAGGTGACGAGGACACTCCTCGGTGCGCGCCTTGTCCATGCTGCGCACCAGGACCTTCACGACCTCCAAGCGGGCGCCGACCTTCTCGGCGAGAGCCGTGCGATTCTGCTCGAGCAGGCGCAACACTCCGCCGCCTACGGTGCCGCAGCCGAGCAGTGCGATGCGCACCGTCTGTTTTCCCGGGTCATTCGCTTCGTCCACGGGCCCCCATCTAGCAGGCGCCCGCCGAGAAAGCACCGTCTCGGGTCCGGGCCGAAGGCCACGGCGCGAAGCGGGCAGCCATCACTCGGCCAGGTTCGACCCGGGGGCCTCGGGCCTCTGCACGGGTGCTGGGGCGAGCGGCACCCCGGGCGCCCGGATCGCCTGCTCGCGGGCCGCTTCGAGCAGCTCCGTGCGCAGGCGCATGCGCGCGATGATGCTGCGCAGGGGAGCATTGTGCATCTCCCCTTCCCACGTGCGGATCTGCGGCGGGCCCGCGTTGGAAGCCAGAAGCAGAGGCGCGCCCGTCACGGGGTCGACGCTGTCCACGAAGAATGAATGGTAGTGGAAAAGGTCGTCGTCCCGAAGGCCCAGAATGAAGACCACGTCGCCTGCCTGATAGAAGTTCGGCTTACGCGCGATCTGCTCGAAGAATCGGCTGCGATGCACGAACTTGATGCGCTCGGCCTCGGGTACGAACGCCATGTCGAACCACTCCGGATGATCCGCCCCGAACTCGGCCACCTGCTCGATGCTGCGCGCGTTCTCCAGGCCAAAGCTCTTGAAGTCGATGGCTCCGCGCACGTGTTCACGGCGCTCTCCTCGCGCACCCCAGCGACCGCCCGTCCCCCACTCGATTGCATCGGTGATGAAGTCGATGCACACCTCCGGCACCAGCGGCCGACCAAATCCATCGAACACGAAGTAGCGGTCGCCGTTGAATTCGTAGGTATGCTGATAGCTCTGGTAGGCCTTGCGGAAGGCCATGCGCAGATGGCCATCCTGCTGGCCATCCTCGGTGCGCGGCTCGTCGAAGGGCAGACGGCGCTCGACGATTTCGTGAGCCTGGGCCAGTATCGGCTGCAAGAGCTGCGTGCGTCTGCGACTGAGCGCGCGCGCCTGGTCCAGGCGCTGTCGTTCGTCCTCCGGAACCAGCTCACACTCGAGCGTGGCTGCGCCCGCCTCCGCGCGAACGATCGCCAATGAATCCACGTCGGCCGTGTGCAAGCGCAAGATCCAGCCCCCGACGGTGATGCGTTCGACCGTGACACGGTCGAACGCGAGCTCTTGCCTGAGGTCCCGAAGATCCAGATGAAATGCCGGGGAGGCCGTCCCCGTCTCGGCGCTGACCCGGTCGAGCAAGAGCAGGTTGGCCTCACGGCGAGGTAGCGCGTCGCTCTCGCTCGGGCTCGGACCTGTGCTCGGAGGCCCGCTCGCGCTGGCTAGTTGGCCCCCGTCGGCTGCTGGAGTGGAGCTCCCTTCGTCCCAAAAGTACTTGCCGCCGTGGCGCACGGCGCGGAGCCGCTCTTTCCCCCGCTGGACGATCACGCTCGGCTCCTCGAACAAGTGGTCGAGCCGCAGCACTTGGGACAAACGCAGGGCGAGGTGGGGCGCCTCGGCGAACAGGTAGCCTTCGGAAAGGAACACCGAGCGACGCTCCGCCAGGCGATGCCGCGTGCGCTTCAGAATCTGGAAGATGGTGTCGGCGGGGTCGGCTGACAGCACCAGTTCCTCGCGCCAAGCATCGACCTCGGGTCCGGCCTCGGCGCTGGGAAGCGGCCGCCGCGCGAAGACGATGGGCACACTCCGAGCGCGCCCCAGGATCTCGACGCGCAGCGACTCGAACCCGGGTGCGCCCGGCAGCGCGGGCAAAGCTTCCAGCTCGCGTTGACGCAGCGCACACGGGTCCAAGCGCTCCTTGGGAGCGGCGTCCACTTGCTTGGTCGCGACTCCGGGCTGCGGCCCCTCGGAACGAGCGCTCGGCGGATCTCGATAACCGCAGGCGACCAGAAGCGGAATCGCGGCGAGGTGGCGTAGCCTGCCAAGTGGCACGATTCAGTCTAGCGAGCCAAAGGGAAAGTTCTTCCCTGGCTAGGTTCGAAGCCCGCCACGGCTCGGCCATCGCTCGGCGCCACAATCCCTACAAGCGCCGACCCTACAAACGCCGACCGGCCTCTCGAAGCCGCTGGGCGGCACCGAGAAGCCGGCGCTAGCGAGGACCGCGTCCCGCCTTCAGTTGGCGGTCGTCTGTGGGGCGCCCGCTTCCTTCTGCCTGACCTCTTCGAGGTACGCCGGGGAAGGCTGGGGCACGCTCTCGAGAGCTGCCTCGAGCACCTCGTCGAGCTGGCGCACGAACACGAATTCCAGCTCGTCGCGCACTTCCTTCGGCACCTCGTCCAGATCGGCCTTGTTTCGCTCCGGCACGATGACGCGCTTGATGCCCGCGCGGTGCGCAGCCAAGGTTTTCTCCTTGAGACCGCCAATCGGCAGCACGCGGCCACGGAGCGAGATCTCACCGGTCATCGCGACGTCGTGTCGCACCCGGATGCCCGTGAGCAGCGAGACCAACGCCGTGAGCATGGTGATGCCTGCACTCGGCCCATCCTTGGGCATGGCGCCCGCCGGGATGTGGATGTGGATGTCGCTCTTCTCCAAGAAGTCGCGGGAAATCCCGTACTTTTCGGCATTGGTACGCACGTACGACAGCGCTGCGTGAGCGCTCTCTTTCATGACGTCGCCCAGCTGACCGGTGAGCTGGAGCTTGCCGGTGCCGAACATCTTGGTTGCCTCGATGAAGAGGATTTCGCCACCCACGCTGGTCCAGGCTAGGCCCGTGGACACGCCGGTCTCTTCGGTCCGCTCCGCCACCTCGCTGGTGAACTTGATCGGCCCCAAGAACTCGCGCAGGTCGTCCTCGGTCTTGATCGTCCGGGCCGATGCGTCCCCCTCGGCGACCTTCACCGCAACGCCACGGATGACGCTGGCGATGGTGCGCTCGAGCGAGCGCACACCCGCTTCACGAGTGTAGTGCTCGATCAGCTCTTCGACGGCTTCGTCGGTGATGCTGAGCTGCTCGCTGCGGAGTCCGTGCTCCTCGAGCTGCTTGGGGATCAAGTGTTGCCGGGCGATCGCGAGCTTCTCGCGCCGCGTGTAGCCGGGGATCTCGAGGATCTCCATGCGGTCACGCAGGGGCGGCGGGATCGGATCGGCCACGTTGGCCGTGGCGACGAACATCACGCTCGAGAGATCGTAAGGGATCTCCAGGTAGTGATCGGCGAAGGTGTTGTTCTGCTCCGGGTCGAGCACCTCGAGCAACGCTGCACTCGGGTCGCCACGGAAGTCGTGACCGATCTTGTCCACCTCATCCATCATGAAGACGGGATTGATGGTGCCCGACTTCTTCATGCCCTGGATGATCTGGCCCGGCAGCGCACCAACGTAGGTGCGCCGATGGCCGCGGATGGCCGCTTCGTCGTGCACACCACCGAGCGACACGCGCACGAACTTGCGGCCGAGAGCTCGCGCGATGCTGCGACCGAGCGACGTCTTGCCGACGCCGGGTGGGCCGAGCAGGCACAGAATCGGCCCCTTCTTGTCCTTCTTCAGCTTGCGGACAGCCAGGTATTCGACGATGCGCTTCTTGACCTTGTCGAGGCCGTAGTGGTCCTCGTCGAGCACCTGACGCACCGCCAAGATGTCGAGGTTGTCTTCGGTCGACTCGGACCACGGCACGTCGAGGATCCAGTCGAGGTAAGTGCGCACCACCGTGTACTCGGCGCTGCCGACCTGCATGCTGCGCAGGCGCTTGAGCTGCTTGCGCGCCACCGAGTCCGCCTCGGTGGGGAGGTTGGCCTTGGCGATGCGTTCTTCCAGACCATCCAGGTCGCCCTGGTCGCCGTCGTCTTCGCCGAGCTCTTCCTTGATGGCCTTGAGCTGTTGACGCAGCACGTATTCGCGCTGGTTTTTGCCCATTTCCTCCTTGATCTGGGAGTTGATGCGCTCGCGCATCTTCAGGATCTCGAGCTGCCGCGTCAAAAGGCGCAGTACCTTGCGGATGCGCTCCTTCACGTCGATGGTCTCGATCAGCTGCGCCTTCTCGTCGACGGGAGCGTCGAGGTTGGCAGCCACCAGATCTGCGAGCGCGCCCGGAGCTTGAATCGAGTCGATCAGACTCGGCGCTTCGCGCGGGAGCTCCGGCATCAGCTGGATGACCTGCTTGGCGACGTCGCGCAGGCTCATCGCCAGCGCCTCGGCCTCGACATCCTCGGACTGAGCCAGCGGCACGCGGGTGACCTTGGCGCGCAGATACGGGTCTTCCTGGGTCACTTCGCCCAGCCGGATGCGCGCCAGGCCCTGGAGGATCAGCGAGTAGTTGCCAGAGCTGTGCTTGAGAGCCTTGAGCACGCGCGCGGCGCAGCCGACGGGGTAAAGGTCTCCCTCACCCGGATCGTCGGTCGATGGGTCCTTCTGGGCGAAGATCGCGATGACAGGCCCTTCGAGGTTGTGCACGTCCTCGACCAACGCCACCGACTTCTCGCGTCCCACGTCGAACGGGGCAACCGCGCCGGGGAAGAGCACGGCGTTGCGAATGGGCAGCACGGCGAGCTCGTCGGGGAACTCGATCGACTCGTCACTCGGTGGGGGGGGAACTGAGGGCTTCTGATCGCTCATCTGATGGCCTCGCGGGGCGGGCGCACTCTTCGCGTCCGCACGGTGCTTCGAGAACTCGAGAGGTCGACTCTGGCACGAGTCCAGGAGGAGACCTAGCCAGCCTGCCACTTTCCTGGGAGGCCGCCGACTTCTCGGAACCTAACCACCAGCCGGCCGAGAGCAAGCCGAACATTTCGGGAGGGTGCTTTTCGCATGTCCCTGCTAAGAAAAGCGCCCGTGCGCGCCATCTTTTTCGGCACCCCTGCCATCGCCGTGCCCGCGCTCAGGGCGCTCACGGAAGTGGCGGACGTCGTCGTCGTCGTTTGCCAGCCCGACCGCGCGGCAGGCAGGGGCCTGTCGCTCACGGCACCCGCCATCAAGCGGGAGGCCGAAGCCCTCGGCCTCGAGGTTCTGCAGCCGCACAAGCTGCGAGACGGCGCGCTCGCAGCGCGCGTGCGCGAGCTCGACGTCGATGTCGCACTCGTCATGGCGTACGGTCGGATCCTGCCCGAAGACTTGCTCTCCGCCCCGCGCCTGGGCTGCCTCAACCTGCACGCGTCGCTCCTGCCGCTCTATCGCGGTGCAGCCCCCATCCAGCGCTGCCTGATGGATGGCGCGCGCGAAACCGGGCTCTGCTTGATGCAAATGGACGCGGGGCTCGATACGGGCGACGTGCTCGCCACCGCTCGTCTCGCGATCCCGCCCGAGGAGAACGCCCAGCAGCTGTCCGACCGCCTCGCGGCCCTGGCCAGCGAGATGACGCGCACCGAGCTGCCACGCTTCGTCGCCGGCGAGCTCACCCGCACGCCCCAAGATCACGAGCGCGCCACCCATGCCAAACCGCTCACTGCAGCCGACCTCGCGCTCGACTTCACACGTCCAGCCGAGGCGCTGAAGGACCACATTCGTGCGCTCGCGCCCCAGCCCGGAGCTGCGGCCTTCATTCAGCGCGCCGGAAGTCCTGCGCGCCGCCTGCGCTTGCTCGAGGCGCGCGCTCTACCCAGCGAGTCGCCCAGAGAGGCGGAGCGCTCGATCGGTCAGGTGCAGGTCGTCGGCCCGCGCGTCCTCGTACAGACGGGCTCCGGGCAGCTCGAGCTCCTCTCGGGCCAGGTCGAAGGACGCAAGGTGCTCCCCGGAAGTCAGCTCGCTCAGGGGCGCGCCCTCGTCTCGGGAGATTGCCTCGTCGGGTCCCCGACGTGACGGCGCGGGCGCCGCTGCGCGGGCCCGACGGCGACGCCGAGCTCGACGCCATCCGGCGCGAATTTCCGACGTTCCGCATCCTCGAAAAGCGCCAGAGTCACCTTTCCACGGCGATCCACCTCTTGCTCGTGGGTCTGACGTTCGGAGGGCAACGACGCTATCTGACTGATTTCCATACGGTGATCGGCCGCACCTTGTTCGTGGCCGATTCCTGGCGAACTCTGTCCTCCGTCGATCGCGTGATCCTGCTTCGGCACGAGCTGGTTCATCTCCGCCAGAGCCAGCGACTCACCTTCGTTGGCATGGCGCTCGTCTACCTGCTCCCGTTCTTTCCGCTGGGCCTCGCGTACGGACGCGCGCGCTTGGAGTGGGAAGCCTACACCGAGACACTGCGTGCGACGGCGGAGTACAAAGGTCTCGCCGCTGCCCGCGCGCTTCGGGCGGGGATCGTTCGTCGATTTTGCTCGGCCGAGTATGGATGGATGTGGCCCTTTCCAGTTACGGTAAACCGCTGGTATGATCGCGTAATCGCTCAGATCGAGGCAGAGGTCGACCAGGGGCACCCACGGACGATGGACGGCAAGCGAGAGAACTCCTGATGGCAGTGGTGGGCATCGATCTCGGCACGACGAACACCGTGGTCGCGGCTGTGCGCGACGGACGCGCGGCGGCCCTGAAGGACCGCCTTGGGCGCGCCCTCTTGCCGAGCGTGGTGTCGTTTCCGCCGAAGGGCGAGCCGAAAGTCGGCTACGAGGGCAAACATCGCCGCACCCTGGATCCCGAGAACACCGTTTTCTCGATCAAGCGCCTGATTGGCCGCAGCTGGGACAGCGAGCACGTGCAAACGGCGAAGGGACGCTTTCCCTTCGAGCTCCGCGAAGGGCCCGGAAAAGCGACCCTCGTGCGCGTTCAAGGCGAGGATCACACCTTGCCCGAAATCAGCGCGCTCGTGCTGACCGAGGCGCGCAAGATTGCAGAGGAACGGCTCGGCCAGGCGGTCACGGACTGCGTCCTGACCGTGCCGGCCAACTTCAACGACCTCCAGCGTGCGGCCACCAAGGTCGCCGGACGCGTCGCCGGGCTGCAGGTGGGCCGCATCCTGAACGAGCCCACTGCCGCCGCCCTGGCGTACGGCTTTGGCAAGAAAGGGCGGCAGCGCATCGCGGTGTACGACTTCGGCGGGGGTACCTTCGACGTCACTCTGCTGGACCTGAGCGAGAATGTGTTCGAGGTGCTTTCGACCGCAGGCGACACCTTCCTCGGTGGCGACGATCTCGACCACGCGATCGTCATGCGCATGGGCGAAGAGCTGCTCAAGAAGCACCGCGTCGACATGAGCGCGGACACCCTGGTCCGCGAACAGCTGCGCGCCGCGGCCGAGAAGATCAAGATGGACCTGTCGACGCGCAGCATGTCGAAGATCACCATCGAGGAGATTGGCTTTGCTGCCGGAAAAGCCGTCAACTTCGACTACTCCATGCGCCGATCGGAGTTCGAAGCGCTCGCCGAGCCCTTCATCGAGCGTACGCTGAAGGTGTGCCAAGAAGCGCTGGACGTTGCGGGCGTCACCCCCAAAGATCTGAGCGAGGTGCTCCTGGTGGGCGGCTCGACGCGCATTCCGCTCGTGCGTCGGCGCCTGTCCAGCTTCTTCGGCAAGATGCCCCAGGCGCGCATCAACCCGGACGAGGTGGTGGCCATCGGCGCTGCCATCCAGGCAGCAGCCCTCGAGTCGAAGCTCACCGGAGCCAGCGTGCCGGGCCCGCCGATGCCGGGCAGCTTGCGACCGGGTGCGGTGCGGAGTCCCCTTCCCGCCGCCGCGGACGCGCCCGAACCGAGCGTCACGACGGGCAACACCAAGCTCGGACTCGCCAGCGCGCCGGCCACCTTCGCCGACCGCGTAGCTCCGCCTCGCCCCAAGCAGCAAACGCTTTCGGGCGTGGGGGGCGAGCCGGGAGGCGTTCACCTTCGGCAGCGGCCCCGCACGCTCATGGGTATGGGCGACGACTTCGGCGAAGCCGCCGGGCTCCAGCCCGATGCCAAGAACCCGCGGACGATGACCGGCATCGGCCAGCCTCCGACGCCCGAAGAGCTCGCCCGCTTCGCCGGCCTCTCGGAGTCCAGCGCCGACGCCGACGACGGACCCACCGGACGCATCGCCCTCTCCAACTTCGACGACGTCACGTCCATCATCCGCATGCCCGATCAGGTGGCCAAGCTGCAGGATCGTGAGGCGCTGGCGCGTGAGAGCGCCGTCGCCCCCGCACCGCCACCTCCGGCACCGCCACCACCTCAAGCCGTCACCGAGTTCGCGCCCACCGAGGAAGGCTCCGTCAGTTTCGACCTGGCCGAGCTCGAGGCGAGCGCGCACGCGCAGGCGCTCGAGGCTGACTTGCCTGTCGTGCACGCGCCCGGCCCCGTCGACCTCGACCAAATCCAAGAGGTCTCGGGCCTGCTCGAGATGCCCGAGGACGAGGATGAAGACGAAGCGGACCTGCCAGCCGTGGCCACACCGCCGCCGCCGCCGGCTCCCGCTCCGAGGCTCCCAGCCCAGTTTGCGACTCCATTCGCGCGCCTCGACAAGACCATGCTCGGCCCGGGCGCTCTGGCCCCCGACCTTCCTGCACTGTCCGCTCGTGGCGCGGGCACGGGCGCAGGGCTGCCGGCGCGATCGAATCCCGCTGCGTTGCCCAATCCCGCTGCGTTGCCCAATGCCGCTGCGTTGCCGGAGCCCGCGGAGGCTGGCTTGCCGACTCCGGCCAGCGTCGATTTGCCCGTGCGCTCCTCACGAGTCGGAGCAGGCCTGCCCAGCGTCCGTCCCCAGACGGCGCTCGGCCGCACGCTCGCAGGTCCCCCCACTGGCGCAGGCGCACTGCTCGAACCGGATCTCCAAGAGACGACGGCCGTCACGGGAACGCGCGCGTCCAGTGTGGACCCGGCCGAGCTCTTGGCGGAGGCCGACCAAGTCGACGAAGACACGGACATCCTCGGATCGATGGCAGGCGCCGAGCGCGACCCGCGAGGATTGCCTCCACCACGGGCGCGAGCACCGTCCATCGACGACTCGATCGAGAGCGCACTGATTTCACGACCGCCGCCCTCGGCAGCCATGGCGCAAACGATGATCGGCGAGGTGCCGTTTCCATCGCGGCCGCCCCTTCTGATCGACGTGACGCCGCTCTCGTTGGGAGTCGAGGTCACTGGCGGGTACGCCGACACGTTGATCGAGCGCAACACCACGATCCCGTGCGAACGCACGCGAACGTTCACGACCGCGCGCGACCAGCAACAGGTCGTGCGTGTCCGCGTGAGCCAGGGGGACGCCGCTCGTTTCGCCGACAATACGGTGCTCGGCGAAGTCGAGCTGACGGGGCTGGAACCGGCACCTCGGGGGAGCGTGCGCATCGACGTGACCTTCTCGCTGGACGAGAGCGGGCTCTTGGCCGTCTCGGCGCGTCATCAACGAACCGGCGCGGTGGCGCAGGCCAAGCTGCGGCTCATCGGGATCGGCGAGCGATGAACGCGGGCAGCCTCGAGGCCACGATCGCAGCGTGGCTCGCGGTTCTGGACCAACTCGACCACTACGAGGTGCTCGGGATCCCGCAGAGTGCCAGCGAGGACGAGCTGCAGGCAGCCTTCCACCTGTTCTCCGAGCGCTTCCATCCCGACCGGCATCGAGGCGGGTCTGCCTCACTCAGCGAGTCGATCGTGAGAGTGTTTCGCCGAGGCAGCGAGGCCTACCGCGTGCTCCGCCAGCCGAACCTGCGCGCTGACTACGACCTCGAGCTCGCCAAGCGTCGCAGTCGCGCGAGCGCCCGACCTGGGCACGGCCCGACGCTGCAGTCACTGGACGAACTGTGCCTGACGCCCGGAGGACGACTCCACGCCCGCCAAGCCGAGCGGGCGATCGCGAGCGGAGACCTCGCGGAGGCCGCCGCACTGCTGGAGCGGGCGCTCCTGGTCGAGGTGTCGAACCCGCGCCTCGAGGAGCGCTTGCTGGCCGTCCGGCAGCTCGCCGAGCTCGGCGAGCCCCTGGATCCGCCCGATTTTACGTCCGAGTGACCAGCGTGGGTGAGGCTGGGGGCCCCACGGGCCTGTTCCGCGCGTCGAGCCAGCCCGTGCGCTGGCGCGGGACGAGAGCCCCGCGGCTCAGAAAAAGTGGCCGGCCGTTCCGTTAGCCCTGGAAACTGGGGGAAACGGTGATAAAAGATGGCCGCGAAAAACCATCGACTTTCGCCGTCGGCGAGCCGGAAAACTTTCTGCTCCGCTGAACGTCTCTCTTGCTAGCATCCCGCGACCCTGCGGCTGGAACCAATCCCCGGCCAGGGCGCCCCCGATGGACCCGGAGCGCACGTGAAGATCTCTTGCCCCTCATGTTCCGCCAAGTACTCGATTGCCGACGAGAAGGTTCAGAACCGCCTCGCAAAGATTCGGTGTCGCAAGTGCGGCACGTCGATCGTCATCGACGGCAACGTCTCCCCGGCGGCAGTCTTCGCGGGTGAGCCCGAGGCCGAGGGCGCGCGTTCGTCCGGTGCGCAGCCCCTGGTTCCGGCAGCGGCCGCTGCCAGCACGACGGTCTACACCGTCGACTTTGGTGAAAACGACCAGAGGCAGATGAGCCTGGCCGACGTGATGGCCGCCTACAACGCCGGGCAGGTCACGGGCGAAACCTACCTCTGGGCCGACGGCTTTGCCGACTGGACCCCGCTCGCCCAAATCGACGAGGTCGTCGCGGCCCTCAATGCTGCCGCGTCGGGCGTCGACGAAACTTCCGCTGCTGGTGCGTCTACCGCGCCGAACGAGAGCCCCTGGGCCGACGCCGCTGCCAATCGCGCGCAGGCCACTCCGGCCGCAGCACCCGTGGCCGCGCGGGGCGCCGACCTCTTCGGCGGCATCCACCGCGCGGGCGCCGATGAAGTGGCCACGAGCGCCAACTCCGGCTCGTCGGCGGTGGGTTCGCCCGGTCAGGGCTTCGGCGCGCCCGCGGCAGCTGCGACCACCGGCGCACGCAACGAGTCGTCGGTGCTCTTTTCGCTGAGTGCGCTCACCGCTGCCGCCGGCAACTCGCGCCCCAATAACCTCGCCCCCGTCGTGCCGACGCAGCACGTCACGGAAGACTCGGGTCTCATCGATCTCAAAGCGCTCACTGCTGCCGCCGAGCATCGTGCGGCGCCCGCACCGCCTGTCGCCGCAGCACCCCTCGGGCTGGGCGCGTTGCCGCTCGGTGGTGCGCCCATTGGTTCGCCCTATGGCGGGCTCTCGACGCCGTCCTTGCCCCCGCAGCGGGCCAAGAGCAACACGGCCCTCTACATCGGCATCTTCGCCGTCGTTGCGGTCCTCGGCAGCGTGCTGATCTTCCGTCTCACCGAGCAAGAGGCCGCTCCCCCTCCGCCGCCGGTCCCCACCTCGACCCCGATCGCGGCGCCGGCGCCGCTGCCGCCGCCCATGCCCACGTCCGCCCAGCTGCCGACGGCAGAAGCGAAGGCGCCGTCCACCGGCGACGCGGAGACCGAAGCTGCTCCCACCAAGAGCGGCAGCACGACCACGACGGCCAAGAAGAAGTCGTCCGGCACGAGCTCGACCTCGTCGAGCTCGAGCAGCAGCTCGAGCTCATCGTCGGGGAGCACGACGGCCGCTCCTGCCAAGAAGAAGTCGAGCGGCGGTGGCTGCGGCTGCGCTGCCAACGACCTCATGTGCAACATGCGCTGCAGTAGCAAGTGAAGGCGCGCCTCGCGCGCTGTGTTGTCCCGGCGCGTTGTCCCGGCGCGCTGTGTTGTCCCGGGACGCTGTGTGCTCCCCGACCGCTGCGGTGGCCGAGCGCACCCTCGCTCGGCCGAACGAGGGCCGAGCCGAGGTCTGCGCTCAGCTGACCCCGAGCGTGCTCAGCTGACCCCGAGCGTGCTCAGCTGACCCCGAGCGTGCTCAGCCGAGCGATGCGAGAGCTCAGCTGAGCGACGCGGAGAGGACCTCGGCCGGATGCTGAGCGGCGAGACCCGCGAAGCGCTTGACCTGACTGCGGCAAGAGTGGCCCGTGCAAACGACGCGCTCTGCTGCGTCGTCCGGCAAGTGTGGGCGCCAGCTCATGTCGAAGATGCCGCGCGATTCCTCCAAGTGCACGCGCTCGTGGCCGTACACGCCACACATGCCGCAGCAGCCGACGTTCTCGAGGTCGAGCTTCGCCCCCAAGTCGACGAACACCTTCTGCCATTGCTGCTGCGCACGCGGCTGGGCGGTGCGCTCCGTACAATGACCGAAGAGGAGCCAGCTCGACTCCGGCGCACCTGACCAGCGCGGGAAACGCTCGCCGAGCTCTTGGCGCAGGCGAGGCAACTCGCGCGACAAGTACTCCTGCAAGAGCAGCACCTCGAACCCCACGTCTTCCCCGAGGGCGTGTGGATACTCGTCGCGATAGGTGAGCGTCGTCGCCGGCTCGACGCCCACGAGCGGGACACCGAGCTCTGCGACTGGGCGCAGAAGGTCCACGTTCTTGCGCACCCGGCGACCGAACCAAGAGACGAAGCCCTTGATGTGCAGTGCCTTGCCGTTCTCGAACATGGGCAGGAACACCACGTGGCGCCCGAGCTTGCGAAGCAAATCGCAAGCAGCCAAGGCGACGTTCGGCTCGTAGTAGGTGGTGAAGGCATCTTGCACGATCGCCACCGTTCGCGCCCGCACCGAGGCCGGCAGTCGGGATAGGCCCGCCGCGTCGAGCACCTCGACGCCTCGCTCGCGCAAGCCCGCGTGCAAGGTGCGTGTGGCCAGAAGTGGCGTGTCGATCAAGCCCACCCACTCGAGGAGTCGACGCGAGAGCCCGAGGTTCATCAGCCAATTGGCCAGCCGAGGCAACACGACCAAGACTCCGAGCAGGCGCTCGAGCCAGACCACGAAGTAGTCCTTGAGCGGCCGGCGGTAGCGGCTGTGATACTGCTCGAGGAAGTCGGCTCGAAGCGCCGGCACGTCGACGTGGATGGGGCAATCGGTCGCGCATGCTTTGCAGGCCAGGCAACCGTTCATCGCGTCGTAGACTTCGTGCGAGAAGTCAGCAGGGTCGGAGCCGCGAGCGCGGAAGAGCTCCTGTCCAGGCTCACCCTCGGCGCCGCCCGCGGTGTGCCCGTCCTTGCCCACGAGTCGCAGCCACTCGCGCAAGATGCCCGCGCGCCCTTTGGGCGAATGGATGCGATCGCGGGTGACCTTGGATGACGGACACATCACGGAGTCCGGGTTCCAGTCGAAGCACTGTCCATTGCCGTTGCAGGTGATGGCTGAAGCGTATTGGTCGCGCGTTGCGACCGGGATCTGACGATCGAACGCCCCCCGCTTCATGGCATCTACCGACACCAAGCGGTCGCTCGGCCCCGGTGGCGTTGCCAGCTTCCCCGGATTGAGCTGATTGTGCGGATCGAACGCGGCCTTGATGGCGCGCATCTCGCGGTACACCTCCGGGCCGAAGAAGCTCGGGGTGTACTCGCTGCGGTAGCCGCGGCCGTGCTCACCCCACAGTACACCGCCGTACTTTTTCACGAGCCCGAGCACTTGGTCGCTGATGAGTCGCAGTAGCTTTTCATCCGCCTCGTCCTTCAAGTCGAGTGCCGGCCTCACGTGCAAGCAGCCAACATCGACGTGCCCGAACATGCCGTAGCGGAGTCCATGCGCGTCCAAGACTGCGCGAAAGTCCCGAATGTAGTCGGCCAAAGATTCTGGGGGGACGGCGGTGTCCTCGACGAACGGGACGGGGCGGCGCTGTCCGGCAGCGTTGCCGAGTAGGCCCACCCCCTTCTTGCGCAGCGTCCAGAGCGCCTTGATGTCGGGCCCTTGGGTGGTGAGGGTGTAGCCGGTGCAGAAACCGGGACGCCCGCGCTCTTCGTCCAGGCGCGCGCGCATGGCCGCCACCTGTGTCGCCAGAAATTCCTCGTCGTCCGACTCGAACTCCACCAGATTGACGGCGCGGAGTTCCGGCTCACCCGAGGCGTCCAGCAAGTGCGCCACCGAATGCCAGATGACGTCCTGCTTGGCCAAGCCCACGATCGTGTCGTCGACCGTCTCGATGGCGCCTGGATTCGCCTCGACGAGGCGCGTCGCGGCGCGCAAGGCGTCGTCGAACGCGCGGTAGCGAATGGCGAAGAGCTGCCGCCGCTTGCTGACAGGCGTGAAGCGAAGGACCGCCTGCGTGACGATCCCGAGCGTGCCTTCCGAGCCGCTGATGATGCGTCCGAGGTCGAAGCCGCGCTCTCCGTCGACGTGCGCCAGGTCGTAGCCCGTGAGAAATCGCTTCAGCTTCGGCAGCTTCGCGTCGAAGGTCTCGCGGCTGCGCTGTCTCACCTCGTGGACCTCGCGATAGAGGCGGCCCACGGTGTCCGTGCGCTGCTTCTCTTGCTCGAGTTCGGCCTCTGAAAGGGCCTTGGTCTCTAGAACCTCACCGCCGAGCAGCACGCAGCGCAGTTCTTCGACGTGCTCGCTCGTCTTGCCGTGGATGCGCGAGCCCTTGCCGGAGGCGTCGGTGGCGATCATCCCGCCCAACGTGGCGCGACTGCTGGGCGAGAGCGTGGGGGCAAACGTCACGCCGTGAGGCGCCAGGTATGCATTCAGCTGATCCAGCACGACACCCGGCTCGACGACGACCACGCCTCGACCGAGATCGAGCTCGACGATGCTGCGCATGTGACGCGAGACGTCGACCATGATGCCGTCACAGAGCGATTGACCGTTGGTCCCCGTACCGCCCCCGCGCGGACTGATGCGCACGCCGCGATAGCGGCCCTCGCCGAGCAAGGACAGGAGAAGCACCACGTCGGCCTCGACCTTGGGGAAGACCACCGCCTGAGGCACGAGCTGGTAGACGCTGTTGTCGGTCGCCGCCGTCAGGCGCGATGCATAGTCGCTGCTGATCTCACCGGTGAACCCGAGCTCGGTGAGCTCCTTCAAGAATGCGGCGTACGGGTCGGGCATTTGCCCCAGCGAGGGCAGGCTCGAAATCATGGGCGGCAAATAGCAGGGCCGCCGGTCCGTGTCAGAGTGCGATGCGCGGATCGAGGACCCGGGCCACCTGGGCATCCAGGACCGGCGCCCGGCCGCTCCGGTCCGTCAGCCCCACGAAGAGCTGCCCGGCGCCATCGAACAGGGCGTACGGGCAGCTCGGTGCCGCCGCGTCGAGCCAAGGGGGAACGATCTCCACGAACTCGAGCCTGCGCACCACCGCCTCGCCCGCTCTTTTGCGTGACGCACCACATGCCGCCGCAACGGTCGGCTCGGGATCGTAGGCGCGACAGCTGCGGAGCGCCCGATGGCCCGGATCGCGACGCTCGAGCGCCCGGGCTGCGAGCTCGCGCAGGATCGGCTCTCGCTGGCCGAGCACGATGTCTTCGAGCGGAGTGCCGGGGCAATCCAGTGCCGCACGGTCGACGAGCAGGAGAGCCCCGACGCGGACGCCCAGTTCGGGGACGTGCAATAGGTCGCAAGCGCGAAGGGCAGAAGCGGCTTTGACGGGCTCGAGCCGGGCGAGCCCCAAGAGGGCCGCGGTGCGAACGTAGGCTGGCTCGGTCGTCGCCGTCAGCCGCAGCAGCTGGTCCAGGTCGGAAGCGCGGGCACCTTGAGCGGCGTGGGTCCTGACCCAGGGATCCGGGTCCACGAGGGCGCCGCTCGCGAGCTTGGCCAGGGCGGGGACGCGGGGAAAGAGGCTGCTCAAGCTGCGTCGGTCCTGCACCTCTGCGCGGAGGAACCATGCGGCCAGGTCGGACGATCCTTGTGCACCCAGCACGTAGAGCAGCCGTTCACGGCGGGTGCCTTGCTCGGCTCGAACCAAAGACAAGAGCTGCGCCACGCTCGCCTGTGGTAGGTCACTCGGCGCCCCTTCGAGCGCTCGCAGCATCGGCGCCGAGAGCGGCACGCCACGCTCGCCCAGCTCAGCGAGCAAGCGCGCGGCCCAGCGCCGGTCCATGCCGCGCGCCAAGAGCTCGCCGTAGACATGGGCTTCGAGCGGCGTGGCCAAGAAGGGGCCCAAGAGCGAACCCCGCTCGCCTTCTCGCAGGGTCAAAAGGGCGCGCGCGCTGGCACGCGTCGTGGGATCGCTCGCGCGCGCGAACTGCTCCAGGGTCGCAAGGCCGAGGTCCTGCGGGTCGAGCAGCAGAAGCAGTCTGGACACCTCGCTGGCGGAGAGGCCCGGCACGCCGAGGGCTTCCCCGAGCAGGCGCCCAGTTTCCCGCGGCAACGGTGCGCTCTTCTCCAGCAAATCGAGAGCGGCGCGCCGCTCGGCCAGGCTGCCGCGCGTCAACCGCTCGACCGCGAGCACCAAGAGCTCGACGTCGTCCGTCGGCGCGGTGGCCTGGAAGATCTTCACGGTCGAGAGTCCGCCGCGCCGCACGCGATCGAGGAGTGCACCTTGATCGATCCCAGCGCGCGCAGCGATGCGGGCGCACTCGATCAGAGCCAGGCCGCCCGAATCCTTCAGACAAGCTGCGACGCTGTCCTTGGCCGAGGGCGACAGCTCGGAAAAGAGGCTGCGCAGTGCGGGGGCAGCTTCTTGTTCGGACAGGCGTGCCACGAGCACGTCCCAGCCGCGTCGGTCGTCCAGATCCCGCAACGCCTCGCCGGCTGCAATCTGCGGTGGGCCCCACCCCGGCTCGAGGAAGGCCCGCTCGAGAGACGACTGCGCGCTCGGATCTCGGAGCTCGCCCAAGCTCCGCGCTGCCAGGGTCGCCACCGCGGACGAGCGATCCGACAGTGCAAACGACAGCGTGGTCGTGGCCTTGCGATCGCCCAGGGCACCGAGGGCCACCACGACGGCGCGACGTACGCTCTCCTCCGCGTCGCTTGCACGCGCGAGCAGGGGCGAGACTCCCCCCAGGTCGCCCACGCGGCCGAGGCCCATCGCTGCTTCGGCACGCACGAGCGCGGAAGCGTCGTCGAGCCCTGCTGCGAGCGCGGGCGTGACCTCACGCGTCAGGCCCATACGCGCGCGGCCGAGGCAGCGCATCGCCAGCAGGCGAACACCCTCGTCTGCATCGAGGGTCGCTCGAGCCACGGCAGACGCATGCCGCGCGTCCAGGTCCAGCGCGAGCACACGCAGCGCCGCGGCGCGCACCGGCGCGGCCGCGTCCTTGAGCCAGGGCGCGACCTGGTCGCCGAGGCCACGCTGGCCCTGCACCACGGCTGCGCGCGCTCCGGCCAAGCGCACGGCGTCGTCCTCGTCCTCGAGCGAGAGTTCGATCAAGGGGCGCGCCGAGGCGGCGGGCAAGTGCACGAGACGCGCAGCCGCCGCCGCACGCTCGGCGGCGTCCTGGCTCCCGAGCGCCTCGCTCACGGCTTGCCCCTGGCTCGGCCAGCCGAACGCGCGCGCGCCCGTCGTCGTGAGCACACAGCACAAAACGCCGAAGGCCGCCCTGCCCCAGCGCACCGTCCGGGCCCGACCACGTGCCTCACCCCGTGCTGACGAGGTCGAAGCGGGCCGAGGGGACTCCATGGCCCCCCAGAATCGGCCGACTCGCAGGCGGCGTCAAAGGCCTGTTCCCTGCCCCGGGCGAGGCCTTTAAGCGAGTCCGCGCGCTCGACGGAGCACCCAGCTGACGGCCAAGAGCGCGGCCGCTGGCAAGCTCCACATGTAGGGCGGCCCGATGGGCTTCATGCTCCGCTGCTCGAGGACGAACGTCTTTTCCGGCGCCGGCAAGTCGGCGACGCGATTCGCCTGCACGAATCGCCCTCCGAGCGCCGTAGCGACCGCCTCGAGCCGCGGGCGGTCCGGGCGACTGTCGGCATGAGCTTCGCCGCCGACTTCACAGGCGAACACATACCGGCTCGGGGGCGCTCCTCCCACCCTCACGCGAGCCGCGTAGCCCCCCGCCGGCAAGTCCGGCAGCTGAAAGGCCAGGAGGGCCCCTTCGCTGCCGGCCGGGCCGGAGATCCGTCGAGCCGGACCGTCCGCGCCGAGCGCGCTGATCTCCACTTCGACCGGGTCGTCGTTGCCCGGCAGGCGACTGACGAGCAGCGCGGCGGGGAAGCCCACGATGCAGGGCGCGCGCAGCCGGACCTGCGCCGACTCGAAGCGCGGATCGCGCATCAGCCATCCGAGGAGGCCTTCCCAGAGCACCCGGTGTCCATCGCCCGCCGTCTCCACCCCGAACTTCCCGAAGCCGAGCGCATGCGTGCCGTCGAGCGCGAGCGCGATGCTGCGACCGTCTCCCACCTCGATCAGAGCCAAGAGCGGCATCTTCGCGTCGATGGACGCATCCGCCGGGCCCTGGTCCGGGTGCTCCCACAGGACGAGGGCCGACTCCTTGGCGAGTCCCATGCGATTGAAGCCGGGCATAGCAGGGAGCGCATCGCCGAGCCGCCCGCGCAAGCCCCGCAGGATCGGCGCCGCTCGTCCGACCCGGGTGTACGCCGGGGTGACGCTGGTCGTCGTCACGAGCTCACCCACGGCCGGGAGCTCGACCGGCAGGACGTCCTCGATCGGCGTATTGGCGTATCCACCCGCCGAGAACGCCGCGGGACCGCCGACCAAGATGAGACCGCCGCCGGAGATGACGTACTGCCGGAGGGCCGCGAAATGCTGCAAAAGGCCGTAAGTCCGCGCGTCGATGTCCTGCAGTACGACCGCGTCGAAGCTGGGTAGGTGTCGAGTGAAGAGCTCGTCGACGGGGAACGGGATGAGCGACAGATCGTCCTGTGTGGCGCGGGTGTCGTCCTCTTCGGTGCGCAGAATGAAGAACGAGACCAGGTCGATACTGGCGTCCGACTTCAGGAATGCCCGTAACGCGCGCACATCGTAGGTCGGCCGACCCGCGACGTGCAGGATGCGCGTGCGGTCGCGGCGCACGTCGACGGTCAGCAGGCGGGCATCGTTCTGCGGGACCTCGTCGCCCGGCAAGCTCGAGTCCAGCATCACCTCGATCACCCGTCCTCCAGTGCGATCCAGCGTGACCTCGAGGTCGAGCTGGGCGCCCGAGTCGCCGCTCCGCGCGACTCCTGCCGCCAATTCCTGCGCAGGCCCGCCTTCCATCAGCTCACGAACGCGCACCTTCTCGGCGCTGCAGTCCACGCCCTCGCTGCACCCGAGCTCGATGTGCAAGGTGAACGGCTGATGGGCGATCGCCGTGCCCGTCATGCGCACGGCGCGGATGCTGCGATCCTTGGGCTGACGATCCGCCAGGCCCACGGTATGGACGGGTACGCCGCGCAAACGCGGGCCGAGCTCCGTGGCGATGGCCCGGGCGTCTCCGCTGGCTGGGCTGTGCAGGCGTCCGTCGGACAGCACCACCAGAGCGCGGGGCGCTTCACCCGGTCGAGCGAGCACCTGCTCGATCGCGCGCATCAGGTCGCTTTCGACCGACGGCTGCCTGGGCGCGTCGATGTTCGAGAGCTCGCCGTCACCGAACACGTAGCTCGTGAGCCGCGCGCTCGGCCACGCCTCACGGAGTGCCTCTGAGGCCTTGCTGGCGACTTGCTGGCGGGACACCCCCCGCTCGTCGGCTGGGAGCGCGAGCCGGTGCGAGCCGTCGATGAGCACGACCACCGGTGCGGGTTCTTGCCGACCGCTGACACTCACCCAGGCGGGGCGCAGCACCGCCAAGCCGAGCAAAGATGCAGCCGCCGCCGACGTGAGGAGCAGGAGCCAAGTACCTCGGCCGCCGCGCTGTTCGAGCAGAAGCAGCACGATCGACACCAGCACTGCCGCCACGATGCAGAACTGGGCCCACGGCGGCAGATCTTCCGACAGCGAGAGATGCGTCACGGCCAGGCCTCAGGGTGTGCGCTGACGACGGCGCATCAAGAAGGGCGCATGGACCTGATCGTCCTTGTAGTCCGAGCAGAGCACGTACATTCCCAGGTTCACCGCAAAGCGCGCCGCCAGCTCGCGCTGCGCGCTCCCGCCAGGGGTGATCGGATGGGCAAAGCCTTGTCCGCCAGCGCCCGGCATCAAGGCGCCGAGCAGGTCGCACTCGAGGATCAGCACCTGCACGTTCTTGCCGAGCGCGTAGCCAAGGACTTCGCCCGATGCCGAACCCAGGCCCGTCGGCCCGTCGAGCAAATAAAACGACTTGAAGAGCACGTGCGCCTTGGGCAGAGCGACGGGCGCCGCCTCGGGCACGACGCGGCCGAGCTGACGTTTGACGCCTGCCGTGAAGCGCCCCGGCGCAGAGCCGCGCCCATCCACGATCAGCGTGCCGCCCAGTCCCAGGTACTCACGCAGGCGCCGCACGGCTGACTTGGACAGGTCCTTCGGCTCGGCCTCGCCCTGCCAGACGACGAGCGGCTCCGCCAAGAGCTCGCTACTCGACGGGTCGACCACATCCACGGACAGCCGAGCCGGAGCGCTCGTGCGCGCCGTGAGCTCGTACGACCACCGCCCGAGCGCCGCGCGGACCTGACCTAGGTCGCCCCCGTCACCCGCGCGCAGGAGCCGCGGATGAAATGCACCGGAGTCGCCGAACGCGTGCGCGCCGCGGGCGTGGCCCAATACGGCACCTGCCATGCCGGCGCCGAGCGCCCACAAGTGGCGCCGACGCGTCCAGCCGACCGAGGGCGCGACGGGCCAGCGGCTCACGGCACTGCCTCCACCCGCCACACGCCTTCCTCCTCCACGAGCTCTACGACCTGCCCATCCGGCAGCTCGACCACCGCCCGATGATCGGACACACGAATCAGTGCGCGATCCCGCTCGGCGAGCGACTGAAGGAGGGCCAGACGCCGCTCCTCGAGGCTCGCCCGCCGCTCCTCGGACAGGGTGGCCTCCACGCGCGAGATTTGCTGACTCTCGAGCGCCCAGGCGAGCGCTCGCAGGGCCGCTTCGGGCGTTCGTGGGCGCGGGAAGAGCGCAGTGTCGGAGTCGATGCGAAAGCGCCCGTCCTCGAGGGCCAGTCCGAGCTCGGCTCCCTCTGCACCTGCGACCACCGCGACGGCTTCGACCTGGGCGTCCGGATCGGCGCACGCCTGCGCCCTCGCCGCGAGCTCTCGGCGATCCCGCTCGAGGATCTCCGAGACATCTTGGGGCGAGTAGGTCGTCTGCGCCTCGCGACTCAGGAGCGCGTGGAGAGCCGCCGCGTCGCCTTGCTCCACGGCGTCTTCGTAGGCCCGGGCGGCCTCCCGCGGATCGGGCATTTGCGTGCGCGCGCAGCAGCACAGGCACACAGCCAGGCAGGCAAGCCCCTTCGGATCCACCGATACGCTCCTAGACCATGGCGCGCGGACTGGCCAGGGTACGGGGCGCGTCTTTGCCAGCCCCATGGCGCCGTGGCAGCGTGCACGCATGCCCGCCGAAGACGCTGCGTCGACCCGCGCTCGCACCTGGCTCGTAGGTGGTCTCAGCGGCCTGCTCACCGCCATCGCCCTCGGGCTCGGCCAGGGCGGCTCGTTTGCCCCGCTGCTCGCGCTCGGGAGCGCCGTGGCCGCTGGCTTTGGCTTACATCGCTTCGGTCGGAGCGGTCGGCGCGCCCTCGAGCGCGCCTGACAGGGTGCTGGGAAAGTCTCGCCAGCACCCTGCTAGCACCTCACGTCTCGCTGCGCAGGGCTGCGATGGCCACGTCGGCGCCCAGCTCGGCGACCCGCTGCACCGCCACACCGAAGCTCCGCCCCTCGATCTCGAGGGACTGCGCCCACACCTCATCGCCCTTGATCCGCGACAGCGGCTTCAGCTCGAGGATGGCCTTGCCATTCACTACCGGGGCCACCGGAGCGCCGTAGGCAGCATCGCCGACGAGCACGTAGACGTACAGAAGGGGCACCTTCTCGCCCTCGGGCGTCTCGCCCATCACCGACGAGCGCAGTGCCGTCTCGAGTCGGTAGGCGTACGCGGACCACGACCAACCGGTCACATAGGCCCCTCGCAGCTCGTCACCATGCTTGATCGGAGCGCCCGCCACCCACTCTGCATCCGGTCTGCCGCGCACGCCCGCCACTTCGGGCATCGAACCGCGCGTTTCGACGTAGGGCTTCGAGGCCAGCTGCGAGAGCTCGGGGAAGGCCTTGAAGATGTTCTTCTCGGCCAGCTCGTCGGTAGCAGTGTCGGCGCGCAGCACCCGACCATCGGGCGCGGTGACGGCAAAGAACGTGGATTTGGCGATGTTCAAATCCGCCACCCGATCCCGCGTCCGCGCGAGCGCTGCCCGCGCCGTTTCCGGCGCCGGCAGCTCGGGGAATGCCGATTGAAAGAGCTCTCCCAGCTCACGCGCCCCTTCGGGCAAGCCGCGCCGGACCTGAGCCACATCCTCACGCGCGGCCACGACGAGCGGCGTCACGTGCCGTCGCGCGTGCTCGGCGCTCTTCTTGCCGACGTCCTCACAGCCAAGACCGGCCCAGCCGACCAAGAGCACGAAGAGCGCCGGGACGAACACCGGCGTACGCCCCACCTTCACGCCGCCCCTTCGAGCGCCCGTGCCAGCACCTTGTCGACGTGCCCGTCGACCTTCACGCCGCGATAGACTGCTGCGACCTGGCCCTCGCGATCGATGACGAAGGTGCTGCGAATGATGCCCATGTACTCACGGCCGTAGTTCTGCTTGGCGCCCCACGCGCCGTATGCCGTCGCCAGCACCTTGTCCGGATCAGAGAGCAGCCGGAACGGCAGCGAGTACTTGGTGGCAAACTTGGTGTGACTGTCGCTCGAGTCGGGGCTCACACCAAGAACGGTGATGCCGGCATCGCGGAACTCCTGATGCTGGTCGCGGAAGTCGCACGCCTCGCGCGTGCAGCCCGGAGTATCGTCCTTCGGATAGAAGTAGAGCACGTACGGCTGACCGGCGAAGTCGGCCGAGCTGACGAGCGCTCCGTCCTGATCGCGAAGCGAAAAGGCAGGAGCTGCCGCTCCGACGTCGAGCGCATGCGTGGGCGCGCTGAGAGCGCCGCCATCCGCCGCTTGGACGGCTTCGACTGCTTTCTTCACCGCCTTCTTGACCGCCTTTTCCACGCTGTTTTTCACCACGAGGGCCTGCTCCTGGAGGCTGGCTTGTGCCGACTCCGCTGACTTCACGATCTTGCCGAGCGCCTTCTTCACGCTCGCCTTGGTCACCTTGGCAGGCGCTTTCGCGACGGCCTTCACCGGTGCCTTCTTCGCGCCCTTCGCGGGGGCGGTCGTCTTCGGCGACGCCTTCTTCGCGCTCTTGTCGCTCGCCTGCTTGCGAGCTCCCTTGCTGGCCGTTGCCTGGGCGGACGTCTTGCTCGGCGCTGCCTTCTTCGCTGCCTTCTTGGCCGCGCCCTTCTTCGCCTTCGTCACGCTGGGTGCCGCTGCCTTCTTGGCGCTGCCCTTCTTCGCCTTCTTCGCGCTGGGTGCCGCTGCCTTCTTGGCGCTGCTCTTCTTCGCCTTCTTCGCGGAGCTCTTCTTCTTCGCGGAGCTCTTCTTCGTGGAAGAGGCTGCTGGTTTGCGAGCGGCTCCACCGCGCGCGTTCTTGGTGACCTTTTTGGAACCCTTCTTCGACGCCATGTTTCCTCCAGCGGGACCGCCGCTCGACCGCGTGAAGGCCCATCACCCCCCGCTCTCTTCCGATTATCAGAAAGCGCGAGCACTTGGCCATGGAGGCGGACCTTGCAAGGTCGCGATCTCGACCTTAGATTGCCGCCCGCCATGTTGGACCTCCCCGAACCGGGCCTGTACCGAACCACTAGTGCGATGCCCGGCAACGAGGGCGCCTTCCCGGCGGGGGTGCTCGTCTACCTGGGAGAGAAGAGCGGGCAAAAGTTCGTGGTTCGGCCGGGCCGCAACACGAACAATCGCTGGCTCTGGGGCGAGCCGACCACCCCGCTCAGGAGTCCGACCTGGGCCAAGACGCTGCGCCGCCTGCCGGCGGAGGGCTACTACGTGCTGCCCGAGGAACTGCGGTTCGAGGGGGGTGGACGTTGGCTCAAGAACGCCATCGTGCAGCTCGGCTACAATGCAGAAGGGCGCGGCATCGTCTTCGTGGCCGAGCAGCGCGACACGGCGAGCGACAACGCTCTCTACTTCAGCGACCGGGGCATGATCATCGAGGACGCACTCCTCGACAGCTTGATCTGGGCGCCCATTTTGCCCATTCGGCAGTAGTCGTCCGAGTCGGCAGTCGTCGTTCGGCAGTCGTCGTTCGGCAGTCGTCGTTCGGACGGAGAATCGTTCGGCAGTCGTCGTCCGGACGGACGAGCCGCCTCGAAGGAGGGGCACAGCGCAGCGACGGCGAGCAACTCGCCGCCAACGCTCCGGCCCATGATCCTCAGCCGTCGCCAGCGGACTGACGCTCACCGCGCGCCGTCAGGCTGGCCGCGGCGAAATCGCGATTGAGCTTGGCGATGAACTCGACGTCGATGCCCTTCGGGCAGGCGCTCATGCACTCGTAGTGATTGGTGCAGTGTCCGAAGCCCTCCGCTTCCATCTGCGACACCATGCCCACGACGCGCCGCTCTTTCTCCGGCTGGCCTTGCGGCAAGAGGTTCAGGTGGCCGGCCTTCGCCGCGGTAAACAGCATCGCCGAGGCGTTGGGGCACGCGGCCACGCACGCGCCGCAGCCGATGCAGGCAGCGGCATCCATGGCGCGATCGGCGTCCTCTTTGGGCACGGGAATCGCGTTGCCATCGGGCGGAGAGCCAGCGCGAGCCGAGATGTAGCCCCCCGCCTGGACGATGCGGTCGAACGCGCCGCGGTCGACCACGAGGTCGCGCAAGACCGGGAACGCTTTGGCCCGCCAAGGCTCGATCCAGATTTCGTCGCCGTCTTTGAACTGGCGCATGTGCAGCTGGCACGTCGTCGTCAGTTGCTGCGGCCCATGCGCGCGGCCGTTGATCACCATGCCACAGGTGCCACAAATCCCTTCGCGGCAGTCGTGGTCGAAGGCGATCGGCGGCTGGCCCTTGCCGATGAGATCCTCGTTGACCTGATCGAGCATCTCCAAGAACGACGAGTGCTCCGAGACGTTCTTCGCCTCGTAGCGCACGAACTCACCTTTGGCCTGGGCGTCCTTCTGACGCCACACGTGGAGAACGAGATTCATCGTCTTCATCACTTGTAGCTCCGCTGCGAGGGCTTCACGTATTCGAACTCGAGCGCTTCGCGGTGCAGGACTGGCTCCTGGCCTTCAGCCGCGTATTGCCACGCGCCGACGAACTGGAAACCGTCGTCGTTGCGCTGGGCTTCGCCCTCTTCCGTTTGATGCTCCGTGCGGAAATGGCCGCCGCACGATTCTTCGCGCATGAGGGCGTCGCGGCACATCAGCTCGCCGAGTTCGAGGAAGTCGGCGACGCGGAGCGCCTTCTCCAAGCTGACGTTCAGCTCGTCCCCAGAGCCGAGGATGCGCACGCTCGACCAGAACTCGCGCCGTAGCTCTGGGATCCGAGCGATCGCGCGCTCGAGGCCGGCCTTGTCGCGCGCCATGCCGCAGTTGTCCCAGATGATCTGGCCTAGCTCGCGATGAAACGAATCCGGCGAGCGGGTGCCGCCGATGGACAGCAGTCGATCGATGCGCGCCTGTACCGAAGCCAACGCCTCGGTGGCTGCTGCCTCGCCCGCCGCCGCATCGCCCTTGGGCGTGGTCGCGAGGTAGTTGGCAACGGTGTAGGGCAAGACGAAATACCCGTCGGCCAAGCCCTGCATCAGCGCCGAAGCGCCCAGGCGGTTGGCGCCGTGGTCGGAGAAGTTGGCCTCGCCGCCCACGAAGAGGCCCGGGATGGTGCTCTCGAGGTTGTAGTCCACCCAGAGGCCGCCCATCGTGTAATGGGTGGCCGGATAGATGCGCATCGGCGTCTTGTACGGGTCGTCGCCGGTGATGCGCTCGTACATCTCGAACAGGTTGCCGTAGCGCTCGGCCACGCCGGCCTGACCAAGACGCTTGATGGCGTCGGCAAAGTCGAGATAGACGCCGCGACGCTGGCCGCCGACTTCGGGCCCGACGCCGAGCCCCTGGTCGCACATGTCCTTGGCACGACGCGAGGCAATGTCGCGCGGCACCAGGTTGCCGAAGCTCGGGTAAATGCGCTCGAGGTAGTAGTCCCGATCCGACTCGGGGATCTGCGCAGGATCTTTGCTGCAGTCCTCGGGACGCTTCGGCACCCAGACGCGCCCGTCGTTGCGCAGCGACTCGCTCATCAGGGTCAGCTTGGACTGCGCCTCACCGCTGACGGGAATGCACGTCGGGTGGATCTGCGTGTAGCAGGGGTTGGCAAAGAGAGCGCCTTTGCGATGCGCGCGCCAGGTGGCGGTCGCGCTGCAACCCTTGGCATTGGTCGACAGATAAAAGACGTTGCCGTAGCCGCCGGTGCAGAGCACCACCACGTCGGCCATGTGGGTGCTGAGCTTTCCGGTCACCAGGTCGCGCGCCACGATGCCACGAGCGCGACCGTCGACGATGACGAGCTCCAGCATCTCGGTGCGCGGAAACATCTCCACGCTGCCCGCGTCGATCTGCTTGCACAGCGACTGATAGGCTCCGAGCAAGAGCTGCTGTCCCGTTTGTCCGCGGGCGTAGAACGTGCGGGACACCTGCGCGCCGCCGAACGAACGGTTGGCCAGGTTGCCGCCGTACTCGCGAGCGAACGGCACGCCCTGAGCCACGCACTGGTCGATGATGTTCACGCTGACTTCTGCCAAGCGGTACACGTTGGACTCGCGCGCGCGGAAGTCTCCACCTTTGACGGTGTCGTAGAACAGGCGATAGATGGAGTCGCCGTCGTTCTGGTAGTTCTTGGCGGCGTTGATGCCGCCCTGGGCGGCAATGCTGTGCGCGCGCCGCGGGCTATCCTGGTAGCAAAACGCCTTGACCCGGTAGCCCTGCTCGCCGAGCGTGGCGGCGAGCGCGCCGCCAGCGAGTCCCGTGCCGACGACGATGACGTTGTACTTGCGGCGATTGGCTGGGTTCACCAGCTTCATCGCGAACTTGTGGCGCTCCCAGCGCGTTTCGACAGGGCCCGTGGGCGCTTTGGAATTCAGCTGCATGGCTCGAAACACCGATTCTAGTGGACCAACCCCAAAAGGACGGAAATCGGCAGGATGATGTTGCCGACCGTAATGATCAGAGCCGTGAACTGCGCGGCCTGACGGACAGCGGCGTTACGCTTGGGATGATTGACCCCGAGGGTCTGAAACAGGCTCACCGAGCCGTGGTAGAGGTGCAGGCCCAGGGACACCATGGCCGCCACGTAGAGGGCCACGACCCAAGGCACCGAGAAGCCATTCACGAAGTTCGAGTACACCATCGAGTAGTGCTGGTGCTCGTAGGCGCCCATGGCGACGCCGGGGAACGTGAAGTGAGCCAGGTGGTAGAGGACGAAGAAGAGCAGCGTGAGGCCGCTGAACTTCATGGTCAGACTGGCAAACGTCGCCTTGCGCCGCGTCTTCTTGGCGTAGTCGACGGGGCGAGCCGCGGCGCTCAGAGTGATCAGCTGAAGCGCCATCCACACGTGCAGCACGAACGCCACGAACATGATGGTGCGCGCCGTCCACAAAAGCTCCGGCTTGTCGTGCAAGCCCACCGAGTAGCCGTTGAACACGTCCGGCCCCAGGAACACCTGCAGATTGCCGGCCATGTGCGCGAGCGCGAAGCCGAACCAGACCAATCCGGACAGGGCCATCACGATCTTCTTGCCGATGGTCGTGTCCAGTAGCGAAAGTGCCTTTCTCATGGCGTCACTACCGGTGCTTCCTACTCAACCGGGGCAGGGATCGCAACCGGGGAGCAGCAGGGAATCGCCGCTATTTCCGCTGTGTAAACCAGCCATCGCGTAGCGCGCGACGCACGCATGCACGTGTTTCAGCCAGGATCCCGCTGGTGTGAGCGGAGTGAGCATTTCGCCCACGCGCGGTGGTAGAACTCATGCTTCCCCTGCCCTCGCGGGACGGTTCCGCGTCCGCAGCCGCGCTCGCCGCAGACAAAAGAAAAATCGAGGAGCGATGCGAGCGAATCGCACCACTCCTCGACCGCTACCTGCATGCTGGCTTCAGCCGCGCAGATTCTTGGCGACGAAGTCCCAGTTGATGAGCTTGTCGCAGACGACCTCGAGGAACGCATTCCGGTTGTTGCGATGATCGATGTAGTACGCGTGCTCCCACACGTCGGTGGTGAGCAGCACCTGATCGCCGGAGGTGAGCGGCGTCTCGGCGTTCGCGGTGGTGACGATCTTCGGCTTGCCGCCGCTCAGCACCAACCACACCCAGCCGGAGCCGAAGCGTGCATTGCCCGCAGCGATCCAATCGCTGCGAAACTTGTCCCAGCCGCCCAGCTGATTGACGAGGTCTGCCACGGGACCGGCGGGCGGAGCGCCGCCGCCATTGGGCTTGAGGCTGTTCCACCAGAAGGTGTGGTTCCAGATCTGCGCCGCGTTGTTGAACACGCCGCCTTCGCTGGTCTTGACCACTTCCTCCAAAGACTTACTGGCGTCGGGCGTGCCCTTGAGCAGGCCCTCCAGCTTGGTCATGTAACCTTTGTGATGTTTCTCGTAGTGAAACTCGAGCGTCTCGGCCGCCATGGCAGGCGCGAGGGCATCCTTGGCGTAGGGCAGTGCGGGTACGACGAAATCCATAGCCATCTCCTAGTCGGTGAAAACCGAAGGGGCCTCTGGTCGAGAGAGCCGCTCGGCGGGAGGGAGCATAGCTCCGAATCCGTGGCTGAATAGGGTGAAGACCTCCCGACCTGCTCGCGCTCGTGATAGGCGGGCCCCGCGCATGACAGACGAGCAGCCGAGCCCCGGTTCCCCGAGCGCGCCGACGGCCACCGTTCGGCTCGAAGGTCCGCGTCGCTCCCGGCAGGAGAGCACGGTCGACGTGCAAGCGGCAGTCGAGGCCGCCCGCGACCGCTTGGGACTGACCTTGCGCTACGACTTCAACGATGGCCCCCTCGCCAGCCTCACCGAGAGCAGCGTGCGCTTGCGGGCCGACGCCGGAACGCTTGCCTATCTGGAGGGCGCGGGGCGCGCTCGCCACGGAGCGCTCGTCACCTGGCTGCACCACACGCTGCGCGGCTTCCTGTCCGACTTCGACATCAACGGCTACCTCGGCACCTATCCGCTGTTCGTCTTGTCGACCGAGCAGTGGCAGCTCTTGCTCCCCGACTTCAGCGGACAGGGGAGCCTGCTCGACATCGGAGCCGGGCGCGGTGACGTCACGGCGCACCTCGCGCGCCTATTCGATCGAGTCACGGTGGTCGAGACGTCGCGCGGCATGGCGCGACGGCTGCGCCGGCAGGGGTACCGGGTCCTCGAGCAGGACCTCGGCGCGAGCGAGCTCGACGAGCGCTTCGACGCCGTGAGCCTGCTGAACGTGCTGGATCGCTGCGACCGGCCGCTCTCGCTCCTGGCTCAAGCTCGCCAGATGCTGCGACCGGGCGGTGTGCTCGTGATAGCGCTCGTTCTTCCCTATCGGCCCTTCGTCTACCGGGGCAATCAAAGCAAAGCTCCGAGCGAGCGCTTGCCCATCCGCGCTACGAGCTTCGAGCAAGCGGCGGCCGAGCTCCTCTCCTTTGCGCTCTTGCCCCTCGGCCTCCGCATCCGTGCCGTCAGCCGCACGCCCTATCTATCGGGCGGCGACAGCGCGCACCCACTCTACGAGCTCGACGACTTGATCGTGGTGGCCGAAGCCGTCGGCGAGCCGCCTCCCATCCTCGGTCGTCATCCGTCAGCTGCCCGTTGAGAGCTAGCGACGAGGGGGGCGGCCGCTCGATCGCGTCCGACTGGCTTCTGGCGCGGCCGGGCCCGACGCGCGAGCTCCGCCCAAGCTCCACGCCGCCGCCTCCCGAATCGCAGCGCGCAGATTCGGATCGTCCACGCGCGCCAGCTCGGCCTCCAGGTCGCGCGGCAGCTCCGGCGCCCGCGCGGGCGCATGCGCCGCCGCGCGCCCCCTCTCGGGCACCTTCTCCTGAAAAGGACTCGGGTCCACCCGAAAGCGCAGCGCCGTCACGTCGTGGCCCGCCAAGGACAGCCGCTCGATGATGTCGGTGCGCAAGAACGAGAGCTCGTTCGCCCACGCACTCGACGCCACCTTGATCGTCAGCGTGCCGCGCAAGAGGCCGCCCACACGGCTCCTGCTCGCCACCTGCGGGCCCACGATGCGCCGCCACTCCTCGTGCGACATCAGCGCCCCTTGCCGCTGCGCGATGTACTCCTGCGTGCCCACGAGCACCTGCCCCACCAGCGCCGGCGCAGCCCCGCGGCGCGCGGGCCTGTCCGGCGTCCAGCTGGACGGCCCCGTGCCTTTGCCGCGCACCTTGCTCACGCGCCTCAGTCTGGCAGGCGCCCTCCCTTTACACCATCCTCAGCCCGCGCTAAGCGCTCGCCCTCCGCGCCGGAGTGGCGGAATGGCAGACGCAGCGGATTCAAAATCCGCCGAGGCAACCCCTCGTGAAGGTTCGAGTCCTTTCTCCGGCACAGCCAAAAAAGGCTGTATGACAAGTGCATCGGCCACCTCGCCAAGGGGCGCAGGGGCCTCGCTTGGCCCACCTTGTAGCCCACCCTGCGGGGTCGGTGTTTCCGGGACCACCTCTGAGCGCGTCTCCGGAAGCGCCTGGTCCATCGGCTCGAGCCAGCCGAGCCCGAGCTCCGAAGCAGAGCGAGCCGCCCGCCGGTAGCGCTGAATCATCGTGCTCGACTTGTGCCCCGTTCGGTCACTGACCCAGGTCTCCGATCGCCCGACGGCAAGCGCGAGCGTTACGAAGGTACCGCGGAGGTCGTGCACGCGGATCGGGAGTCGGGCCGCAGTTCGCTCGTAGAGCTCCGCCCGCTCCACCTTCGAGGCTTTGAGGTCGCGACGGAAGATCAGCGCTTCCTGCTCGCGCGTCTCGAACGGTGGGAACACGAGCGAATCGGGCTTCGCTTCACGCGGCCTGTAGGATTGGAGCGCCGCGACGACGTCGCGACCGAGTGCCCACATGCGGGGGTCGTCGGTCTTGTTCACGTCCAGCCGTACGGTGCCGCGCTCGAGGTCCAGGTCGACCCAGCGCAAGGCCATCGCCTCGCCCAGCCGAAGGCCTTCACGTGCAAGGAAGCCCCAAAGCATCCGGCGACCGAGCGGGATCTTGCGATTGCCCAGCAGCGCCGTCTCCTCGGCCGGGTAGAGCCAGCTCTTGGCCTTCGTGCCCTTCACCTTCGGCAGGAAGCCCGCCGGCAGCGGCGAGGCCTCGATGAGCCGGCAGGGATAGACCGCGTAGCGAAGCGCCTTCGAGATGAGCTGAGCGTACTGGCGGCGCGTCGCACTCGAGAGGCTGCCGGGGAGAGTGCCCATCGCTCGCTCGGCGTCCTCGAGCCGGAAGAGGTGCAGGGGCATACCTCCGATCGCCTTGTTCAGGACCGCGAGGCGCGCCGCGTCGTCGCTCGCCGAGCGCTTCGCCTTCACGTGGTCGGGGTAGCGCTCATGAAGGCGCCCGGACGTCCATTCCTCGGCAAGCTCGGCGAACGTCGTCAGCGGTTGGGCCTTCTGACTGGCGGCCGCCTTGAGCCTGCCTTGCACGACCTCGACGCCGCTCCGGAAGTCCTTCTCAGCGGTCGTCTCCGCCAACGTTCGCAGGAGGAACTCGCTCTCCACGCTACGGCGACCGGAACGCACCAAGCCGGTCGCGAGTTCGCGCAACGTCTGAGCGCGGCGCTCCGCCTGGCCTTCGTCTTCGACTCGGACCGTGAAGTAGCCGCGCTGGCCCTCGCCATAGCGAAGCCGCACGCGGTAGCCGCCAGTCACTCGTTCGAGCTGGTTCGGCTTCGTCGATTCGGGTAGGTTCTTGTCACTCATCGGAGTTTCCTTCCGCTGGGTCATGGCCTCGGGAGCGTTGGCGCGCTCGCCGGGGTTCACTTTCGAGGGGTGGGCTTCTGTCGCCTCTTGCCGAGTCCATTCTCGAGCTCCAAGACGGGAAGCCCCGCGTTCAGAGCAGCGCGCAGCGCATTGGCGCGCGATATCTCGGCGCCCCCGGTGCGTCGACTCATCGCCTCGGCGAGATCATCGAGGCGGGACAGCGTCTCATCATCCAGGCGCACGGGGATTGGTTTCGTCGGCGACACGTCTACAGACGTATACACTCAGCAACCGACGAGCACAACGAGAAACCATAGGCCAAGCGCCGCGCCGTCAAGTTGGCGCACTTACTCGATAATCTGCCCGAGGCCTGCTCAAGAAGCGGAATTGGGCAGCGCCGGCCTTGCATGCTGCCTTGGCATGGTGAAGGTGCTGAAGGAGGCGACGACGCTGGAGGGGGCGATGGGCATCCCCGATGAAGACCTCATAGGTTCGCCCGCTCGATGATCTGCTTGATTTGCAGAACGGACTCACCATCCACCTTCACCTCCTCGAGGACGCCCTTGACGCGCGTCACGACGGCCTGAGCCCGGTCTCTTCTGCCCTCCAATTTCTCGACTTCTCTGGTCAGATCGTGGAGTTTCTGCGTCGCGGACTGCACTTGGCCCCCGACCCGCTCCAGACCGGCTCGTTGGCTGTCCGATTGGCTGTTCCACGACTTCTGCGCGGCGGCCAGCTGCCCTTGCTCCTTGTGAAGCGCCTCGCGGTCGGCCTCCAGCGCCTTCTCCCTCAATGCGAGTCGGGCCTTTCGCTCGTCGATCTCCTCTTTGCGATACTGGGTTTCCGCCAACAGTTGCAGCCGGCGCGCGTGGGCAGCGGCCCAAGCGGCACCGGCCTGGAGAAACGGCACAACCAAAACGACCACCGACGCGGCGGTGAGTGGCACCAAGAACGACCAGAGGTTGTCGACCTTGGCGGCAATCACCCGCACCTTCGTCGCTGCGGGTGTGGCCTCGAATGTGTACGGCCAGATCTGCCAGTTGTAGATGCACCACGAAAGCAAGTAGCTACCCAGAATTGGGCTCTTGATCCGCTCGGCTACCGCATCGCCAATGGTCGTGAGTGGGTTTTCCATTCTCCCTGGCTTCTCACCACTAGCGCGACGGGTACAGCCCTCGCCCCGTGTTGCACGAAAAGGCCTTGGGATGATCCCGGGCCAACATCACCACCGCCTGAAGCGCCATCTAATCCCCAACGCGAGCAGATACAGCGCCGCCGCGGTGACGATCGGTTGCAGAGTCCCCAACAGCAACACGATGGCGTCACCTCGACCACCCAGAGCGCCGAACGGCCACGTCGGTTCCTCCAGCTTGATCCAGATTCCAAGGGGACGGAACAACTGCTGGAAGGCGAACAGCGCCCCGAGCTGGGCCGAATGAAGTGGGCCGGCCCCACGATGAAAGGCCAACCCCGCGTACGCTAGGAACGCCGCTGCGTTGGCCGTTGCGAGTAACGCTAGTGGCCGAGCCAAGCTCTGCCCGTAGCTCGAGAGAGCATCATACCAGGCGGAAAACACCCGAATCGGATCATAGATCGGACGGGACCTCCGCAACGCACGATGTTGGAGGGTGAAAAACATGGCCTCCTCGTCGTGGGCTCGCATGTCGCCCATCGCGTGCGCAAGGGTCCGATAACGGGCTGCCGCGGCTGAAGACCTCGTGTCCGGAAACGCCTTTGGGCCGCCAAATCGAGTCGCTTGGTGGAGCTTGCAGCCGTGGAACTCCGGCGCCACCCCGAAGGTCGCGCTCGAGAAGTCCACCTCGCCACCGAAGGTCCGGTTTCGGAAAGTCACTTCACCGTCGAAGCGAGTATCGCGCGCGAACACGCCTGCCAGCAGAATGGACCCCTTGCTTTCCAGCGGCGCCGAAAAATCCGCCTTCTCCACGAAGTGCGCGCCGTCCAGGCGAAGATCATCAGCGATCTCTGCTCCGCTGAAGTCCGCCTCCTTCATGAACTTCGTGTTGTAGAAAAGGGCCTCTCCGGGAATCTTCACTCCCATGAACTGCGCAATGTCGCCGAACGTAACCTCGAAGAACGCCGCACTGCGCTCGAAAAGCACGCCGCGGAAATCGGCTCGGCCTTCGAAGTGCACGTCCTGAAACATCGTGCCAGCGCCCAGACGAAAGCTGCGGAAGAAGAGCGCCTTGCTGAAGACCGTGCGCTCAAACTTGATTGAGACAGGCCGACCAGGGCCTTGCGTGCCGTCCAACAGAAGATTCTCTGGGAAGACGGCGTCAGACAGATCCAGGCTCGTCTTCTTTTCGGCCGCTACGCCCACCGCCCGCGCAAGCTGACCATGAAGGTGGGCCTGCAATTCTTCTGGCGTCCACTTGTCCTTCGGCGACCCGTTCCCTGTTGGCAGGTGAAACGCGCACCAATGCTTACCCTCGAACTCAAAGAGGGGCAGGTGCGGAAACTGGCACGGTTGGCCTCGCCGTACTTCGCTCAAGTGCACAGCGCAGACGGGGCCGGCTTCAGCCACTACGCACGAGCTCCAGCGATTCGCGACTGGTCATCGCATGCAAGGTAGCCCCGGAGGCGCAGCCAAAAAAGGGGGTCCGGACGGGCGCTGGCCCCTGCCAGCTCAAGAACCCACACCCATGGGCAGGACCGCACAGCGCCGGGTGTACCCCCTAGCGGCTCGTGAGCGGAACGCCCGGACCGGCCTGGGTGCCATCGGGCAGTCGCAAGGCAAAGGTCGCGTTGAACTCCTCGACTGTCGTGAGTGAAACGATGTCGCCCAACGCACCGACATCCAGTGAGTAGGGGCCTCGCGCTCCTTCGCCCCTGTCAATCACTATTCGGTACTCTCGCTGGTGCCCGAATAGACGTCGCTTTTGAAACGGGAACTCATCCTCCCCGAACGAGTAAGACTCCGTTTCGTCGTAGTAGGTCACCAGCCTGCGACGAAGGCTGAAATTGTTCCGCCGCGCTGCTGCATCGACACGTCGGTAGAATTCCGAGCGGTCCGTGACAACCGCGAGGTGCCTGCCCAGACCCGTATCCGTCGGAAGCAGCAGCAATTGTCTCAGTTCCTCAAGCGACTTTGCTCTAGCGGTCCGCTCGTCGCCAATATGGAGCGAATACATGCAGAAGACGTTCCAGTGCAGCCCGCGATTCTGCGCGATTCGCACATTCACCACTCCAGCCGGCGCGATCGAATGCTCTCCGATGCGGATCTCGCCAATGTCCTTGCCCTGGTGAAGAATCCGGAGGCCTTCGTAAGGATCGCCCCGCTCCAGGTCTTTCTCGACCTTCCGGAAGTGGTCGATGGTGTTCATGTACAGACGCCCGCGCTGAAAGTCCTCCGCGTAGTCCCGGCTCTCAACGACCTTCAGCAGCGCCACCCGCTCGAGGCTACGCCGCCACCTGACCGAAGCACCATCCACCGAACTCGCTCAGCCGCAATTGGCCGGCGCCCAGCTGCGCCAGGTCATCTCCAGGGCACGTCCGCAGGGAAATTCTGTGGCCAAGGAGGATTGCTGGGAATCCCGGACACGACAACCGTGACGCACGCCATCGCCCATGACACGAACCCGATGGCTGCTGCTACAGCCACGCGAAAGGCGGTGTCGCGCTCCGGAGTCGCGCCATACAGGTAGTCGCGGATCGCGTCGTGCCGAACATGAGTGAACTGACAGAGCCACCGATAGACAGCTGCCGCAGATTCTCCGGACGCGCGCTCCCGATCAACTATCTGTTGCAAAGCGGCCATTAGTTCGGACGAAGTAAAGGAGGGGCCATGCTCCCACCGGTGCGGCTCATCGGCCGTCCCGATCGCCAGAAGTGCCGCCGTCCCGGTGCATTCGAGCGCCGAGCGAATGATCGTCAGCGCGAAGAGCTGGCACCACATTTCGGACCGAAGGTGGAGCAAGAGAGCCGAATCGATGGCATACGAAGCGGCGATGAGGTTTCCGGCGGCATCGTTGGCCCGTTGAGAAACGTTGAATCGACCCCCGTCCAGGTCTTGGATCAGCTTGGCCAAGCCCTTCGGAACGGCGTCCGCCTCCACGGCGTTGGCATAGGCCTCGGCGAGGTCTTCCCAGCGACCATACGGCTGCCCGTCCGGGTCTACGATCGGGCGTTCGAGAAAGATCCGAAAGCCCTCCGCTGGTGGGTTGGTCTTCCAACGTCTGAGGCCGTTGATGGGTGCGGCGCCAGGGAGGCTGCGGTGCGTCGCCGCGAGCGTAACGATGGGCGGCGCCACCGGTCCGCGATTCGTCTTCTTCTTGGAGCTGCCCATGGCCTTCGAAGGCTATGCCGACCTCCGGCCGGAGTCAGGAGGCCCCTCTCCGATGGGTGAAGAACGTTGCCTGCTTCCTTGATTTGCTAGACCGTGAGCGAGCCCGAGAGGCGTATTAGGGCGCACCCCACTCGGCAATCAGCCCCGCCGCCCGCGTCGTGCAGTCGTTCGTGATCTCGACCTGCCCGGGCGGCCCCGCCACGAGCGGCCATCTCCGATAGGTCCCATCATCGAGGAGCTCTTCGTCTCCACGGCGAATGTATCCGGTCGGGAAAGGGCACCCCCCTTCCGCGCCATACACCTCGTAGTAGCGGGCAACGTCGGCCCCACCACGGCCGAGGTACTGCGCGGCGAGGATCACTTCCGGGCCGTGTTCGCATGTGATCCGTAGGTCCAGAAACGCGAAGTAATCATTCGACACGTCCCACACCGACGACCACCAGCGGCCAGCGAGCTCCCGAGCCAGCAGCGTGACTGCGAGGCGTCGTTGGGGGAAGGAGCCATCGGCAGCGATCGTGAGCAGCGTCGGGACCTGCGCTCGCCATGCTGGTGATGAGAAAACTGGATTGTCCATGGGCATAACCTCAGCGGGAATGCGCTCGTCGCGGCGGCGCCGGGGAAAAAGCAAAAAGCCCGACGCCGCCGACCTCCCACGACTCTGGGAGGTGCGCCCGCCGGAGGCGCGATCGACGTGCACGCGAGACGGAGCCCGCGCGCATAGCTTGGTTGGTTGTTAGGATGATCGCGCTCGGTAGCGCTCGAGTTCAGCCTCGTAGCGAGCACGCGCGGCGAGCGCGGCTTCCCGAGCGGTCTCGATGCGCATGCCTTCGTCGATGCGCGCCATGATGTAGTCGTGGGCAGCGTCGAGCGAGCCGAAGCGCGCCGCAAGCTCGCCGATGGGCGTCTCGAGCAACGCGTCGATTTCGTCGAGTGGATGGGAGTGGATCATTGCAAGGGGTCCTTCCTGGCCTTCTGGCGAAGCGCGCGGACAGCGCGCTCCTTCGTTTCCGTCATGGCTTTTCCGAGTTGGATGCTGATTTCCTGTTGGATGGCTTCGAGCGGCTCCCCCGCCTTGGCCTTCGCCGATACCGTGCGGGCCAGCGTCCGGGCCGCGTCGTGCAGCAGCCGCTCGGACATCTGCTCGAGAAGCCCAAAGACGTGCGCGGCGACGAAGTCGCGCTCGATGAGTCGCCCTTGGTCTTCTGCCAAGAGCACCTCGATGCGGTTGGCTTCAGCGAGGGTCTTGCGCGATCGCAGCCAGTCGACGAAGTGTGTCACGGTGCCGTGGCGTTCCGTCAGCTCGCGCAGCGTGAGATCCATGACCTGGTCGAGCGGTACCGAGGCAAGGGAGTCGACTTCGAAGGTGGTGGGCTCGCTCGGCTCTTCGCCCTTCGCCGCTCGCTTGGCTCGAGATCCGGACGCCAAGGCCTCCACGTCCTCGGCCCGGACGCCGCGCTCCTCCATCCACTTCACCGCGGCGGGGTGCGCGAGATCGAAGCGCCGCCCGACAGCTGCGGCCTTGAGCCCGCGGGACTTTTCGACCGCCTGGCGACTGATGCCCGCCGCGACCGCGAGACGCGAAGAGGTGGTGAGGATCTGCACGGTGAGAGAAGTGCGCTGGCCGCGGCGGTCGGGTGGAGAAGAACTGATGAAACCACCCGACCGCCGGCCCCTGGCGACATTCAGGGGGCAACGCGCCGACCAAAGCGCGCACCGACGGAACACGCGGGAAAGGCAAGAAGCCGCGTGAGCTATGTGTGAATCAGTTCCAGACTGCCGGCGGCCACGAGCGCCGAGCAAACCGAGGCCATGTGAGCTTCATGGCATCGAGCGCTCGGGCGAGTGTGATCGCCGTGGACTCGCCTACCGTCCAGTGGGCGGTTCGCATGATGAACCCATCGAGGGATTCGCCCTTGAGCGGCTCCGGAACGATGATGATGCTCGACGGGAGTGGGCCCTTCATCCGCGCCAGCCCAGCAAGCGAGCAGCTTGGTCTTGGATGCTTCCGACCGCCTTCGGGGGCGTTGGATTCCGTTCCTCGTTCTGTCGCTCCTGCATGTACTGGGCGACGATGTCGTGGAAGGTTTCGTTCCCCTTCGTTCTCGGTTCCTCGTCCTGGTTTCCCTGACTCGACCCAAGCACGGGGCCGGGCGTGAATTCAGCGAGACGCTCCCTCATCACCTCGGGCGACATGCCAACGTTGATCGGAGCCTCGGTGAAGCTGTCTGGTGAAGAGCCGGTTTCGAACGACGTAGCTTTGCCGTTACCGTGCGAGACGCGAAGCACGGCCCGCCCCTCGATGAGCCAGGTCGCTTTGGTCTGGTCGACTTCGTCGCCAAGAGCGGCGAGCAGCCGGGCCATCTGTTCTTTCGTGATTGTCTGAGCCATGGGTACCTCGTCACTCGTTGACGCGGTGCGTCGTCCTGCCGTTGATGCGGACTTGGAGTTCTCTACTGGGCGCCTCTGGCATGCGAGGCACGAACCGGAAGGCGTTCGCGTACCGGTCGCTGCCCTCGCACGCGAAGGCGGCAGCGTGGGCCGCATCGCGAAGGGGCCCGGCTGCCATCCCAGCAGCGGTCTCTCGAATTTCCTCGGCAACGCGTCCGCTATAGTGCCCAGTCTGTATCGCCGCGATGATCATCTGGTTGTGCGTTTGCGCATCGAGCTCACCGAGCTGCAGCCGAACGGCGAGCAGTCGGATGGCGCGCCTCTTGGACTCTTGGTGATTCTCGACGCGCCGCGCGCGCACGGCTGCAACGGCCAGCCACGCCTGCGCCTCCTCGGCCACGAGGTGGCGGCTCTGGTCTTGGTCGAGGTCCTGAATCTCGCGTTCCAGCCGGCCGCGCTCGTCGAGGAGTGCCTGGCGCTTTGCCTCGGCGTCCCGCTCCCGAGCGCTGGCGAGCAATCGCTCCGCCCGGGCCACGCGTTCGGCCGCGAGCGTGGCGGCCTGGCGGGCCACGACGACGGCTTGCTCGTTCTCGGGGGTGGGGTCTGCATCGAACGCCCCCAGCGCGACCTCGAGGGCCTTGGCGGGCTCGGTTGCCGCCGCTTCCTTCACCGCGGCGACTTGCTCCTCGAGCTCGGCAATGGGGGCGGTCGGTTTCTTGATCCATGAGGGGAGTTTCATCGGTCGTTGCCTTTCGTGGGGATTCGTTACGCCGCCAGTGGCGGCTCGGGATCGGGTTGGTTGTCGATGATGCGGCCGGCGGCGAAGTGCTCCTCGAAACGGCGGGGGCGCTTGAAGTCGGCCGGCTCGATGCCAGCACCCGGCGGGATGATTCCGCGCCGGTCCGTCCCGAGCGCCAAGCGACCGGCCACGACGAACCGCGGCGGCGCGGGCTTCGGCAAAGGGTGGTCGATGTAGACCTGGCCGCTCGCCGCTAGCCGTTGCAGCGCCTCCTCGGGCAACACACCTTCCGGGATTGCCTCGCCCGCCGCGGCGCGGGACCGTTTGCCGTTGCCCCACGAGATGTCCGTCAAGGCCGTCACGCGGCCGGCGATCATGGTCTTGGCGCGCATGATGGCGGCCTGCTCGGCCTGCTGGGCTTCGGTGGCCTCCGCGAGCGCTTGCTCGGCCTGCTCGATGGCCCGGTTCCACGGCGTTGGGTCGCCCACGCGGCCTTGGGCACTCTCCCGGATGCGCTCGAGTTCGTTCCGAGCGCGGACGACGCGCATGTCAGCGTCCGTTGGGGGGCGGGTTGGTTCGGGTCTGATCATCGTTTCCTCGTGGGTTGCGGGTTGCGTTGGCTGCACCTGCGCGCTGCGGTCGGTCGACCGTCGGTGCGGATAGCGATTGCGGCGCCGTGGCGGGGGCTACAGCGCGTCTTTGGTCGGGTGACGGTCGGTGGGAACGTCGGGGTTGCGAGGCCGGGAGATCGAAGTTTGTGCGAGGGGCGGGGGCCCAGGAGCAAACTGCCCCCATGCCGGCACCCTTCCGGAGGACCCGCGCACCGTGAGCGGAATATGAACCCTGCGCCGTGACGCTCGGACTTAGCCGAACGCCGCGTCGTGCTCGGCAAAGCCGTTGCCCGTCTGCACTCGAGCCGCAGTGCCTTGCTGCAGCTGCGGGACAGACCGAGACCCACCCCGTCGCATGGCGAACTCCTCGGCTTTCTCGAGCCAGTTGTCGAATGCCTGGTCGGGGTCGCTCTTGCCCTTCGAGTACTCGTAGCGTCGGAACTTCTTCAGCTCTCGATCGAGGTCGATCCCGCGTTCCTTGGCGAAGAGCTGGTGGCGCTCCTTGGGTTCCCAGTCAGCAGGTACGACACGCCAGAGGGGGCGCCGCTTGCGGCGTACGGTCCCCCCCTGGGTAGTTCTATTGGGTAGTTCATGGATCACTTCCAGGTCGCCCGGCGCACTACCCAAGGCCGCCCCACGCACCACCCCTAGGTCGCCCGGCGCACTAGGTTGCCTCGTGACTGGTACGCCCGGCGCACCACTTCGAGGCTTGGATGGTACGCCCGGCGCACCACTTCGAGGCTTGGATGGTACGCCCGGCGCACCACCTGGTGGAGTCAAAGGAAGTCGGTAGAGGTTCCGGTCATGGCCGCCTGCTCGAGCTCGGCGCTCGCGCTCGATGAGCCCCTGGCGCTCGAGGTGGGCGACGGTCTCCACCACCTTCGTCCGGCTCACCTTGGCCTCAGCGGCGATGGTGGTGAGCGAAGGAAAGCAGCTGCCAAGGGCGTCCGCGTGGCGGCAAAGCACGGTCAGCACGGCGCCCCCGTGCACGTCGAGCGAGCACGCTGGCGACCAGATGTATCGGATCCAGACCAAGAGGTTGAAGTCATCCGCCACGAGCCCCCCGCGGGTGGACGTCGACCAGGTCCCCGAGGCCCCTCTCGGTGAGGCGGCGCCACATGCCGGACCCGTATCGGCCCTGGAACGCTTCGGCGCTGAGCCCACTCGTGGCCGCGGTGTGTGCTCCGCGCTTAGAGCGCCGGTCGATGATGTCGAAGAGCACCCCGGCGAGGTGAGCGGGTTCGGGGCCAAGTTCATCGATCACGAGGAAGCTGGACTCGACGGCCTGAGCGACCAGCTCCGGCTCACCGCCGGTTCCCAGGCGATGTGCGCTCAGCGCGCGTCCGATGTCCCAAGCCGTGACCCATCGGACGCGAGCGAACTCCTCGAATGCCTTGCGGGCATCGGGGTCACGAGGATTCGCCAGGACGGCCTGCAGGCGCTCCGCGCCGAGGCGATAGAGACCGGCCGCCATCACCGTGGTCTTGCCCGCCCCGCTCTGCCCTAGGAGCAGGACGGAGCCCTTGAGCTCGAGGCGATGAGCCACGGCCAAGAAGCGTCGCTCCACAAGCCCTCCGACGGCGGCAAGGTCCTTGATGTGGTCCCCAGCGGGCAGCTGCTCGATCACCTTGGCGTGCCGCTTGCGCTGCTCCTCTTGCCACTGGAGGCGCCGACGCTGTCGCGCTTCCTCCTCGGCTTGCTCGCGACCGGCGGTCACGCAAGAGGGGCACTGAACCGCGTCGGTCTCGGTCAACGCCGCGTCGCAGGACTGGCATAGCCAGGCCCCAGCGTCGTCGCGCTTGCAGTGCTGCTCGCGGAGCTGCGCGATCCAGCTATCCGTGCTCATTCGAGCCCTCCGAGCCTGCAGCAGTCGCCGCACAAGTACCCGTCGCCGACCTCGAGCAAGCGGCCACATGAGCAGAGGCCGTCGATCGGACGTGGGTCCTCGATGTCGACCTCGAGGGCGTCGAGAAGGCGCAGCGCCGGCACAGAGCCAGCATCGTCGCGCATGGCTCGGCCGAGCTCGAGGCGCACCTGCTCGCGTTCGAAGGGGGTCAAAGCTCACCTCCGACCAGGCGCAATCCCTCGCGGAGCCGCGTGGCGATGTCGGGCCCGGCCTCCCGCTTGGTTGGTCGCGCGCCGGTCAGCTCTTCGGAGAGCGCACTGGCACTGAGGAGATGACGACGCCCCACGATGGCCGCTCCGTCCATCCCCTGCTCGAGGCGACGACGGACCGCCGCGCAGTGCCGCTTGCGCCCGATCGGTGAGTCGGCCTGGGAGATCCAGTCGCGGCGCTGGGCGGCCCGCTCGGCAGCGATCACGTCGCATTCCGTGGCCGCAGCTCGAAGCACGCGCGCCAGCTGGCCGAAGTCCGTGACCCTATCGGTCCGCTCACGCATGGGCACCTCCGGCGCACGTCGAGCATGTGCAAGCGACCGGCTCGGGATGTCCCTCGAACCGCGCAGCGCAATAACTCTCGGTCGTCTCGCAGCTGTCAGGGTGCAAGGCATAGTGGTCAACGAGGAAACGCGACGCGGCGGGCGAAGCCTGCGGATGGCCGGCGCCCTTCAATCGACGGGCCGGCACAGGCGGGCGCACAGCGATCGCTTGGGCCATCCGGACACGTCGCTCTCGTCGCCGCTCCGTGTCCGATTTGCGCTTCGGCAACTGGCTCGACCTCATGCGACCTCGTCGAGGTGGGCGTAGACCTCAAGTAGGCGCGCCCGCTTCGCAGGCTGCACGAGGTCTGGCACCAGCTCGAACTTCGCCACCAGTTGCGGCGACACCTTCGCCTTGACGGCAACTTGAATGAGCGAAAGGCCTAGATTTTCGCGCTTGGCACGCAACGGGTAGTCGTTCCCAGACATTGGGCAAACCTCCACCACTCGCTTCGCTGGGGTCGGAAGGGACCCACTGCGGCGACCGGATACAATGCAATCAAGCGCAACTCTGGGCGCCAGTCAGGGTCCGCGAGTGTACACTTAGGCGCGCGCAGCCGTTTTCGGCTACTTCAGCGCGTCGCCCCAGTGCTTCAAGATCTCTCCGGCTCGCCGCTCGTAGCTCGCCTTCCTGCCCGGATCCTTGCGCCGCGCCTCACGAGCGGTTCGCTCGGCCGCCTCGAGGCGTTCCAAGCGTTGCTCCTCGCCGCCGACCGGATGTGTGTCAGGACTTTCGGTGTAGTACCGCCACGCGCTGTCAGCAGCGTGCTGACGCTTCCCTACGTCGTCACGATCTCGCAGCCATTCCACGATCGCCGCTTCGGCCTTCTCGCGAGTGCCCCTCCAAAGTATTGAGCGCACCCGCTCCTCGAGTTGCTGGAGCGTGCGGCCTCGCCCAGGGAGTTGCCCCTTCGCGCGCGTTGTTTCGTTGATCCACCTGTCGAGTTCCAGGATCTCTTTCCTCGCGCTCGCGGCCCTTTCCCTGGCGTACCCGTCGCCCCAGTCCGGCTCATCGCTCGGCGGCGGAAACCCCGCCAGCGCGCTTGCTGCGCGATCCATTTGGCGGATGGGATGCTCCTCCGCAGACCAGATCCGCACTTGCTCGAGCATCGCATCGCGCGCCGCGATGAGCGCTCGCCAAAGCGTCAGCTCCTCGGGCTCCTGGATCGTGCTATCTTCGTCTTCGTCGGCCACTCGCTTGGCCCTCCATGCCCCCTGGCCGTTGGAGCGGCGCAGGGGGCTTTTTTCTGGTTCGTCAGATCTATCACGGAATCGCCCGGTTTCCTGGATTTTCCCAGTTCTTTCGGACCGTTGGATCGATCGCGGCGGAGCCCGATCCTCCTCGGACTCGTCGACGCGTTCAGCGAAAACGAGCAGCGCCGCCGCGAGTGCGCGGGCATCGGCTGGGCGGAGCCGTAGTGGCTCCGCGCCCGTCCACCGAACGACGATGCGGCCTGCTCTGACGTGAGCAGCCCAGCTCAAGCGGTCTCCTCCATGGCCGCTCCGTCCGCCGCCCGTACCTGACTCGCGTCGGGCGCCAGGGCCTCCGGGGGGTGATCGGCAGAATCGGGTGCTTCGCACGCCGGAGGCTGTTCTGGGCTGTCGGAGGTGATCGCCAACGCGAGCTCGCCGGCCGCCCGAAGTGACGAAAGGGCTCGAGCAGAGTGGGCGAGCAGACTGTAGAGCTGAGGTTCGTTCTCTTCGGCACCGAGTAGGTCGCCGACCTCTGCCATCAACTCGATCAGTTCCTTCTCCGACGCCGAGAGATATGCGCCGATGAGGCCTGAGCGCCTCGACAACACGGGAGGCCTCTCAGTGGTGCTCACGACGCGACCTCGCTTCCCCGGTCGTCGTTGTCGCTTGTGTCGATCTCGACGCGCGCGTGCACCCTTGACGGTTCGTCAGCGTCAGCCGGGGCCGGCGTGGCCGCAACGGCTTGACGATCCCGGAAGGTGTACCAGTTGCTGCCGAGGCGAAGGTACCGGAGGTGACGCCTCCACCCGCCTACGAAGCGCTGGGGGAATAGCTGCACGGCCGACGATTCGCAGAACCGACGCCCCATCGCGAGCTCGGCGGCGAGCATGTCGTGATCACCTTCCGTGAATGCCAGCCCGTATCTCGCAAGTTGGCTCGCCGCGATGAGGCCCAGAATCATCTCGCGGGTATCTCGCGGGTCTTCGAAACGGGGGATCCAGAGTTCGCCGCGCGGTGTCGAGCGACCGCCTGCCGCTGGTCCGTCGTCATGCTGGTACACCACAAGTCCCAAGGCCTTCGCCAGAGCAGCCGGGTTCCAGAGGTAGTCGCCCCTCCTGAAAGCAGCGGGGTTCACCATCCGAGCCTCACGAAGGATCGCCTGTGCCAGCTTGCGCCTAAGTCGATGCGGCACCGCAAGCACCGTCTTCGAAACGCTCATGCACGAGTGACCGCGCCTCAAGCGCACTGGGACATCGAGGACGGAAGCCCGCCGAAGGATCGGCTCCAAGTACCGCTCATACGCAAAGCGCTGGAGCATGGCGTCGGCGGTCTTGCGGTAGCTGGCCTTGGTCTCCGCATCGTGCTCGGGCGTCGCCTCTATCCGCGCAATCGCCTCCTGGAAAGCACTGATCAAGCCGCTCCGTTCCTGTTCCTGCGGCTGGAAGAGCTTGTCCCACTCCGCTTGGATTGAGGCACGGTCCACCGCGGTCACCTCGGCGCGCCCTGCTCCGTTTGCCCCTTCAATCGCCTGGTTTTCCATTTCGCATTCTCTTTCAACGCGCGGTCGCGGCCTGGCCCCTTGCCAAGTCGTGCCTCGCCGTCGCGGTCGCGAGCCCAAGCCCTCGGCCCCGACGGCGAGACGCGACTCAGCCGTCGCGCCGCCGTCTGGCGGCGTCCAGGTCGGGCACGTCAGGCGCGACTCGCTCCCGCCGGCGGGCCTCGAGCTGGCGGCCGAGCTCGGCGACGACGGCCCATTCGCCGGCCTCGGCGGCCAGAGCCAGCCCCTTGGCCAAGGCGGCCTCGACGGGGTCGAGCGCTGGACGTTCAATGTCCGGGCTTGGGTGGGCTACGGGTGGGCTATCGCGTTCGATTGCGTCCGATGATGTGTACGGCGCAGCCGGTTTCGCCTGTGGCACGCTCGTTGCTGGGCCCGTGGGCTCGCCTTCAAAATCCGCCGAGGCAACCCCTCGTGAAGGTTCGAGTCCTTTCTCCGGCACCGCAGCAGAAGAGCGGGAAGCGTCAGCGGAAGCTTCTGACACATCGCTGGCAACCCGTTCCGTCACCCCCCTCGGATCGCTGAGGCTCGAGCTCGTCGAGCCGAGGGGAAATGTCCGGCGTGGCTGGCGTGGCCTTCGGCCGAGTGGCGGGTAGCGCCAGAACTCAGCCAAGGTCAACTGCGACGGTGGCGGCCGTGACCGAGTTCAGAGCTCGGCGAACTCGGAGGGGCGACCACTTGGGCTCGGCGAACTACTTGCCGCTCCAGTCTCGCTGACCGAAGACCGACCAGCCATCCACTTCGACGTCCACGGTCTTCTTTCCATCGGGCCAATGAACCCAGACATTGATGGTGCTGGACTCGCGGACGCTGCCCGTCAGCGGGCACTTCAAGTCCATATACAGGCTTGCCGTCGCCGCCTTCAGGGCGGTCAACTTGCAGCTCGTGATGGCGCGAAGGTCGTCGCTGTTGACGTTGGAAGAGTACTTACTGGTCAGGTCCAGGATGTCGCACGTGGCCGTATGAGGCAAAAGTATCGTCGCGGAGTGGTCGGCGATGATCGTAAGTTTATTGGTAACTTTTAGGTCACCGAGCACGTGGATGCTGCCCGAGGAATGCGCCCAAAGCGTAACATTGTCGTAGGTGCCACCCTCGACTCGTTTTACGGCAAACAACCCATAAGACTCGACATTCAGATCCATCTCGTTCCCCCTTGATGTGTTTCGAATTGCTCCGCGTGAACGCATGTTCGATATGCATCCACGCCATGAGGCGGAGGAGACTCTCACGCGTTTTCAGTGCGATCAATTGCATTTTTGGCGCGTCCGCGCCGGCCCAACGCCCGACGAGACGCCTCGCAGCTGAACCGGGGCTCCCATCCACGAGCTCCGACTACCAATCCGATCTCTCAAAGTTCTCACGACACCGAGGGCTGCGCAGCCTTCGATGTCATGTAGAAACGCAGCACGGCCAGGCAGCACGAACCGTCCACTCTACCGGATCGACTGGAGTCGACTCCAGTGACGACGGGCACCGTCAGGCTTCCCGTTCGGCGGTGATGGCGACTCTACGAAAGATCTACTCAGACCCATGTGTCGAAAGAGACCCCATCCTTCCCTTGTTCGTCAGGAAAGCCGTTCATGGGGACCGGTTCGGCCAAGTGGGTCTGGCGGCGGTCGCACCTGAGCACCAAGCCATCGGGAGGGGCGAGTATGCCAAAAGGGCACACCAGCTGGGCCGCGCGCGCTCAGGCGCGAAGGCGACCAGTCCCGGGCGCGCGCCCCCCAACCGAGCGCGCCCCGGACCGTGCCGCCCCTTCAAAAGCTCTGGATGCGAATGTCGGAGCGGAACTGGTACGACAGCGCCGAGTAGCGGCCGTTCATGATGAGTTTATAAGTCCCGTTCGAGGGGATCTGCCGAATCGCAATGGGCACGACGCACGCCGCCGGCGTCCCGCCCCACCTGCCATTCGCCGTCCGCACCGCATCGAGCACCCAAGCGCCACTCGTGAGTTTGTACGTTTCCAAGCGGACCGACGTCGACAGGCAGTTGAGATCGTTCATCGGCACGCCATCGTTGTAACGAAGGTAGAAGTAGGTTCCCGCCGTCACGTTGTTCACGCGGTAGACGTACCCCCAGCGGCATTGGGGGTTGTCCTGCTCGGCCGCAGTGAAGCTCCGGTTCGGCGTCCCGTCCGACGTCGTCGAGTTCGGTGTCGCGTCGGGACAGGTGATCTCGCCGATCCCGGCTTCCTTCGTCAGCGTCTCGCCTTCTTCGAAGGCGAGCTCATCGAGTCCGGCGGTTTCGTCGGCGCTGACGGCGCAACCTGCCGTGAGGACCGCGATCGCGGCCAAGCCCACTCCTTTACGAACGTTCATTGGTCGTTCCCCTCTCGAGTCGTCGAGGGCCACACGCTCGGATGCGCCCGCCCTCCGTGATGGCACGGGATCGCGCGCGCACCATCGCCCGCTCAGCCCCGCCCACTCGAAACGCTATGGTTCCCGAAGTGACGCGGTCAAACGCCTGCGCAGCCCGCGAGCTCGCGCGCTACCGCTCGCGACGGCCAAATGGGGCCATGTTTTTTCGGCGACGTCGACTCGTGGGCCGGAGCAAACGAGCCACCGTCCGGGGCGCGCTCCCTGACGCGCCCCAATCCGCACGAAACTCAAACCAGGCTCGAGTTTCGTGCAGTCCCACGAAGCTGGTTCGCCCGGCGATCTCAGCCACCAGGACCGGAGGCTCGAGTCCGCTCACAGAACCTCGGAGCATCCTGCCCGGCCAGATCACAACCGCGTGCGATCTCGTGTTCGATCATGATGCACGGATTGGACACGTGACACGGCGGATGGGTGGCCGGAGAGATCTGCGCGCACTGCCGAGCTAGCCTCTGTGCTTCGACGTCGCCGAGAGTCTCGGCGCACGACCGGGGCAGAGGGGCACCCGGAGCGGCAGTCGCAGCGGCGGGCTGAGTCGAGGCTGGGGCCGGTTCTGGACTCGCGGGTGCCGGCGGAGGGAGCGGAGCCGGCGTCGAGACCGTCGCCCCAGAAGCAGTCGACGAAGCGCCGCCTGACTCGGCCTGCCGGCACGATGCCACGAGCGCGACTCCGAGCGCGAGGTGCGTCAGAGCGGCCAGCCGCCTCGTCCACTGCGTGGCAAAAGGGTCGCCACCAGCGCGCGGCATCGAACGCAGATTGTAGGTCAAAACTTCGCCAGGCCCGAGCTCGTTCTTGCCTCCCCCAGCGCGCCCAGCGGCTGAAAAGCGCCCTCGTTGCACGCCCTCCCCTCCCCCATTAGATCGGCCCCGATGTTTCCGAGCGCCAGGGTACTCGTCGTGGGCAGCGGTGGACGTGAGCACGCGCTCGCGCTGCGCTTGCTCGCCTCCGCGTCCGTCGAGCACGTCATCGTGTGTCCGGGCAACGCCGGCACCCGAGAGACGCCGCCCGGCTTCGAAGGCAAGACGCTCGAGAGCTCCGGCATGAGCCCGCTCGACGCAGCGCGGCATTTCAGCGTCGACCTGGTCGTGGTCGGCCCCGAGGTGCCACTGGTCGATGGCCTGGCGGACCGACTGCGCGCCGCCGGCTTCGCCTGTTTTGGTCCTTCGCATGCAGCCGCGCAGCTCGAAGGCAGCAAAGCGTTCATGAAGGAGTTCTGCCAACGCCAGGGCATCCGTGTGGCGCGCGACGTCATCGTGCGCGACCTGGGCGAGCTCGACGGCGCGCTGGCATCGTTTCCGAGCCCGCCCGTGGTCAAAGCCGACGGCCTCTGCGCGGGCAAAGGTGTCACCGTGGCGGAGACGTTCGAGGAGGCGCGCGCAGCGGCGGCGGAGATGCTCTCGGGACGCGCGTTCGGGGCGGCCGGCGCCGTCGTGGTGCTCGAAGAGCGCATCCTCGGCGAAGAAGCGAGCATTCATGCCATTTGCGACGGCGAGCGCGTCTTCGTGCTGCCAGCGGCGCAGGATCACAAGCGCATCTTCGAGGGCGATCAGGGCCCCAACACCGGCGGCATGGGCACCTACGCGCCGGCGCCCGTCGTGACGCCCGAGCTCCTCGGGCGCATCGAGCGCGAGATGATGCAGCGCGCCGTCGACGGCATGCGCGCCGAAGGGCATCCGTTCATCGGCGCCCTCTTCGCTGGCGTGATGATCACGCCAGCGGGCGAGCCGGTGCTGCTCGAGTTCAACGTACGCTTCGGCGATCCGGAGACTCAGGTGCTGACCGCCATCGTCGACGGCGACTTCGGACGAGCGCTGGCGGCTGCCGCTCATGGCCAGCTCGACCCGTCCCAGCTCCACGTGAGTCGGCGCCACGCGCTCTGCGTGGTCGTCGCCGCCGGCGGCTACCCGGAAGCGCCGGAGCTCGGCGAGGTCATCGAGGGACTCGACCGTGCGGCGGCGGTCCCTGCTGCGCGCGTGGTGCACGCCGGCACGAAGCTGCGCGACAGCGACGTCGTGACCTCGGGCGGCCGGGTGCTCGGCGTCGTGGGAGCAGGCCCCTCGCTGCTCGAGGCCCGCAACAGCGCCTACGAAGCCGCGCTGTGCATCCAGTTTCGCGGTCGCCAGCTGCGCCGCGACATCGGCCACCGCGCCCTCTCCGGCGGCTGATTCAAGGGCGGCGCCGGCTAGCAGGGTGCCTCGAGCCGTACCCTGCCAACGAAAACAACCGTGCCCGCGCGGATCGATGGCTGGCGGAGGTGCGAAAACCCCTCACCAAGAGGGGGTTCTTCGCACCGCTCTCGCCCGCCCGCCCCGCGCGGAGAAGCACGCAGCA